>MDTE01054173.1_pt1 | contig 16545 bp, 12 predicted proteins | sample 811231 | NCBI WGS metagenome assembly MDTE01 (sample SAMN05326651, study PRJNA326480) | marine metagenome | isolation source: seawater | place: Indian Ocean: Red Sea | collected 2010
ATATAAGAAAAATTTACTCAAACAATTTTAAATACATACTTGTAGACGAATACCAAGATACAAATTTTATTCAAAATAAATGGCTGCAACTAATTGTAAATGAAAATCAAAATATATGTTGTGTAGGTGATGATGATCAGTCAATTTACAGCTGGAGAGGTGCGGAAATTAAAAATTTTTTAAGCTTTGACAAGGTCTATCCTAGTTGCAAAATTTTTAGACTAGAGCAAAATTATAGATCTACCAAAAATATTTTGGGTGCTGCATCTTTTTTGATTTCACATAATAAGGATCGTTTGGGGAAAAAGCTTTGGTCCGATGGTAAGAAAGGTGAGTTAGTTAAATTAAATTGTTATAAAAATGGAAAAGAAGAAGCCAGAGGAGTCGGTGATATTATCGAAGAAAGTATCAAAAAAAAGAATTCTTTAAATGATGTCGCAATACTTGTTAGAGCCATATATCAAACTCGTGAATTTGAAGAGAGATTTCTCAAAATAGGAATAAACTATAGAATTATAGGAGGTATTAAATTCTACGAAAGAGCAGAAGTAAAAGATGCTATCTGCTATTTGAGAATCATAAATCAAAAATTTGATGATTTAGCCTTTGAAAGAATTATAAACACGCCTCGTAGAGGTTTGGGTGAGTCCACAATAAAACACTTGCATGATTTTTCCTCTAAAAACAAAATATGCCTAGAGGACTCTGCTCACAAACTCCTCCAGTTAAATCAATTTAAGCCGAAAATAAGATCTGTGATTAAACATCTTTTAGATTTAATAGACAAATGGAGATCTGATCTAAAGAAAAAGAAACATTATGATTTGTTAAAAATTGTTTTGGATGAGTCTGGATACTCTGCGATGTTAAAAAATAAAAAAGATTTAGAAAATGAAAACCGAATAGAAAACTTAAAAGAACTTTTAAGAGCAATGCATGATTATGATAATTTGCAAGGATTCTTAGAGCATGTTGCTCTAGCAACTTCAGTCGATAAGGAATGGGAGGATGAGAGAGTAAATATAATGACTATTCATGCAGCAAAAGGTTTGGAGTTTAATTCTGTATTTTTACCAGGATGGGAAGAAGGTTTGTTTCCACATCAAAAATCTCTAGAAGAAAAAGGAGACTTTGCCTTAGAAGAAGAAAGAAGACTGGCTTATGTTGGAATTACAAGAGCAAAAAAAAAGGCTTACATATCTTTTGCTATGCAAAGATCGTGGCATGGCGAATGGATGGATAGTTTGCCATCAAGATTTGTGAATGAACTTCCCGAAGAAGGGATAGAAAAAAATGAAGAACCAATAAAGGAGGTTTCTGATGATTTTGATTTCAATCAAGATAAACTTTTTGACAATAATGAAGAGCATAGAAGTCCTGGATGGATTAGATTAAAAAAAAAACTACTTAAATAATGAAAAATTTAAAAAAATTATTTAAAAAACACAAGATTGATGGATACATAATTCCAAAAAATGATGAATATTTTAATGAATACATCCATTCGTCTAAAGATAGATTAAAGTTTATCTCGAATTTTTCTGGTTCAGCCGGATTTGCTATAATCTTAAAAAATAAAAATTATCTGTTTGTGGATGGAAGATACACAATTCAAGCCCGTTATCAATCAGGTAAAAAATTCAAAGTTATCACAGTACCCAATAAGTTTCCTAAAGACGTGCTAAAATCTAATAAAAAAATTATTCTTGGTTTTGATCCAAAATTGCATACAGAAAAACAATTAAATTTTCTCTTTAAAATTAAAAATGTTAAATTAAAATCTATTGACCAAAACTTGATAGACATAGTTTGGTCCAACAAGCCTAAAGAGTTGATAAGACCTTTCTTTTCTCTTTCGGCAAAAAATGCAGGTATAGCTACTGAAAAAAAGATTATACAAGTTAAAAATATTCTTTCGAAAAATAATATAGATTACCTGTTTGTAACCGCCCCTGAAAATATTGCTTGGATTTTAAACATCAGAGGCCATGATTCTTCTTACTCTCCTATTCCAAACACCAGACTACTTGTAAGCAAAAAAGGAGATGTGAATCTTTTTGCAAATCCAAAAAAAATAGAAAATATAAAAAAAACCCTAGAAAAAAAAATACATATTTATGAAGAAAGAAAAATTGAGAATATACTTAAACATATATCAAGAAAAATGATTTTGCTGGATAGTTCATCTTGCTCATTTTACTACAAAAATATATTGAGCAAAAAAAATAATATTATGGAAAGGATAGATCCAATTCACTTTTATAAATCAATTAAAAATAGTACTGAAATAAAAAATATGAAAAAGAGCCATATAATTGATGGTGTAGCATTAACTAAATTTTTATTCTGGTTAAAGAAAAATTTCAAAAAGAAAAAAATTACAGAAATATCAGCACAAAAAAAACTGGAAAGTTTTAGAAAAATGAATCCATCATATAAATTTCCGAGTTTTAATACAATTTCTGGATCAGGACCAAATAGTGCCATCATACATTACAAAGCTTCTACAAAAACAAATAGGGCTTTAAAAAAAGGGGAATTGTACCTGGTGGATTCAGGTGGACAGTACTCTTTTGGAACTACCGATGTAACCAGAACCATTTCCTTAGACAACAAATCTAATTATATAAAGGAAATTTATACTCGTGTTTTAAAAGGACACATTGCTGTTTCAAATTTTAAAATTAGAAAAAATTCAACAGGATCAGAAGTTGATCGAAGTGCTAGGAAATTTTTAAAAAAAATAAAACTAGATTATCCTCATGGAACTGGTCATGGGGTTGGATATTTTTTAAATGTTCATGAGGGCCCACAGTCATTATCTAAAAATAACAAAGTAAATTTAAGGGATGGCATGATTGTATCTAATGAGCCTGGATACTATAAAGAAGGAGATTTTGGTATAAGAATTGAAAACCTTGTTTATGTTAAAAAAAATAAGTTTGAGGAATTAACTATAGCGCCAATCGAAAAAGATTTAATAAATAAAAAAATCTTAAATAGCATGGAAATAAAATGGCTTAATAACTATCACAAAAAAGTGCAAAAAAGTTTATCTAAATTTATGAGTTTTAAAGAAAAAGCAGATTTGATAAAAGCTTGCTCACCTATTTAGTAGATCATACCACTTTTCTTCTGTCATCAAATCTATTTTGAGCTCTTTGGCTTTTTCAATCTTCTTTTTTGTTGGCTTTGAGCTTCCAATCACAAGATAGTCTAATTTTTTAGAGACCGAACCAAGAATTTTAGCACCATTTTCTTCTGCCAAAGCTTTTGCTTCAGATCTGCTCATTTTTTCAAAACCACCGGTAAACATTATATTTTTATTACTAAGTTTTCCCTTTTTATTTATCTTTTTGAAATCTTCTATATTTAGAACAGACATTAGGGATTGAATAATATCAGAATTTTTTTGATTTGAGAAAAAATCCTCTATGGACCTCACCTGTGTATCCCCAATCCCATCCAAATCATATAGATTCTTTAAAATATCTTTTCTCTTTTTGGAATTAAATAATTCTGAAAAATTTTTTTCTGTCTTAAAAAATGCTCCTAAGATTTTTGCATTTTCTTGCCCTATGTGCCTAATTCCTATTGAATAAATGAATCTTTCCAAAACTATTTTTTTTGAATCATTGATGGCATTCTTTAAATTTTTAATAGAAAGTTTTCCCCAACCTTCCAATTTTTCTAATTTCTCGTAGTTTAAGCAAAAGATATCGGTTGGTATTCTTATAAATTTTAAATCCCAAAAGTTATCTATTACTTTTTTCCCCAAACCATCAATATCAAAAGCATCTTTTGAAACTATATGCTTTAATTTCTCTCTTGCGGTAAAGTCACATTCATAACCTCTGGTACACCTTCTGACGGCATCTGTTTTTTTGGTAGTTAAATTTATTTCCTTTTTTGTAGGAAAACCACAAAGACATTTTTCTGGAAAAACAAATTTTTTACTATTTTTATCTCTTTTGGATTTATCAACTGATACAACCTGGGGAATTACGTCACCAGCTCTTTGAATAGTAACCACATCTCCCACTCTTATATCTTTTCTATTAATTTCATCTTCATTGTGTAAAGTTGCGTTGGAAACAACAACTCCGCCAACTGTGATAGGATCAATTTTTGCCACCGGAGTAATAGCGCCAGTTCTGCCTACTTGAATTACAATATCTTTGATTTTAGAAGAAGCTTTTACTGAAGAAAATTTATAAGCAACTGCCCATCTTGGAGAGTTGGATGTTGAACCAAGTCTATCTTGAGAATTAAAATTATTAACCTTATACACTATCCCGTCGACATCATAATCCAAGCTTGACCGAAGACTCTCTAATTCCACATGATTTTTTTCTATTTCATCAATCGAAACTAGTATCTTGCAATAAGGATTAATTGGAAAATCCCAGCTTTTGAGTTTTTTGAGCAAATCTGTTTGGTTTTTAAAAATTTTTGGACTTATCTCCCCAATGCCATAAGCAAAAAATTTAAGAGGTATTTTTTTAGTCTCTTTTGAATCTTTTTGTCTTAATGAACCTCCTGCTGCATTTCTTGGATTGGCAAATTTATCTTTGATTTTTTCAAAATCTTTTTTTCCTATATAGACTTCTCCTCTAACTTCAATAATCTCAGGAGCATTGGCTAATTTTTTAGGTATCTCATTTATAGTCACCAAATTTTCAGTTATATTTTCTCCAAAAAAACCATCACCTCTTGATAAACCATAGATTAATTTTCCTTTCTCATATCTTAATGAGGCGGATATACCGTCTATCTTCGGTTCTGAAGATAGCTCTACTTGGGATGTGATGTTTAAAAAATTTTTTATTTTTTTTTGAAAATCTAGCATATCTTGTTTATTAAAAGCATTTCCTAAAGAAAGCATTGGTCTAGCATGTTTTATTTTCTCAAATTTAGTTGAAGGTTTAGAACCAACAATATCATCTAAGTTTTTTATTTTTTTTAAAAAGGGGTGTTGGCTTGCCAACATTAATAATTCTTGTTTTAATTTATCAAACTCAAAATCTGAAGCTACAGGATTATCTTTCTCAAAGTATGCTTTGTTGAGTTTCAAAAATTTTTTGACTTTTGTGCTGTATAATTTCTTAACTTTTTCCCGATCAGTCATTTATAAGTAGTATTTTTTTTATCGTCCTTTTAACCAAGCTTCCTTCGTCATTGTCTTTTTTTATTTTTGCCGGAGTGTAGTCTGCGTTCAATATTTTGTAAGACTTTTCGTACCATTCACTTGAATTGTAATTATACCCGAGCATGGCTGCTGCTGCTGTTGCTTCGTTTTCAAGACCAATCCTATAATATATTTCTACTAATCTAAATAGTGCCTCTTCAACAAAAATAGTTTTGTCATATTTTTCTACTATTACTTTCAACCTGTTAATAGCAGGTATCCATTTTTCATTTTTAATATAGTATCTTGCTATTGATAATTCTTTTGCAGCCATTTGATTCACAATTAGATCTAATTTAAATTTTAAATCCATGGCATAATCTGTATTCGGATACTTTTTCAAAAAAGACTCGATTGTATCCTTGGATAAAAGAAGAGGCTCGATATCTTTATCTTCATCAAGAATCTGTTCATAATAACTTATAGCTATCAAGTAATGTGCATAATCTATATTAGTATTTGCAGGATAAATTTTTATAAATCTTTTAAGATTTAAAATAGCCTCGTCATAATAGTTCATAGAGTACATACAATAGCTCGACATCAAAGCTGACTTTGCTGCCCATTGGGTTTGGGGAAGCAAAGCTTCGGATTGGTCGAATTTTTTTCTAGCGATAAAGTAGTCTCCTTCTTTTAAAGATTCTAATCCCTCCTCGTAAACCATTATTGCCTCCTCTTTGGTAGAAGGGGGAGGTGCAGCAGACTCCTTTTTAGAGCACGATAGAAGTAAAAAAACAGAAAAGAAGAAAATTAAAAATATACGCATCAAAGTGATAATAACAAAAAAAATACTTCGCGTAAAATTATGTTTGATATTAAGCGTTTACTGCAATTCTTTTTTGATCAGGTGTGATTTTCTTAATATTTGTTATAGTGCTAGGACTTTCAACTACAGTAAAATTGCTTTTGTCTGATAATACTTTTCTTAAAAAATCATTTGTGAGCAAATGGCCACCATGGACACACTCAACTGAACCAATAACTCTCATACCCGCAAGCATGAAGTCCCCTGCTAGATCAAGAATTTTATGATTTACAAATTCGTTCTTAGATCTAAGGCCGCCTTTATTCAAAACCTTATCGCCTTGAACTACTACTGCGTTCTCTAATGTCCCACCTTTTCCAAGACCCGAAGATTTCACTTTTTCTATATCTTCATATAAGCAAAATGTTCTTGCTGAATAAATATTTTCCAGATCCTTGTCTTTAAAATTCACATTAGTTTTTTGAGTTTTGATTAATGGATTATTTTCATAACTCAAGGTAAATGTAACATCAAAAGTATTATTTGCTGGCTTGATGTTTATTGATTTGTCACTCAATCCAAGTTCTATCTTTTTATTAATTTTTATAAATTTTCTCTTGCCTTCTAGAATCTTCAAACCACAAGCCCTGATTTTTTGAACAAACTCTTTTGCAGAACCATCCATTATTGGAACCTCTGGACCATCTAAGCTTACGACTAAATTATCAATACCGCATATATAAAAAGCTGCCATTAAATGTTCAACTGTGGAAACGGATACTCCAAATTTATTTTCGATCTTTGTGCAAAGTTTTGCTGAAGAAACATTTTTAAAGTTAGCTGCTATCTCATTATTTTCTTTTAAATCTGTTCTCTTAAAAGTTATACCAGTATCAGATTCTGCAGGCTCGATTTTCATAAATATTTTCTCGCCAGAATGCAGTCCTACCCCTGTAAAATTTATTGATTGTCTAAGTGTTTTTTGATTACTTCCCCACATAAAGAAAGTTATACAAAAGCTAAAATTTTAGTTGAAAACAACTAATGTTACAAAAAGCTACAGTAAGACGCTCGTTAGAAAAAACGTTCAAAAAAACCTGAAATTATTGATCTTTTTCTGTAACTCAAGGGAATAGCCTCTTTATCCCATCCTTTGAAAATAAGTTCTGCTGCTCCAGACAAAGCTGAAAAATCGTTCAATGGTAACAACTCAATTTGGGTCTTTGTTGAATCAATTTTTAAAGATTCTTTGAATAATTTACCTAAATTTTCTAAAATATCATTATCTTCAAAAAATAAATGGACGCGTAAAATTTTATTATTTACATAATCTAAATTTTTATTTTTGTTAAAAATATAATCTAGCATTTCATTAGTTCTTGCCTTGATAATATTATTTAAGTGATTGATACTTAATTTTTTAAATTCAGATTCTGTAAAAAATTTTTTTTCTATATATTTATTTTCCCTGTCTTTATCATTTGTTAAATCTAATTTTTTTATAATGAGTTTTATTTCATGTTCTTTAAGTGAACAAAGTTGGCCAATATCTTTGCAAATAGAATTAGTTCCAAAAGGAAATATTTTCAAAAAAACCAATGAGGAATTCTCGTAAAGGGAAATGCTGCTAACTTCTTTATCGAAATTAATTATAATAAAATTTTTAGCTCCTTTATTTTTCCTTAACAAATCTATTCCACATGCGAGAGGTTTGCTTATAACTCTATCAACTTTTAAATGACTTTTGTTAAAAAGAGTTCTGATATTTTTTAAATTATTTGTTGGCAAAGAAATAAATGTCATATGTAAACCCAGATGGTCCCCATGAAGATTTAATGGAATTTTGTTTTTCTTTTCATTGTCCAAAATAAAATTAGAATTAAGAATGTGTAATATAGAATTTTTTTCTTGATTTTTTGAAATAGAACTTTTTCCCTCATTTAAAATATAGTCTAAATCTCTCTTTTCGACTTTTGATCCATTTAGTTTTTTAAATCCAGAAAGATTTGTACAAGAAATTTCTGGCTCATTAACTACGATTGAAATATTTCTAAAAATTTTATCAGATTCTTTTTCTAGACTCTTAATATCTTCATTGATTTTCTTTGCGGTATAATCAAAGTCTAAAATTTTTCCTTTTTTAATTCCGATATTTTCAGAAATTTTTTTTTTAAAAATTTTATATTCTGACCCTTCATCATGTTCGTAAATAGCATAACGAATTTTGTCATCAGCTATTTCTGCTATCAAACTTTCTTGGCTCATTCTATTTCAATATGAGTTGTCCCTTAATTCTAAAATCAAAAATTTTAAAAGCATTAAAATTTTCTTTTTTATAAATAGACAAAAACTTTTTAAGTGAATTTTCATAATTGTTAGTTGGCAATTTCACTACTTTATCATTCTTTAAAATAATATCCCACCTATTAATATCAAAATAATTAAATTGCTTTATCAATTCTGTTTCAAAATTCGTGTTCTCTAAGGATTTATAAAAAATGTGAAAACTTTTTTTAGCATTTTTTCCATACACCTGCGGTAAAGTATTGAATTTCCCATCCTGATAATTTTGAATTACCTTTCCATTTTTTGTAAGTAAAAATTTTTTGCTTTCACTAAAAAAAATTCCTATGGGTTCGTATTCAATTATTATTACTTTTATTGTATCCGGATAAATTTTCTTAATTTTAAGTTCTTTAACAAATTTTAAATTGTGCCCTATTTTCCTGAACTGATTTTTTCCGATTAAAATTATGCTTTTTCCTTTAAATTTGTTTAATCTTTTCTGAATTTCTTCTTGGTCTGAATTGTTCGCGCCTTCAATTTTTATTATTTTGATAGGAAGAAAAGAATTTTTTTTGTTCTCGATAGAATCAAAACTATATGTAGTAAGAAAAATAAATAAAAATAACCATAGAAAAAAATTTTTTTTTTTTCTCATCTGTTTATACCAGAATCATTTACCATCCATTTAACTAATCGTACGAAGGAAATATTAGAATGCCTAGCTATTTCAGGAACAAGAGACAGACTTGTCATACCCGGTTGCGTGTTTACTTCTAAAAGAAAAAATTTGTTCTTATAGAATCTGAAATCACATCTGGTGATTCCTTTACATTTCAAGATTTTGTTAGCTTTTTCCGAAATTTTTAATACCTCTTTATATTTTTTCTTAGAAATTGGAGCCGGCATTATGTGTAAAGTTTTGGCTGATTTTTTATATTTTGCTTTATAATCATAAAATTTTCTCTTTGGTCTTAATTCAATAGCGCCAATCGACTTACCTCCCATAACAGCTGCTTGGATCTCTTGGCCCGGAATATAAGTCTCAAATATTAGGTTGTCATAATTTTTCTTTGATTTTCTAAATTCCTTTTTGAGCGAACTAAAATTCTTACATATCTTTACTCCAATGCTTGATCCTTCGTCGTTTGGTTTAATTACTATTGGAAAACTTAATTTATTCTTTTTGATCTCTTTATGTAGATCTACATTTAAATAATCTTTTTGGTTTAAAAAAAAGTAATTTGGAGTTCTAATTTTATTTTTTATGAATAGCTGTTTAGAAAAATATTTATTCATAGCAATCATTGAGGAAAGAACTCCAGAATGTGTGTATGGTATACGAAAATACTCAAAAAAACTTTGTACTTTCCCGTCCTCACCATCTTTGCCGTGGAGAGCATTGAATATTACATCTGGATTATTTTTCTTAATTTTGCTTAATGATAAAAATTTTGGATCAAACTTTGATACACGATAGCCTATTTTTTTTAAAGCTAGAATGCACGATCTTCCAGATTCCAAACTCACTTCTCTTTCTCTAGAGATTCCTCCCAAAATAATAAGAACTTTTTTCTTTCTCAATTTTTTTTAACTCCTATGATTTTTATTTCCAGCTCTAAACTTGCTCCTGTTTTTAAAAAAACTTCCTGCTTAACCTTTTCTATTAAATTTTCAATATCTGCAGAAGTAGCATCGCCATTGTTTAAAAAAAAATTACTGTGTTTAGGCGAAATGCTTGCACCTCCTACAACTAAATTAGAACAATTTGACGATCTGATAAGCTCCCATGCTTTTTTATTTTTTGGGTTTTTGAATGTACTGCCACATGTTTTGACTTTGCTAGGTTGACTTTCTTTTTTTTTGTTTATTAAACTGATTTGTTTATTTTTAATCTCATTTTTATTTCCCGGCTCGCCTTGAAGTACTACGCTTAAAATTATTAAATCTTTACCAAAATTACTTCCCCTATAAATAAATTTTATTTCGTCCTTGTTAAATGATTTCAGTTCTCCACGCAGATTCATTGCTTTAAGTGAAAAAAAGACTTTGGATATGTCATAGTCGTAACAGCCACTATTCATTGCTATTGCGCCACCGATACTACCTGGTATGCAGGATAAAAATTCTAATCCTGATATTGAATTTTCTGAAGCAAAGTCTGAAACTTTTTTGTCTAAAGTAGCTGCGCCAACTTCTATTTTATTATCCTTTAATAGATTTGTGTAAGCAAAAGCTTTTCCAAGTTTAATTATAACTCCATCAAAGCCTGAGTCCCTGAAAAGAGTATTTGATCCAGCCCCTAATATATACACATTTTTTTCTTCGCTAATATATTTTTTTAAAAAATTTTTAAGATCTGATTGAGAATTTGGTTTAAAAAATATCTTGGCTGGTCCACCTAGATTAAACCAATTATATTTTGAAAGCTTTTCGTTTTTATAAATCATATCTCAATTTATAGATCCATTTCTCTTATCCATTTTGAAATAGATCCAGCGCCCATACACACTACTATTTCATTATTTAATAAATTTTTAATAAAAAATTTTCTTAGATCGTTTTCATTTTTAATCATTATTACTTGAACTTTAGAATTCTTAGAAATCAATCTTGCAAAATTAATTGGATCATATTTTTTATCAATTTTTTCTCCAGCAGCATAAACTGGGCATAAAACAACTAGATTTGAATCTTTAAAAGAAGATGCAAAATCATTTTTTAATGATCTCAGTCTTGAATATCTGTGTGGTTGAAAAACAGAAATTATTTTTCTACCAGAAGAAGTTGCTTTTAAGCTTTTTAAAACCGATTTAATTTCTGTTGGATGGTGAGCATAATCATCGAAAAATTCTCTTCCATTAATTGAAAAAACTTTTGTTAATCTTCTTTGTATACCTGTAAATTTTCTTAGTGATTTTTTTATTATATCAATCCTGACACCTATATGAAGACACAGGGCAATGGCAGCTACCGAATTTAAAACGTTGTGTTGTCCAATAAGATTTAATTTAATTTTTTTAATGTTTTTCCTTTTTGAGCCTGCAACAAGAATTCTCAGATCAAAAAGTGAGTAATTTTTTTCATAAACAGGATTTAAAATTTGAAAGTTTGCCCTTTTAGAAAAGCCGTATGTTAGAAAGTTTTTGTTATCCATTTTAGAAACTAATTTCTTTATTTCATAATCGTCTATGCAAACAAAAGATTTCCCAAGTGTTGGTGTTTTATTAAGAAATTTTACAAAAGAATTTCTTAGATTTTTAAAATTTTTGTAAAAATCAAGATGTTCTTTATCAATATTTGTAACTACAGAATAATTAACTGGAAAATTCAAAAAACTTCCGTCGGATTCGTCTGCTTCTAGAACGGCCCACTCTCCTTTTCCTAATCTGGCGTTACTATTAAATGAATTTATTACACCTCCGTTTATTATGGTTGGGTCTAACTTTGCTGATGATAATATTTTAGATATTAAAGAGGTAGTAGTAGTCTTTCCGTGGGAACCGGTGATTACAATATTTGTTTTTAAGGATACGACATGAGCCAACATTTCTGCTCTTTTAAGAATATTTAGTTTTTTTTCTTTTGCCGCTCTAATTTCTGGATTGTTGTCTGTAACCGCAGACGATCTAACAATTATTGTGGAATCTTTGATGTTACTTTTATTATGTGTTTTAAAAACTTTGATACCAATTTTTTTACACCTTTCTACATTTTTGCTATCAGCTAAATCACTTCCCTGAATTTTAAAGCCCATGGTTTTCATGACTTGAGCTAAACCACTCATACCTATTCCGCCGATTCCAATAAAATGGATTTTTTCTTTTAACCCTATTTCAATTTTGCTCATTCAATATTTTTTCAATTAATTTTTCAATTTTAGAAACGGTATCTTTATCTGAATGTTCTGTCATTCTTTCTTTCATCAAAAAGAGTTTCCTTTCATCTTTGTTTAAATCTATAAGAATTTCAAACAATTTATTAGAGACAGATTTTTCCTCTAATAAAAAACAATAACCTTTATCTTTAAAATAATTTGCATTTTTAAATTGATGATTATCAACTGATGAAGGTAGGGGTATTGCAATAAAGGGAATTCTTAAATTAGTTAATTCTGCCAAAGAAGATGCACCTGATCTTGTAATTGCTAAATCTGCTCTTCTATAATATTTAGACATGTCACCAGAAAAAGCAAATAATTCAAATTCTAATTTAGATTTTTCATATATTTTTTTAATTTGAATGAGCTGATCATCTAAACATTGTTGATAAATTTTAAGTTTAATACCGTTTTGAAAGCATCTGGCCATTATGTTGGGTAAAATTTCTCCAAAAATTTTAGCTGACTGGCTTCCTCCCATTATTAAAATAGATAAACTTTTTTTCTCAAGATTTTGTCTATTTTCTTTTTTTAAATTTAAAATATGGCTTCTAATCAAATACCCAGAAAAAAATATCTTTTTACTGTGTTTAGAATCTATCCCTTGAATATCTTTAGTAGAAACTAAAATCTTTCTAACTATTGGCAAAAGAAATCTATTTGCTCTACCTATAACTAGGTTGTTTTCATAAATTATTACTGGAATCCTGAGACAATAACCGGCGATACAAACAGGGAAAGAGGAATAACCGCCCATACCAATTATTAATTTAGGTCTTGAGTTCATCATTAAAAAAATTGAAAAAATGAAAGATAAAATAATTTTTACAATTCCCAAACATGCTTTAAAAATATTTTTACCAAAGACTGTGTCAGAATTAATTGTTCTAATATTAATTTCTTCACCATGTGGTACGTATTTAAGACCTCTTTTGTCCGTAACTATTTCAATTTGGTGTTTTCTTTTTAAGAAATCTGCCAAACTTAATGAGGGAAAAATATGGCCTCCTGTACCGCCTGTCGCTATAAGAATTTTTTTTTTAGCATTTTTCATTCAATTTTTTCTGTTAAGGATGTATAATTTAGAATTACTCCTGCAATTATTCCGTTTGATAGCAAGGACGAACCTCCGTAGCTTAAAAATGGAAGGGTCATACCTGTTGTTGGCAACAAATTTGCGTTGACTCCAACATGTATAAATGTCTGAAAGATTAGTAGAGACATTAGTCCACTAAGTGATAGCTTGTAAAAATTGTTTGAAAAATTCACAATCTTTTTAATTATTCTAAACGCAATAAATAAAAAGATTCCAATAATCAATATTGAAACCACAGAGCCAAACTCCTCACTTACAACTGCAATAATATAATCTGTGTGAGCTTCTGGAACGCTCTCTTTTAGTATACCTTCGCCCATACCTTGTCCTTTCAAGCCTCCTTGTTTTATTGCTTCTGTGGCTTTTTCAGACTGAAAATTTCCTGATTTTTCAGGATCCAAGAAAGATGTAAGTCTTGTAATAATATAGCTAAATTTTTCTGGAGCGATATAAAGCAAAACAAAAAAAAGAATTATAACGAAAGTTAGTATCAAAGGAAAAAATAAAAGACTAACACCAGAAACAAAAATCAAGGAAATCCAAGTAGAAATTAGTAGAACAGATTGTCCTAGATCAGGCTGAATCACAAGTAACGAAATTATTATTGATAACATAACAAAAGAAATTAGATGCGCTAAACTTGAATTTTTAAACCAATTGGATGTAATAATTTGCGCAATCATTAAAATAAAAAAAGGTTTTATAAATTCAATAGGTTGAAAACGAAATATAGAGAAACTAAGCCATCTCTTTGCGCCTTTTACTTCGACGCCAAAAAATGGAACTAATATTAATAACAATAAGAAAAATAAAAAAATAGGTAGTAAACTTTTATTAATCAGATCAGTATTTATTATGGATATTAAAAACATTAAAAAGAAAGAAAGAAAAGCATAGATAAGGTGTTTTTGAAAAAAGAAATAATAACCTTTGTTAAGTCTTTCGTCTGCTAAGAAAGATGTTGAGGAAAATGAAAAGAATATTCCCAGGGTAAGTAATAATAAAAAACTTGACAGTATGTGTTTGTCAATATTCCTCCAATAATTTTCTATCTTAAAAAATTTATTCATATTTTTTATTTTTCAAAAATATTTTTTGGTATAATTTCTAATTAGCTTTTTAAATTTATTTCCTCTATCTTCAAAATTCTTAAACTGATCGTAAGATGCACTAGCAGGACTCAATAAAATTGTGATTTTTTTATCTCTTGCACTTTTTATATCTTTAAAAATTGAAGCTACTGCATTTTGTAAAGTCTTACATAATTCAAAATCGACTTTGCCTTTTAAGTATTTTTTAAAATTTTTCATATATTTTCCTATAATATATGTCTTAATAATATTTTTTTTTATTTCTTCTAGCTGAAATTTATCTCCTGCTTTAGGGAGTCCACCCACAATCCAGAAGATATTTTTATTATTTTTTAAAGCAAATTTGCTTGCTTCAAAACTTGTAGCTTTGGAGTCATTAATAATAATTTTATTATTTTTTTTATAAAAAATTTCGTGTCTATGAGGTAATCCTTTGAAAAATTTTAAAGATTTTAAAAAAGCTTTTTTATTAACATTAAAAATTTTGGATATATAATAAGCAAACTTTACATTATTTTTATTTGCTTCTAGTTGAAGATATCGGTTTTGGCTATCAGATACCTTTATTGAATTATTTTTTATATATTTTAATTTTCCTAAAAAATTATTTTTTTTATATAATTTCTTTAAATTTAAATTATCTAAAAATGCTATATCATGTTTTGTTTGGTTGTTGAAAATTTTAATTTTTGATTTTATATATTTTTTTTTTGAGCCGTGCCAATCCAAATGATCTTGGGATATATTTAATATAGCTGCACAATAAGGTGTTATAAACTTTGAGTATTCTAGTTGAAACGAGGAAGCCTCAATAATATAAATCTCTTTTTTTTTAAATTTTTCATCTAAAATTGGTTTACCTATATTGCCTACTAATTTATTTTTAATTCTATTTTTTTTTAAAATATGATGGATTAAAGAGCATGTAGTTGATTTTCCATTTGTGCCAGTTATTACAATTGATTTTTGAACTTTATTTTTTAAAAAAAATAAATCTAGATCAGTTATGATTTTTTTTTTATTTTTTAATAATATTTTTTTAAATTTTGATCTTAGAATATTTATTCCAGGACTCATCACTATATAATCAACGGTGTTTAAACCACGTATAAATCTATTTTTAAGATATAAATTTGATTTAATTAAATAATCGTCCCAAGTATAAATTTTGTAAGCTCTATTTTTACTCAAAAAATCGACTACTGAATTTCCCGTTATTCCTAAACCATAAACAGCAAAACTTTTATCTTTGAAATTAAATGATTCACGCATTATCTTAATTTAAGTGTTGCTAGTCCAACTAAAGCTAAAATAATAGCTATTATCCAAAACCTAATTACTACTGTTGACTCTGCCCAGCCTTTTTTCTCAAAATGGTGGTGTATGGGTGCCATCATGAACACTCTTTTTCCAGTTAATTTAAATGAAATTACCTGAATAATCACCGAAACCGTTTCCAAAACAAATAAACCTCCTACAATTGCAAGAACAATTTCATGTTTTACTATTATTGCTACTGAGGCTATAGAGCCACCCAAAGATAGCGAACCGGTGTCGCCCATAAATATTTTAGCAGGCGGTGCGTTATACCAAAGAAAACCCAGACACGATCCCACTATAGAACCACAAAAAATCGATAACTCTCCAACATCGGGGATATACTGAATCTGTAGATAATTTGAAAAAATTGTATTTCCAACTAAATAACAAATTAAAGAAAAAGATAAAGCAACCAACATTACCGGTACGGTAGCTAGTCCATCTAGTCCGTCCGTTAAATTTACTGCATTAGAAGAACCAATAATTACAAAAATACCAAAAGGAATAAAAAATAAACCCATGTGTAAAACAAGATTTTTAAAAAAGGGAAAATATAAGTTTGATATAATTTGATGATCTGTAAAATAAACCAAAATTAAAATAGCAAATAAAGAAATTAAAAATTGTCCAAAAAATTTCACTTTCGCATTGATTCCTGAAGAATTTTTAAATTTAATTTTTAGATAGTCATCTATGAAGCCTAATAAACCAAGACTTGTACAAACGAAAAGAACTATCCATATATAAACATTTTTTAGATCTGCCCACATAAGAGTGCTCGTGATAATTCCGATTAATATCATTAATCCACCCATAGTTGGTGTTCCACTTTTTTTTATTATGTGATCAATCGGTCCATCCTGTCTAATTGGTCCAGTAATTTGTTTTTTTGAAAAATATTTTATTAAAGGATTTCCAATCAAAAAAATAATAGTTAGGGAT
>MDTE01095298.1_pt1 | contig 16543 bp, 12 predicted proteins | sample 811231 | NCBI WGS metagenome assembly MDTE01 (sample SAMN05326651, study PRJNA326480) | marine metagenome | isolation source: seawater | place: Indian Ocean: Red Sea | collected 2010
CTAGTTACTAATCTTGGTAACGACGCCAGCACCTACCGTCCTGCCACCTTCTCGGATAGCAAAACGCTGGCCTTCTTCCATCGCAATCGGCGCAATCAACTCAACATTCATCGTAATGTTATCACCCGGCATCACCATCTCGGTGCCCTCCGGTAACTCAACCGTGCCCGTGACATCCGTCGTCTCAAAGAAAAACTGCGGCTTATATCCCTTGAAAAATGGCGTGTGTCGTCCACCTTCATCCTTCGATAGAACGTACACCTCTCCCTCAAACTTGGTATGTGGCGTGATCGATCCCGGTACCGCCAATACCTGGCCTCGCTCTACCTCATCTCGACTCGTGCCACGCAGTAGTACCCCTACGTTCTCTCCCGCTCGACCTTCATCAAGCAACTTCCGGAACATCTCAACTCCAGTACACGTCGTCGTCTGAGTATCCCGAATACCAACAATCTCTATCTCGTCTCCTACCTTGATAATGCCTCGCGTAATCCGCCCCGTAACCACGGTGCCGCGACCAGATATCGAAAATACATCCTCTATCGGTAACAAAAACGGCTGATCTATATCTCGCTCCGGCTCCGGTATATAGTCATCAAGTGTCTCTACCAACTTCTGGATCGACGGCGCACCAATATCTGATGTGTCTCCCTCCAACGCCTTCAGTGCACTTCCAACAATAATCGGCGTGTCATCTCCCGGAAACTCATACTGATCTAGCTGCTCGCGCACTTCCATCTCTACCAGTTCCAGAAGCTCTTCGTCATCAACCATGTCCGCTTTATTCAGGTAGACAACAATATAGGGAACTCCAACCTGCTTCGATAATAGTATGTGCTCTCGCGTCTGAGGCATCGGACCATCTGCCGCCGACACCACCAGAATCGCTCCGTCCATCTGCGCCGCACCCGTGATCATGTTCTTCACATAATCCGCGTGTCCCGGACAATCTACGTGTGCATAATGACGCTCCGGAGAATCATACTCTACGTGCGACGTCGCTATTGTTATGCCACGCTCTTTCTCTTCCGGTGCATTATCAATTGCATCAAATGCCTGAAACTCTCCTCCACCGTACGTCTCCGCACACACCTTCGTGATCGCAGCCGTCAGCGTCGTCTTGCCATGGTCAACATGACCTATAGTCCCTACATTTACGTGTGGTTTTGTTCGCTCAAACTTCTCTTTGGACACTTCTCACCTCTTTTTTTAATATTGAAAATGTCGGTACACCGCAGCGGATAATCCGCACTTTCTCAGTAAACAACAAAACTCAGCCTTCCTTCTTAACTACTGCCTCAGCAATACTATCCGGTACTTCTTTGTAGCAATGAAACTCCATGGAGAACGTCGCCCGCCCCTGGGTGGCAGATCGCATATCAGTTGCATAACCGAACATTTCAGATAATGGAACCTCTGCGCGAACAGCCTTACCTGCTGGGACATCTTCCATACCCAAGACTATCCCTCGACGACGATTGAGATCACCGACGATATCACCGTAGTAATCCTCAGGCGTGACTACTTCGACTTTCATTACCGGCTCAAGCAGGACTGGATTCGCATCAAGGGCGCCTTGACGCATTGCCATAGAACCTGCAACTTTAAAAGCGACCTCGCTTGAGTCCACATCATGATATGAGCCGTCATACAATATTGCCTTGACGCCTTGCAAGGGGTAACCCGCTATAACACCGTTGGCTAACTGTTCCTGAATACCCTTATCAACCGCACCGATATATTCTCTAGGCACTACACCACCAACGATTTCATCTACAAATTCGTAATCGCCCTCTTTCAGTGGTTCGATCTTCAGCCAAACGTGTCCGTATTGACCACGACCACCAGTTTGACGAACAAATTTACCTTCCGATTCCACTGTGCTGCGAATCGTTTCGCGATATGCAACCTGTGGCTGGCCGATGTTAGCTTCAACGCTAAATTCGCGCTTCATTCTATCCACAATGATATCCAGGTGAAGCTCACCCATGCCGCCGATAATAGTCTGTCCCGACTCGTCATCTGTTCTAACTGTAAATGATGGATCTTCCGCTGCGAGCTTGCCCAAAGCGACACCCATCTTTTCTTGGTCCGCCTTAGATTTTGGCTCTACCGCGACATGGATCACAGGGTCAGGGAATTCCATACGCTCAAGCGTGATGATATTGCTCTGATCACATAATGTGTCTCCCGTTGTCGCCTGCTTCAAACCAATAGCAGCCGCAATATCACCCGCGCGGACCTCTTTAATTTCCTGTCTGTCATTAGAGTGCATCTGGACCATGCGTCCAATACGTTCCTTCTTATCCTTTACCGGGTTGTAGACAGAGTCGCCAGTGCTCAGCACACCGGAATACACACGAAAGAAAGTAAGCGCACCAACGTGTTTATCAGTAGCAATTTTGAATGCGAGAGCAGCAAACGGCTCTTCATCGTCAGCATTTCGCATTGCCTCTGTTTCATTTGCATCATCAAGGAAACCTTTGATGGCCTTAACCTCATCAGGTGCGGGTAAATACTCGATAACTGCATCCAGCATTGGCTGCACGCCTTTATTCTTAAAAGCAGAACCACACAGCGCTGGAACAATTTCATTGGCAAGCGTTCGAGCACGGATGCCTTTCTTAATCTCTTCCGTAGTTAATTCACCCTCATCGAGATATTTCTCCATCAGATCATCGTCGGCCTCTGCAGCGGCCTCGACTAGTTTTTCCCGGTACTCATCAGCCAGATCCTGTAAGTCTCCGGGAATCTCTTTTTCGTCAAAACTTAGACCCTTGTCTTCCTCGCTCCAGTAGATTGCTTTCATCTTGATAAGATCAATGACCCCCTGAAAGTTGTCCTCGGCACCAATAGCTAACTGCAGAGGTACCGGGGTTGAACCCAGGCGATCTTCAATCTGGTTAACTACACGAAGGAAGTCCGCGCCAGCGCGGTCCATCTTATTGATGAACACCATACGTGGGACTTCATATCGATTTGCCTGACGCCACACTGTCTCGGATTGTGGCTCGACGCCCGAAGTACCGCAAAACACGACGACAGCACCATCGAGCACACGCAGAGAACGTTCAACCTCAATGGTAAAATCGACGTGTCCCGGAGTGTCAATAATATTGATGCGGTGCTCGTCAAATTGCTGTTCTGAACCACTCCAAAACGTAGTGGTCGCTGCAGAGGTTATGGTGATACCACGCTCCTGTTCCTGTTCCATCCAATCCATTACCGCTGCACCATCATGCACTTCTCCAATCTTGTGCGAAATACCGGTGTAGAAAAGAACTCGCTCTGTCGTCGTCGTCTTGCCTGCATCGACATGAGCAACGATGCCAATGTTTCGATATCGTTTAATTGGGGTTGACCTCGGCACTTTTATGTCCTCAAAGACTCTTTAGAATCGGTAGTGAGCAAACGCCTTGTTCGCATCTGCCATACGGTGTGTATCTTCCCTACGACGTACAGCCGCACCGCGGCCTTCGGCCGCATCCATCAATTCACCCGCAAGACGCAAGCGCATTGTTTTCTCTCCACGACTTCTAGCTGAGTCAACCAGCCATCGCATCGCCAGCGCTGTTCTTCTAGTAGGTCTCACCTCCACGGGTACCTGGTAGGTAGCGCCACCAACACGTCTCGACTTTACCTCTACGGAAGGTGCCACCGCTTCAAGTGCCGCATCAAAAACTTCCAAAGGGTCAGAACTGGTACGTTCCTGAATACGATCCAAAGCTCCGTACACAATTTTTTCAGCGACAGACTTCTTACCACTGATCATGACGTGGTTCATGAACTTAGCTAGCGTCTTATTGTGGAATTTTGGATCCGGCAGAACCTCCCGCTTTTCGGGAACTCTTCTTCTTGGCATTTGTCTATCCTTTCTTCAGGTTATTCGAGATCAACTCGGCCTTACTCTGACTTTGATTCATCAGTCGGTAAAACGATTATGTCTTGGGTTTTTTGGTTCCATATTTCGAGCGACCCTGCATTCGATCGCCTACGCCGGTAGTATCGAGCGTTCCTCGTACCGTGTGATAGCGCACACCAGGCAAGTCTTTAACACGACCGCCGCGGATCAGAACAACGCTATGCTCCTGGAGATTATGACCCTCACCACCAATATATGAGTTTACTTCGGCACCATTCGTTAACCTTACGCGGCAGACCTTACGCAATGCCGAATTAGGTTTTTTTGGTGTCGTTGTATAAACCCGAAGGCAAACCCCGCGTCTCTGTGGACAGGCCTGCAACGCAGGTACGTTGCTCTTTGCAACTTTGCGCTTTCTGGGCTTACGAACCAACTGGTTGATTCTTGCCATCGATACTCCATAAAACCAATAAAAATACGGGGAACGCCACGCACCCCAAGTAAATGCGTGTCACCCCTGTCTAAAACGAGGGCGAATTCTAATGACCTCGTCTCACTGAGTCAACTTAAGTTTCGATCCCTTAGGTTTCAGTGCCGGATGAATTAAGCGCTTCACTAAGCGCCTGCTCAATTTCACTAGCACTCACCATCGATTCCTCTTCATCTCCAGCCTCGCGCTTACGTTTACGATCCTCATGGTATTTAAGGCCTGTGCCCGCAGGAATCAGCCTACCAACAATAACATTCTCTTTAAGTCCGCGCAGATAGTCGCGTTTTCCGGTTACCGCTGCTTCAGTTAACACCCGGGTCGTTTCCTGGAAAGAAGCTGCAGAAATAAAAGACTCAGTAGCAAGCGCCGCTTTGGTAATGCCAAGCAACACGCGTTCACCCGTTGCAGATTCCTTGCCTTCCTCGAGCATCTGCTCGTTACGTTCTAGGAATTCGGTGTACTCAACCTGCTCACCCTTAATGAAGCCAGTATCGCCAGGCTCAACAATTTCCATCTTACGTAGCATCTGACACACGATCACTTCGATATGCTTATCATTGATCGTTACGCCCTGCAGTCGATACACATCCTGGATCTCCTTAACGATATATTTCGCTAATTCTCTCACTCCTTTGAGACGCAAAATATCATGAGGATTTTCAGGGCCATCAGACACAACCTCACCCTTCACCACATGCTCTCCCTCAAATACCGTCATGTTGCGCCACTTGTGAATCAGCACCTCATAGTGATCGACACCTTCCGGCAACTCGCTCTCCGTCTCGGATGGCGTAATTAACAGGCGTCGCTTACCTTTAGTTTCCTTACCAAAACTGACCGTACCCGTGATTTCCGCCAATACCGAAGCATCTTTCGGTTTTCTCGCTTCGAAAAGATCCGCGACCCGAGGAAGACCACCTGTAATATCCCTTGTCTTAGATCCTTCTTGAGGAATCCGCGCGATAACATCACCAACAGCAACATAATCTCCATCTTTCAACGATAGGATAGCGTTCGGCTCAAGGAAATAATGTGCTGGAACAGCTGTGTCCGGCAACATCAAATCACTTCCCGCCTGGTCGACCAAACGAACTGCAGGACGCACATCCTTACCTGCTGTCGGTCTATCTTTAGGATCGATCACGGAGATGCTTGACAACCCTGTTAACTCGTCAGTCTGACGCCGCATAGTAATCCCTTCTTCCATGGATTCAAATACAACCTGCCCCTCCACTTCTGTCACGATAGGGTGTGTATGCGGATCCCAGTTAGCGACTATTTCTCCTGTCTCAACAGAAGCCCCATCGCCTTTCTTCAAGATGGCGCCGTAGGGCAATTTGTAACGTTCGCGCTCACGACCAGATTCATCAGCAATAGCAATCTCACCAGAACGGGATATTGCAACCAAATCGCCATTCTCTTTCTCTGTAGTCTTCAGGTTATGGACACGAAGAGTCCCGGTGTGTCTGATCTGCACATTGTCTACCGCAGCAGCTCTCGAAGCCGCTCCACCGATATGGAAGGTACGCATAGTCAACTGTGTTCCTGGCTCACCAATGGATTGTGCGGCAATAACGCCAACAGCCTCACCAATATTGACCAGATGACCACGACCAAGATCGCGCCCATAACAATGACTACAGACCCCATAGCGAGTGTCACAGGTAATCGCACTCCGAACTAGGATTTCATCAATCCCAAGCTCTTCCAGTCGCGCGACCCAATTCTCTTCGATCATTGTGCCCCGCGGAATCAGAACTTGATCCTCAGCCGCATTCATCACATCTCTTGCGACGATACGTCCGAGCACCCTATTACCTAACGGCTCTACTACGTCGCCACCTTCGATAACGGCAGTCATGAGTAGACCCTTTTCCGTTCCACAGTCTACCTCAGTTACAACAAGATCCTGGGCGACATCAACCAGTCGACGAGTCAAGTAGCCCGAGTTTGCAGTCTTGAGTGCAGTATCCGCGAGACCCTTACGAGCACCGTGGGTCGAGATAAAATACTGCATTACCGACAGACCTTCACGGAAGTTCGCAGTAATCGGTGTTTCGATAATCGACCCATCAGGCTTGGTCATTAACCCACGCATACCGGATAGCTGTCGAATCTGTGTAGGAGAACCTCGAGCACCCGAATCGGAATACATCCAAACACTATTAAAAGAATCTTGCTCTTCTTCTTCACCGGCGCGATTCACAACACGCTCTTTGCTGAGCGTGTCCATCATGGCCTTACCAACAAGGTCATTAGCACGCGTCCAAATATCAATCACCTTATTGTATTTCTCACCTTGAGTTACCAGGCCTGAAGCAAACTGAGACTCGATTTCGCGTATCTCGGTTTCAGCTTCAAATATGATGGCCGCCTTTTCCTGGGGAATAACAAAGTCGTCAACACCGATGGAAGATCCAGAACGTGTGGAATACTCGTAGCCCATGTACATCAATTGATCAGCGAATATGACAGTTTCTTTAAGGCCGACGGTACGATAACAAAGATTGATCAACTTCGAGATATCCTTGTTACCCATCATCTGGTTGATTACAGAAAATGGGATGCCATCAGGTACAATCTCGTAAAGAAGTGCGCGACCTACGGTCGTATCTTGCACTTCACTTCGCGCTTCCAACTCACCATATTCGTTGCTGATTGTCTGTTCAACGCGAACTTTAATACGCGCCTGAAGACCGACCTTCTTATTGGTAAATGCCCTATTGACCTCCTCTACGTTTGCAAAGGCCATGCCCTCACCAACATCATTGATTCGCTCTCGGGTCATCCAATAAACACCCAACACCACATCCTGAGAAGGAACAATGATCGGCTCGCCATCTGCAGGAAGAAGAACGTTGTTCGTCGACATCATCAGTGCTCGGGCTTCAAGCTGCGCCTCAAGTGTTAACGGGACGTGGACCGCCATCTGATCACCGTCAAAGTCCGCGTTATACGCCGTACATACGAGCGGATGCAGTTGGATTGCCTTACCTTCGATTAGCACCGGCTCAAACGCCTGAATGCCCAACCTGTGAAGCGTCGGGGCTCGATTGAGCAGTACGGGGTGCTCACGAATAACCTCCGCTAGAATATCCCATACTTCTGAGGTCTCTCGTTCAACCATCTTCTTTGCCGCTTTGATCGTCGTAGCAAGGCCGCGTGCCTCAAGTTTGCCAAATATGAAGGGCTTAAAGAGTTCCAATGCCATTTTCTTTGGCAAGCCACATTGATGAAGGCGAAGTGACGGCCCAACCACGATTACCGAGCGGCCCGAATAGTCCACGCGTTTACCTAGCAGGTTTTGACGAAATCGACCCTGCTTACCCTTGATCATATCTGCCAAAGATTTTAATGGTCGCTTATTAGTACCAGTGATCGCACGTCCGCGTCGGCCATTGTCTAACAGCGCGTCCACGGATTCCTGTAACATACGCTTCTCATTACGCACGATAATGTCCGGCGCACTCAGATCCAGCAATCGTTTGAGGCGGTTATTTCGGTTGATGACGCGACGGTATAGATCATTGAGATCCGACGTTGCAAAACGTCCACCTTCGAGTGGGACAAGCGGCCTCAAGTCTGGCGGGAGCACCGGCAACACGGTAAATATCATCCACTCTGGCTTGTTACCGGATTTCTCAAAAGCCTCCATCAACTTTAATCGCTTAGTGAGTTTTTTAATCTTGGTTTCAGAGTTCGTCTCATCCAATTGCTCACGAATCTCGGCGACGTCCTCTGCGAGGTCCATTTTTGACATCAAGTCCTGAATCGCTTCAGCACCCATCTTGGCCTCAAAATCGTCACCAAATTCTTCAAGCGCCTCGTAGTATTGCTCATCAGTTAAGAGCTGACGTTTTTCCAGTGTAGTTAGACCAGGATCAGTAACAACAAACGATTCGAAATAGAGCACACGCTCAATGTCACGCAGTGTCATGTCCATCAACAACCCAATCCGTGATGGCAACGACTTCAAAAACCATATGTGGGCGACAGGGCTCGCCAACTCGATGTGGCCCATGCGTTCACGTCGAACTTTTGCAAGCGCAACCTCAACACCACATTTTTCACAGATTACCCCACGATGCTTAAGCCTTTTGTATTTGCCGCAAAGGCACTCGTAGTCCTTGTTTGGACCAAAAATCTTCGCACAAAAAAGCCCGTCTCTTTCTGGTTTAAATGTGCGGTAATTAATTGTCTCAGGTTTCTTAACCTCACCATAAGACCAGGATCTGATCATTTCCGGAGATGCTAGACCAATTCGTAATGAATCAAATTCATCAGACTGTCCCTGCGCTTTTAATATATTCAGCAGATCTTTCAAGACTTTCCTCCACTTTGGGTGTCACACCCAAACTTTAATTGAATTCGTCGGTTATAGATTGGGTTAATCCTTTTCCAACTCAATATCTATACCCAATGAACGAATCTCCTTAACCAGCACATTAAATGATTCCGGCATGCCCGGTTCCATCTGATGGTCTCCGTCCACGATGTTCTTGTACATCTTGGTTCTCCCATGAACGTCATCAGATTTAACCGTAAGCATTTCCTGCAACGTATAGGCTGCACCATAGGCCTCCAATGCCCAAACCTCCATTTCTCCAAAACGCTGACCACCGAACTGAGCTTTTCCGCCCAGCGGCTGCTGAGTAACCAGTGAATATGAACCTGTAGACCTAGCATGCATCTTGTCGTCTACCAAATGATTCAGCTTCAACATGTACATGTAACCAACGGTTACGGGTCGATCGAACTGGTCGCCAGTTCGACCATCATATAACGTGGTTTGTCCATCATCCGGAAGCCCCGCAAGCTCCAACATACCTTTAATCTCTTGCTCTGTAGCCCCATCAAAGACGCCCGTAGCCATTGGAACACCACCCGTAAGGTTGCTCGCTAACTCAATTACCTCAGCGTCACTGAATTCATCCAGATCCTCTTCACGTCCACTGCGGTTATAAACTTCCTGCAGGAAATTACGAATCTCAGTAGCCTCTCGTTTTACTTGGAGCATTTCATTGATTTTTTTACCTATGCCATGCGCAGCCCATCCCAAATGAGTTTCAAGTATTTGTCCTACGTTCATTCTCTTAGGCACACCAAGCGGGTTCAGCACGATATCAATCGGCTCACCATTCTCATCGAAGGGCATATCCTCAACAGGTTTGATAACAGATATAACCCCCTTATTTCCATGGCGACCAGCCATCTTATCGCCAGGCTGGATACGCCTTTTGATCGCCAGATAAACCTTAACGATCTTCAAAACGCCAGGAGGCAGATCATCACCGCTCTGTAACTTCTCTTTGCTCTCTTCAAACTGCTCGTCAAGAGCTGTACGACGCTCTTCAAGCCTCTGCTCAGCTTGCTCCAATAGAGAGTTCAGCGAATCCATCTCCATCCTCAACTTGAACCAGTCGCTACTCGGCAGCTCTGCAAGATAGTCACGGGTCACCTTATCGCCTTTTTTAAGATGAGGGCCTGCAATTACCTTCTTGTTCGCGAGAGAAGCTGACAATCTCTCAAACGTCGCTGTTTCAATAATACGAAACTCTTCGTCGATATTCTTTCGAACTGCATCAAGCTCTGCACGCTCAATATCAAGAGCACGCTGATCCTTATCGATGCCATCACGAGTAAATACCCGGACATCAATCACAGTTCCGTTATAGCTGCTGGGAACCCGGAGTGAGGTGTCCTTAACATCCGAAGCTTTCTCACCAAAGATCGCTCGAAGCAGTTTCTCCTCTGGCGTAAGCTGCGTTTCACCTTTCGGCGTTACTTTACCTACCAGAATGTCACCTGGTTCAACTTCGGCCCCAATGTAAACGATGCCAGATTCGTCCAGCTTTCCCAGCGCCCCTTCGCCCACATTCGGGATATCACAGGTAATTTCCTCACTGCCCAGCTTCGTATCCCGTGCATAACAGGTAAGCTCTTGAATATGGATAGTGGTAAATCGGTCTTCCTTCACAACTTTTTCAGAGACCAAAATAGAATCCTCAAAGTTGTAGCCATGCCATGTCATAAAAGCGATGCGGATATTCTGTCCCAACGCCAACTCACCGGTATCAACGGATGGGCCATCCGCCAGAATATCGTTGTTCGCAACAACGTCTCCTTCTTTGACTAGAGGCTTTTGATTGATGCAGGTATTTTGATTAGAGCGGGTGTATTTGGTCAGATTGTAAATGTCTACGCCGGCCTCACCGCTCTCTGTTTCTTTGTCATTAACTCGAATAACAATTCGACCCGCATCCACAGTTTCAACGACGCCACCTCGTTCCGCTACAACACAGACACCTGAGTCTAGCGCAACGGTTCGCTCCATACCGGTTCCTACAAGTGGAGTCTCGCTGCGCAGCGTTGGCACCGCCTGACGCTGCATATTGGATCCCATCAATGCACGATTGGCATCATCGTGCTCCAGAAACGGAATCAGTGATGCTGCGATACTAACAACCTGCTGTGGTGAAACATCCATAAAATTCACGCTTTCACGGGGCATCTTAGTGAATTCACCAAGATGACGAACATCTACCAGGTCATCGATAATCTGACCGTCATCAGTCAGAGGCACACTAGCCTGCGCGATGACATAGTCACTTTCAACAATGGCCGAAAGATACTCGATTTCATCCGTTACACGTCCTTCTTCGACGCGGCGGTAAGGACTCTCCAAAAAGCCATACTCGTTAGTTCTCGCGTAGCTCGCAAGTGAGTTAATGAGACCGATATTCGGACCTTCCGGCGTCTCAATGGGACAAACCCGTCCATAGTGGGTGGGATGAACATCACGCACTTCAAATCCCGCGCGCTCTCGGGTCAGGCCACCAGGCCCGAGAGCTGACACCCGTCTTTTGTGAGTGACTTCGGACAACGGATTGTTCTGATCCATAAACTGAGATAGCTGCGCCGAGCCAAAAAACTCTTTAACGGCAGCACCAACAGGCTTGGCATTAATGAGATCCTGAGGCATAAGCCCTTCAGATTCCGCTAGACTCAATCTTTCCTTTACTGCTCGCTCAACTCGAATCAGGCCAAGTCGAAAAGCATTCTCAGCCATTTCACCAACGGAACGTACCCTCCGGTTGCCCAAGTGATCAATATCGTCGACGGTATCTTTTCCGTCACGAATGTTGATCAAACATCTGAGGACATCGATAATATCCTCATTACTCAGTATTCCTTCCCCGATCTCTTTCTCCCGACCGAGACGACGATTGAACTTCATGCGACCCACAGCGGTTAGATCGTACCGCTCTGGCGCAAAAAACAGATTATTAAATAGGTTCTCGGCTGACTCCTTGGTTGGTGGCTCACCCGGGCGCATCATACGATAGATCTCCACCAGAGCTTCAAGTCGATTCTGAGTAGAATCTATATTAAGTGTGTCAGAAATAAATGGGCCACACTCCAAATCATTTGTATAAATGGTCTTGAATGACTCCAACCCTAGCTCTTTCAGCTGCTCCAAAGTTTCTTCAGTAAGCTCTGTATTACAGTGGATAACAATCTCACCGGTTTCAGCGTCCACTACGTCGTTGGCCAGAACATGACCTTCGACATAATCAGCTGGCACGCTTAGCTCAGTTAGCCCAGCCTTATCTAGCTCTCTGATATGACGGGGAGTAATTCGTGTCCCCTCTTCGACGATAACCTTCCTGCCAGCTTTAATATCAAATCTGGCGGTCTCTCCACGCAGACGATTAGCGATCAACTCAAGTGCATAACCATCTTTTCGTATATAGAACTTGTCAGTATCGAAAAAGATATCCAGAATCTCTTCAGCACTGTAACCCAGCGCTCTTAAAAGTACTGTTGCCGGCAGCTTTCGACGGCGATCGATTCGTACAAAGACACAATCCTTGGGATCGAACTCAAAATCCAGCCACGACCCACGCATGGGAATAACACGCGCGGAATACAGAAGCTTACCGGAGGAGTGAGTTTTCCCCTTGTCGTGATCAAAGAACACACCGGGCGATCGATGAAGCTGGGAAACCACAACTCGCTCAATGCCGTTGATGACGAACGTACCGTTGTTTGTCATCAGCGGGATCTCGCCCATGTAGACTTCCTGTTCTTTTATATCCTTGATCGTCTTGTTATTGGAATCCTTATCATAAATGATCAGTCTGACCTTCACCCGCAGAGGAACCGCATAATAAGCGCTCCGAAGTTGACACTCTTTAACGTCAAATACTGGCTTCCCGAGCCGATACCCAACGTACTCGAGCGCAGCATTGCCCGAATAGCTCACAATCGGGAAAACGGACTTAAACGCAGCGTGTAAGCCTTTATCTACTCGTTCTTCTTCGCTGATATGATGCTGTAAAAACTGCTTATAGGAATCAGTCTGAATCGCCAACAAGTACGGAATTTCCATAACCTCAGGCAACTTACCAAAGTCTTTACGAATTCGCTTTTTCTCTGTGTATGAATAGGCCATCAATGCCTCCAAAGTAGGTTGAACCGCCCGATACGTCTATTTGTATCGAGGCCAAGAATCGCACGCAGTACAAAACGCAGCGGAAACATCGTTTGCAACGTTTTTGTCAACCTCGTACAAAAATCGATCGGTTACTTGAGCTCTGCGCTCGCTCCAGCTTCTTCAAGCTGTTTGACGATATCCTCAGCTTCTTCCTTAGCTACACCTTCTTTAACGGTTGCAGGTGCCTCGTCAACAAGTGCCTTGGCTTCTTTAAGCCCAAGACCAGTAACAGACCTTACAACCTTAATGGCGTTAACCTTCTTTTCTCCTGCAGAAGTAATTACGACGTCAAACTCGCTCTTCTCTTCGGCAGCGCCGCCTTCGTCACCACCAGCAGCTCCTGCTGCTGGTGCTGCTGCAACCGCCACGGCAGCAGAAACGCCAAATTTTTCTTCCATTGCATCAACAAGCTCAACAACATCCATAACGCTCATTTCTGCAATCGCATCTAAAATTTCATCTTTCGATAATGACATGAGTCCTATCTCCTTAGTAAATTATTCGACTTACTTATTGCTTTTGGTCCCGCACCGCTGCCATGGCCCTGGTTACACGCGCAGGCACATCATTAAGGGTTAGCGCCAGCTTGGTAATTGGTGCCTGCATGACAGACAACAATATCGCGAGCGCTTGCTCCCTGGTGGGTAGCTTAGCTAATACGTCGATTTGCTCGGGAGGCAACATCTTGCCTCCAACACTAAGCGCCTTGATCTCAAAGGATTCGTTATCCTTTGCAAAATCCTTGAAAACCCTAGCACCAGCACCTGGATCTTCTATGGAAAATGCAAGTATGTTGGGTCCTAATAACGCCTCATTCAGACATTCAAATTCAGTGCCTTCGAATGCCCGCTTGGCAAGCGTATTTCGAATTACCTTCACATGAACACCAGCGTCCCTTGCCCGCTGTCTTAACGATGTCATTTCATCAACGGATACACCACGATAATCAGCCATCACAGCAGACAAGGCCTTATTGGCAGTCTCGTTTACCTCAGCAACAATCGCCTGTTTCTCTTTAAGTCCTATTGGCACAATTTCGTACTCCTGACTTTTTGCTTACCCGCCAACATTTGGCGGTTCCTACGGCGATAGGATTCAACTTCTTGAATCGGGTTCACCGTCTGCGCAGGCTCTCCTATGAAAATTAACCACGTCAGGAACTTAGTCCTAACATAGACCTGCGGTCTTTGACGAGCTCCGCAACAGCACTAGCCCCTTGGCTAGACCAATACAGAAACCCCAAAGTCTTCTATACTTCTTCCAGCGACGACTGATCAATAGGTACGCCCGCACCCATTGTCGTCGACAACACAATCTTCTTTAAATAGGTTCCCTTGGCAGATGCCGGTTTAGCTTTCCTAAGATCTGCGAGCAAAGCTTCAAGGTTTTCTTTGATTTGATCAGGTTCAAACCCAACCTTACCGACTCCACCGTGAATAATTCCGTTACGGTCAGTTCGAAACCTAACCTGACCAGCCTTCGCATTGTTGACTGCTTCAGTGACATCCGATGTTACCGTACCAAGGCGCGGATTAGGCATCAGTCCTCTTGGTCCCAAAATCTGACCAAGCTGACCAACTACTCGCATTGCATCAGGTGTGGCGATAACAACGTCAAAGTCTAGTTTACCTTCTTTAACACTGGCTGCCAGCTCATCCATTCCTACCACGTCAGCACCAGCGTTTTTTGCCTCATCAGCTTTATCGCCTTCAGCAAACACTGCAACGCGCACATCTTTACCAGTACCGTTTGGCAAAACCGTTGATCCACGTACCACTTGGTCCGATTTCTTGGGATCAACCCCTAAATTGATACTAACATCTATAGACTCAGTAAACTTAACCGACGACAAATCTCCCAATAGTGCAACTGCATCATCAATGGGGTATAGCTTTCCCTGCTCCACTTTTTCCTTAAACGCACGAGCTCGCTTACTTAGCTTAGCCACTTAGACCTCCTCCGTTTCAATGCCAGAACTTCTTGCGCTACCCGCTATTGTCCGCACCGCAGCATCCATATTCCGAGCCGTTAAATCAGGCATCTTCGTAGTAGCAATTTCTTCAAGCTGCGCACGTGTAACGCGTCCCACCTTATTGATGTGCGGCTCCCCACTTCCCTTATTGATTCCTGCTGCCTTTCTTAACAAAACAGATGCAGGAGGAGTCTTCTTTATGAAAGTGAAGCTTTTGTCGCTGTACACTGTGATAACCACTGGTATTGGTATACCGGGCTCCAAGGACTGTGTCTCGGCATTAAACGCCTTACAGAAGTCCATAATATTAACACCATGTTGACCCAGCGCCGGTCCAACTGGCGGACTCGGGTTTGCCCCACCCGCAGGAACCTGGAGCTTGATGTAGGCTTCAATCTTCTTAGCCATTTTCTTACCTCTCAACGGGTTCAAACCCTATCAACACTAACTGACTTTCGTCGAGCCGTGACTGTTAAGTTTCCCTTGCGGCAATCCGCAACTAGGCACACATAAATAGCACTCGAAAGTGCTAGACTATTTTTTATTCAGCCTTTTTCTACTTGGCCGAAATCTAATTCAACCGGCGTAGAGCGTCCGAAAATCGTGACAGCTACGTGCAGTTTGTTTTTCTCATAGTTAACTTCTTCAACAACACCATTGAAATCGTTAAAGGGTCCATCAACGACCCGTACCAACTCTCCAGGCTCAAACATGGTCTTCGGTGTTGCATGTTCGGTGCCCGCCTGAATTCTTTGTAGGATTTTCTCAGCATCCTGATCCGATATCGGCGCAGGATGATCAGCCTTGCCACCTATAAAACCCATCACTTTTGGGACGTTTTTAATCAGATGCCAAGTTTTATCGTCCAGATCCATTTCGACCAATACATAACCAGGGAAAAACTTCCTTTCGCTACGCCTCTTTCTGCCACCTCGCATCTCAACAACTTCTTCAGCAGGAACAATGACCTCACCAAACCTGTCTGCACAATCGGACCATTCAATACGCTCTTTAATAGCGCGCATTACTTGCTTCTCGTAACCTGAATAGGCATGCACTACGTACCAACGTTTACTCAACCCATTCTCCCAGCTAACCAATAATACTCTTGATGCCCCAACTCAAACCCGAGTCCAAGCCCCAAAGGATAAACCCAACAAATATCACTACAACCACAACAATCAAAGTAGTCTGCGTCAACTCTTGAGTCGTTGGCCAAACTACCTTACGAATTTCGACCTTGGCTTCCTTAGCCAACTCCCAAACTGCATTACCCTTTGCTGTCTGCAGAGAAATAAAGACAATTACAATACCAACAACAACCCCTGCCAACGCCCTTAACAGAGGCGACTCGGCAGCATAAATGGAGTTAACGTATACACTGCCAAAAACCAAGCCAAAGATAATCGCCCATTTCAGCGCATCTAAACGAAACTCTGGGCCTTCAGTCTTAACATTCATAGGATCTACCTACACTTTCTAGTACCTGGCAGGCCAGGAGGGAATCGAACCCCCAACCTGCGGTTTTGGAGACCGCCGCTCTGCCAATTGAGCTACTGGCCTTAACCTGCCTAATTTCACCCTAGTTGTGAGCACTCCTACCTTAGCCGTAGGGTTCCTGCTCTAGTTACTAATCTTGGTAACGACGCCAGCACCTACCGTCCTGCCACCTTCTCGGATAGCAAAACGCTGGCCTTCTTCCATCGCAATCGGCGCAATCAA
>MDTE01012637.1_pt1 | contig 16540 bp, 14 predicted proteins | sample 811231 | NCBI WGS metagenome assembly MDTE01 (sample SAMN05326651, study PRJNA326480) | marine metagenome | isolation source: seawater | place: Indian Ocean: Red Sea | collected 2010
GATGCGGATGCTGACGCTTCGGAGGAAGCAGAAGAGACCGCCGACTCTTCCAATGACGAGCCCGAGGCTGCTGACGACGCTGACGATGACGAGGGTGACGCCGCGGACGACGAGTCTGACGAGTCAGCCGAGGACAGCGCTGGCGAGTCCGATGACGAGTCCGATGACGAGTCCGATGACGAGTCTGGCGACGAGTCCGATGACGAGTCGGGTGACGAGCCCAACGACAGCTAGGCCAAAGAATGTCTCTGCAGCCCGCCTCCGCGGCGGGCTGCAGAAGTCCTCCAATTGACGAAAAGATTGCACGCGGTCGCCGCACCGGTCCCGAAGCCTCGGGTCCAGACAGTTCGTCGTGTGTGCTGGGGAGAAGAGCCCTGTGACCAAGAGTGAGCTAGCCCAGCTTCTGGCCGACAGCGGCTGCTGTGTGACCCGACGTCATGCTGATCGTGTCGTGAGCACCATCTTCAACTCCATGGGGCAGGCGTTGGTCGATGGAGATCGGATCGAGATCCGTGGCTTTGGGTCCTTCGAGGTGCGAAGTCGCCCTGCGCGCAAGGGCCGCAACCCGCGGACGGGTCAGTCGGTCGACATCTCCGAGCGCAAGGTGCCGCACTTCCGGGCTGGCAAGGAGATCCGAAAGCTCATCAACGACGCTGCCGGGTCCTGATTACCTGGTGCGTGGCTGACTTCTTTCAGCAATTGGCCCCCTCCCGTCATGCCTGAACAGCCCCTTTGGGCCCCTTGGCGAATCGACTACGTCCTGCACAAGAAGAGGTCTTCTGGTTGCATCCTGTGTGAGCTCGCGGCGACGCCTCCCCAAGAGGAGGGGCTGGTGCTGGGCCACGCTGCGGGGAGCTACGTCGTCCTCAATCGCTATCCCTACGCGCCAGGGCACTTGATGGTGGTGCCCTCCACTCACCACGGCGACCTTGCGACCTTGCCCGTTCCCATCGCTGAGGCTTGCTCTCGCCTCTTGCAGGTGGCCGTCGGGGTGGTTTCGGACGTCTTGGGAACCGATGGGCTCAACGTGGGACTCAACCTGGGTTCAGCCGCTGGCGCCGGGATCCCCGGACACCTGCACTGGCACGTGGTGCCCCGCTGGGAGGGTGACAACAACTTCATGCCCGTTGTCGGGGACCAGCGGGTCGTCTCTGAGCAGTTGTCGGGCACGTGGCGTAGACTAGTAGGACCCTTTGCCGAGGCGCTGGAGGTTGCTGGTCTGGCGCCTGGGACAAACGGGGAGAGTCACCCATGAAGATGTTCCGTTGGCTGTTCGTTGATCTCCTCGGTCCCAAGGGCACGCTGTTGCTGGTACTGGTCCTCTTGGTGGGGGGGCCTGCTGTCTTGTTCTGGTTTCAGAATGCTGAGACGCGAGTCGACCTGGTGCTGAGGCTGACCCCGGACATGGGGTGGTACCTGGCTCAGAACGCGCCGGTGCCGGCGCTGATCGGCGTAGGGCTGGCCATCGGATTCGTGATCCCAGTGTTTTTCTTTTCGGTTGCTCAGGTCCAGAAGGGTCGCCAGATCAAGGTGCTGAAGCGTCAGGTCACAGCCTTGCAGGACGAGCTGGGGTTGGCTCGGCAGGCTGCCGAGCGTCGCGCTGCGGCTGCTGAGGCCTCCGTGGCGAAGCAAGACACCTCGACCGAGTCTGAAGGTGGAGGAGACGATAAGCCCTCCCCGGTGGACACGGGAAACTTCGACGATCTCATCTAATGGGCTGGGGCCATGCCCCTTCCTTCCTGGTTTCGCATGCGCTTTTGGCGGTCTCGCACAGCACTGGTAGTGCTCTCTGTACTTGCGGTGGGCGGCGCAGCGGCAGGAGGCTATTACCTTGGTCTCGAGAGTGGGCGTTCCCAGGGGTTTGAGTGGGGCGTTCGTAAGGGGAAGGCGGAAGCAGCACGGCTGGGCCCCCCTGCCTCACTGGACAAGGGGCATTCGCGCGAGGACTTGGCAGAGCCCTTAGCCGCTCTGGGGCCTATGGATGAAGCTGAGTTGGACATGGTAGTTCGTGTGGCCAATCGAGCTCCAAGCCCCTGTGCGGCGGATGCCCGGAGGGGAGTCAGCCTTGCTACGGCGCTCGTGGAGCCCGACAAAGCATGCCCTCAGTTCGCGCTGGCTCAGCTGAAGCTTGCCTCGGTGGCTGTGGGCACGTTCCGGGAAGAAGGGGAGGCGCTCGCTGTGTTGCGGGTCGAAAAGCGGGCCGACCTAGTCGTTGAAGGACGCGCGTTTCGAGGCAACCCAGAGGCTGCGGTGACCCTTGCTGAGTGGGGCGACTTTCAGTGCCCGTACTGTGGCCGGATTCAACCGTTGCTGAGCGACATCTTGGCTGCACGTTCGGACGTGCGAATTGTGTTCAAGCACATGCCCCTGGGCTTCCATGCGGCCGCGATTCCAGCCGGTCTGGCGGTGGAGGCGGCCGGTGAGCAGGGACGCTTTTGGGAAATGCATGACGCTCTCTTTGAGCTCGGGCGCGATGTGGGGGACGGTATCGATCCGGATGAGCCCGTGCCCGAAGAGGGGAGTGTTCCGTTTGAGGCTCTGGCCGGGGAGCTGGGCCTCGACATTGCTCGGTTCCGTAGCGACATGCGCTCGGATCGGTTGATGCAGAGAGTGCTTGATGATCGTGACGAGGGCCGTCGGATCGGTGTGCGGGGTACGCCCACGCTGTTCGTGAATGGTCGTAAGGTCGAGGAGCGGCTTGGGTTGGTCACGCTGTCTGCACTCATCGACAAGGCGCTCGCTGAGCGTGATGGACATTTCTCATGGGACCTCAAGGCCCCCGACGGTGATGGGGTGAGCCCGTGACTACAGAATCTCCCGGCCGTCTGACTCCCGACCGCCGCCTGGCTGCAGAGGTCTTGCTCCGTCAATTCAACCGTCCGGGTCGAGTGGACCACTGGCTCCGCGAGGGCGCGGAGCGGTTGGATGGTCCGGAGGCGAGGCGGTCTTGGGCTCGAGTGTACGGGGTCTTGCGTCATCGCGGCCACCTCGGCGCTGTGCTGCGGCCCTACCTACGATTTCCACTGGAAGAGCAGGGTGTCGAGCTCCAGGTCGCGTTGCTGCTCGGCTCCTATGACCTCCTTCACATGGACACGGTCCCCGACCGGGCTGCAGTCGACCAGGGTGTCGAGCTCGCTCGGTTCCTTGGAGAGGGGCGCAAGACGGGGCTAGTCAATGCTGTGCTGCGTCGGGTGTCTCGTGACGACAAGCCCGTGCGACTTCCCGACCGCGACAAGTCGCCGCTTGCCTGGGCCTCGACTGTTGCCTCTCACCCCGCCTGGATTGTCGACGAGATGGCTGCTCGGGTGGGCGGGGCCGAGACCGCGCAGTGGTGTGAAGTCAATAACCAGGAGCCCCCGCTGACCTTGTGTCTACGCACGCCTGCTCCGTCGGGGCACGACGACTTACGCGGTCAACTTGTAGGCGTGCCAGGAGAGTACGTGGAGGATGCCTTGGTGTTGACCGAGCGGCCTCTGGGTGGAGTCCATGCTCTCCCGGGGTTCGAGGACGGCGCATTCTGGGTCCAGGACGAAGCGGCCCAGGCTGTCTGTCGCCTGTTGGACCTGCGTCCAGGGATGCGTGTGCTGGACGCATGCGCGGCACCCGGCGGCAAGACTCTCGCTGCAGCACAGAAGCTGGGGCCGCGGAGCCTCGTGGTCGCTGTGGACGTGGACGAGGTTCGGCTGCGCTTACTGAAGGAGTCGGTGGACCGTGTGGGCTTCTCGAACCGGGTTGCTATTCAGCGGCGGGACCTCTTGCTCGAGCCATGGACTACCCGTTCGGGCGACGGCGGCTTTGAGGTGGTCTTGCTCGATGCTCCGTGCAGTGGTCTCGGGGTCATCCGCCGACACCCCGACATTCGGTGGGCTCGCACGCGAGAAGACCTCGGACGTTACGCTGATCGTCAGGTGGGCTTGCTTGAGTCGGTGGCGCCGGCCGTGGTGGCTGGTGGCACATTGGTCTATGCCGTCTGTTCCTTCTCGCGCGCTGAGAACGAAGAGGTCGTGGAGCGCTTCTTGGCGTCCAAGGCGGGTCGGGACTTCTCCATCGGGACACTGAAGGGGTGCACGCCAGCGATTCCGGAAAGTATGGTGGATGGAGAGTTTATGCGTAGCTACCCCCATCGCCATGGTGCCGACGCGTTCTTTGCGGCGCGTCTGGAGCGTGATCTGTGAAACCCTGGAGGACTCCATGATTCTGCCCCTTCGAGCCGGGGCAATCGGCCTCTCCGTCCGGTACGAACTGGATGCGCTCGTGAAAAAGCACCGGGATCTGAACAGGACTCTTGAAGAGTCGTGGGCCAGCGTCCTGACTGTGCTCACGGAGCGTTGGCCAGACTGGCCTGTGGAGGTATGGAGTCACCTGACTCCGACTTCAGACGCCGACGGGAAGCCGAGCTGGGATCTTGAGTTTCGCGTGTTCTTTGCTGGCGAGCAGACAAACAGTCGCGATGTGACGGCCATGGTGGAGTTTGTGGTTCGTGGTCTAGCCGACTTTCTGGGTGCTCCAGCGCAGGTGGGATGGGATGGGATCCGTCTGGGCTGGTACCCCCTGTGGGCTGTCGATGACGGGGGCGTTTACAGGATGCTCGCGCCGGAGCGAACCCTCGATCCTGCCGTGTACATGCTCGGGCACTATGCGGGCCAGCCCTCGTACTTTGCCGCTGCGGTCGAGGCGTGGCCTCTGAGTCAGGCCGGACTCCGGATTGGCTTGGCCGAGGCCGACCTTGGGTGGGCGTTCGACTCCTGAGGCGGCCCCAGGTCAGGTCCCAAAGGAGCGGGAGAACCGCTCCCAGTCTTCGGGAGCCAGTGGCCCTCCAGTCTCTAGAAAGCGTCCTTGATCCACTAAGCGCATCCCTGCGGTGGCTGGCGTGGGAGGTCTCGTGGCGTGGAGGAGACCTGCAAGCATGCGCTCTCGTTCCTTGTCGCTGAGGTCCAGTGGGTGTCCAAAGAGCAAGTCCATGCCGTGGGCGGGGAAGTCGGTGACTCGTCCTTCTGGGGGCAGTGAGTTTGTCTCGCCCAGCGGTTGCACGGTCAACTGCTTGCCGTTCCAAGTGGCATAGGTGTGCTCGGGCCGATAGCAGGCGCTCCACAGCCGCTTGCCTCGGCTGAAGATGGCGTAGGCGCCCACAGGATCGGCTCCGCCGATGGCAGTCAGCGTGGCAACCGGGCCGGTGAGCTCTGAGAGAGCGAGAGCGATTGCATCTGCTGCCATGCGTCCGAACAGGTTCCAGGCCAGCTCCTGCACCTCTTCGGGAAAACCGAGACGAGGAGCCAGCAGCGTGCCCGAGAGGTTGGTCAGGATGCCATCGCAGTCATCCGGCACAGCCAGGTGCAGCACACGGATCGTGCCCGCCAGGGGGTCCGGCGAGCGCTCGCGAGCTCGAGGATCGATTCGTACAGGCGCCGAGGCTTGAATGACCAGGTCGGCGTCGGGTCGGAGGTGGCCGCCCAGGAGCTCCGTGACGAGGCGATGAATGACAATGAGCTCTACGGCTTGGCCGCGGTGAACGATCAGGGTGGGGTCTGCGTACGGGTTGCGGTTTGCGGCGGTGGTGTTTTGCTGCTCTGAGGGATTGCTCATCGGGGGACAGTGTACCGAACCTGGCCGATGCTCTCAGGCGGTCAGGGTCCCCTGAGACTCGAGCCGGGGGTGTCCTCAAAACGAACCGGAGGCTTCTTGGCTCGGCAACGGCTCCGTACCCGTTGATTGGGGCCCCCTGGCGCGCTACCCTCGCGGCGCGATGGAACCTCAAGGGCGCCAGCCTGCCGCCCCCCTGCGAGTGGCCGAACTGTCCGATGGCAGACGAGTCACACCGATGCTTCGTCAGTTTGCGGATCTCAAGGAGCAGGTGCCCGATGCCCTCCTGTTTTTTCGCATGGGTGATTTCTACGAGTTGTTCTTCGAAGATGCCGAGGTGGCAGCCGGGCTTCTGGACCTCACCCTGACAGCCCGCGACAAGCTGGGAGAGCGGCCAATTCCCATGGCCGGGGTGCCGCATCACGCGGTCCGGAACTACATCCGAAAGCTCATCGAATTGGGCCACAAGGTAGCTGTTGCCGACCAGGTGGAGGACCCAAAGACGGCGCGCGGGATCGTCAAGAGGGCGATCACCGAGGTGATCACCCCGGGCATTGTCACGGACCCCGAAAACCTGGACGCGAAGGAGGCCAATTATTTGTCGGCCATCGTTCGCACGGAGACCGGTGCTGGCGGGCTGGCCTATATCGACGTCTCCACCGGAGAGTTCGCCTGCACCGAGCTGGACGAGGAGTCGGGACTTCTGGCGGAACTGGATCGCCTCGCAGCTCGCGAGGTGCTCTTCGACTCGAGCCTCGAGGGGGGACCATTCCTGTCGGAACTGCAGGCGGCGCTGGACCTTCGGTGGACGCCCGTGCCCGTGGAGACGTTCGAGCGAAGAGATGCGGAGCGGGAACTCAAGGATCTCTTTGCTGTGGCAGATCTGGGCGGCTTCGGGCTGGACGAGTCCGATGCTGGCCTCAGGGCAGCGGGGGCGATCCTCCACTACCTGCGGGCATCCCACGTGGACAATCTGGGCCACGTCCGTCGGTTGAGGCCGTATCGGCTTGAGACCTTCATGGGTCTGGACGAGAACACCCGTCGCAATCTCGAGCTGTTCCGCACCCTGGCTGATCGACGACGCAAGGGCAGCTTGCTCGGTCTCATGGATCAGAGCATTACGTCCATGGGCAGCCGCCGCATCCGTCAGTGGATCAGCGCACCCCTCTTGAACCCAGCAGACATCGACGCCCGTCTGGACGCGGTGGCGCTCATGGTGGACTCGCCGGAGCTGCGGGCCGCCGTCCGCGACCGGTTGGCGCGAGTCCAAGATGTGGAGCGGCTGACGGGTCGGCTCATGTCGGGCCGAGCCAACGCGCGAGATCTCGTGGCCCTTCGAAGGTCCTTGGAGGAGGCCCCCGCCATTGACCAATTGTTGGACAGGGACGATGCGCGGTCGCTCCCTTTGTTCGCGCCGTTCGCGGATCTCAGTGATCTGTGCGCCGACATCGAAGAGACGCTGGCGGACGATCCTCCCGCAGGGCTCAAGGAGGGCGGATTGATCCGTCGCGGTTGTCACCCTGAACTCGATGAGCTGATCACGCTCAGTCGGGAGGGCAAGGCTGCGCTGGCGCGCATCGAGACCGAGGAACGCAAGAAGACCGGGATCGGGAGTCTGAAGGTTCGCTACAACCGGGTGTTCGGGTACTACATCGAGGTCACCCGGGCGAATCTGTCGGCGGTGCCCGAGCACTACATTCGCAAGCAGACTCTCGCCAACTCGGAGCGCTACTACACGCCGGAACTCAAAGAGTTCGAGGCCAAGGTCTTGGGGGCCGAAGAGCGACGCTGCACGCTGGAGCTGGAGTTGTTCACTCAGCTGCGCAACCGGGTCGCCGCGCGGGCGGCCGAGCTGGGCGAGCTTGCCTCACGGCTGGCGGACGTGGATGCGGGGACGGCATTGGCCGAGCTTGCCGTTCGCCATGACTACGTGCGGCCCACCGTTGACGATGGCCTTGTGCTTCACCTAGAGGCTGCCCGCCACCCGGTCGTCGAGCGCATGAACCTAGGTGAGAGGTTCGTTCCCAACGATGTGCACCTGGACCCTGACGAACATCAACTCCTCATCGTCAGCGGGCCCAACATGGCTGGCAAATCCACCGTCATGCGCCAGGTGGCGCTCATTGCGCTCATGGCCCAGGCCGGCAGCTTCGTTCCGGCTCGGGAGGCCCACCTGGGTGTCGTAGACCGGATCTTCACTCGAGTGGGTGCCTCGGACAACTTGGCCCGGGGTCAGTCGACGTTCATGGTGGAGATGAGCGAGACCGCGGCGATCCTTCATCAAGCGACCTCTAGGAGCCTCTGCATTCTGGACGAGATTGGTCGGGGGACCTCGACGTACGACGGCTTGGCCATTGCCTGGGCTGTGGCCGAGCACATCGCAGATCGGATCCACTGTCGCACGATGTTTGCCACCCACTATCACGAACTCTCGCAGCTCGCCCTCACGCGAGACCATGTGCAGAACGTGAACATCGCGGTTTCCGAATTGGGTGGTCAGGTGGTGTTTCTTCGGCGACTGCGTCCCGGCAGTGCAAGTCGGTCGTATGGCATTCAAGTAGCCCGCTTGGCGGGTCTTCCCGACGAGGTTCTGGTTCGCTCGCGGGAGCTGCTCGCCAACTTGGAGACCGATGCCATGGATTCTATCGGTGACCCACGCCTGGCTCGGCGCAAGGGGGAGGAGCGGACGACACAAGGCCAACTCACCCTGTTCAATGATCCGGGGTCCCTGCTGAGAGACGAGCTCATGCGCGTCGACATGGATCAGTTGACGCCGCTGGAGGCGCTGAACCTGTTGGCCGATCTCAAGTCACGGATGGGCTCGTCCTGATGCTCAGGGGACGCTGGCGACATGTTCCGGCTGGGCTGTTGCTGGGCCTCGTTTTTTGCATGGTCTCTGGTTGTGGCCTGGAGAACCCGTCGCCGGCAGAAGGCCCGGGTGCGGAGGGCGGTGCCGGGGAGCCGGCTGATTCTCTCGCCCGCGCTCCGTCCCAGCAGCAGTCGGCCCTCGGCTCTTCGGTGGCACCGGGCTTGCGGGTGGAGAGGAGCTTTCGCAAGGTCGTCATCGATGCGGGGCATGGTGGGGATGACCTCGGCGCTCCGGGGGTCTCCGGATCATTCGAGAAGAACATCACCCTCGAGATCTCGCGTCTGACCAGGCTAGCCCTTCAGGAGCGGGGTTTTGAGGTGATCTCTACCCGGACCACAGACGAGGCTGTGTTGTTGGAGCGTCGCACGAGCCTCGCCAATGCCTCTGGTGCGGGCCTTTTTGTCTCGATTCATGCCAACTCGGCCCCTTCTCCCAGCGCCCACGGGATCGAGACGTACTTCATGGATCAGGCATCGGACGAGGCCGCTCAGCGACTCGCCGAGCGGGAGAACCGTGCGGGGATGGCCACCGGTCATGCTGCGCCGGCCCGTGACGACGTGGGCGCACTGATTGCTGACCTTCGGGTGGGCGCTACGGCGCAGCTGTCGCGTGAGCTCGCAGATACGGTGCACAAGGCCCTCGTGGGCGGTCTGGCTTCGTTCTACGGTGCCGATCGCATTCGGGACCGTGGGGTTCGGTCTGCGCCCTTCTGGGTGCTCGTCGACAGCGAAATCCCCGCCATCTTGGTGGAGGTGGGCTACCTGACTCATGAGAAGGAGGAAGAGCGAGTCCGGACGCGCGGCTTTCAGCTCCAGGTGGCGGACTCGATCGCGGCCAGTCTCGACATGTTCGCGCAGCGCGCGGAGCGGTCGGAGAGCCGCGCCTCGGGAGCGGGTGGGGGACTCCAGTGAGTATTGGCCGCTCGCACGAACCGCCTCCGCTGGATCCCGAAGCGGACCCTGCGGCGTTCTTGCTGGAGGCTCGGGAACTCGTCCTCGAGTTTCAGCGTGGTTCGGACCGTTCGGGGAGTCGGATCACCCGTCTGTACACGGCGGCCGTGGACAACACGTTGCGTGCTCTCTACGCACGGGCCGTGGCTGGGGATGAGATCGACCGGGACTGGGCAACCGGCGGTTTCTGTCTGGCCGCGACGGGGGGCTACGCGCGCAAGATGTTGTGCCCCTACTCGGATGTGGACGTGATGCTAATCCGGGATGGGGGCTCCGATGAGTTGCTGGAACAGCTGGGGCGACACTTGCTGTACCCCCTGTGGGACGGAGGACTCGATGTGGGCCACCACCCAGGAACGATCGCCGAGATCTTGGCCAAAGCAGAGGATGACATCACCACCCAGACTGCGCTCCTAGACCTTCGCTTCGTCGCGGGGAACCGAGCCATCTACGAGCGCTTTCTTCAGGAGGTGAATGGGGCGATCGAGCGCTGGCAGGACGAACTCCTGCTGCGAGTGCGCACCGAGAATTTGGCTCGCTTCGCCCGCTTTGGCGAGTCGGTCTTCCTCCTGGAACCGCACGTGAAGGAAGGCAAGGGTGGACTCCGCGACATCCACTGGCTGGGGTGGATTGCCAAGCTCAAGTACGGCACGCGCGGGGACTACGACTTCCTGCTCAATGGGCTGGTAGAGCCTCAGCACTACCGAGCCTTAATCGCTGCGTACGAGTTCTTGCTCCGAGTGCGGCTGCAGCTGCACGTTCTCCATGGCCGACGCCAGGACCGGCTGACCTTCGAATCTCAGGAGCCCGTTGCGCGTGCCTTGGGCTTCAAGGGCACCAAGGGTCTGTTGGCCGTGGAGCGCTTTATGGGGGAGTACTATCGGCACGCGTACAACATGGCCCACACCTGTGGTCTCTATGTGGCTCGGATGCTCGATTTCTACTGGGACGAGCGCAGGGCGGATGACCCGGAGCGGCTCGGCACTCCGCTGGAAGTGGGCCCGTCGGCGCCGGTGGTGCGCACGGCCCGGGACGTGGAGAAGACCTCGTCCGACGGCTTGTTCGTGCTTCGCCGAGGGGCCGTACGCTGTGTGGAGCCCGAGGTTTTTCAGCGAGACCCGCTCCAGATCCTCTCTCTGTTCGAGTTTCAGCAGCAAGTAGGCGGCCGCCTGCATCACGACACGATGGAGGATGTGCGGGCCTCTTTAGGTCGTGTGAACAAGCGCTTTCGTGAGTCGCCCGATGTAGGCCGTCGCTTCCGTCAGTTGTTGGAGGGGCCAGAGGTCTTCCGAATTCTGGTGGCCATGCACCGCAGCGGCTTCCTCGGTCGCTACGTGCCCGAGTTTGGAGCCTGCTTTTGTCAGGCGCAGCACAACCGGCACCACCTGTACACCGTCGATGTGCACTCGCTCTATGTCGTGCGGGAGCTGGAGTCCTTGGGGACGCACGAGGTGAGGGCGGACAACGAGCTGTTCAGTGACGCCTGGTCACGCCGTGAGCGTCGGGCTCCGTTGTTGTTGGCGGGCCTCTTTCACGACATCGCCAAGTCCCACGGCTCCGCCCACAGTCGCGTGGGGGCTGAGATGGCTCTCACCATCTTGGGGCGTATGGGCTTCGAGGACCACGACATTGCCCGGGTGCAGTGGCTTGTTCGCTATCACCTGACGTTGTCGGACACGGCCTACCACCGCGACCTCAACGACCCCAAGACTCGAGCTGCTCTGGCTGCCGTGATCCCGGACCGGGAGCACCTGGATGATCTGCTGGCCCTCACCTGGGCTGACTCGCGAGCCACCAATCCTCAGCGGTTCACCGACTGGCAAAAGACGCTCTTGGAGCACTGCTACCAGGCTGCTCTCTCCGCTCTTGAGCCTGGCGCCGCTCCGAACCCGGCGGAGGTGCGTGATGTGCTTCGCTCACAGGTTGAGGCATTGCTTGCGGCTGAGGTGGGTCGCAAGAGCGCACCTCAGCTTGCAGAGCGCTTGTTCAACGTGGCGGTGCCCTCGGAGCCGACCTACCTGGAGCGCACGGCACCGGAGCAACTGGCGACCTATGCTGTGTTGCTAGAACAACTCGCGTCGGGCGACCGGGAAGATGGCACGAAGCTCCAAGTGGCAACACACGTTCGTCAGCTGCCAGACCAGGGCTTCAGCCAGTGGGTGGTGTGCAGCTGGGATCGGCCTGGCGCGTTCTCGCAGCAAGCGGGTGTGCTGACGGCCTGTGGGTTCAGCATCAAGACAGCAGAGGCCGTATCGAGGACTGACGGGGGGTGCATCAATACGTTCGCGGTGACGGACGCGCGTGGGCGGGCCATTCCCGATCCCGCGCGGTGGCGCCGGGCCCATAAGCTGCTGGAGCGCGTCACCCGAGGAGAGCGAGACCTCGACAAGGAGCTGGAGCGCGTTCGGAGCCAGTCGCCTCCCCCCCGGGACCCCGGAGCTCGTGGCTTGCAGCGCATCGAGGTCAGCAATGAGTTGTCCGATCAGGCGACGGTCGTCGAGTTAGTGACTCCCGATCGGGTGGGCCTGGTCTACGATGTCACTCAGGTGATGTTGGACTTCGGACTCGATCTTCGTGTCGCCAAGATTGCTACCCGTCATGACATGGCGTCTGACAGCTTCTATGTCCTGAATCGGCGGGGGAACCAGTTGGGTCGTCGCAGTCGCCGCATGTTGCTGGCAGTGCTGCGGGAGCACTTCGGGTGAGTGACGCGGGGGCTATGGATGGCCTCATCGGGCTCTACCTCGATGTGCTTCGGGTGGAGCGAGGCCTGTCCGAGCACACCCTCGCAGCCTATGGACGGGACCTGTCCAAGCTGGCTCAGCACTGCGAAGATCGAGGTGTTTTCGATGTGGGTGAGGTTGACCGAGCCTGCTTGGAGGACTTCACTCGTTCGCTTCATGAGGCGGATCTGTCGCCGCGATCGGTGGGGCGCCACGTGTCGAGCATTCGCGGCTTCTTCCGCTTCCTCGTGGCCGATGGCCATCGCAAGGACGACCCGGCGGCTCGACTCTCGAGTCCCCGGTTTCCAGGTCGCCTCCCCCAGGTCTTGTCGCGTGACCAGGTGGCTGCGCTGATCGAGGCGCCCGGCACGGAGACACCGCGGGGGCTACGCGATACGGCCATGATTGAGCTTCTCTACAGCTCAGGCTTGCGAGTGTCCGAACTGTGCGGTCTGCGTCGCAATGCGTTGAGACAGGACCCGCCCATTGTCCTCGTGCGAGGGAAGGGGGAGAAGGAGCGCTTGGTGCCCGTGGGCCCCGCGGCGCTCAGAGCGCTCCGTCGGTACCTAAACGAGGGGTGGCCACAGCTGGATCGGGGCAATTCCAGCCCCTTCTTGTTCCTGGGACGTGGCGGTCGGGCCCTGTCCCGTCAGGGCTTTACGAAAAACCTCAGTCGCTATGCACTGGCAGTGGGCTTGCCAAGTCTGTCTCCGCACAAGCTCCGTCACTCGTTCGCCACGCACATGCTCGAAGGCGGGGCTGACCTGCGCACACTGCAGGCCTTGCTCGGGCATGCAGACATCGCCACTACCGAGATCTACACCCACGTTGCGCCGGCGCATCTCCACCAGGTCTATCGAGAGGCCCACCCTCGAAGTCAGGTGGGCCCGGGGACGGTAGGTGAGGCCGACCAGAACTCGGCTCGAGAGGATGACGAGACCCTCTGAGCGGAGCCTGGCTCCGCCGTCGGACCTGGGCAGCCTAGCCCAGCTGATCGATCGCCTTCAGATCGTTGCGGCCGACTGCCCTGAGTGTCGGTCGCTGTACATCGTGGGGGGGCCCGTCCGGGATCGTCTCCTGGGACTGCCTCTCGCAGCCGCGAAGGATCTGGACTTTGTCGTCGAGGGTGATGCCCTGGCCTTTGGTCGTGCGCTAGAGCAGCGCTGGGGTGGACAGCTGCGCTGCCACAGCGCCTTTCTGACCTGTAGCTGGCAGGGGGCCGATGGGTCGGCTGCCATTGATCTGGTCACCGCCCGCAGTGAGTCCTACAGGCACCCTGGGGCGCTGCCAGAGGTGGCGCCAAGCGACCTTGCGGCTGATCTGAAGCGGCGTGACTTCACGATCAATGCCATGGCGGAGCGCTTGTGGCCCGAGCCCCTGTGGGAGCGGATCGATCCCCAGGGGGGGGAGGCCGACCTACGGGCTGGCTTGCTCCGCATTCACCATGCAGGCTCGTTCCGAGACGATCCAACGCGCGTGTTTCGCCTGGCCCGGTTCGTCGTTCGACTGAGTCTCCAGCCAGTAGACGCCACCCTGGCTGCCTTGGCGGACATCGTAGCTACGGGGTTTGAAGCGTTGACCACGGTGGGCGGGGACCGGCTTCGCGCGGAGTGGGGCCGAGTCTGTAGCGAGCCGGACCCCTTCGCTGTGGTTCGGTGGCTCAGCGAGAACAAGGTGCCCCAGGCGCTCGGCTTCAGTGGAGATTCGCCAGCCCTCGAAGCAGTAGGCCGCATGTTCGCGTTGCGGGGTCAGGGTCGCACAGTAGCGCCTTCGGATGTGCTCATGTGTTGGTGGTTGGCAGGACGGATGAGCTTGTCTGCCCAAGAGTCGGATGTCGCCTTGGAGGCCTTTGGATTGCAGGAGCACCGCGGCTCGTGGTTGATGCAACACCAGGCGATCGGCCGCGCCCAACAGGATCTGGCAGCACAGGTTACGGACGACGTGCTGGAGCAGTGTCTCGCTGCTCTGGATGAGCCCACACGAGGGGCTCTGGTGGCCCTTCACCCTCAGACTGCTGGTGCAGTGAAGCGCTATGAGTCGGTCGTTTCTGCTATCGCGCCCCTCGTGGATGGTGCCTTGTTGTTGGCCGCAGGAATGGTGGAGGGACCGGCAGTCGGCCAGGCCCTGACGAAGGTGCGGATCGCCCAACTTCGAGGCCAATTGAGGTCGACGGACGACGCGCTGGACTTCCTGGGTCTGTCCACGCCCTGAGGCCGGCTCTTGGGTCTTTGGGCGGCACCGCTAGGTCGAGTTTGTAGCGCTGGATGTTGCAGGTCGTGACCCGAGCACTTGAAAACGGCGGTCGCCAGTGCCATCTTCGGCTCGCTCGAAGCCCCTGAATCTCTTCACTGTGCCCCGACAGGGGGCCTCCTCTGCCTCAGGAACTAGCGATGTCCGCCGACCTGCTGCTCGACAAGCTGACTCTGCTCCTGACGGCGGGCCCGGTGTTCTTGTTCAGCCTGGTGTTTCACGAGTATTGCCATGCCCTTGCTGCCTATCGGCTGGGAGACAAGACAGCTGCCTGGACAGGACGGCTGACTCTCAACCCATCGGTGCACATGGACCCTATGGGGACCGTAGCGATGCCGCTGATGGGTCTGTTTGTCACCCCCCCAGGGGCCATGTTTCCCTTTATTTTCGGTTGGGCTCGGCCGGTTCCGTTCAACCCGCGGAACCTGCGGGATGCCCCACGGGACTCCATGCTGATCGCGCTGGCCGGGCCAGTGGGCAACTTAGCGCTTCTCGTCGTTTTTGCGCTCTTGTGCCGTGGCCTGTTCACCCTTGGAGTGCGCTCGGAGGTGGGGGTGCTCGGCCTGGTGTTCGACATGGCGGTGACCGGCATCTATCTGAACGCGCTGCTGGCGGCGTTCAATATGATCCCTCTGCCGCCCCTGGATGGGAGCAAGGTCTTGGCCTATTTTCTACCTGGGGATATGGCGCGAAACCTCTTGAGCTTCAATCCCACGTTGTCGTTCTTGATCATTCTCTTCCTGGTCTTCCAGGGATTGTTGGCCATGCCCATGGGCATCCTGATCAAGTTGGGTAGCGTGCTGGCCGGGGTCTGAGTCGGAGGGAGCTATGGCTGTCGATCACCTCGTGAAGATCCTCGCAGAGCGCGGTCTCGCATCACGGCGCGGCTCCGAGCGCATGATCCGGGAGGGTCGTGTGCAGGTGGGCGGGAAGGTGATCACCGAGCCCGGCCAGCGGGTGGATCCCCAACAGGAAACGGTGCTGGTGGATGGCCATCCGCTGCCGCCCGTGCCGGCCCCGGTGTACCTGGTCCTACACAAGCCCAAGGGGACCATCACGAGTCGCGATGACCCGCAGGAGCGACGAACTGTCTTCGATCTCCTACCCGAAGCCCCTCTCAGTCTGCACAGCGTGGGACGCCTCGACTTCAACACCGAGGGCGTCCTGCTCCTGACCAATGACGGCGACCTCGCTTATCGTCTCACCCACCCGTCCTATGGGGTGGCCAAGTCCTACCTGGTCAAGGTCAGCGGGACTCCCACCGAGCGTCAGTTGGGGATGTTGACCCGCGGGATGCGCCTCGAAGATGGGCCAACGGAGCCGGCTCTGGTGTCCGTGGTCCAGAGCTCGGGGCCATCTACCTGGTTGCTGATCACCATTCAGGAGGGTCGCAACCGCATCATTCGTCGCATGATTGACCACATTGGTCACCGCACCTTGAAGCTCAAGCGCGTGGGCTTCGGTGGCATTACGCTGCGGGGTGTAGAGGTGGGTGGGACCCGCGCGCTCAGCAAGGGCGAGCTGGAGCACCTGCGGCGTCAAGTCATTGAGCCTGGAAAGCGTCCCCTGCGCGTCTCCTGGGAGGTTCGGAAGGCGGTGGCTGAGACCCTTCGCTTGCCCCCCCCTCCTCCCGAAGACCGGGAGAGTCGCGTGGCCGAGGACGGTCGCCCCTATCGCAACAAGGGCTGGGCTAGGCCTCAGGCCCGCAAGGGGAGGGGACCTGCTCGCGCTGGACGACGTGCAGGAGCTTCAAGAGGTCGCAAGACGGGTGGCGAAGGCGGTGGCGGTGGCCGCAAGGGCCGCGGCGGCGGTGGCCGCGGCGGTGGCCGCCGCGGCTGAGAGTCTGCCTGCCGAGGCGGCTAGTTTCGGTCCGGGAATCGGAAGCCGTGTCTGCCATTCTTCTTGAGGTAGAGCGTCGCTGAGAAGGGCTTGCCCGCCTTCGACGTGAACCCCTCGAGCAAGGCGGTCTCGTTCCCACCGAACAGCGACTCGGCCTCTGTGCGCGTCAGCTCTCGCTTGCAAATCTCGCGGGGCACCTGAATCTTTTCGCAGGACTGGTTGTCGCAGACGTAGGTCGTGGGGCTCTCGATGATGTTGCCCGACTTGCAGGTGGGGCAGGTCACGATCGGCTCGGGATTGACCTCGAACTCCGTCATTGCTGCGTTGCC
>MDTE01007290.1_pt1 | contig 16539 bp, 14 predicted proteins | sample 811231 | NCBI WGS metagenome assembly MDTE01 (sample SAMN05326651, study PRJNA326480) | marine metagenome | isolation source: seawater | place: Indian Ocean: Red Sea | collected 2010
GATGTCCAGATGTACCTTGTACATGTACTATAGAATCTCCTCTGTGTTTCTGAAATTCTTCAAATACTTTTTTGGCTTCTATCATTTAATCCTCTTTTTACACAAATTTATCTATTGAAACCATGATATTCGTCGCCAATCAATACTACAACAGGTTGTTTTGTCGCAACAGATTCTTCATATGCTTCTGAAATTCTTGGGCCATCTTCATTTTGTTCAACTAAATAATAATTTATTCGAAATGCATTTAAAAAAGGTTCTGTGTATGTCGCCGCAGAATCAGGTGTTTTCCCTTTTCTTGTCCAACCTCTATATCCAACAATCATTAGTAAAGGAAATCCTGTATCTATAGCCATACCTCTGATGGAATCTCCGGATTCTAACATTCCTGTATTTTGAATCAAAACTACCGGCACTTTACCTGCAACATTCAAACCCAAGGCGACAGACATGGATTCGCCTTCTCTTGAAACCGGGATAACATCTAGCCAATCTTGTTTTTCCATAAGTTCATAAAGATAATTTGTTTCACTGTCAGGAATAGTTATTATGTGAGTTACTCCAATTTTTTTAAACTCATCTAAAAGCGTTTCTGGCCTAAGAATTGCTGCTTGTTCATTCATAACTTCTCCTTAAAAAATATTATCAATTAATTTAATGTAGTATAACTAATTTATAATTGCAAACATATAATAATATTAATTTTTCTGATCCATTGAATGTCTCAACTTAGGATCAAGAAAATCTCTTAATGTGTCACCTAAAATATTAAATGCTAAAACAGCTCCAAAAATAGCAAATCCGGGGAATATAGGTATCCACCATGCAGCCTGAACATATTGTCTTCCTGCGGAAACCAATGCACCCCATTCAGGTACTGGAGGCTGTGCTCCCGCTCCCACAAAACTTAATCCAGAAGCAAAAAGTATAGCCAATCCAAAATCAAATGTTGCTTGAACCAAAGTAGCTGTATAGCTATTGGGCAATATATGTCTAAATAATATCCTATTAGGGTGCATACCTAAAGCTGTGCTTGCAACAACATAATCTTTCCCTTTCTCAGCAATTACACCACTTCTAATCAACCTTGCATAACCAGTCCACCTAACCATTGTGATTCCAATTATAGCTGCATCAATTCCAGCTCCCAAAGAAGTTGCTATAACTAAAGCCATTACAAGATCCGGCACAGATAAAAATACATCTGTTACGCGCATAATTGCTTCATCAACCCAGCCTCCTATATAAGCACTAATCATGCCAATTAATGATCCCATGATTCCAGCTATACCAACAACTAACACACCTATTCTCAAACTTATCTTCCCTCCTGCCAATACTCGGCTGAAAACATCTCTGCCAAATTCATCAGTTCCAAACAAATGTTTTAATCCTGGTTTTTCTAAAGGTTGTCCAACTCCCATCTCATCAAATGAATACGGGGCAATAAGCTCTCCAAACAATCCAATAAATATATATATAAATACAACAATAAGAGAGAAAATTGCAGGTGGATTGATCTTAATTGCATTATATAATTCAGTTAATAGACTTTTTTTTGGTCTCATATTGAATTCTTGTATTGCAGACTCTTTCATTTGATTAATACCTTATTCTTGGATCTAAAAAAGCAACAAGTATATCTACAGTTAGATTCGCTGTAGAAAACACAATTCCAACTAATATTGTTACATTAACTACAGCCAATCTATCTAAAAGCATTATTGATTGAACTGCGAATCTACCAACTCCCGGCCACGCAAAAATAGTTTCAGTTAAAACTGCTCCAGAAAGTAATCCGCCTACTAATAGACCAAGTAAAGTTACAGTAGGAATAAGTGCATTTCGTATTACATGTCTAAAAACAACAGTTCTTTCATGTAAGCCTTTAGATCTAGCAGTTCTGACATAGTCTTGAGATATAACTTCTAATACACTTGCCCTAGTAACTCTTGCAAGCAAACCTACAACAGAAAACCCTAATACGAATGCAGGCAACACAAGATGATGTAAACTGTTAAAAAAGGCAGCCCAATTTCCATCAATAATGGTGTCTATTAAATAAAAGCCCGTTATATGTCTAGGTATTTCCATATCTAAATCAATTCTTTGAGATGATGGCACTATACCTAAATAATAATAAAATATAATCAATAAAATAATAGCAAACCAAAATATAGGCATAGATACTCCAAACAATGATACAGCTCTTATTGTATGGTCTACCCATGAATTTCTTCTAAGAGCAGAAATAACACCCAATGGTAAACCCATTATGCATGCAAAAATAAATGCTACTACTGAAAGCTCAATAGTGGCAGGAAAATAAGATTTTAATTCTTGAAATATAGGCGTTTTTGTAACTAAAGAGGTACCCATATCACCTTGCAGTAAATTTGTAATGAATTGTGTGTACTGTTTCCAAATTGGTAAATCCAAGCCCCATTTTTCTCTAAAATGTTTATATTCTTCTAAACCTACACTTCCTCCAGCAGTGTATAGTATTGCTGCAGGATCACCAGGTAATCCAAACATTAAAAAAAATGTAAATAAGGACAATCCGAACAATACAAAAATTTGTAAGAATAATCTTCTTAATATAAATGCGCCTATGTTCATGTCTTAAATTATATATTATTAACTATCAAATTTTAATAAAAAAAGGAGTAACCTCATTTAAGAGGTTACTCCTTTTAAGAAATTTTTTAATATGATTTATTAGTCAATTAAAATTATTCTTCTTTTCTTAAGTATCTAAAGTCGATACTAAAAGCATGTGGCATTGCTATTCCGTCAGTCATATTAGTTCTTAGAGCAACCGTATCAGACACTTGCAAAGCAGTTATTTCACCGCATTTTGCAACCATGATTTCATTTAGTTCTCTATAAATTTCATGACGTTTTGCATTATCAGGCTCTGATCTACCAGCAGCGACTAATTCTTTCAATCTTGCAGCGGCTGTTGGATCAACAGCTTCAATACCAAGTGAGAAACACTCAGATGTTGCTCTTACTGAAGCTGGATTGTCAGGATCGAAATAAGTAGCTCCTAATCCGGAAATACCTATATCTCTAAGTTCGCCTTTACCGATTTCACCCCAGAATCTTGATCCTGTAGATTGTTCGATAGTAGCATTAATACCTGATTTTTTCAGACTAGCCTGTAAAAATTCTACACCTTTGGAATAAACCACAGATCCACAAGCTCCTGCTCTGTTTTGAATTTTAATATCAAAACCATTTGGATAACCAGCTTCAGCTAATAATGCTTTAGCTTTATCTGTGTCATAAGTGAATTGATTAGAAATTGCTGGGTCATGACCAAGCATTCCAGGTAGAATTAAGCTTTGATGAACTTTACCAAGCCCCATAGCTACAGTGCTTAATAATCCATCGTAATCTATTGAGTACTTAATTGCTTCAAGAACTTTGTCATTTTTAGCATGTTCATTTCTTCTATCAATTAAAAAGTTACATGTAATCAATGATGGATAAGAGAATGTGTATACTTTTGAATTCAAATCCAATGTTTTAAGTGATATTGGATCCATCTGTAAAGCAACATCAACTTCACCTTTGGACATCATTAATTCCGCTGTAGCATTTTCAGGAATATTTGCAAAAATTAACTCATCTGCACCAGGGCCAACACCATCATGCCCACCCCAATAATTTTCATTTCTACTTAAAGTTAATCTCTGTTCTGGCTCCCAACCTGTTATGTGGTAAGCTGCGGTTCCAACAGAATTTGTTGCTCCCCATGCAGCGCCCCAGTCTCCGTCAACTTCGTTTTTCTTCAATTCAGCTGCATCAACAATCAAAAATTGTTTAGAAGCAAGAATTGCAAGTAACGGTGCAAAAGCGTTTTTCATTTTAAGAGTTACTTCCATATCTCCTGTAGCTTCCACGCTTTCAACATCAGTGATCCATGAAAATCTAGATGTTGCTTTATCTAATTCAATCACATAAAAAGATCTTTTTAGAGAATCAACAACAGCTTGAGCATTCAATGGAGCTCCTGTAGTGAAAGTCACACCATCACGAACTGTAAATACATAAGTTTTACCATCCGATGAGATGTCCCAACTACTAGCTAAGTTTGGTATAGGAGTAGCTTCGTCACCTCTAGTAACTAAAGGTGTATTCAGAGCTGACAAACCTTCATAAACTTGTTGTGACACTCTGTGTTCAAAGAAAGAGCCACCTCTTGGTGGTGTAAATCCTTCGTTAAAGAAAAATACATCTCTAACCTTAATACTTTTGGCATAAGTTGGCGCTGGTGCTACTTCTTTTACCACCTCAACTTCTTTGGTTACAACTTTTTCAACAACTTTTTCAACCGGGACTTCTTTAATTACTTCAACTGTTTCAGTTGAACCACAAGCAATTAAAAATGCCATCAAGGATCCAAAGATTGTCAACTTAGCTGTATTAGTTAAAATTTTCATAACTAAGTGCCTCCTTGTTAAAATTAAATTATTAATAATTAATTAGAATTATAATAATTAGTGAAAAGTAAAAATTTGTCAATATTTATCCTTGACAAATTTTTACTTTTCAAACAAAGATATAATCCTAGTTAAATTTAGAACAAATAAAAAATTAAATTATAAAATTAATGAAATAATCTAAAATAATTTGATGAGTTAAAAGGAGAATAAAAATGCCTAAAATGAGTGAATTTACTGCTTATCACAATGGAGAATGGAAACCTTGGAACGAAGTTAAGATAGATCCTTTAGATTTAGGATTTGTTTTGGGTGATACAGTTTTTGAAACCTTAAGAACTTTCAATGGTAAACCATTAATTTGGAAAGAACATATTGAAAGAATATTCAGATCCCTAAAATATACAAAAATGGATTGTGGACTTAATCAAGAAGAAATGTACAACATGCTTGTGGAAGGAATAGCTAAAAACAAAACACTCTTAAAAGAATGTGGAGATTTTAATATATGGCTACAAATATCCAGAGGGACATCTATGGATGGGCCTCCAACTATTTTCGCACAATATAAACCTGTGCCATTTGATACATTCACAGATTGGTACAGAGATGGAGCACATGTTGTATTTGCAAGAACTAAAAGTCATTCCTTTCAAACTATTGATCCAAAAATAAAACACTCAAGTAGAATGAATTTCGTACTTGCACAACTAGAAACAAAAGCTATTGATCCTAATGCTTTAACTGCTTTAACAGATCTGGATGGTCATGTAACAGAAGGAACATCGTTTAATATTATGACAGTAAAAGACTGCATAATAAAAACTCCAACAGATTCAAATATTCTTCAAGGAGTTTCCAGAGATGTAGTTATAAGACTAGCAAGAAATTTAGGTATAGAAGTTTTAGAAGAAAACATTCAACCGTACGATCTTGTTACTGCGGATGAAGTGTTTTTAAGCAGAACAACGCCTGGTATAGTTCCTGTAAGTAAAGTTGACAATGTTGAAATCGAAGGAGAAATTCCTGGACCAATTACTAAAAAATTACTTGCAGCATATGGAGAATTAGTTGGATTTGATTTGCTTGATCAAGCCTTTAATTATGAAAATGTTGAACATGAAGATCTTGTGTCAACCCTGAATCATCAAAGTAAAAAGAAATAAAAATTTATGATTAAAAATGACTGGTTTAATTGGAGATGTATAGGTCCTTATAGAGGTGGCAGGGTTGTGGCTGTTGAAGGAGACCCATATAATAACTTGGTGTTTTACCAAGGTTCTACCGGAGGTGTTTGGAAAACAATAGATGGAGGAATAACTTGGGAAAACATTTCAGATGGATATTTCAAAACTTCTGCTGTTGGCAGTATACATTTAGCACCTGCAAATCCTAATAGGATTTTTGCAGGTATGGGAGAATGCCATGTTGCTTGGCCAAGGCTACATTGGAATTATAGAACTGACGGGATATATAGATCAGATAATGCTGGTGAAACATGGGAACATTTAGGCATGGAAGAACTAATGTACATATCTAAAATCAAATCAGATCCAAGAAATGAAAACATTGTTTATGCTGGAGCTCTTGGAGATCTTGCAAATAGCTCTGAAGATAGAGGTATATATAAAAGCATTGACGGAGGTAAATCTTGGGAAAAAATTCATTTTGTTAATAATAATACTGGAGTTATAGATTTAGCAATAAACAATAATAATCCTGATGAATTATATGCTGCCTATTGGGAAGTAAGGAGGCATTATTTCGAAACATATTCAGGCGGAGATCATTCATCGATTTATAGATCTATTGACGCAGGTAAAACATGGACACCAATACATACTAACCCAGGTTTTTCATCTCTTCCACTTGGTAAAATTTCGATTTCTTTTGCAGATGACAGATTATGGGCTCTGGTCCAAAGCAGCGAGAAAGGTCTATATAAATCAGATGACAAAGGAGAAACATGGGATCTTGTTTCAATAGAAGATGATTTAACTGGAAGACCTAATTATTATATACATGTATTTGGCGACCCTAGTAATAAAAACACCGTATATGTAATGAATAAAAATTTCATGAAATCAATTGATGGAGGCAAATCTTTTCAACCAATAGCAACACCTCACGATGATCATCATGATCTATGGATTTCACCAAATGATCCAAATAGAATAATAAGTGGCCAAGATGGAGGAGCTTGTATAACATTTGATCAAGGCAGAACATGGTCAAGTATATATAATCAACCTACTGGAGAATTTTATCATATAACAACTGATAACAATTTACCGTTTTACAATGTATTAGGAACACAGCAAGATAATACAGCAATATCGGTACCATCAGATTCTGTTAATGGAATGATTAAATATTCAGATTGCAAAATAGTAGGAAGTTCTGAAAGTGGGCATATTGCTGTCGACCCTTTAAATCAACATTGCACTTATTCTGGCGCTCTTGGAAGCTACCATGGTACAGGGCCTTTAATGCTCAAGCATGATAAAATTTCGGGAGAAGTTGATATGGTAACAGTATGGCCCGATGTTACAGGTCATACAAATAAAGAAAGAAAGTATAGATTTGGATGGGATCAACCTATAATATTTTCATTACATCATCAAAACAGATTGTTAACCGCGGCTAATGTTATTTTTGAATCTTATAATGAGGGTAAATCATGGACTGAAATAAGCCCTGATTTAACAAGAAATGACCCTGATTATATTGAAGAAAATTCATCAGGCACTACCTCAAACAAACCAAGAAACAAATGGGAATCAGCGCCTAAAAATAAAATTGCTCCTTTTGAAAGATGTTATATATCAGCTCTTGGAGAAAGTCCAATAGATAAAAATATTTTATGGGCTGGGACAGACGACGGAACAATACAATTGACAAAAGATAATTCAAAAACATGGACAAATGTGTCACCTAAAGATTTAGAACCATGGACACCTGTATGGAATATTGAACCATCATACCACAATAGCGGAACTGCATATTTTTCAGCTTCAAGATACCAACATGGAGATAAAAAACCTATAGTATTCAAGACAACTGATTATGGACAAACCTGGGAAAAAATAATTGATGGAATACACAATGAAGATTATGTTAGATGTGTTAGAGAAGATCCTGAAGATCCTGACATATTATATCTAGGAACTGAAAATGGTATGTATTTATCAGTAAATTCCGGGCAAAATTGGATTAATATAAATTCCAACTTACCTTATGTTCCGATTCACGATCTTAGAATAAAAAATAACAACCTAATATTAGGAACACAAGGGAGAGCATTTTGGATTTTAGATGATCTTTCCGCGATCAGAAATAATAAAGAAATATTTACTGATCAAACTAAAGATATCAATAAAGAAATTCTTCATATACAAAAATCAAAACGAAGATTGTTTATGCCTCAAAGAATTCATAGTACATACCCAGTTTCGAAAAACACAAAAAAATTTGCCTGGGCACTTGGTATAGAAAACATTTATTATCAATACCAAAACGAAGAAGGGAATACAAAATATAAATCTCTAGATGCTGGTGAAAATACACCTATTGGTTTAGTAATAAAATACTACCTCCCAAAAAATCCTGAAGAATATGATTCAGTTAAAATTACAATTAAAAATAAAAAAGGCAAAGTTGTTGATGAATTCTCAAATCAACAGAATATCGGTCCTCAAGAAGACAATACTTACAGAGTGCTTTGCCTGAGACCTAAAAAAGGATTTAATGAATTTGAATGGAATTTAAGATATCCCGGGCCAATCCATGTTGCTGATGACCTTATACCCGAAAATGGAGAACTCAGAAGATTTTCAGGTCAAAGTTCCATGTCATTAGAGGGGCCATATGTTGAACCAGGCGATTATACTGCTGAACTAAATACAGAAAATAACAAAATCTCTGTAAATTTTAAGATAATTCCAGGAGTGTATGCTAAAAATGAAAAAGGAGAATTAGAAAAACAAACCGATTTTCTACTTAAGGTCAGAGACAAATTGTCTGAAGTAAACCATACAATTAATTCAATCAGAAATTTGAAATCACAATTAAGAAAAGATGCAAAAATAGATTCAGATGAAAAGAATTTCTTATTAAAAGAATTAGATAATATAGACAGAGAATTAGCATCTACTGCTGAAATCGAAGAGGAACAAAATACAATAGATCAAAACTCACAAGGAAAAAGATTTGGAAGGGTTACTGACGGTGCTTTTTTTGCTGATTCTTACAATGCAAGACTTAATGGATTACTTGATACAGCTGCTAATCACGAATCCCAAAACACCAAGCAAACTGAAGATGTTTATATAAATCTAGAAAAATCTATAAATAATTTAATTGACAATTTTAACAAATTAAAAAATAATTATATTACATGAAAGTAATAAAGGAGTAATAAAATGCAATTTGGAATATTTCACACAGTGCAATTTCATGAATCACTGACAGAAAAACAAGCATTAGATAATGCTTTGGAGGAAATATTATTAGCTGAACAGGTAGGATTAAATGAAACATGGCTTGGAGAACACCATTTTTCTAGACATGGCCTTCTTTCAGGTATACATTCATTCCTAGGACACGTTGCAGCAAAAACTTCTAAAATTAGAATTGGTACTGGTATTACAGTGCTACCATTTCATAATCCCATAATCATAGCGTCTGAAGCTGCTATGATTGATGTATTAAGTGATGGAAGATTTGATTTAGGTGTAGGAAGAGGCTACCAACTTCAAGAATTCGAAGGACTTGGAATAGACGTAGAAGAGGCTACAGATAGATTTAGAGAATCAGTAGATGTAATTCACAAAGCTTGGACTGAAGAAAAATTAACATATAACGGGAATTTTACAAATGTAACCGATAAATGGGTAATCCCTAAGCCAATCCAAAACCCTATCCCAATGATAATTGCTGTAAGCACAACCCCTGAAACAATAGATTTTGCGGCGTCAAAAGGATTAACAGTAATGGTAGGGGGACCTACAGCGATACTTGGACAAGCTCCTGATGTAATTAGAACTTGGAGAAGTAAAATGGATCAATACGGGAACAAGCATGATCATATTGATCCTCCTGTTCAACTTCCAATATATGTGGCTCCTACTATGGAAGAAGCAATGAATGATCCAAAAGGATATGACGATTTTTCATTAAAAATTCTTTCTAAAATAGGCACGCCTATCAAAAAAGATGGAACAATACCTAAAGGTTATGATCAATGGGTAAACAGACAAAAAGACCGAGAAGGTGTACAAAATAATGAAATCCCATTACTTAGAGGAACTCCTGAAGATATTATTGAAAAACTTTTGATTTGTAGAGAAAAAGGTGTTAAAAATATATTTGGTAATTTTGGTTTCCCTGGAATGCCTAAAGAAAAAACACAAAGATCTATAGAATTATTTGGAACTAAAGTTCTCCCAGAAATCAAAAAAATAGTTTCTGAAGGTGCTGCGGCAGGATAATATTAATACATTATATATATCAAATCAGTGTTTAAATTGATTTGATATATATAATTACCATCTTTCTTTATAACCATCTACCCACCATACAACACCATACTTTTCTGAATAATCGCTTTTTATGAAAGTATCAAATTGTGCTTTGAAATCTTTAATTTTTTCGCCACCTTCACCATGTCCGGGGAAAAATTCTATATCATCATTTAAAACATAAATTTTTTCTTTCAAACTACGTATAGTTAATTTAAATTGATCAGCTGAATCTGTAATACCAGCTCTACCAGGAAATAAAACATCACCTGAAAACAAATTGTTTTCAATCAGAAAACAATTTGAGCCTAAAGTATGACCCGGTACAGTGATAGATTGTATTTTTTCTTTCCCAATATAAAAATTATCACCGTCTGATATTTCTATATCAGGCTCAACAAATGCCACTCTTTCAGTTGGAGTAGATCTGCAATCGGCTTTTCCTAAAGCAACTTGAAAATCATATTTTTCTCTCAGTACAGGCAATCCTCCTGCGTGGTCAAGATGGTGATGAGTTAATAATACTAATTTAATTTTTACATTTAACTTTTCTATAACTTCAATAATAGGAAATGGCTCTTCTGGAACATCTATTATTATTGCTTCATTAGAAAAATCATCTTTCAAAAGATATGAAGTATTTAAATAACTATTTTTAAAATGAATTTTATGTAAAATCAAATATTCTCCTAATTAATATAAAATATATAATTTAAATAAAAACAAATAATTCGTTTTTTTATATTATAATATTTTAAATATAATAATCCTATGTGGTAAAAAGTTGAAAATAATAGATCTTATAAAAAAGAAAAAAACTATATCTTTTGAATTTTTCCCACCAAAACGTGAAAGCGATTTACCAAAATTGTACGAAACAGTTGATCGACTTTCCACTTACAATCCTGATTTTGTATCTTTTACATATGGAGCTGGTGGAAATACAAGGCAATTAACGATCAAAGTTTCTAAAGATACAAAAATTGCAAATTTAACACAAGTCATGACACATCTTACTTGTGTTGCTCATACTAAAAAAGAAATAGATACTATTTTAGATGAGCTTAGTAAATATAAAATAGAAAATATAATTGCATTAAGAGGAGATAAGCCTAAAGATATAGATATTAAAAATGAATTGATTCATGCTACTGATTTAATTAGTTACATAAAAAATAAATCTAATTCTTTCTGCATTGCTGCTGCTTGCTATCCTGAATTGCATCCTGAAACAAATGATTTTAGTGAAGAAATAAAATATACAAAATTAAAACAAGATAAAGGAGCTGACTTTCTAGTTACTCAATTATTTTTTGATAATAAAGATTATTTTAAATTTGTAGATGAATCCTTAAACAAAGGCATAACCATTCCAATAATTCCAGGAATACTTCCTATAGTAAGCACATCACAAATAAGAAGAATTACAAAATTGTGTGGATCAAAAATACCTAATAACTTAAATATAAAACTAGAAAAATATAAAGACAATAATCTTGAAACGGCCAAATTAGGAATTGAATATGCTACTAAACAAGTATTAGAACTAATTGAAAATGATGTCCCAGGTATTCATTTTTATTCATTAAATAAAACTAAATCAGTTGGGCATGTTTTAAGCAATTTAGGTATATCAACTCAAACTCCAGAACATATAATATAAAGTGAATAATCAACTACTAACAAACAAATTTATTTTAACATCAGAATTGACTCCTCCCAAAGGAGTAGATTTAAGTAAAGCTTTAAATAAGGCAAAATCTCTTCCTGGGATTAATGCATTCAATGTGACAGATAATCATAATTCAAATATGACCATGTCACCCATAGGTTTGGCAAAATTACTAATTGAAAACGGTATAGAACCTATACTTCAAATGACATGTAGAGACAGGAATATTTTGGCTTTACAATCAGATCTACTTTCAGCAAATGTTTTAGGAGTACAAAACATTTTATGCATGTCAGGAGAAAGTGCGAAATATGGAGACCATCCTGAAGCGAAAAATGTATTTGATGTTAATTCTGAACAACTTATTTCAATAGTCTCAAAATTAAATTCAGGATATGATTTTAATGATAATAAATTAAACCAACATACAAGTTTTAATATTGGTGCAGTTTTTAATCCTGGAGCAACTGAAATTGATAAAGAATTATTAAAACTAGAAAATAAAATTAAATATGGTGCAACTTTTTTTCAAACCCAAGCAATATATGAAACAAATAATTTAGACTATATCAATGAAATTAAGAAAAAGCACAAGATAAAAATTATTGCTGGCTTTATTCCAGTAAAATCTGTAAAAATGGCAAATTTTTTGAATACTAAAGTGCCTGGAATAACAGTTCCTGAATCAATTATAAATACAATGGACCGTTCATCCGATCCAAGAAATACCTGTATAGAAATAAGTAAAGAAATAGTTACTTCAATCAAAGAATCTAACATATTTGATGGAGTTCATATTATGGCTTTAGGGTGGGAAGATATTATTCCAAAAATAATATAATAATAAATTTTTCGATTCAGACATGCATTTTTATTTAAACTAATCTTATTTACTATTTTAAGTATTTAAATATAAATAGTTATTTGTCATACTCTTTTTAATTATGATTTTTAAAATTAAATGAAGGTGAATTACTATGAATATAGATAAAGTTAAACAAGAAATAAAAGGTCCTGCTTCACTAATTATGCTACCATTCGACAGCAACCTAGAACTAGACATAGATAATTTGAAAAACAATCTACAGTATACATTGGATGAAGGAATGGGTACTGGAAGAGGTTTTTGGATAGTACCATGTGGAACAGGTGAATATTTAAATATTACGGCAGCTGAACACAAATCAATTGTAGAAACAGCAAGTGAAATTGGGAAGGGTAAAATACCCATTGTAGCAGGATGTGCAGGAATAAATATAAAAGAAGTTATTGATTTAATTAACCAATCTGAAGAAGCTGGTGCCGATTATGTAATGGTACCACCCCCATATTATGATGCAATTGATGAAGAAGCTATTTATGAATGGTATAGAATATTAGCTGAATCCACCAACCTTGGATTAGTAATATACGACCAATCATGGCGAATCGGGTTAGGAACAAATTTAACCTTACCTTTGATCGATAAATTATCAAATATTGATCATGTCGTATCTCTAAAATATGGTAGCCCAAATATTTTCAATGATACTATAGTTGCTTTAGAAGAATATTCATCAAGATTTGCATTTATTGATAATTCTTTAGGTTATCTAGCTTCTGTGTCAGCAATGCATGGTGCAACAGGATGGATTTCTGGTCCATCAAGTTGGTGGCCGCAATTTGAACTACAAATCTTAGATCATCTTGAATCTGGAAATTATAAAGAAGCAGATAAACAACATGCAATAATTACTCCCTACATGGCAAAATTCCATGGCGAGTTCTGGAAAGCATCAAAATATTGGCATAACGGTGCTATCATAAAAGCTTCTTTAGAGTATGTAGGCCTTTATGGAGGTCCTGTAAGACCACCTTTTAGAGAATTAAATGAAGATGAGAAAAAAGAATTATTTGCTATCATGGATAACATGAATGTGAAAAAAAAATAATTCAAATTAAGTAAGTATGACTAAATTAAAAGTACTTGATGGTGGAACCGGATCTGAAATTAGGAGAAGAGGATATAATGTGCCTTCCCATATCAATTCAATATGGTCAGCTCAAGCATTAATTGAAAATCCTGAAGTAATAGAACAAATTCATTATGATTATATACATGCAGGTGCAAATTATATAACCATTAATAATTATGCATTAACACAACCTATTTTATCTCGTGCCAATATACTCAACAAATTAGAAGAATTAACACTTTTATCTATAGAATTAGCTAATAATGCGATTAAAAGATCTGGGAAAAATATAAAACTAATTGGGTCATTACCTCCTTTAGAAACTAGTTATCGATCAGATCTTGTAATAAATGAAAAAGATATGTATGAATATTATAAAATAATATCATCCATTTTAAAAAACAAAGTTGATATTATTTTATGCGAAACAATGTCTAGTATTATTGAATCTAAAACTGCGTTAATTGCTGCATTAGAAACCAATACTGAATCATGGGTAAGTTGGACACTCCAAGGTAATAGATTAAATACTCTCCCTAGCGGAGAATTACTTAATGAAGCTTTTAATGCATTAACTAATCTTAAGCCAGACGCTTATCTTATCAATTGCTGTTCTGCTAATTTTGTAACTGAAGGAATAAAAACATTAAATACTCTTACTGACAAGCCAATAGGTGGTTATGCAAATTCTTCATTAGTTAGAATAACAAAAAAGACAAAAGATAAAAATACATCTCATATTATTGAAAAAAACCCCGAACAAGCGCAAAGAGAGTTAAGCAAGAACATTAATGAATGGGATTATTCCAGAGAAGTGAAAAAGTGGGTAAAAAATGGTGCTTCAATAATTGGAGGTTGCTGTAGTACTACCCCTAACCATATAAAAGAAATCAGTAAAATTAATTATCAGTAAACAAGATTGACCCATAAAATTCATTTCCTTTCCAAATCTCTCCCGATGGATACAAATGTTTTTTAAGAAAATCTTCATTGATATCTAATCCCCAACCATTAGATTTGGGTAGTAAATATTTACCGTTATTAACTTGTATTGGAAAATCAAACACGCCTGATTGAAGGAAATCTAAATATTCAACATATTGATTGCTTTTTATACCTGCAACAGAAATCTGATCCCATAATGCATAATGAATAATCATATTGCATAAACCAATTCCTCCTCCGTGAGGACATATAGGAATACCAAATTTTGCAGCCATTAAAATTACAGCCAAAACATCATTTACTCCTCCAAGTCTTGTTGCATCTATTTGACAAAAATCAATCGCTTTATTTTTTAACAATTGTTTGAAAATTACTGGAGATGGAACTTGCTCTCCTGCAGCTACTCCTATTTTATATTTTTTTAAAGCTTTATTTATCTGAACATGACCATTTACATCATCTCTGGCAGTAGGTTCTTCAATCCAAATTGGTTTAAATTTTGATAAATTTTCCATATACTGAATAGCTTGATTAACACCCCATATTTGATTAGCATCTAACATAAGATTAGCATCTTCTCCAATATGCGATCTTATAAAAGAAAGTCTTTTGTAGTCATGTTCTATATTTTGACCTACTTTCATTTTAAAACTATCAAAACCATTTGATTTCATTTCATTAATAGTATTGATTATTTGAGAATCTGATAAACCCAACCAACCTGCTGTAGAGTAAGCTTTAGGTCCATTAGATTTTAATTTTTTTTCATTAGAGTTTTTATTAGTTTTAGCAGATTGTAAAATTTCTAGTGCTTCTTCTGGAGTTAAAGCATCTTTTAGATATCTCCAATCTATACTTTGAATAATTTTTTCTTCTTCTAGGTCGACTAGTAATTTCCATAATGGTTTATCTAATTTTCTAGCCCACAAATCCCATAATGCATTAATCAATCCTCCTGCAGCCATACGATTAACTCCGTCCGCAAGCCATCTTATTTGATGATGATCAATAAATAGTTTATAAATTTTCCCAGGATCATTTTCAAATTCTGAAAAAGACATTTTTATTAATAATTTAGACAAATCTTTAATACAATATAAAATCCAATCATTCCCAGCTCCTAACGTAAAAACAATAGAATTTCCTTCAAGTTTGTTTTTAGTAGTTATCTTAATATAAACAGCTGAATAATTTGGTTTGGTATGAAAAGGGTCTGATCCTAATAAAGTCTTATATGTAGGGACTCTTAAATCATAAACATCAATATTTATTATTTCATCGTTAACCATCATAAAATACTTTCATCACATTAAGATAAAGATGCAAATTTATTTCTAATACTAAGTTTTTTATCATTTATAATCATATCGCTATCACCCATGCGTTTTAAATGATGAACAAATTCAACAATTCTAGCTTCAGTAGAATCTGGTTTTAAATTAGATTTATCTTGAGTTTTGGCTTTAATCACATCAGATCCCCACAAACTTCTTTGTCCGGAGTTTTCACATGATTCAAATGTTTTACTCAAAAAAGAATTAAATATTTGACCTGACTTGTTAATGTCATAATCTTCATTTTGGTAACTGAATTTAATCTCAATCTCATGTACTTGGGGAGTATTCATTTTACTAATATATAAAGATGGTGCATTTGAACGAGAAAAATCAATATTGGTTTCAGGAATTTCTTTACCTAAAGAACGTAATGCAACTTGCAAATTTCTCAAAAAAGAGGAAAAAGTTGACACCGAAATCAAATCAGATAAAAAGTTAAATTTTATTGTATTATTTTGATCTGTAATCATTTAATTAAAATTCTTTGATTATCTAATCTTCTAGTAATATTATCAGAATCTAATTTTTCAAGAAAAGCTACAGTTAATTTTCTAGAAGTATTTAATAATTTTTTTGTTGTTTGTATATCAAGTTTGTCATTATGATTAAAATGTTTCAATATAATTTCTTTAGATTTTTCAAACCATTGACGATTAACATAAA
>MDTE01114693.1_pt1 | contig 16536 bp, 12 predicted proteins | sample 811231 | NCBI WGS metagenome assembly MDTE01 (sample SAMN05326651, study PRJNA326480) | marine metagenome | isolation source: seawater | place: Indian Ocean: Red Sea | collected 2010
AAACTGGCCGCTATCCGCAGCGATTGTCATCCCCCAAAGAAGAGCGACCCCAGTAAACAAAAGAGGGAGCGTATTTACTAGAAGCCCGATCGAAAAAGCACAAATCCCCGACACAAGCATCAGTATCGCAGCTGTGTAACATCTCCCATAAACATCCGATAAATGTCCAGCGACGACACAACCGACCGCTCCGATCGAGATGATTAAGAAGCTGAAATATTCAGGCGCTCCAAACGGAAACACCTCGAAGCTTTGCTGTGAAAAACGTGCAAACGTTAATATCCAAGCCCACATAGCGTAAAGTTCCCACATATGCCCGACATAACCTATGTTGACGAGCGTCAAGGATTTATTACGAAGGACCTGAATAATCTGAAGGGGATCAAACCGGGTACGGATAAAAGCAAACGGCCCCTCCGAAATACAAAAAAGAAATATCAGCCCTGCTGAAAATGTCGTCAAAGAACTTGCCCAAATTACGACCATCCAATTAGCCTCTGCTGCTAACGCTCGGAAAAGATGTGGTGTGGCTGAACCTACGGTCAGCGCGCCAATAATGATTCCCATCGCAATACCACGGCCTTTTTGAAACCAAGTTGCGATGAGCTTTACGACAGGGGGATAAACGCCCGACAAAGCAGCACCGGTCATGAGCCGGAGTGTGATAATGCCAAACGGTGTTTCTGTCCAAAGCAACAAAAGGTTTGCCAGTGCTGCGAGGGCACACGAAATAGTAATTAACACGATTAAAGACATACTGTCGGAAAGGTTAAAAAAGGCAATCAATACTGCCCCAAGAACAAATCCCAGTTGCACTGCGTTAGTTAGCCAGACTTGCTGACTCTCTCCAAGTTGGGCGCGTAACGTTAGCTCAGGCAGGATGACGGTTGCTGAAAACCAAGTTCCCAAAGCGCCAATAAGGCAGATGCTAATGAGTGCCAAAGCAAAAAATGGGTTTGTTTTTTCTGGCTGTAAGAACATATCAATAACCATTCTAAACTCTCTATATAGAGAGCCATATATGAAGGAACGTCTAAACGACCCTGCCTAATTTCTGGCGAATTTCAGTACCTTTGAGTCTTTTAATGGCGTTAAACGGCGTAAGCACAGTAAGCTGTTATGCTAAAATTTCCGAAGTTTTTACGACAAAAGTTTACGTTGGGCCTGTAGCTCAGTTGGTTAGAGCAGTGGACTCATAATCCATTTGTCCTATCAACCATTGGGCTACACACACGAATACAGTCTGCAGCACTACACCCGCAGACTCTGGTCCTGGCGTGATGACTCGGATCAGAAAGTGCGTGGGCTGTACAATTGGGTAATCAAGTCTCTGCAGCCGGCTACCAGTCACTCTGGCCGGTATTGTGGGATTTCTAAAATCGCCACATTTACATTCGGACAACGACACGAGGAACCTCATAATGACACTTACTCGCACATTTGGTCAGTTCATCGCTGATCTCTCGCCGAACCAGGTACCGCACGAAGCGACCCGCATCGCGCGCATGGGTTTTATCGACTGCGTCGGCACAATGATAGCCGGCCGCGTAGAACCCTGCACACAAATCCTCAAGGATGTCCTGGCGCCGGGAAAAGGACCGGCGACACTTTACTTCAGTGGCGAGCAGAGCCCGGGACCAGAGGCGGGGGGGATCAACGGGACGGCGGCGCACGCGTTGGATTACGATGACGTTACCCTACCCTTGCGTGGCCATGCGTCCACCGTGCTCGTGCCCGCTATCCTGGCGGAAGCAGAAGTTCTCGGAGCCAGTTACCAGGACATGCTGCTCGCATACACGGCTGGTTATGAGATCTGGGCTGAGTTGGTCAGCCGCGACGTACCGATGTACCACCAGAAGGGATTCCATCCCACCGGCGTTTTCGGTGCGTTGGCCGCGGCGGCGGCGTGTGCGAAGCTACGCAAGCTCGATGCCGACCGTACCGCGATCGCCGTTGCCATCAGCGCGTCACAAGCCTCCGGAATCATGTCAAATTTCGGCACGATGACGAAACCCTTCCATGCGGGGAAAGCTGCGCATTCCGGCATAATATCGGCACGGCTGGCGGCGGCCGGCATGACAGCAAGTATGGACGCACTGGAACATCCGCAAGGGTTCCTAAGCGCAGTCTCGCCCGAGAACAACCCTGACCGCACCGGTGACAGTAACCTTGGCGAAGACTGGGCCATCATCCGCCACGGACTGAATATCAAGAAGTATCCCGCCTGTTACGCTGCGCATCGAGCGATCGACGCAATGCTGGATCTCGTGGATGCTAATCCGGTGAAGCCCGAGGAAGTGTGCAAGGTGTCCGTGCATTTGAGTTCGTTCACTTCGAATGTGCTGGTCAGTCGGCAACCCGATACCGCCCTCTCCGCCAAGTTCAGTGTGGAGTTCGCGATGGCGAGCGGACTAATTGCACACCGCGTGAGCCTCGCCGAGCTGACCGATTCTTTCGTCCAACGCAAGGAGGTGCAGGACACGATGCAGCTTGTGGAACGCGAGCTGACAGAAGAGAGCGACGAGGCGAATCCAGGCCTCGCACCGTGGGATCAGGTGAAGATCGAACTCGTGTCGGGGCAGGTGCTGGTAAGTGAGCAGGTGACGCGGGCGCGCGGTCATGCCGAACGACCACTCACCGACTCTCAGTTGCACGAAAAATTCGAGGATTGTCTGACGAGCAGCGGATCTGAGATTTCGGCGGATGTGCTGTTAGGACGGTTGCAGTCGATGCCGTCGATCTCGGCACGGGAGCTGACGGCGGTTAACTGAGCTTGGGGTACACCCAACCGTCATGCACCCGATTCGCGGCTCTTGTACCATGCCGCTCAACGCAACTACCCTGAGGCCTATCTAGATTAGATCCGGGGCGTCATCCACAAGCGCAAATACAACCGACTAATCTGATAGACAAATCAAGAGTAGTGAGAAAGTGGCAAGATCGCGATGAAGCATCACCACTGCTCCCAATGGACGACCTCGTCCAAGGGCTGACGTCGGGCCGGCTTGAAGTCGGTGCCGAGGGTGTAGGCGACCGGCAAAAGGCCAACCTGCATGACGTTCTCCGGGATCCCCAACAGCTCAGCCGCCTCCGCCTCGCAGCGAAGATGCAGCGTAGTCAAGACCGAACCCAAGCCACGGGCCCGGAGGGCAAGCTGGAAGCTCCAGACCGCGGGAAAGATCGAGCCCATCACCCGGGCCCAGGCATCACGCGACGGCTCGGCCGGCAGGTTGTCCGTGCGGATACAAGGGATGACGTGCACTGGCACATCCTGGAGCCGTTCGGCTAGATAGCGGGCCGAGTCAAATACCCGGCTGTCCTGTGTCTCACCCGCCGCCAACGCTTTCTTATGCGCCGTTTCGAGACGGTCGGTGGCATTTTTACGATAGAGTTCGGCCAGCGCTCGGCGACGATCAGCATTCGTGACCACGAGCCAGCTCCAGTCCTGACGGTTCGAGCCAGTCGGTGCCTGCAGAGCTAACTCCAAGCAGTCACGGATAATTTCGAGCGGTACTAGTCTCTCGAGATCAAGACGCTTGCGTACCGCACGTGTGGTCGAAAGCAGTGCGTCGGTGACGGACAGGTCAAATGCGGTCATCGTATCGTTCCTCATACCAAATTTTAATTGCTAATTCACCGTAATCTCTATGCAGACCGCGTTCGGCACAATGCTTCCAGTGAAGTGTCGTGGACGTGGAAACGGGTCGCGATTACAGTTTGAGCCGTCTATCCTCAGCGCGACAATTGATGTTCAGGCGAACCAGCGGGAAGTATCGAGTATGCGTGTCGACGAGAGATACGAGAGCAGCGAAGACGACGTCACGGTGAACTTGCTCACGGCCATCAGCGATGCTGTAATCACGGAAACTCACAGACACCAATCCATCCACCAAATCGAACAAATGCCCATGTCGTTCAGCATCGATGCTGAACGACATGGGCCAGGATGCGGTCTTGGGCGTCTCTGGTCGAAAGCGCGTACCGTCCGCAGAACGTGACTAGTCGGGCACTGCCGCAGGCTTGACCGAGTCGCGGTACTTGTAGGCGTTGGCCCAAGCCTTCTCATAGGCCCGCTGCGAGTCGAGAATCTTCTGGAACCAGCCACCTTCTTCAGCCGCTACTCTGTCGGCCCAAGCGTAAGAAAGCTCCCTAGCGCGCTTGATCACCTCATCGTCGAGAACGACGATCTCGTTACCGGAGTTAAGGTAGTACTCATAGGCGGGCGCGTCCTCATGCCCGACGAAGTGGTAGAAGTCTATGCTCATTTTACGTGCAGAGATTTCGATTATCTTCTTCTGACGATCTGACAACTTGTTCCACACATCCACGTTGAAGTTGCAAGTGCCAACGGCTGCAGGTTGATGGATACCCGGCATGATCAGATACTTGGCGACCTTGTGGAAACCAGCCGCCTTGTTGACCGAAAGCTGTGCCCACTCAACAGCGTCGACCACGCCTCGCTCCAATGCCGCATAGATTTCCGAGCCCGGCAGGATCACGGCTGAGACGCCCATGTCTTTGGAGATCTCGGCCCAGATGCCAGAGGTGCGAACCTTCAGGCCCTTAAAGTCCTCAAGCGTCTGTACTCTCTTCGTGCTGTGCAAGCCCATCTCTCGAGGCGAAATGCCGCACGGAAACGCGATGACTCCGAATTCTTCCAGCTGAAACTCCTGGATCATTTCTTGACCGCCACCGTGGTAGAGCCAGTGGATCAGCTGCTCGGCGTTGAGGCCGCCGGCATAGCCAGATAACAACGCCACGGCCTTGTTTTCGCCCCAATTGTAACCGTCATAGGTGTGACCCATATCTGCGACCCCGTTGCGTACTGTCTCGGTAACTGTATTCCAAGTACCCAAGGTACCGCCCGGGAAAACCTCAATCTGGATCTCGTTGTCGGTCAGGAATTCGACCATCTCGGCGAAGTATTTAGCTTGCTTATCCATCACCAACCCACCTCCCCAGGACGTGGCCATCTTCAACTTTATTTGCTCTGCCGAAGCTGAACCGGCAAAGAGTCCAAGTGCTACCATCGCACCCAGAAAAATCGTCGTAAATTTTTTCATTGATTCCATCTCCGTTAGTTTGGTATCAGAAAGACAACGTGGAAATATATCACACAGCAAGATAGATATATCAAAATAGCGGGCACTGTCAAGCAGTTGCTGTCCAGCCCGATTGAGGCAAGCATTTGCTCGAATCGGAGATTGTGAGAAGAGTTCCTAGCGCGTCAATACTTTGGGAACTTCAACCACTTCGGCGTATGCGCCGGAACCACCCTCGAAGCGAACCAGGCTGACGAAACCGGGGCGCGAATTCGAAGCCGTCGCTCAAGCCGGAGCACCGAAATCAATGACCGAGCGGACGACCTTGCCTTCCTTCATGTTCCGGAAGCCCTCGTTTATCTCCTCGAGTTTAATCCGATCCGAGATCAAGTCGTCGAGGTGGAGCCGACCCTGCATGTAGAGTTCCACCAGCCGGGGCATGTCGACACGAAAACGATTCGAGCCCATGGAGCAACCCTGGATTCTGCGCTCGCGCGCCATATAGCGAGCGTCCAGCTCGATTTTCTCACCGAGTGGCACCATGCCGACGATCGTCGCGGTGCCGCCGATCGCAAGCATGCGGAAGGACTGTTCGGCAGTGAGCTTAAGCCCCAAACATTCGATTGCGTGGTGCACACCGCCCCCGGTCATCTCTAGGACATTCTCGACTGGATCGCCATCGTTGGGGTTGACCAGATCGGTGGCACCCATCTTGGTCGCAAGCTGCAGTTTCACAGGATTGGTGTCGACGGCGATTATACGACCCGCACCGGCGACATAGGCACCGTTGATCGCTGCCATGCCGACGCCGCCGCAGCCGATCACCGCCACGGTCTCGCCTGCTGCTACCTTGGCTGTGCGTACCGCAGCGCCGAAACCTGCGATAACACCGCAACTAATCAGGGCGGCTCGATCGAACGGCATGTCCTCACGAATCTTCACAATCGCGTTCTCGTGCACCAGCATTTGCTCGGCGAAGGAGGAGAGATTAACGAAGGTGTGCAGTTGCTCCGGCTTCCCCCACTGCAGACGCTTTGCCTTTCCGGGTGGCATCTTGACGTCCGTGTCGAGGCAGAGGTTGGGATGGCCAGTGATACAGTTCTCACAGGTGCCACAGAAGACCGAGAGACAGGTTACCACGTGGTCGCCGGGTTTGACGTAGCTCACCTCCGAGCCTACTTGTTCGACGATACCAGCCGACTCGTGACCCAACACCACCGGCAGGGGGTGCGGAAATATCCCTTCAATAAAGTGCAGGTCGGAGTGGCAAAGACCGGCCACTGCAGTGCGCAACAGAACCTCGTGCGCCGCCGGCTTACGAACACTGATTTCCTCTATGACGAGCGGTTGGTGGGCTTCATATAACACAGCAGCCTTCATGGGTATCTCTTCTCCATCGCAGGTTTTGATCTTGTCGTCAGGTCAGCGCGAAAGGTGGGCGCGGCGTAATCGCTCACAGACTCTGGAAAACTTGGGAGCGGACCCGAATCCGGTCGGTGAACCGACCCCAGCCGCGCACAGCCATGTCCCGGTACGCATCAGTGTCGAGGGCTTCTGGGCTCTCTAGCTCGTAGACCGCAGCATAGACCTTGGCACTATCCTTCGTTTTCTCACCGTGATCGGTCAACGACGCGTCGCGGGCCGCTAGGTAGCGTGTCCCGCGAAGTATGCCCGGGCACGTCAGTGCTTCCGGAAGATGGACCTCGTCGTACCATTGGTTCCACTCCACCTCGACCTCCGTATCGATCTCCACAGTGACGATCAAGAGACAAGTCGGCAAGTCCGTCATTGGTTGGGGCTCCTATTGTGGGGTTGCGATCAGACCTTATAACTAATTACCTTAGTTAAAGTTAAGCACTACCGTGACAAGAAAACTATGATTGACCATACAAAATACGTGATATCACGGATCTCCGTAATATATTACAATTTATACCAAGACGCTAAGTACGGTGGATTCTTTTAGAAAGCCCCACGACTACAATCGCATATGGTTTCTCTGATGATGATTTCAAATCCGTCCATATCCATGGTAATAGAAATGAGGGTGTCGGTATGTTTTTGAGGGAAGACAAAATGAACAACTACGAGAGCACTGTCGGTTGATTTGGACGGTCATTCGCCCCATTGAGTGGCTTACCAAGGTCTTCGGGCATATCGGCGGCTTCATCATCGCACCCCTGATCGTTTCCATGGTCTGGGAGGTGATCTCGCGACGATTCTTCGACGCACCGACCATGTGGGCCTACGAATTATCGTATATGCTGATGGGTACCAGTTTCATATTTGCCCTTGCCTTCGCGTTGCAGCTGCGTCGGCACATCAGGGTCGATTTCCTCTACGATTCCATCAGCCTGAAGAAGCAGTCGATGATCGACCTGATCGGCTTCGCCATTCTGGTGCTACCAGGCACGATACTGCTGCTGGGCGGTCTCTGGGACTTCCTGATGTACGCCTACGAGAAGGACCTACGTTCAGGCCAGTCGGTTTGGAACCCAGTGGTTTGGCCTGTACGGGTCGGCTTCGTCATCGGCTTTGTCCTGCTGGTGCTTCAAATCATCTCCGAGATCCTTAAATGCATTCTCGTACTCATGGGCCATGACGTGCCTCGGCCGGCGGCAGAAGAAACGCCAGCAAGGACTGAACTATGAGTCTCCCGCTCGCGGCATGGATGTTTCCGGTTCTGATGTTCCTAATTTTCATGGGCTTTCCGGTTGGTTTTGCGCTCATGGGAACGGCTTTCGTCTTCGGCATCATGATCTATCCGCCCGACGCGCTGGCGTATCTTCTGACCACGAAGGTGGCAGACGCCGCCGGTAGCCAGGTGTTAGCGGCGGTCCCCCTATTCATTTTTATGGGTACGATGATGGAGCGCTCAGGCATCGCGGAGCGCCTCTTCGAGGTGATCCACATGTGGACCCGGCGGCTGCCGGGCGGCCTCGCGGTCGGCACCGTGCTGATGTGCGTGGTTTTCGCTGCCGCCAGTGGCGTCATCGGCGCCACCGAGTCGGTGGTCGGCCTGCTCGCCATCCCGGTGATGCTGAAATATGCATACGACAAGGGCCTGATCTCGGGCACAATCTGCGCCGGTGGCTCGCTCGGCACTATAATCCCGCCTTCCATCGTCGTCGTGATCTTGGGACCGGTGGCCGATGTCGACGTCGGCAGCCTCTTTGTTGGCATGCTGTTTCCGGGGCTGATCTTGGCTGGGCTCTACATGTTGTACATCCTAGTCTTGTGCACGATCAAGCCGAGGTACGGGCCGCGCTTAGCTCCAGACGAGGATGAGCTCTCGCTGCTCCAGAAGATCGTCATATCGGTCCAGGCGTTACTGCCACCGATCTTCCTGATTGCTGCCGTCCTGGGCACGATCATCGCCGGCTGGGCAACACCGACAGAGGCGGCGGCCATGGGTGCCGCCGGCTCGATCGTCCTGACACTGGTCTATAGGACCTTCACATTCGCTGTGCTGTCGCAAGCATTCATCAAAACTATCGTGATCACCGCAATGATCTTGATGATCCTCTTGGGCGGGACCATGTTCGCCGGTATCTTTGTCTCTGCTGGCGGCATGACAATGATACAAGACGCGCTGCAGGGTATTGGCTTGACCGCTTGGCCGACCTTGCTGCTGATTCTGTTCCTAGCCTTCCTTGCCGGCTTCGTCCTGGAGCTGGTCTCGATCATCCTGATCTTCATCCCGATTGTGATGCCGCTGATAAAGCAGTTTGGCTTCAATGAGATATGGTTCTGTATCCTGTTCCTGATCGTGATCCAGACTAGCTATCTGACCCCACCGATGGCGCCAGCAATCTTCTACCTCAGGGGCATCAGTCCCCCGGAGATTACGCTGCGCAACATGTACCGTGGCGTGATTCCGTTCATCGGATTGCAGTTCATCGCACTCGGCCTAGTTATAGCGTTCCCGGCCCTGGCAACCTGGCTGCCGGACCAGCTCTTAGGCTTCAACTAGGCAGCCGCGGGAAGCGCGTGAGCTGTCTTTCATCTAACAAATATTCGATACCGAAATCACACAACACATAGGCCTGGTGGCGCCGGTATTCGATGATTCTGAGTTTGCCAACTATTTAGCGCTGGAAACGAGACACCACGACAACATTGGCTGGATGGAAGCCACCACCGAAACGTTCAAAATGTTCCTAGAAAAGTCCGCCAGTATTCACCGGCCATTCATCGTCAGGTCTTACGGTAGCCGTGCCTCGTTTCGTTTTCGATCACCGGGTCGAGCAGCGTAAGATCGCCCGGGATGATCTGGTTGCCCTGAGGAAACACGGCTCCGGTCACAACTCCAATCTCACGGCGCACGCGATCGTCCTGGTAGTAGCAGTCGTACACTCGACTCAGGAGGTTCTGAAACGCTTGTGGCTCGTTAGCGCTGAACTGGGTTAGTTCCTCGCAACGTTCGCTGAGCGACAGATCGGGGAATACAGGGTCCAGCTGCCCCAGAATTGATGTCAGGTCAGCGACAAAATCCGCTGCCTGCGTGCTTAGATAGTATTTGAACTCTACATCCGCAGCACTCGGCATGGTCCCATCTTTACTCGCCGGAATCAGTGTGTCGAGCAGTGCCGTCAACAATGATTGTTGTTGTTCGCTAATCGGATGATCGGTGGGAACAATATCTGGCATGGCTGTTGTGGGTTGATTCAGTCGAACAAATTGGCGAGGTTTTTCTTCATCGTGTCGGCGATATACAACGCTAGTGCCTGAATCGTACTGGTTGGATTCACGGCACCGGCAGTGACGAAGATACTGCCGTCAACGATAAACAAATTTCTGACGTCGTGGCTACGGCCCCAATGATTGACTACCGATGTCTCTGGGTCGTTGCCCATCCGCGTAGTTCCTAGTAGATGGTATCCGGCGATCGGCTTGGGTCCGTCGCTGATAATGTCCACGGCACCCGCAGCACGCATCGCTTCCTCTGCACGGGACAACCCGTGGGCGATCAACTTCCGGCTGTTTTCGCTGCAACGATAGGTAATTTTAGGTGCCGGGATGCCGTCGCTATCAGTTAACTCGGGGTCCAGCGTGACCATGTTGTGTTCCTCCGGCAGGTCTTCGCCAACCACACCGATGGACGCGACGTGATCAAAACGTTGCCGGAATGCATCATGATGGTCTGGACCCCAGGGAATTGTGCCATCGATGTAGCCGGTCATCGCCGTGTTCAACGGCCCAGCGCCACGGTTGATCTGCATGTTGTAGCCGCGGACGAAGCCGCGCTCGAGATCGGTCTCGTAGAACTCCTTACTAAGTATGCAGCATCCCTGTGGTCCTTTGTGGCTGTCAAGCCTTTCTTCGAACAGACCCTGCACGGTCCCCACAGTATGAAACATGAGATTTTTACCCACCAGACCGCTTGAATTGGCAAGGCCGTCGGGAAACTTTTTAGAGGTAGAATTCAGCAGGATGCGCGGCGTGCCTACACCGTTACACGCTATGACTACTACCTCGGCGCGTTGGAAGCACTCTTCTCCGTTCGCATTGTAGTAATAAACCCCGTCCGCAAATCCGTCTTTGTTCAACGTGATTTCCCGCACCCGGCAGCGGGTACGCAACTCCACGCCTCGCCGAATCGCATCGGGCCAGTAGGTGATGTCGGTACTGGACTTGGCACCTTGCGCACAACCAGACATGCATGGACCCAAGTTTAAGCACTTGTCACGCCCCTCGTAGGGTTGGGAAATAATGGCGCTGTCCGAAGGCCACCAGTGCCACCCGAGTGCATTAAACCCTCTGGCAATGGTTTCTCCGACCAGTCCCAGCGGTAATGGCGGCAGCGGGAGTTGCTTTGGCGGATACATCGGGTCACCAGACAATCCCGATACGCCCATCACACGGTCGTTCTGCGCGAAGTAGGGCTCCAGGGTGTCGTAGTCAATGGGCCAGTCGTCCGCGACCCCGTCCAGCGACTTGACCTTGAAATCCGAAGGGTGTAATCGAGGAAAGTGCGCGGCATAAAGAATAGTGCTGCCGCCGACACCATTGAAATTAACTACGGTGACGTCCGAGTCACTATCGTTGATTGGATAATCCGTATCCAGCCCACGGACATTGGGGTTAATGTTATAGGGCCCGAAGCACTGACTTTCCCAGTTAGTCGCATTAGACGGGTATTCTGCCGGGTTCATCCAGTCACCCTGTTCGAGGCAGACAATACGCATACGCGTATCTACCAGACTCCACGCTACCGCCGCCCCTGAAGCACCCGCTCCGATGATCAGTACGTCTACAACGTCCTCGGCCATGGTCTTCCCTCAGAATCGATTTGGCTTAGTCTACCCGCACTTTGCCGACGCGGTTACAGCGCAATTCGCGTTGTTCCCCGATCCTGACGTCGGGCCAGTCGACCCGAAATCAGATCACACCTTCGGACTTAAGCGCGGTGAGTTCAACCTTCGACAGGCCGAGCCACTCCGCGTAAACCTCGCTGCTATCAGCGCCAAGGAGGGGTGACGCTGTCACCTTCACATGGCTGTCGGTCATCTTCACCGGCCAACCCGGCATCAGCACACGCCCACGCACCGGGTGATCGACTTCCACAAAGATCTCCCGATCGCGCATGGTCGAATCGTCGGACAGTTCCTTTGTGTCCATCACAGCACCGCAGGGTACGCCCACTGCACCTAGCTTCTCCATTGCTTCGAACTTGGTGAAGTTACTCGTCCAGTTCTCGACGTGTTTGTTGATCTCGTCGACGTGATCGCCGCGCTTGATCGGCGTGGAAAATCGTGGCTCCTCCTTCAACTCTGGGCGCCCGATCACGTCGCAAAGAAGCTCCCATTGGATGTTGTTGGCGCGACTGGTATAGATGAAGACGTAGTCGTTAAGTCCTCCCGGCTTGCACTTAAAGACCTCACACGGCGCGTTACCGAGAAAGAGCGCATTGCCGCTGCGCTCGCACGCTTCGTTGCTCATAAGCTGCTTCGAATAAGCGATTCGGCAATAGTTGACCATGGCGTCTTGCATGGCCACCTCGACTTTCTGGCCACGCCCGGTAACGGTCCGTTGGTATAGAGCCGCCAGAACCCCGATCACAGCGTGTAGGCCGGTGCCGGTATCACCAAGCGTTACGCCCGGTTTAAGTGGTCGTCCGTCGGCCTCGCCAGTGATCGACATGACTCCACCGACAGCCTGAGCGATCATGTCGAACGCGAGGTAATTTTCAAAGGGACTACCTTTGCCAAAGCCTTTGACCGTCGCATAGATGATGCGTGGATTGATCGCAGAAACTTCTTCGTACGAAAACCCGAGTCGTTCGATCGCACCAGGGGCGAAATTCTCAGCGAAGATATCGGCCTTGGCAATCATCTGTCGCAGCATTTCCTTACCGCGTTCGCTCTTCAGATTGAGGGTCACCGATTTTTTATTAGCGTTAAGCAGCATGAAGTAATAACTGTCCGCATCCTTGCGCTCGGACGACGCACTACGACCTTGCTCACCACCTTTTGGGTTCTCGACCTTGATCACGTCGGCACCGAGCCATGCCAACGTCCCCGTGATGGATGTCCCGGACTCGAACTGCGTGAGATCGACAACTTTGATACCGGACAGAGCGGGTAGGTTCTTGGTAGTTTCGTTCATAAGAGTAGCTTGTGTCCTCGTTCAGGTGTACCAGTTGAATTGCTGTGGTTTCTTTCCGGCCGCATGGTGCAGTTGCACGTTGACCAACGCTGGCCCGTCGAACGCCATCGCTGCGTCGAGCGCCGCTTTGAGGTCCTTCGGATCCGTAACGAAAAACCCCTTGCCACCGAATGCTTCCATCATCTTGTCATAACGCGCAGCGACCGTCAGGTGGGCCGGCAGTGCCTCGAGTGGATTGTCGGGTAGTGCTTCTACACCACTGCCGATTCCACCATTGTTCAATACTATGATTTTCACCGGCATCTTGAAACGGCAAACCGTTTCCATCTCCATACCGGAGAAACCGATCGCCGAATCACCCGACACCGAAATAATCGGGCGGTCCGGATGCACTGCCGCTGCCGCCAGTACGAAGCCCATACCTAGGCCCATCGCACCGTAGGTACCGGCGTCGAGGCGTTGCCGCGCATACTTGTTCGGCATTTGCGTACGCCCGATGTCCATTGTTTTCGCGCCTTCGCTGATGATGATGGCGTCGTCCGGAATCCAAGGACTGATGTCTCGAAACGCACGAAAATAATTGCTCGGCGCCGAGTTATCCTCAATCATCGTCTGGACTTGTTTAGCATTGGCCGAGGATTTCTCGGCGATCGCCGAATGCCAGGGTGCCTCTTTCGGATAGAACCACTGGCGATCTTCAAGTGCCTTGTTCATCTGCCCGACGATGGCCTTGCCGTCACCAACCAGCGCGACCTCGGTCGGTAAATTTTGGCTGATCGATTCCGGTGAGATATCGAGCTGCACGATCCGTACGTTCTTGTTGAACCTCGGTACTGATCCGAAATGCAACATCCAGTTCAGTCGCGCACCCATCAGCACGATAACGTCGGCTTCTTGCAGGGCGAGGCTACGCGCGGCACCGACCGACAGCGGATGATTGTCATCAACCACACCTTTTCCCATTGGCGAAGCCAGAAAAGGCAACTGTGTGCGTTCAATGAAGGCACGCACTTCGTCTTCAGCACGCGACCACGCCATGCCCTTGCCAACGATGACCAAAGGTCGTTGCGCCGATTCCAGTAGATCCAGGGCTTGTTGAATGTATTCTTCTGGCGCGGCCATACGTGGTGGTTCGGCACAGCGAGTCGGGAATTGCACCGCGTCTTCCTCGGCTTCGCCAAGGATGATGTCATCGGGCATGTCGAGGTAACAGGCACCGGGCCGGCCGTAGATAGAGGTACGCACTGCCATTTCGACGTAGAACGGTATGCGCTCGGGTAGCTCCACTGCGTGCGCGAACTTGCAAAACGGCGTCGCGATCAAGACCTGACGCTCTTCCTGAAACGCACCCATGGCGTTTTGTTTTACTGGTGAGGCACCACCAATGAGGACCATCGGCCAGCAATTTTCCTTGGCATTAGATAGCCCGGCGAGACCATGAACGACGCCTGGCCCTGACACCACGAGAGCAGCACCCGGTCGACCCGTCAGGTAGCCCACCGCGCCGGCAGCATACGTGGCTGTCTGTTCGTTACGACAGCCATAAAACTTGATCCCGACTTTCTGTACTTCATTTGCGATCGGTTCCACCGGAACTCCGACGATACCGAACATGTACTCGACGCCTTGGTCTTTCAACGCCCGTGCCATGATCGCGGCACCCGTGAGTTTTGCCATTTCGCTTGCCTTTGTTTAGCTAAGATTTACAGCGTTTCTACTGATATATTATGCCCCAACGAGGAAGCATTTATAACGAATGCCCTTATTAATTAAAATTTCTACTAGCTCCATACGCAACGCACTTAATTATTGCGCGTTCCGCGTTGACCACATCTAGCTCTGCATCGGCACCCCGTTCGAACACACCCAGACCCGGCTTCAACTGTGGCTCTGTGGAATTATTTGCATGCCAGCAGTCGACACGATATATCTTTAAAGGCACTTCAGCGCTAACTGGGCATGACGTACAACTTGACGTGATGGTTGGACCACGAGATCCGCAAGTACATGAGCCAAGTAGGCAGAGATAACGGGCGCTCGGGCTACGTCGAGGTTGACGTAACTTATGCTGGAGATACACGGCCAGGAAAACGGGGGTGCGGCGTCTCTGGTAAGACCATTGTTCTCGGCATGGTTAAGCGAGACGGCGACCTTACGACCACCGTTGTTCCTTACGTGAAATTGAATGTCGACATTGTAGGTGGGTAAACTCGAGTAGGGCACGATCAGGTTGTGGGATTATCCGACTCTCCCGTCTTGGTTATCGATGGTCTACAATGCCGCCCTTTCGTCGCTCTCGTACGACATCGGAATACGACCTCGGGGGGGAAGTGAGCATAGCCAAACGACCGCAACCAGCAGCAAAAGCCCCGGCCAAACCGCGCCGTTTAGGGAACCCGACCTTTTACCGTCGACCGGTGGATCGGAGATTCTGATGGCGAAGGAAGAGAAACGCGAGCCCGATGCCGACTTTCGCGAGCAAGCAACATTGTGGCCCAAGGGCCATACCTATGAGGATTTCGAGGTCGGCATGGTGTTCCAGCACCACTGGGGCCGGACCCTGAACGAGGGTGATAATTCGCTCTTCACGACCCTGACCCTACATTTCAATCCACTTTACTTCAACGAGCCCTACGCCAAGGCACACGGCCATCCCGGCGTCGTGGTCAACCCGCTGTTGGTCTTTAATACAGTGTTCGGCCTGTCGGTGGAGGATCTAAGCGAGGGCGGCGGCCCCTTTTTAGGCGTCGACGCTATGACCCACCACCGGCCGGTCCATGTCGGTGACACGATATATGCCCAATCCGAAGTCGTAGGTAAACGTACCTCGGAGAAGTTTCCCGGATTTGGCATCGTCACATGGCATACCAAAGGCCTGAACCAAGACGGTGAGATGGTCATCGACTACCGCCGCACCAACCTAGTGAGAACCACCGTTGAGTGAGTCCACTCCCCTCGAGAGCGTACCAGACGGTTATCTAACCGAGGAGCGGCGCTTGATCCAGCAGGTCGCCCGTGATTTCACAATGAACGAAGTATTGCCGGTGGCTAACGAACTCGACCCCCAACAGGGCGAGATCCCAATGTCGTTGCGCGACAAGATGGCTGAGATGCGCTACTTCGGCATCATCGTGCCCGAAGAATACGGCGGTATCGGCCTGGGCTGCTTCGAATATTGCCTGATCACTGAAGAACTGGCCCGCGGCTGGATGAGCGTGGCCAGCATCATCGCCCGCGGCAACGGAGTCTTCGGCGCCGACACCATGAGTGAGGAACAACGGCGCAATTACCTGCCGCGCAGTGCAAGCGGCGAATTCCTGGCCGCCGCTGCGCTGTCGGAACCGGACACCGGCTCGGACCTGTCCAGCATTTCCTGCCGAGCCCACCTCGAAGGGGACGAGTATGTGATCAACGGCAACAAGTACTGGTGCACCTTCGCTGATGGCGCTGACTACATCATGCTATTCGCCCGTACCGGCGAGCCGCCTAGCCAGACCCGGCGACACATTGGCATTAGCGGTTTCATCATCGAAAAGAAACGCGGCAACCTGCCCCCCGGCGTCTCCGGTGCACCAATACCGAAGATCGGCTATTTTGGCTGGAAGACCTGGGAATTATCCTTCGATAACTGCCGCGTCCCCGCCAACTGCCTCGTAGGCGAGGAAGGCAAGGCCTTCTATATAATGGCCAGCGGCCTGGAGATCGCCCGCGCCCACACGGCCGCCCGCGCCATCGGAGTAGCCCGCGGAGCCCTGGAAGACGCCGTGGCCTACGCTCTGGAACGTAAACAGTTCGGCCGGCCGATCAGCGAGTTCCAGGCGATCCGTTTCAAAATCGCCGATATGGCGGTGGACACCGAGGCCGCACGACAGTTACTCTATTTCGT
>MDTE01181910.1_pt1 | contig 16536 bp, 20 predicted proteins | sample 811231 | NCBI WGS metagenome assembly MDTE01 (sample SAMN05326651, study PRJNA326480) | marine metagenome | isolation source: seawater | place: Indian Ocean: Red Sea | collected 2010
CAGCCGTGTCGGCCGGGCGTTAGGCTGCCGCTCCATGCCCGACGAGGAGAACCCCCAGGACGCACCCCCGCCGCCCCCGCGCCCGATCCGCGGACGGCGTGCCACGAGACGCGGCCCCCGCCGATTCCGGATGCTGCTGTTCGGCGTGCTGGCCCTCGGCATCGTGGCGATGCTGTCGTTGCGCGGCGTGGCCGGCTTCTACACGGACTACCTGTGGTTCGATCAGCTCGGCTACGGCAACGTCTTCACGTCGGTGCTCGGGGCCCAGATCGTGCTGGTTGTCCTGTTCACGCTGCTGTTCTTCGTCCTCTGCTTCGCCAACCTGACCGTCGCCGACCGGCTGGCGCCCGTCGTGCGCCCGCCCGGACCCGAGGAGGAGGTCCTCTCCCGCTACCACCTGGTGGTGGGTCGCCGGGCCTGGCTGGTGCGGCTGGTCATCTCGGTGCTGCTGGCACTCCTGGCCGGCTTCGGCGTCGCCGGGCGTTGGCAGGAGTGGCTGCTGTTCACCAACGGCGGCGACTTCGGCATCGAGGACGCCCAGTTCGGTCGGGACGTCGGCTTCTACGTGTTCAAGTTGCCGTTCTCGAGCTTCGTCGTGGGCTGGCTGTTCGGGGCGCTCATCGTCACGCTGGTCGTCACCACGATCCTCCACTACGTCAACGGCGGCATCCGCCTGCAGGCGCCCGGTGAGCGGGTCCGACCGGCGGTCAAGGCGCACCTGTCGGTGCTGCTGGGCCTCCTCGCGCTGGTCAAGGCGGCCGACTACTGGCTGGCCCGCTTCGAGCTGACGACCTCGACGCGTGGCGCCGTCGACGGCGCCACCTACACCGACGTGAAGGCGCAGCTGCCGGCCACCAACCTGCTGATCCTGATCTCGCTGTTCGCCGTCCTGTTGCTCATCGTCAACATCCGGCGCCGGGGCTGGGTGCTGCCGACCCTGGCCGTCGGCCTCTGGGCGTTCGTGGCACTCGTGATGGGCAACATCTACCCGGCGGTCATCCAGAGCCTTCGGGTCGAGCCGGCCGAGTCCGAGAAGGAGGCCGAATACATCGCCCGCAACATCGACGCCACCCGGTCGGCGTTCAGGCTGGACGGAGTGGTCGAGGTCCAGATCGAGGGGATGGACAACACGATCACCGCCGCCGACCTGCGCCAGAACCCGGGCACGGTCCGCAACATCCGTACCCTCGACCCGTTGGTCGTGCAGGGCACGTTCGACCGGTTGCAGGGCGAGCGGGAGTTCTACCGCTTCAGCCGGGAGCTCGACTCGGACCGGTACATGGTCGACGGCGAGCCGACCCAGGTGATGATCGGCGCCCGGGAGCTCGAGCCCAATGTGACCCGCTCGTGGGAGAGCCAGCACGTGGCGTTCACCCACGGCTACGGCGTGGCCCTGGCCCCGGTCAGTCGGGTTCGGGCCACCGGCGACCCCGAGTTCCTGATCGGCGACCTGCCGATCGACATCGACCCGTCGTTGGACGTGGTGCTGGACCGTCCGCAGCTCTACGTGGGTGAGGGCCTCGGCGGCTACGCCGTGGTGGGCGCCAGCCGCGACGAGGTCGACTTCACCGACGAGAACCAGGAGACCCTCGAGGTCCGGTACGCCGACATCGGTGGCGAGGGCGGCGTCGAGATGGGGTCGATGCTGCGCAAGGCCGCCTTCGCCCTGCGCTTCGGCCAACTCGAGCCGCTCATCTCGAACTTCGTGACCGACGACTCGCGGGTGATCTACGTCCGAGACATCCGGGAGCGGGTCGAGAAGCTGGCGCCCTTCCTGGAGTTCGACGCCGACCCGTACCCGGTGCTCCACGAGGGCCGGGTCGTGTACGTGATCGACGGCTACACCACGACCAGCCGCTACCCCTACGCCCAGCGGGCACCGGTCGGCGAGTTGCCGTCCGACAGCGGCCTGCGGACCCGCTTCAACTACGTGCGCAACTCCGTGAAGGCCGTGGTCGACGGCTTCGACGGCAGTGTCGTCTTCTACGTGACCGACGACGCCGACCCGATCGTGGCCGCCTATGCCGATGCCTTCGACGGCCTGTTCCGGCCGATCGCGGACATGCCGGCCAACCTGGTCGACCACCTGCGCTACGCCGAGGACCTGTTCCGGGTCCAGACCGAGTTGTGGGGCGCCTACCACGTCGACGACACCGAGAACTTCTACCAGCGGGCGGCCGAGTGGGCGGTCTCACAGGACCCGGGACGCACCGGCGAGGGCGCCCTCGACCTGGTGGTGCTGAACGACCAGGGGCTGCGGATCGGGACGCGCGACATGCGCATGGCGCCCTACCGGACGATGATCGACCTGCCGGGTGGGAACGGCACCGAGTTCGTGATCCTGCGGGCGTTCGTGCCACTCGACGAGGACGACGCCCGCAAGGAGCTGGCCGCCTACATGGTGGGCCGCAGCGACGGCGAGAACTACGGGGAGCTGGTGATCTACCGGCCGCCCACCTCCAACTTCGACGGTCCGGCCCTCTCCGAGGAGCGGATCCGCAACGACGAGGAGGTCGCCAGCCTCCAGACGCTGCTCAGCCAGCGCGGGTCGACGGTCCTGTTCGGCGAGCTGCTGCTGGTGCCGATCGAGAACTCGGTGCTCTACGTCCGGCCGCTCTACGTCCAGGCCGAGGGCGACAACACGGTGCCCGAGCTCGAACGGGTGATCGTGGCGGTCGGCGAGGACGTGGTGATGGCCAACTCGCTCCAGGAGGCGCTCGAGGAACTCACCGGCGACGACCTGAGCGACCTGTTCGGCACCACCTCGACGACGTCGCCGTCGGTGGCCGAGCCGGGTGATTCCGGCGACGACGGGTCAGACGACCCGGCGACGGGTACGGTCGAGGTTCCCGTCACGGTCGCCGAGATCGTGGCCGAGATCGAACAGCTTCAGGCTCAGGCCGCCCAGGCACTGGCCCAGGATCCGGCCGACTGGCTGGAGTTCGGCCGCCTGCAGGCACGGGCCCAGGAGTTGATGGACGCCCTCGTCGCCGCCACGTCCTGACCGGGCGGAACTGCCGGCGCGCCTAGTCCGCGGGCTGCCAGCCCCGGTCGCGGGGTCCTTCGGGTTTCCGCTCGCGTGCCCTCGCCGGCGAGTCGGCCGTGAGGTCCTCGAAGGCCTCGTCGCCGGCCAGTTCGGGCGTGGGCGGCAGCGACTCGCCCGACCGTCCGGCCAGTTCCGCGATCTGGCCGCGCAACTCGACGGTGACCCGGGTCAACTCGCCGGAGAGCCGGGCCAGGTGGAGCCGGAGCTCCATGACCCCCTCCTCGCCGTCGTCGCCGGCGCTTCCGCCGAGGGCGTCGAAGCGTCGCTCGAGGGTCGCCACGCGCTCGTCGAGTTCGCGCAGCCCGTTGACGAGGTCGAGCAACAGCTGGTCGGGTGTGGTGACGTCTTCTACTCGGGACGCGGCTTCCCGACGGCGACGGGCCATGGGGCGACCGTACCAAGTCGCGGCCTGGGCGGAGGCCGCATACCCGTGCTGTGGCCTGCTCGGTACCCTGCGGGCCGTGATCGGGTCGGCTGCGGGCACATGGCGGGTGACGGTGTCCGCGCTTGCCATCCTGCTCGCCGCCGCCTGCGCCCCCGGCGACGGTCGCGAGATGCGGGGAGCGAGCCCGACCGACACGGCCGGCGTCCTGACGGACGACGGTGCCCGGAGTACGGCAGGTGCCGCCGGCCACGTGTCGCTTGCACCGGTCGAGGGGGCGCCAAAGGTCCACGCCAGCGAGATGGACGGGCAGGTCACCGACTTGGCGAACTACGACCTGAGCTACCCGCAGATCTCTGGGACGTCGTTTGACAGTGCGGTCAACGGAGCGCTGGAGGCGGTGGTGGCGGCGGCCTACACGGGGTTCCGGGCGTCGGTCCTCGAGGAGGAGGGCTCGGAGATGGGGGCCAGTTCGCTGCGGGGCACGGGCAAGGTGCTGCACGTCGACGGTCGCCTGCTGAGCGTCGTGTTCGACGTGACGACGGAGTGGGACGACGCTGCGTCGCTCCAGCAGGACGTGGCGACGCTGCTGGTCGACCTGTCGACGGGCCGCGTGCTCGAGCCGGCCGAGCTGTTCGTGGCGGGCTCGCCGTGGTTGGACCAGGTGGCGGCACTGGCCCGGGCGGACCTGTCAGCCCAGTTGGGCGAGGACATGCTGTTCACGGAGGGCCTCGTGGCCGATGCCGCCAACTTCCGGCACCTGGCGGTCACGGCGTCGGGACTGGTGCTGCGCTTCGACGCCTATCAGGTGGCTCCCGGCGTCGCCGGGACGCCGTGGGTCGACCTGCCGTGGTCGGCGGTGGCCAGCCTGGTCGACCGGACGGGCCCGGCCGGGCACCTGGTCTCCTGATCGTCCCCCGAGCAACGCGTCCCGCTTGCCGATCGGGGGTCGAGCGTGTTGACTCCCGGCGTGGACCTCAGCGGGCACCGGGAGGTGTACCAGGACCGTGGGCTCGACGTCGGCGACCTCGCCGATGACCCGATCGCGCAGTTCCAGCGGTGGTTCGCCGAGGTGGAGGCGGCGGGCTACTGGGAGCCCAACGCCGTCGTCCTCGCCACGGTCGCGGCCGACGGGTGGCCGTCGGCCCGCAATGTCCTGCTCAAGCGGGTCGACGCCTCGGGCTTCGTGTTCTTCACCAACTACACGAGCGACAAGGCCACCGAGTTGGATGCCGACGGTCGGGCCGCTCTGACGTTCAGCTGGACCGAGTTGCGCCGGCAGGTACGGGTCGCCGGTACGGCCGAGCGGATCGGCGTGGAGGAGTCGGACACCTACTGGGCCACCCGCCCTCGTGGCAGCCAGGTGGGGGCGTGGGCGTCGGACCAGAGCACCGTGGTCGACGATCGGGCGACCCTTGAGGCGGCCTATGTCGCCGAGGAGGAGCGGTGGGCCGGCCGGGACGTGGAGCGCCCCGACCACTGGGGCGGCTACCGCATCCGGCCCCACCGGGTCGAGTTCTGGCAGGGCCGCCCCGATCGCATGCACGACCGGCTGCGCTACCGCCTGGTCGAGGGCTCCTGGGTCGTCGAGCGCCGGGCACCCTGAGGCTCGACGCCAGGTGAGAAGGGACCCGTTTCCTTCTCGCCTGCTGGTGGCTAGGGGGTGCCGTTTCCCCAGTCGGCGACGCCGTTGGCGAGGCCGTCGATCAGGTCATCGAGCTGTGGCGCCCGCGGCGTGCCGTCCCGGTCGCTCCAGTCGTGGGCGTCCACGTTCCATCGGATGCTGGGCGGCAACTCGACCTGGACCCCGCCGTGCCGGGTCCGGTTGACCGGGTTGCGTGGATGGATGCCGCGGAGTCGGCGGGGGATCTCGGCCAGGTCGTCGACGACCCGGTAGCCCCCGGGCAGCGTCCCCCGGACGTGTCCCGCCAGGTGGTGGGCGAACGGCCGGTTGGTGCCGCCCAGCAGGACGGCGAAGAAGTCGTCGTCGCGGCCGTAACCGTGGACCGACACCACGTGGTCGACTCGGTCGAGGAAGGCCGCCAGCCGGCGGGAGTCGTCAGGGTCGAAGCGGGTGGAGGACAGGTGGTGGCGAGACCCGTCCGGCTGGACGACGCCGTAGTAGGAGGCGCCGGTGCGTTCGGCCACCTCCCTGGCGACGACCTCGGTGGCCCGTTCGAGGCCACCGCCGTGCAGGGCGCAGACGCCGATGGAGGAGCCGGGCACGAACTCCTCTTCGACGCCGGGGAGTCCGAGCAGCGTGGGCAGGTCGGGAACCCGCTGGATGGGGTTCATCGACGCCGATGGAGGGCCGGCCGGACAAGGAGTGCGACTGTCGCCACGGCGACGACGGTGAGGGCCACCTCGAGCGGGACCGCCCATCGGCCCGGATCGTCCACCCAGCCGGCCATGCGGTCAGGCCACCCCGCCAGGAGGCGGACGATGGGCAGGACGACGAGCTCGCCCCGGTGGCCGGCACCCTCCGCGACCAGCCAGACCATCCCTGTGATGGTCCAGGCGGTCCGGCGGGCCTCCTGCGTCAGCACCGGCCTGACGCCCCAGACGACGATCGTCAGCACGACCAGCCAGAGCGCCAGGCCGACGCGGGTGCCGCCGCTGGTCGTCACCCAGGTGGTCAGGTGCGACTGCAGGTCGGTGACGGCGTCGACCACCGGGTTGGACGGGGTGCCGGGGTTGCGTAGCAGCCGGATCTCGTAGATGCCGTAGACGGTGAGGTAGGCGCCCCCGAGGACGAGGGCGAGGGCGCCGAGGCGGTCCACGAACGGCAGCAGCCTGCGCAGGTTGCGGACGAGGCCGCCCCGGGCGAGGGCCAGGGACAGGGTCAGGGCGGCGACCACGGCCGTCATGCCGGCGGCGAAGGCGAGGTAGTTGGCGGTGCCCTCGAGGACGCCGTCCCGGCCGAAACTGCCGGCCACCTGGAGCAGGAAGATGGGTGCGGCGCAGCCGATGGACACGACGGCGTAGGAGGCGCCGAACCCGAAGACCGACCAGAGTTCGCCCGAGCCCGGGCCGCGGCGGGGCTTCGGGAGGGGCAGGCGGACCTCCCGGCCGGCGAGGAGGGCCAGCCCGTAGGCGATGAGGAGCAGCCCGAGCACCACGGTCACCCAGGGGGTGCGCCGGGCGATGGCCTCCTCGGTCACGAGGTGGCTGACCACGACGCCCAATCCGCCGAAGACGAGGACGAACGCTCCGGCCATGACGAGGCTGACCTGCAGGCCGCGAAGCACCTGCTCGGGGCGTTCCTCCCGGTCGGCGGCGTCGCCGGTGAGGAAGTAGCCGATCCAGGTGGGGAGCATGGCGAAGCCGCACGGGTTGACCGCCGTGACGATCCCCAGCGTGAAGGGCAGGGCCAGGCCGAGGTCGAACATCAGTGTCCCGTGCCCATCACCGGTGCTCGGCGGCGAGTTCGTCGAGCAGTTCGAGGTCGAGCGGTCCCTGGTGGACGTGGACGAGGGTGCCCGCACTGTCCACGAAGGCGGTGACCGGGAGCCCGACGGCGCCGAGGGCGGCGGTGAACGCCCCCTCGGGGTCGCGGCCCAGCAGGTAGGTGATGCCGAGTTCCTCGACCCGGGCGTCGGACCGGGTCGGCGAATCGGTGATGTTCAGGCCCAGCACACGGACCTCGCCGCCGCGCTGCTGGTGGAAGGCTTGGAGGTCGGGCATCTCGGCGAGGCAGGGGGCGCACCAGGTGGCCCAGAGGTTGACGACGATCGGCCGTCCGTCCTCGGCGTGGAGTTCGGCGATGGTCGTGGTGCCGCCGTCCACGAGTTGGAAGGGCCGGTCGAGGACGTCGTCGGCGACCATGTCGGTGCCCGATCCGCAGGAGGCGAATGCAAGGGACGCCGTGAGGAGGAGGGCGGCGATCCAGGGCACGCCGCGACGGTAGCCGGGTGGTGCCGGATGTGGGCATGGCGTGCCCGGATTGGCGCGCAAGGCGAGACCGCGACGGTAGCCGGGTGGTGCTGTCGCCCCCGGGGCCGCGCCGCGGCGTGTACGCCCGTGGGGGGGTGGTGCGCCCACGGGCCGGGGTTCGCCGGAGCGTCACCCCGGCCCGTGTTGATGGCGGCTTGGCTCCCCGTGGCGGGAGGGGTCCCGCCCGGTGCCGGCCGAGTTCAGTGGGGGTGGTGACTCAGGCCGAGCGCAGCTGTGACTGCAGGTGCACCGGGATGGGCACCACGGGGAGCTGGTCCTCGGGGCGGGGCACCTTCGGTGGCCGCCCCCGACGACGCTTGGTGGCGAGCATTCGCCCGTTGCGGAAGATCTGTCCGCCCCAGACGCCCCACGGCTCGCGGCGGGACAGCGCCCCCTCGAGGCACGGCACGAGGGCCGGGCACTCGGCACAGATGCGCTTGGCCTGGGCGATGTCGCCGAGGTCGTCGGAGAAGAAGACGTGGGTGGGGACGCCGAGGCGTTCGCACTCGGCGTCGGCTCGCCAGGTCTCTCGTTCGTACAGCAGTGCCTGCATGGTTCGGCTCCTGTGGCTGGTCGGTTGGTGGCTGGTCTGGTCGGTGGATCGGGTGGTCGAGGGGTGCGGGAATCGGGGCCCAAAAACCGGAAAGGCCGCCGGATTGCTCCGGCGGCCTCGGGGGTTTTGGTGTGCGATGGCGTCTAGCCGGTCGCCTCCCGAGGCCGCTGGGTCTTGGTCCAGAACATGAACGTGGACGACGAGGTCGACGTCATGGTCGTGGTGGCCGTCATCGGATAGTTCCGGGCGTGCAGATGCGCGCCGGACACCGGCCGTGCGGCCGTGGTGCCGTGGTGGTGTCGGTGCGTCTGGTGCTGCATGGGGAAGTTGGTCCGGTGGTCGGTCGGTTTCCGGTGTTCCACGATACGGGATATCACACCGGGTGACCACCCAACACCACGGAGTGGTGGGCCGTCAAGTGAATTACGGCGTCCGGGGCCCTCAGGCGACCAGGTAGTGGCTGCTGCCCGCCTCCTCGGTGCGTTCGGCGCCACCGGTGAGCCGGAGGTGTTCGAGGTGGGCGTAGGTCTCGCTGGCCGCCATGTAGCCCCAGGAGCGCTCCTTGAACAAGCGCTGCATGTAGGCCTCGACCGGCGCCCGGCCCAACTCGGCGCCGGCCTCGCGGATCACGTCGAGGCGCTCACCGTGGTGGCGGCAGATGTCCCCAGCCCGGCCGGTCAGGTCGGTGAAGGGGTGGCCGTGGGCAGGCAGCACCAGCGACACTGCGGCGAACTCCTCCATCCGCTCCAGCGAGTCGATGAACGTGGCCAGTGGGTCCTCGAGCTCGGAGACGCCGCCGATGTGGGGGGTGATGGTCGGCAGCACGTGGTCGCCGGAGAGGAAGAGGCCGTCGGCCGGGTCGTAGAGGCAGAGGTGGTCGTGGGTGTGGCCGGGGGTGTGGACGGCCAGCCAGGTGCGGCCGCCCAGCACGACCTCGTCGGCATCGTCGACGGTGCGGTCGGGCCGGGGCACGCGAAAGGCGCGGGCGCCGAGGCCGCCCGTCGACCAGGTGCGCATCTCCTCCATCGGGGGTGGCTCCCGGACCCCGCCCCACGGCGTGGTCCGGCGCATGCCCTCCCGGAACTGTTCGAGTGCGTCCTCGGTCGAGGCGCCGTCGGCGTCCTCGAGCGGCGCCTCCCGGAGTTCGGCGAGGTCCTCGGACTCGTCGTTGCCGAAGATCGAACGGAAGTCGGCGTGGGTGAGGAGTGCGGCGCCGGACTCGTCGCGCAACTGGTGGACGCCGCCGAAATGGTCGGGATGGCTGTGGGTCACGACGACCGTGTGGACATGCTCGACCCGCGCCCCCAGGGCGTCGAGGCGCTGCACGAGTACCTGCCAGGAGGCCTCGCCGGGCAGGCCGGGATCGACCAGGGCCAGGCCGTGCTCGTCCTCGAGGGCGTAGCAGTTGACGTGGCCGAGTCCCGGCATGGCGATGGGCAACTGGAGCCGGTAGAGGCCGGGGGCGACCTCGAGGACCTCGTCGCTGGCCCGCTCCTGCTCCTGTCGGCGGATCGGCGCAGCGGGTTCGGTCACGCCAGCGACCCTAGGTGTGGCCGTTCGCGACGGGCGAAGCGGCGCTGGTCAGGCGCCGGTGCCGGGCAGGAGGAACGCTGAGCGGTAGTGGCGGAGCTCGGCGACCGACTCCCTGATGTCGTCGAGCGCCCGGTGGCCGCCGGCCTTGGGTGGGGCCGACGCCAGGACCTCCGGGCGCCAGCGCCGTGCCAGCTCCTTGAGGGTCGACACGTCGATGGACCGGTAGTGGAGGAAGTCCTCGATCTCGGGCAGCCAGGCGTGGAGGAAGCGCCGGTCGGTGCCGATCGAGTTGCCGCAGAGCGGGACGGTGCCGGGCCTGGGGATGTGCTCCTGCAGGAACGCCAGGGTGGCGGCGCCCGCCTCCTCGAGGGTGGTGGTCGAGGCGACGATCTCGTCGAGCAGGCCGCTGGTGGTGTGCATCTCGCGTACCACGTCGCCCATGTGGGCCAGCACCTCGGGTGGCTGGTGGATGACCAGGTCGGGCCCCTCGGCGATGACCTCGAGGTCGTCGTCCGTGACGAGGGTGGCGATCTCGACGATGACATCGGTGGCCGGGTCGAGGCCGGTCATCTCGAGGTCCATCCAGGCGAGCATGGCGCCGAGCCTACGGGCGGGGGCGGGGTGCGGGAGGGAACGGGGACCCCGAGGCCCGGCCGCTAGGGTCCGGCGATGCTTGAGATCCCGCTGCGTCGCCTCGTCGACGACCTCCCGCTGCCGTCCTACGCGCGGGAGGGTGACGCTGGCGCCGACCTGGTTGCCGCCGAGGACGTCACCCTCGCACCCGGTGGTGGTCGGGCCCTGGTGCCGACCGGAGCCGCCATCGCCATTCCGGAGGGCTACGCCGGCTTCGTCCAGCCACGCAGCGGCCTGGCCCTGAGACACGGTGTCACCTGCCTCAACACGCCGGGCCTGATCGACGCCGGCTACCGGGGCGAACTCAAGGTGCTGCTGGTCAACACCGACCCGACCGTGCCGTTCGAGGTCGTGCGCGGTGAGCGGATCGCCCAGTTGGTGATCCAGCGAGTCGAGTCGTGCCGCTTCGTCGAAGTCGACGAACTGCCGGACTCGGAGCGCGGCGAGGGCGGCTTCGGGTCGACGGGGCGCTGAGCCCCGTCCGACGGTCGCGCCCGGTCAGTCGGGCGTCGAGTCGGGAGTCCGGGGGGCCGTCAGGCGCCGGGTGCCGCCGGGTCCGCTGACCACGACCTCCACGGCGGTGTCGGTGGTCCGGTAGTCGACGGTGAGGTCGCCGCTGCCCGCCAGGTCGGCGGTCGCCGCCTTGAGGTCGGTGGCGAGGTCACCCAGTTCGGCCGGGTCGATGCGGTGGATCCGGAGAAGGACACCGAGGCACACCCGGGGGAGTTCGGCGAAGGCCGGGCCGTCGGGCACCCGCAGCGTCACGGTGTCGGTGGCGGCCTCCATGCGCAGAGTGTGGCACTCCGTCGCACCGTTGGCCCAGCATGGGGGCATGGCGATCCTCGTGGACGACGCGATCTGGCCCTGGCGCGGCCGCCGGTGGGCGCACCTCGTCAGCGACGCCGCCTACAGGGAGTTGCACGCCTTCGCCTCGGACCTGGGCCTGCGGCGCATGGCGTTCCAGGGCGACCACTACGACGTGCCGGCCGAGGTGCGGGAGAAGGCACTGGTGCTGGGCGCCGAGGCGGTGGAGGGACGCGAGCTGCTGCGACGGCTCAAGGCGTCAGGGCTGCGCCTGCCTCCCGGCCGGCGTCCCGGCTCGTGGGTGGAGCTCGGCGTCTGGCGTGACATTGCGGCAGCGGGCGAGGCCGACGTGCCGGCCGGGGTGCTGCTGGCGCTGGAAGGCGTGTCTGCGGACAGCGAGATCGACGAGGTGTCGGCGTGGCGCCGGGGCGACGAGCACGCCCTCGCCGTGTCGTCGAGTGGCCGGCTGCGGGTCGGCGAGGTGCCGATCGGGGTGGAGCACCGACTGACCGACGGTGGTCGTCTCCTCGAGCTGCTGGCCGGCTGCTAGCCGCAGGGTTCGAGCATCCCGGCCCACGGAAGCTTCCCCGACCAGAAGCGCACCACTCGTTCGCCGTCGGTCTGGAACATGACGCGGTAGTCCTTGTCGGACTCGTCCCGCGGGACGTAGGCAAGGAGGTTCCCCGTGCCGTCGGGGAGGGCGGTGGCCTGGATGCGATCGCCGAACATGTCGTGGATTCGGTCCTCGGAGTCGCCGATGCCGGCCCCGGAGCGTGTCGTGATCCCGGACTCGTCGATGTCGACGCGTTCGATGGTGCCGCCCGCCACCCAGAAGGAGATGCCGTCGGGTGCCTCGTCGGGGGTGACGAGGTAACACTCGCCGACCGGCGAGGCCGGGGAGAACCGGCTGCCGGCAGCCAGTTGGGCGGCCCGCAGCGTCATGCCGAAGTGGACGGTGTCGAGGCCGACCGTGGTGACCGACGAGTCGCGGTCGAGGACGGGGGCGCCGATGCCGTCGACGGGCGGCAGGGTGCCGAGCGACGCCGGATCGACGGTCGTCGTGGTGGTCGTGCTGCTGGTGGTGGACGTGGTGGAGGTCGTGGTGGGCGTCGTCGTGGGCGCCTCGACCTCGCTGCGGCCGCAGGTCCCGAGGAACAGCACGATGACCACGAGGACGAGGGCGATGCCGGCGACGGCGAGTGACCGCATGGGGGCGAGCGTAGGTCAGCGACCAGGCGGTTGTCGGGCGGCCCTCGCGAACTCGGGCGCCTTCAGGCGACTTGTGGTGGACTGCGGGGGTGCGGAACCTGACGGCGGTCTTCATCGCCGTGGCCCTGACGGGCTGCGGCTCCCCGACGACGGAATCCCCTGTGCCGACGAGCACGTCGTCGACCACGACGACGACCTCCACCACGACCACGCCCACCACGACCACGTCGACCACGACGACCACCACGACCGTGTCCACCACGACCACGTCGACCACGTCGACCACCACGTCCACCACCACGCCGCCGGGGCCGACGCCGGCCGAGTGCGTCGCACTACTGCCGCCGGCGCTGCGGATCGGCCAGGTGCTCATGCCGGTCGTCGAGCAGGCGGGACTGGCGGAGGCCGCCGCCCTCGCCGAGCGCGGCCTCGTGGGCGGCGTCGTCGTCATCGGGACGCCGGACGAGGGGATCGTCGAGGCGGTTGCCGGCCTGCAGGACGCCTCGACGACCGCCTCCCTCGTCATCGCCGTCGACGAGGAGGGCGGCACCGTCCAGCGACTGGACGGGCTACTCGGGCGCCTCCCGTCCGCCCACGGCCTCACGGAGCTCGAGCCCCGCCAGGTCCAGGTCGTGGTCGCCGACCGGGCGGCCGCCATGGCCGACCTGGGCTTCACGATGAACCTCGCTCCGGTGCTCGACGTGGGCGCCGGCCCCGGCATCGGGTCGCGCTCCTTCGGCGACGAGCCCGGGGTCGTCACGACCTACGGCCGGGCCTTCGCCGAAGGCGTCCGCGAGGGCGGGCTGGTCCCGGTGGTCAAGCACTTCCCGGGCCACGGCCGGGCGGACGCCGACAGCCACGACGACCTGCCGGTCACGCCGCCCCTCGAGGAGATGGAGGCGTTCGACCTGCTGCCCTGGCGGGGGCTGCCCGACGGCGTGGCGGTCATGGTCGGCCACCTCGACGTCCCCGGGCTCACCGACGGGATGCCCGCCAGCCTCTCCCCGGCCGCCGTCGACGGCCTGCTGCGCGGCGAGCTGGGGTTCGACGGCGTCGTCGTCACCGACGACCTCGCCATGGGCGCCGTCGAGGAGGTGGCCACGATGCCGAAGGCGGCCGTGCTGGCGCTGGCCGCCGGGGCCGACCTGCTCATCACGGGCGGCGTCGACGACGTCATCCCCGTGGCGTGGGAGGTCGTGACGGCGCTCGACGACGGACGGCTCGCCACGGCACGCCTCGACGAGGCCGTCGAGCGGGTATTCGCGCTTCGCGGCGTCGATCCGTGCACGCTGGTGGGGTGAACGCCGGTGGGCTGCTGCCCTCACCCGACGAGAAGGCCCTGAACCAGCGCCTGCGCGAGGCGCACCTCGTCCACCTGGCGGCCGAGCCGGACTGGGCGCCGGTCGGGATGCGGCGCCTCCCGAAGGGGTTGGTGCGCCTCCACAACCGCCTGGCCCCCCGGTTGCCGATGACGCACCCGCTGGGTTGGGCCGAGGGCACGACCCGTGCGGACGAACTGGAGCGGGAGCGGATCGCCACCCTGCCCGCCGAAGAGCAGGAGGCGGCCCGGAACCGTCACGAGCGGGCCGTGTACTTCCGGGTGCTGCGCACGCGCAAGCCCCCCGGCTGGGCGGACTGGGAGCCGGAACAGGATGGGAAGCCCGGCACCTGAGGTGTGCGGGTGCCGCGTGGCAGGCCGCCTGCCACGCCCCATACTTCTGGCACCCGCAGCGGCGCAGGGAGCCACACGTGGACTTCAACCACTTCCTCTCGAGCTACTACCCGGACCCGACCTACGGCGGCGACCGCCTGTACGCCGACATGGTCGAGCAGGCCGTGGTCGCTGAGCGCCTGGGCTACCGGGGCGTCACACTGCCCGAGCACCACCTCATCAACGTGCTGCTCACGCCGTCGCCGCTGCTCATGGCGGTCAAGGTGGCGGCCATGACCGAGCGCCTCGAGCTGGTCACGTCGGTGGTGGTGCTGCCTCTGCACGACATGCGGATGCTGGCCGGCGAGGTCGTCCAGGCCGACATACTCACCGACGGCCGCCTCGTGGTGGGCGTTGGCCGCGGGGCCTTCGCCTACGAGATGGCCCGCATGGGGTCGCCGATCGAGGAGTCCCGGCGGAAGTTCGACGAGAGCCTCGACGTGCTCATCGCCCTGCTCACCGAGGAGGAGGTCGAGTGGCACGGCGAGTTCTACGACTTCGAGCCGCTGACGATCATGCCCCGGCCCATGACGAAGCCGATGCCGCCGATCATGGTGGCGGTGATGAACCCGCCGGGGATCGCCGCCTGCACGAAGCGGGGCTTCAACATCCAGACCACCCCGCTGTCGGGCGCCCCCGAGCTGTTCCGGGCCCAGATCGCCGCCCACAAGGAGGCCAAGGCCGAGATGGGCGCGGCCGGCGAGCACCTGCGCGTGATGATGTCGCGGGTCATCTACTGCGCCGAGGACGCCGCCCATGCCCGGCAGATGCTCGAGCGGGCCCACGACTACTACGGCCGGTTCGACAACGTGTTCACCGGTCCGGGCCTCGTCAGCAACGGCTGCATCGACCCGCTGCCGTGCGCCAAGTCGCTCGAGGAGCTCGACGAGGCGCTCATCATCTGCCCGCCCGCCGAGATGGTCGACCGGCTGGCCGAGTACCACGAGGCCGGCATCGACGAGGTGATCCTGTCGTCCAACATGGGCCAGCCCCAGGGCGAGCACCTCGAGGCCATGGAGCGCTTCGCCGCCGAGGTGATGCCGCACTTCTCGTCCAGCACGCTCGCCACCGACTGACCCCCGTTCCCCGAACCCAGGAGCCCCACCATGCCCACCATCCGCGTCGAGATGTTTCCCGGCCGCACCCACGCCCAGAAGGCCGCCCTCGTCGAGGCCCTGACCGACGGCTTCGTGTCGACGGCCGGCGGCAACCGTGAGGGCCTGCACGTCGTCCTCACCGAGGTCGAGCAGGAGAACTGGGCGGTGGGCGGCACGCTGGTCAGCGACCGGTAGGGGCGCCGACCGTGCCCGCCGTCGACGTCGCCCACACGGTCACCGGGGAGGGGCCGCCCCTCTACCTGGTGCACGGCATCGGGTCCCGGAAGTCCACCTGGGACGCCCTGCTGCCGGCCCTGTCGGAGCACTTCACCTGCGTGGCCTACGACCTGCGCGGCCACGGCGAGTCGCCGGTGCCGCCGGTGCCGTACTCGCTGGACGAGCTGGTCGCCGACCTCGAGGCGCTGCGGGAGCGGCTGGGCCACGAGCGGATCCACGTCATGGGCCACTCGCTGGGTGGCCAGGTCGGCCCGGCCTACGCCCGGGCGCACCCCGACCGGACGTCGTCGGTGGTGCTGCTCTCGACGGCGGCGGGCCGCACCGAGGACGACAGCGCCAAGGTGAAGGGCGTCGTGGCCGCCATGCGCGATCGGGGCGTCGCCGACGTGCTGACGACGTTGGTCGAGCGCTGGTACACGGACGAGTTCATCGCGGCCCGGCCGGACGCCATCGAGCACCGGATCGAGCAGGTGCTCGGCACGCCCGAGGACGTGTTCCTCGCCGTGTTCGACGTGTACGCCGGCACCGAGATGCTGGCCTGGCTGCCGCAGGTGGACTGCCCGTGCCTGGTGCTGACCGGTGAGTTCGACGGCGGCTGCAACCCGCGGCTCAACGCCGTGATCGCCGACGCCCTGCCCGACTCGGAACTGGTGGTCCTCCCGGACCTGAAGCACTCGGTCCTCGTGGAGGGGCCGGACGCCGTGCTGTCGCCGGTGCTGGACTTCCTGCTCCGGCACCGGGACGGGTGACGGTTCCTAGGCTGTTGCGATGAGGGTGGACGTGCAGGAACCCCGGGTCGAGTGGCCGACGGTCGCCGTCGCCCTCGGGGTGTACGGCGGCTTCCTGGCGGTCGTGCTGCTGCACGGGTCGCTGCCACGGCCCGTCACCGTCGCCCTGCTGGCGGTCGTGATCGCCTGGCACGGGTCGCTCCAGCACGAGGTGCTGCACGGCAACCCGTTCCGCAGCCGGACCGCCAACGAGGTGCTCGGGTCGATCCCGGTCAGCCTGCGCCTGTCGTTCCGGGTGTACCGCCGTTCGCACCTGCGCCACCACGCCTGCACGGACCTCACCGACGTGCAGGCCGACCCGGAGAGCTTCTACGTCACGGCCGCCACCTGGGGTCGGGTGGGAGCGGTGGGTCGGGCGTTCCTTTGGGCCCACCACACGCTCCTCGGTCGGATGCTGCTGGGTCCGCTGGTGGAGAACGGTTCGATGGCGCGCCGCGATGTCCGCGAGGTCCGCGACGGCGACGGTCGGTTGCTGCGCTGGTGGTTGGGCCACCTGGTGGCGGCGGTCGTGCTGGCGTGGCTGGTGGTCGGCGTGGCGGGCCTGCCGTGGTGGGTGTACCTGCTGGGCGTCTACGCCGGCAACGGCCTGAGCCTGGTGCGGTCGTACCTC
>MDTE01063915.1_pt1 | contig 16535 bp, 2 predicted proteins | sample 811231 | NCBI WGS metagenome assembly MDTE01 (sample SAMN05326651, study PRJNA326480) | marine metagenome | isolation source: seawater | place: Indian Ocean: Red Sea | collected 2010
AAAACCTAAAAATGGTTCATTCTTATCGCAAATTACTAAGGATGACATTTCTAGGCAGTTAAAACAGTATTCTATTGCTGGAATTAAACCAGAAATCATTGATCTTAAGTATCTTTATGTTGAAGTTGATACTGCTGTGTATTATAACACTAACGCAACTTCAGATGCTACTGAATTGCTTAGTGCAGTAACAAAGACTTTAACAACTTACGCCTCATCATCAGATATTAATGATTTTGGTGGTAGATTCAAGTATAGTAAAGTTGTTGGATTGATAGATGACTCTGCAAGGGGTGTTACATCTAACATCACAAGGGTTAAGATGAGAAGGGATATAACGCCTGAACTCAATACTTTCGCAACTTATGAACTTTGCTATGGTAATGGTTTCTATCAACAGTGTGGGGGATATGGAGTACGTTCATCTGGATTTACCGTAAATGGTATTGATGGAACTCTTTATCTTGGCGATGTTCCTACAGAGGGAACAACCGTAGGAAAGATTGTATTCTTCAAATTAGTTAATAACCTTCCATTGGTTGTTAAAAATGATGCTGGTACAATTGATTACACTCACGGAGAGCTTATTTTAGATGTGGTAAATATAACAGGTACTTCATTATCAAGCGGGGTTATTGAAATCGAAACTATTCCCGAATCTAATGATGTTATCGCTTTAAAAGATTTGTATTTACAATTAGACGTTTCAAACAGTACTGTTAAGGCGTTACCAGACGTTGTTTCTTCTGGTGAAAATACATCTGCTACATCATACGTCAAAACCTCTAGCTATGCTAGCGAAACAATCTATACACGATAAATGACGGATATCAAAAGAGTAAAAGTCTCTCATGTAATAGAGTCGCAGATTCCTGAGTTTTTAAACCAAGAATCACCTCTATTCAAGAGTTTCTTAAACCAATATTACGAATCCCAAGAACATCAATCTGGTGTAGTCGATTTGGCAAACAATTTGCCAGAGTATAGAAAAATTGGTGCCTTTAATGCAGAAACGTTAGTACCGTCAACAACACTAACTTTAGGATGTTTTGCTGGTGATTCTACTATTGAAGTAACATCAACTACTGGTTGGCCTGATAGTTATGGTCTACTAAAGATTGATAATGAAGTAATTACATATACATCGAAAACTGCTACAACATTTGATGGTTGTGCAAGAGGATTTAGTGGAATAGATCAAATATCTAAAGAGGATGCTGCAGAATTCTTAAATTTTGCACAAACAAATGCAGCTTCTCATGTTACTGGATCAGTAGTTACTAATTTAAGTAACCTTTTCTTACAGAGTTTCTTTACCAAGTTCAAGACAGAATTTCTTCCTGGCTTTGAGAATAGATCGTTTATAAGTGGAACATCGGTTACAAATGTCCTAACAAGGGCAAAAGACTTCTACATGTCTAAGGGAACTGATGCATCGTATCAGATTCTATTCAAACTTCTTTATGGTGAAGAAATTGAACTTATCAAACCAATTGATAAAACATTAGTTGCTTCTGATAACGTATATTTCAAGACTAAACATGTCCTTGTAGAAAACTTGTTTGGTGGGCAACCATTAGAAACTGTCGGTAACTTCTTATATCAAAATATTACTGGTATTGGAACGGTCAGTGCTTCAATTTACAATGTTGAGTATAGACCAATAAATCAAACTGATTTCTACGAGATATCTCTAGACTCTACATCATTTGATGGTAACTTCCAAGTGCCTGGTAAAACAAAGGCATTGGAACTGACTGATGCTCAATCTGATACTCTTGTTGTAGACTCTACAGTTGGATTTGGACAGAGTGGTACTCTATTGGTAAAACCAAGAGAAGGTGCTAACTTCCTGAACTTAAGATATACCGATAAAACTATAAACCAATTCTTAGGAGTAAGTGGTATTACTACTTCTTTGGTTTTTGGTGCAGATATACTTGAAAATAAACTTGCATATGCCTATGCTGGGTATGGTCAGACATCTAGACTTGATTTTAGACTGGTAAATGTTATTGATCAGGTAGATTCGTCTAAATCTACAAATATGCAACTTGGCGATAGTCTTAAGTTGCTTTCATTCGGTAAGGATATGGGAGAAAGTCCCAAATTCAATAACTGGATCTATAATGTACCTTCTAGTCACAGTATTGCGACTATTAATCAAGTAAACGTTAATACTTATAGAATTAACCTATATGACTCTTGTGTTTTCTATATTGATGAAATTCTTAAGTTAAAAAATGACGTTGGAGATGATGTAGATATTATCATTAAACAAATTGAGTATTCATCAACCAATGTAGCACAAATATATTCAAATACTATCGTTGTTCAGACAACTGGTACAGTTCCTGTTAATCCAAGTGTCATTACAAAGACAGTTACTAAGGCATCTCATAATTCTAATTACTTTGCTGGAGTAGATACCTTCCCTGTTGGTATTCAAAACAGTTATCTCGATAAGGAAGAGAAATATTTTTATGTAGCCTCATCTGGTCTACCAAACTACCCAGTTTTTGCAACTGACAATAAAGTATGGGTTAAAAGTAGTTCTGTAGAGGTCACAGACGGGTTTGGCACGCCTTTATTGGGTGGTGGCTATACATATACTATAAAATCATCCGACCCCCTTGCCAATACCCCTTTAAACCACAATTATGTAACTGGAGATAAAATCTATTGGGATAACACTACTAATAGTGGAATTTCTACTGGTATCTACTTTGTAACTAGCGTCAACCAAAGTGAATTTTATCTTTCATTCAGTGGTTCTGATGTATTTGCTAAAAAGTACATTGCTTTAAAAACAAATACAACTGGTCAATACATCTATAAGTCTGGGTGGGAAAACAAAACACTAAAGAATCAAAAGATTCTTAGAAAGTATCCATTCATAAAGGAAAAAACATTATTTGATGATCCAAATAAGAGAGAAGTTAATAATAGAGCTATAGGATTGATGGCAAATGGTGTTGAACTGTTTCCGCCCACCGTTTTTGATGAACAGATCTTCCACGGTGATATTACTAGTGTTAAAGTAACAAATCCAGGCCAAGGTTATGATGTTATAACAGGCCCACCTTTGGTCATTAATGATCAACAAGGATCTGGTGCTGTTGGGCATGCTAATATTTCTGGATCATTCAGAGAAGTAAAATTAGTTACTCCTGGCATTGGATATCAAGAAAAACCAAAGATTACTGTAGAAGGTGGTAATGGAACTGGTGCTGTTTTGGAATCTAACCTTGTAAGAGGTAGAATTGTAGCTAATTTCAAGGCAGATGGTACATCAGTTAATACTACAGATGAATCCGTCACATTTGAGACTAGACATAACTTTGAAGTTGGTGAAGGTGTTGTTTATGACGCTAGAGGTAATACACCTATAGTCAATGTTGTTAGTGGATCTACTTATTTCGTTGGAGTAGAGAATGAGAAGAGAATTAAGTTATACAATACTCCAGAAGATGCTAAAATTGGAATTAATACGGTTAATTTGGGAAATATCAGTTTTGGTTTCCATAAATTCACCTCAGTTAATGCTAAAAACACTATAACCAAAATTTACGTTAAAGAACAAGGTTCTGGTTATTCAAATAAGAAGGTTATTATTCAGGCACGACCAACTAACGGTGATGTTCAATCAGGTATCAGTACATCTGATGATTACATCCTTGCATATAATCATAGATTTAATAGTGGTGAAATTGTCGAGTATTCTACAGATGGTACTGTCGCCAATGGTCTTTCGACTACTACACAATATGCTGTTAAGAAAATTGACTCAAATAGGTTCAGACTATGTGATGTTGGTGTTTCAACACAGAGAGACTTTACGAATTATGACAAAAATAAAAGCGCTATAATTCGTGGGCTGGGCACTGGTAAACATACTATAAAATACCCTCCTATAGTGGTAAAGGTAGAAAGTTTATCTGCCATTGGTAGTACGACTGTAATTAAACCAGATATTTCTCCTTTAGTTCTTGGATCTATTGAGAGTGTATATTTGGAAGAAGGTGGAGTTGGTTATGGTTGTACTAATATCATGGACTTTCAAAGAAGACCTGATGTTGGTATATCAACCGTTGTATATCAAGCATTATTGAAACCAATCATTATTGATGGTTCTATTGTAGATGTTCAGATTCTTGCTTCTGGTCAAGGATATAGGGAAGACTCTGATATTATCATTTACAGTCCAACAGGAGATTTTGCTGATATTAGACCTGTTATTAATGGTAATAAGATAGTAGGAGTTCAAGTACTTGATGGTGGCGTTGGATATGCTTCTAGTAATACTACTTTAGATTTACAAAACAGAGGTAAATCTGCCAAGTTTATTGCTAATATTAGAGAATGGAAAATTAATCAAGTTCAAAAGAATGAAAATATAATCAGTGTAGAAGACTCTATTTTAACTAAACCAAGTACAAACCCTGAATATCAACTACAAACAATAGGAATGTACCCTCCACAGAAGTTGAGGTATCAACTTGGAGATAATATTGATTCGGGTAACTTAGAAACACCTAATGCTTTCCATTCACCAGTATTGGGTTTTGCTTATGATGGTAATCCAATCTATGGCCCTTATGGATACCAGAACGCAGTTGGTGGTGCTGTTATTAGATTGAGTAGTGGTTATATCCTTGATACTAGTCTTAAATCGGGTTTAAGACCTCCTGGCTTTGCATTTGGATACTTTGTCAATGATTATCTTTTTGACAACTCTGGCGACTTAGATGAACATGGTGGAAGGTATTGTGTTACACCACAGTTCCCAGATGGAACTTATGCATACTTCTACAGTGTTGATGTTGATTCTAGTGGTGTTGCTAAACCTAAATTCCCATACATGATTGGTGGTGCTTTTAAAGATACTCCAGTAGAGGAAAACTTTGTTACCTTCTTTAACCAAGATATTGATGTTGCTTCTAGACAACTTACTAGAAATATATCACCATATTATCTAACATATGGTAATTCTGATTATGAGTTAATTGATGATGTCAAGGATGCCCTAAAACAGGAATTTGAGGTTAAGAAAACAAAGAGTGCTGGGATAACTTCTGTAACTGTTTTTGCAAGAGGTGATGGTTATAAAGTAGATGATTCCCTTACATTAGATAATAGAGGCACTGATGGAACTGGTGCAAGTATTGTTGTAAGTGAAATTCTTGGTAAAGGAGTCGAAACTGTTGAGATTGGTATTACTACATTCCCAGGCACTGAATTAAGAAAAGAAAAAGGCTTAATTGTTGGTATAACGACTATTCCACATGAGATAGCAAGTGGCGAAACTATTGTTCTAAGTGGTATCGATACTTCTCAATTTACGGAATTTAATGGGCCACAAAAGGTTACTGTTATTGGTAGAACTGTTGGATTAACAACATTCTTGAATAACGTTGCCACAACTGGGGTTTCAACCCACATATATGTAACAGATACAAGAGGTTTTAAACCAAGTGACCATATCGGTATAGGTACAGAAACATTCTTAGTTACTAATGTTGATGTTCAATTCTCTAGGTTATTTGTAAACAGAGAGGATTATGTTGGTGCTGCAATGACACATGCAGCTGGAATTAACAATGTTATATTAAAACCAAAGGAATTTTCATTCCCACTTGGAGCTTCAACAGTAACTCAGTTTACTTTCGAGAATTATCAAACCTTCTTTAACCCACAAGAAACAGTCGGTGTTGGTTCAACAGGAACACATTATGATATAACTCTTACTGGTTTAAGTACTTCTGCTGTACAAACTGTAGAAAATAGGTTTGTACCTGAGCAAAGAATATACATTAAAGGTCATACATTCTTTACTGGGCAAAACTTAACTTACAATATGGGTATTGGTGGAACTTCTATTGTTTGGGCAAAGACTAGTGCTGGTGCAACTTCTGGTGTAGGTACTGCGGTTCTTCCTGATGGAGATGTTTGGGCAATTAACTTTGATCCAGATTATATTGGATTATCTACTGTTGGGTTCCCATCTGCCTCTGATGCAATATGGTTCTATACTCCTGCTTCTAATTCTGGGTTTGCACATTCATTAACAACCAAGTATCCTAAAGTAACTACAAAAGTAGAAAGATTTTATGGAGCGGTTGGATGTTCAACTGCTCATGGACTTTTAACTGGTGATGAAATTACTTTAGATGCATTACCTAAGTCTGCTGAGTCAGTTGCCTTTAGATATGATCCTGTTATTGCAAAAGTAACTACAAAGAAAGTAGGATTTGCTGTTACTGATTTCTCTCCAGATTTAACTCAAATAAACATTGCTGATGATGACCTACAGAGTGGGGATAAGGTAGTTTATTATGATGGTGGAAATACTCTTACTGGATTAACAAATAATGAAACTTATTTCATTCTTAGGGAAGATACTGAGTCTATAAAACTTTGTAAATATAAGTCTGATGTTGAAAATTCCAACCCTGTAGCAATAACAACAGTAAGTGCATCTCAAGCAGGTAATCAGAGTTTTATTGCTAAGATCAATCCACCTTTAACTTTTACAAACGGAAATACAATTACCTTTGATGTTTCTGATCCAACTCTCTTGGATATGAGACTAGATTTCTTTGAAGATATTACATTTAATTCAAGACTTGATGTTTATGGTTCAACTTCTGGTGGATTTAATATTACAAGAAATGGTGTGAGTGGAAATGTTGATGCCACTGTAGTTATTAGAACAGATATTCCATGGCCAACTAAAACATTCTATGATTTGACTCCTGTTGTTCCTTCAGATGCAAGAAAGACATATGGATCATCTGATGAAGATGTCACTGGGAGAAATAACATAACATTCAGAAATATAGTTATAAAGAATAAGCACAATGTTATAAGAAGTAATGATACTGATTTTACATTTAACTTAATTGACAAACCTCTAGATTCTCAGAAATATGTTTCTAGAACTGGTGTAAGTACTATCACATATAGTACAACTTCACCTACTGCTAGAGGGCCTGTTTCTCAAACTAAAATTAATTTCCCAGGCAAGGGATATACTGTTCTACCTAAAGTAATTGGTTTTGCTAGTACTCAAGGTAAGGATGCTATTGTAAAAGTATCTTCTCCCGAAATTGGACAAATTGACACAATTGAAAGGATAAAAGATGGATTTGATTATCCTACAGATCCTACACTTTTACCATTCTTGAGTGTTCCTGCCATTGTTGATATAAGTGGTATTGCTAGAATAGATCAGATTAAAGTTATAGATGGAGGTACAAGATATAATCAACCACCTCAACTTCGTGTTCGTGGTAACGATAACGTAAAGATCGCTGCACATGTAGTGGGTGGATCTGTTGATTATGTGGAAGTTGTTAATAATGCCTATGAATTTAAAGAACCACTAAGCATAATCACAACCAATAACTCCAATGGATATGATATTGATGCGATTACTCATTCAGGTACATACGTTACTGCTGAATTATTATTAGATGCACAGTTTAATATACCAGTAAAAACTGGATTTGCATCCACTGAAACTAAGTTACCTTTTGCAGTAGGAGATAAAGTATTTGTTGAAGGATGTAGATTAACACCACTATCTTTAACGAATGGAGAAGGTAACTTCAATTCTGCAGATTATGATTATACATTTTACACTGTAACAGGTGTGAGCACTGATAATGCAACAGTAACTTTCAATATGGGTGATGCTCCTGGCATTTCTACTGTTACTTTAGGTGCCTATAATGATGATTTCACTTTGGGTTCCATTGTCAATTACAATGACATGGCTAAGTTCCAAATGACAATCATTGATGATGCTAAGTATGTTTCTGGTGAAAAGGTAACATCTACAAGATTTGAAGGGTATGTTTCGGAAAATGGTTGGAATGGCAACATTGGTCAACTTAGACTTAGAGATACTATTGGTAAATTGTTGCCTGGAGATACTCTATATGGTCAAGTTTCTAAGTTATATGGAAATGTAAGAGATGTAAACAGATTTAGTGTTGATACGACTCTTGGAGTTACTAGAGATAAAGTTTCCAAGAATGATATGAATGTCGGTATTCTTAATGATTTCAGTCAAAGATTATCCGATAACTTCTATTATCAGAAGTTCTCATATTCAATTAAGAGTAAGTTACCACACAATAGGTGGAAAGAGGCTGTAAAATCTATTGTTCATCCATCTGGATTCCTAGAATTCTCTGATCTCATTGTTGAAAGTGATTCTAAGAAGGATGCTGAAGTATTGGATTTGGTATCTGTTGGTATTGCTAAGTCAACCAACATGAAGGTTAGACCTGCTGATATTAAAATTGACCTTATTTTGAATATTGACAGTGATGTGTATATGGGTAAGAGAGATAATTTTGCAATGGTTACTGAAGATGATCCATTGCCAGATGGATCTGTACAGAGAGTCTACTTCCCTGAAGGCAGACCCATTAAGAGTTTTGTTATGAATAAGACTAATAAGGTCTTGAATTTGGATGATATTTCTAGTGGATTTAATGGTTCTCATGATAGAACTGGAACATTAGTTGGAAGTAAACAGTTCCAATTAACTTCTGGCGGTGTACCTGCATTTAAGAAACAGTATAATTCTGCTGATGCTGCAGTTGTTGATCTGAATCTTAATATTATTAGTATCCAGAATCATGATTTCCAAACTGGCCAAGCAGTTCTTCTTGATACTCAAGGAGGATCTAAGATTGGTATTGCAACTACATCTCATACAACAGGTACAAAAGATATTGTTATGGCTGCCACAACATCTGGTATTGGTGGTAGTGCAATGTTTGAAAATGGATATAACGTTCAAATTCCAGGCCCTGTAACAGGAACAGCTGTTACTTCCTTCCCAATAGTTGTGTATAGGTGGTATGGATTTGGTAATATTGATGGTGGATTGCCTGGCATATCAACCAGAGGTTCTGGTGCTAGATTCCAAGTTAAATTTGACTATGATCAAACAACAGGTGTTGCAATATCAACTGCTGTTGTATTAACTGTTGGTGGATCTGGTTATTTTGTTGGTGACAATGTAAGTATTGCTGGAACTCATTTAGGTGGTGCTACCCCTGCAAATGATCTTACATTCCCAGTTACTAAAGTTACTGGTACAAGAACAGGTATTGAGACATCGTATCTTGATGTTCCATCTACAAATGATGGTTCTGGAAGTGGGGCGAGATTTAATATTACTAGAGATGGTAATTTAGATGTTACTAATATCGGTGTTACAACTGGTGGAACTGGATATGCTTCTACCAATGTCATATCCATCGCAGGTACATATATTGGTGGATCTACACCAACAGACAACATATTCCTTACTCCTACAGAGTTGGGTACTGATGTTATGCCTGATGAATTGTTTATCCAAAAGGTTGATGATCTTAAGTTCAGAGTTGCTGGATTATCCACATCATTGCCATTTAATTTCGTTGGATTGGGAACAGGAACTCATCTCCTTAAAGTTCAGGATCCAACTAAGAATGCTTTGATTATGATTGACAACATAATTCAAACTCCTATCAAGAATAAGAAGTTAAATATAACAGTGTCAAATGCTCTTGGCGCTGGTGATCAGGGTGTCACAATTTCTGCTGGTATTGGATCATTATCTAAAGGAGATATTGTCAAAGTTAATAGTGAATATCTTAAAGTTAAACAGATTGGTGACACTACATTTGTTCAAGATAGAAAGGCTGTCCCACAAAAAGTGGTAGATAACAATTTCTATTATGATACTAACAGAATGAACTCAAATGTGACTTCTGCTGATACTACATTGGTAAGTCACGATGACAACCCTCCATATTAACTATAAATAAAGAAAAACCGTTTTAAGTAATGTCTAAACAGGGAATTAGTACTGGTTCTGCTCCGAACGACGGCACGGGTGATACCCTATTGGCAGGAACTATAAAAATTAATAGTAATTTTAGTGAAATATACGAAACTTTTGGAGACGGTGCTAACCTGTTGAGTTTTGTTTCTTATGCAACTACGGCTGGTTATTCTACTAACTGTGGTATTGCAACAACATCGATTGCAGCGGGTATTGCGAAGAGTGTCGCAGATGATATAAATGTCAATACAACTGGTGTTGTAACATCAAGTTATGCTGATGTTGGTAAGATAACTATTCAACAGCCAGGTGCAATTACGGATGGGCCTATTGAGGTTGGTTATGCAACCACCATGTTTAGGATCAAAGCTGATGGTATGGTTGGTATCGGCACATCACTGCCTACCTCACAGTTACAAGTTGCATCATTCTCAAACGAAAGACCTACTATATGGGCTATTGCAAAGGGTAATGCACATGGATTGAGAGTATCCGATCAAAATGTTACCGATGGAAAGTCATTTGTTGTTGATAAAAATGCATATACTGGAATAGGTTCTACTGCTCCAACTTGTAGACTAGATGTTCAGGGTGATGTTTTAGTCAGTGGTACTAGTACTTTAACTGATCAAGTAAACTTTAATGCAGATATTACAGAGAAGGTAGTAGGTAACTTTAGTGATAATCTCACTGTAAGTGCAGGTGGTACATTTACTGTTGATGTAAATCAGGGATCAGTTGTTCTAGGCGGACTTACAACTTCTGTTACTACATGGGATTTCACCAATGTTAGTGGTGCAAACAGTAAGGCAACAACTATTACGCTTATTAATAGATCTGGAATTGGTTATACTTACGGAGATTCTGTAAATGTCAATGGTGCTCCAGTTGCATCTGGTGTTAGGTGGGTTGGTGGTAATCCTCCGCCTGCAACCGCAAATGATGATATATTAACTTTTAGTATTATCAGGGACAGTACTGGTGTTACTAGAGTTTACTGCAGTAGTTCCATTAACATAATATAGAGGACGTAGATTAAATGCCAAGGACTACGCCTGGACAAGGAGCTTTACTAAGACCAACATTTAACTCCACATATGGAGTTAGTGATATAGAGGTCTTAGCTGGTGGAGCTGGATACGCAAAAACAGATCCTCCAAAGATAGAAATAGAAGGTACAACATCTCCATTAACAGAGGGAGTATTCTTCCCTATTATTAGTGGTGTTGGAACCATATCTGATGTCGTAATATTTAAAGCTGGACTTGGATATTATCCAGTTTTTAGTACATCTACACAATCACAGGTTGTTGTAGAGAGGGGTGCTTTTGGTACTATAGCAACTGATCATAGTTCTGCTGGTATTGCATATTCTGTATTTTCTGGTGATTATAATATTGTAGATGATAATATATTTTTCAGCGATGCTCCTTACGGAAAAACTGGGCCAGTTGGTCTTTTAACTGGATCTTCCTTTTCTGGTAGATTATTTTCTAGAAAATTAGATCCATTTGATGTTGCAGATAAAAATACAATTTTAGATGATATATCATTAGAATTTACTGGTGTTGCTGGAACTCAATTTACTTTAACAGAGAACCTTGGATTAGTTACTTCAGTTTATAATAATGTTAATACTGGCGTAGATATTAATAATAATCCATTTATTTTAATCAATAATGTAGTACAAACGCCAGGATTGGATTTTGAAATTGTTGATAATTCTTCAAACAAGATTAATTTCTTGAGTGGAGTACCAAGGGCGGGAAGAATCAATAAAGTAGGACTTCAAACTGGTTCTGGATATTACTTACCCACTAAAGCTTCTGCTAGAGTAGGTGTAGGATCAACTGGAACTATTGAGTTTCTACAATTAGAAGGAAAGGGACAAGGATATAATTCTGTTCCAGAAATAAGTATTAGATCATCTCAAGGTACTGGTGCTGCTTTAACTGCATATCTTGGAACTTCATCAGGAAGTGCAGTTGCTATTAGTACTGCAGATTACAACCATATTGCTGGTATCTGTACATTTGTTACTGGTGCAACATCTCATGGATTTGAAGAAGGAGATAGAATTAGAATAACAGGAGCAGGGTTTACTTTTACTCCTGTTTCACCTAATAGGAATATTGCTGTATTTGGATATGATTATGTAACTGGAATTGCAACTGTTCAAGTAAGTGGTGGGCATTATATTGGTACTGCTAGTAATCAAAGTAGAAGTTTAGTTATTAAACAAGTACAAGTTTATAATGGTATAACAACTTATTTGTGGAGAGAAGACGCATATCCAATCGTTGATATCCCTGATGCCAACAACGTTTCTGTCGATGCTGGTATTAGTACACAACCTTTACAATATGTTAGTGGTGGATTGGTTCAAGCTGGTGTTGATACTGCCATTATGGATGGTAGGAATGTAATTGGTTTTGATGTATTATCTGGTACAACTACTAACACTTTTAGAGCCTTTATTGGTGTATCTACTTTTGCACACCAATATGTTAGTGGAGGAGTAATAAACAGAGCAGAGGCAGGAATAGTTACTAGTTTTGCTATTCTGGATGGTGGAACTGGATATTATGCACCAAGAACGATTTCATATATTGATGGAACCCCTGTAAATGGTATCACTACCCTTACTGCTTATGGTAATCAGGCTGGAGGTAGTGTTGCAATATCTTCTGTAGCGTATGACGATATATCTGGAGTTGCAACAATTACTTCAGGTAGTGGACATGGATTAACAACTTCCAGTGTTATTAAGTTGGTGGGAATTGCCTTTAGTACCAGTGATGGTGATATTACATTCCCATCTGATGCTCAGAGATATTATGGGATTAAGAGTGTTGTTAATGCAAATAACTTCACCATTAATATTGGTGCTGCAATGACAACATCAGGAATACACACTGGACATATAGGTGTTGGTTCCTTTATACCATATCAAGGTCATGGATTAGAAACGGATGATTTTGTTAATGTAACTGGTATTGCAGTAACATTCTCAAGTGCTCCAGCTGTTAAAGTTGGTGATGTTGAGTATGATGAAACTAGTGGTATTGCTACAATTAGTACTAGACAAAAACACAATTTAACAGAAGATGATTGTGTTATTCTTTCTGGCATTTCTTTCACTTGTAATTACGATCCAGCACTAGGAATATCAAGTGCTGAATATGATAACACTACAGGTGTTATGACAGTAACAACTTCTGCTGCACACGGTTATAAAGTGGGTAAGGATGTTGTATTTACTGGTTTAGGATTTACATGTCAGTTGGACAATGGTGCTCAGGAACATTATTATCCAAGAAGTCGTTCTACTGCATTTGACACTGGAATACCTATTGTCAGTACTGCTGCCACAACTGTAACTGTTGATGTTGGATTTGCTCCATCAAAAGATCAATTTACACATACTTTTGATAAGGCATTATCTGGTGCCTTAATTACTGGTGGTGATTATAAACATAAGTTCCTTCGTGCAGAAGAAGGTGCATTATTGACTGGTGGATACTTTACACATAAGTTTGTAGGTGCTACTGCAGATTCTACATTTAGTGGAGGTAATTACGAACACAAATTTGTTAGTTCTGAAGATAAGACTATAAAAATCGGTGGTAATTATGCTCATACATTCGTTCTATCAAAAACGATTGCTGACTGTATCGATATAGTTGGTGCTGGTACAACTACACCGACAAATGCTGATTATAATGCATCTACTGGTGCATTAGTTCTAACAGTTCCTGGCCACGGATTATCAGGGCCAACATCTCATACAATAACAACTGCAAGATATAATGCTCTTGTTGGTATATTAACCATAACTGTTCCTGGCCATAACTTTGCTAATGGTGATCAAATTAAAATTGATAACGATGCCATTGGATTTAAGTGTTCAATGGATGGATATGCTTCTACACACACTTATCCAAGATCTACCGATCCAGTAAGTGATCAATGGATACCTATATCAAATAAAACAACAAATACTTTTGAAGTCTTTGTTGGTATGAGTACCATTGTTAATTACAATGTTACTGATGCCTTATACACACCTTCTGTAGGTGTGATGACCATGACTATTGGTAATCATGATTTATTGGCAGGTTCTAGTATTAAAATTAAACCATCTTCACTTGGATTTAAGTGTGAGATGGATGGTAAGACATCAACGAAATATTATCCCCGTTCAACAGACCCCGTATATGATACTGCAGTTCCTATAACAGGCATAGGAACTACCACTATTACTGTGCAGGTAGGTATTTCAACAATAGTTAAGTACAACATTAGATTTGCAGATTATACCCCTGCAGTTGGTATTTTGACTGTTTCTCTTGATAGACTTCATGGATTTACTGCTGGAGAGAGTATTAAATTTAAAGAAGGTTCTATCGTCTTTAAATGTGCTAGGGATGCTTTCCAAACTAATCATTTCTATCCAAGACCACAAGATCCTTTCTATAACACTTCAGTTCCTATTGTTAGTTGTGCTGGTACTATCTTTACCTGTAATGTTGGTGTAACAACTCTTGGAAACTTCGCACACTTATTTGTTCCAAATCAAGGTGTTGCAGTTGAGGGTGTAATTTCTGGTGGTGATTATGGTCATACATTTAGTGGAGTGGGAACCGATGCCGTAATCACTGGTGGTGTTTATGACCATACTTTTGAAAGTTCAGTTTCTGGCGGACTTAAGAGACCTTCAACTAAGGTTGAGATTTCTAAAGGTGCATTAACATTCAAATGTGCAAAAGATAATTATGCTAGTGAACATGCATATCCTCGTACAACAGACCCAGCATATAACACAGAGTTGGGAATTGTTGATACCACATCAAATACTTTTGAAGTTAGAGTTGGCGTATCTACAGTTGAAGAACGTGCAATATCAAACGCTGGTTATAACCCTGCCACAGGAGATTTAACATTAACAGTTGGAACTGGTCATTCTTACACTTCAGCAACCTCACACACGATTACAGACGCAGTATATAATCCATCCACAGGTGTGATGGAACCTACAATAGCAAATCATGGGTTCTTAAGTGGAGATTATATTAAATTTGATAATGGAGCAATCACATTCACTTGTGAAGAAGATAATAATGCAACTAACCATCCATATCCTCGTCCATCCGATCCATATAGTAATCGATGGTTATCAATTTACAATGTAGGAGTTAATACATTCTCTGTATTTGTTGGTGTATCTACAAACACTACTGCACATACATTTGCCAGTGGTGCTGCTGGTGCTCTTAAGAAAGCAACTGATACTATTGGAATTAACACATCATCAATAGTGATGACATGTTTTAGGGATGAACATAAGACGAAACATGCTTATCCTCGTCCTGACGATCCTGTTGGTGGTAATAAGAGTATTGGTATTGGCGCCACAACTGATGATACTATTACACTCAATGTTGGTGTAACAACCATTAAGAATTATTCAATAACAACTGCTGCATATACAGCAAGCACTGGTATTGTAACCGTATTCTCTAACCGCCATGGATTGAGTGGTGCATTAACACAGACTGTCAATTTTGCGAAGTATAATGCTTCTGTTGGTATTATGACAGTTACCACTGATGGTAGTCATAATTTAACAACTGGAGATAGAGTTCAATTTGAAAGAAACTCTATTAATTTCAGATGTATGATGGATGGTAGAAAGACCATCAAGAGTTATCCAAGGGCATCAGATCCAGTAGATCAACAATGGTTAGCTGTCGAGACTGTTGATGATACTAACTTTAAGGTTCAGGTAGGTGTATCTACTATTGTTACTCATAGTCCTACAAGTGGATCTTATGATCCATTTACAGGATTGATGACTGTAGATATTGGTGAACATTATCTTAAGAAAGGAAATGCAGTAAAACTTAAGACTAGAGCCTTTAAGTTTACTTGTGGTCAAGATAATCACGCTACAAATCACTTCTATCCTAGAGCAACTTCTATCAGTGGCCCAGATCCTGCTTACAATACTGCAGTTAAGATTACTGGTACAACTGATACAACAATTACACTAGATGTTGGTAAGTCTTCTAACCAATCTGATCATATCTTTATTTCTGCATCCGCAGATTCAGTTATTTCTGGTGGTGATTATGTTCATACATTTGAAAATGCGATACCCAATAATATAAAAATTGCTAGAGATACTATTGGTTTAACAACTAATTCTTACACCTTTAGGTGTTCTCAAGACAATTATGGATCTGATCACACATATCCAAGATCAGGTTATGCTCATACATTTGTAAGTGCAACAGCTGGTGCTGCATTTACTGGTGGATCATATGCACATAATTTTGTAAGTGCTACTGCAGAATCCATTTATGTTACTCAAAGTGGTGCTAAATTAACACCAACAAATGCTGCTTACAATGCCGAAACAGGCAACATGGTTTTGACATTTGGATCTAATCATGGTTTGGTTGCAGGTACTAATACAGTTGGTATTGCAACTAATTCAATTACTCTAACTTGTGATAGAGATAATCACGCTACAAATCATTCATATCCAAGGTCTACAGATCCAGTTCACGGTCTTACAAACGTTGCAATTGGTGCTACTACACTTGACACAATTACGGTTAATGTAGGTGTTAGTCAGATTGTATCTAAGAATATAACTGCTGCAACTTATGATCCTGAAGCAGGA
>MDTE01049735.1_pt1 | contig 16534 bp, 14 predicted proteins | sample 811231 | NCBI WGS metagenome assembly MDTE01 (sample SAMN05326651, study PRJNA326480) | marine metagenome | isolation source: seawater | place: Indian Ocean: Red Sea | collected 2010
GAAGATAATCAAAATGCAGTAACTATTAGAGTGTTTCAAGGCGAACGAGAAATGGCTGCAGACAATAAGCTATTAGGCCAATTTGATCTTGTTGGGATCCCACCGGCACCAAGAGGAATGCCACAAATTGAGGTAACATTTGATATAGATGCTAATGGGATTGTAAATGTTTTTGCAAAAGACAAAGCAACTGGCAAAGAACAACAAATACGAATTCAAGCTTCTGGAGGCCTTTCTGACGAAGATATAGAAAAGATGGTTAAAGATGCTGAAGAAAATGCTGAATCAGATAAGAAAAAAAGAGAAGCAGTTGATGCAAGAAATCATGCAGATAGTTTAATTAATCAAACAGAAAAAAATATCAAAGAACATGGAGATAAACTATCAGATGCAGATAAGAATCAAATTAATCTCGATCTTGAAGAATTAAAAAATGTAAAAGATGGAGAAGATATAGATGCAATTAAATCTAAAACTGAAGCACTTGTTCAATCTTCATTAAGGTTAGGAGAAGCAATTTATAAGCAGAACCCTGAAGAAAGTGCGCCTCAGCCTGATCCGAGTGGCTCAGAACCATCATCTGATAAAAAGGACGAAAAGGTTGTGGATGCTGAATTTGAAGAAGTGGATGAGAATAAAAAAGATTAACAAATTCTAATTTATAATTTAGGAGAATTTCATGTCCGATAGAGACCTTTATGAAATACTCGGTGTGTCCAGAAGTGCAAATGATGATGAGATAAAAAAATCCTATCGTAAACTAGCTATGAAATATCACCCTGATAGAAACAAGGGGAACAAGGAAGCTGAAAAAAAATTTAAAGAAGCTACAGCAGCATATGAAGCTTTAAAAGATCCTCAAAAAAGAGCTGCATATGATCAATACGGACATGATGCTTTCAGACAAGGGGGTATGGGTGGTCAGCAAGGCTTCGGTGATTTTGCTGGAGGTTTCTCAGATATTTTTGAAGAATTTTTTGGCGGTGGCTTCGGATCATCTTCTCGCCAACGTGGTCCATCAAGGGGTAGTGATTTGCGCTATAATATGTCTATTAACTTGAAAGAAGCTTTTGCAGGAAAAAAAACTCAAATAAGAATCCCAAGTTATACAAGTTGTACAAATTGTTCTGCAACTGGTAGTGCTGATAAGGCAGGACCAAGCATTTGTTCATCTTGTAATGGTCATGGAAAAGTAAGATCAACCTCAGGCTTTTTTTCGATTGAAAGACCTTGTCCAACATGTGGTGGCGAAGGTTCATCAATAAAAAATCCTTGTTTAAAATGTAGTGGAACAGGTCAAGTTAAAAAACAAAAAACAATTTCAGTTACAATACCAGCGGGTGTTGACACAGGTACTAGAATAAGAATTTCTGGAGAGGGGGAGCCAGGACAGAGAGGTGCAGGAAATGGGGATTTGTACATTTTTGTTGATGTACAAAAAGATAATTTATTTGATCGACAAGAAGAAAATATTTTTTGCCAAATACCTATTTCAATAACTACAGCAATATTGGGTGGCGAAATTGAAGTCCCAACAATAGATGGTAAAAAGGCAAGATTAAATATTCCTACTGGAACTCAATCCGAAACTCAATTTAGACTTAAAGGCAAGGGAATGAGTATTCTAAGACAAAATCGAAGGGGGGATATGTATGTTGAAGCAAATGTTGAAATACCAGTTAATTTAAACAGTAAACAAAAATCAATATTGAAAGAATTTGAAAAAGAAGGCGGAACATCAAAAAAACATAGCCCAAAATCACAAGGTTTTTTTACGAAAATCAAAGAAGTATGGGAAGATTTAACTTAATTTCTTTTCATTCAAGTTTACCCAAAGTATAAGCAGTCATATGGCAAAAATTAAAGTAGGCATCGCTGGTTGTTTAGGTCGAATGGGCAAAGAACTAATCAAAAAAATATTAGAAGATAAAAATTTTATATTTGTCGGGGGATTTGAACACAAAGCCCATCCTAAAATTGGAAAAAAATTAAGCGACGTTACGGATATTAACTCAAGTATACTAATAACAAATAATGCAGCGTCAGTTTTTAAAGAAGCTAATGTAGTAATAGATTTTACAACACCACAATCAACATTATCAAATGTTAAAATTGCAAGTAATACAAAAACAGCCTTAGTAATAGGAACTACAGGAATAACAAGTACACAAAAAAATAAAATTAAAAGTTTTTCAAAAAAAATTCCTATTTTGATGTCATCTAACATGAGTATTGGCGTAAACCTTTTATTTGATTTAGTAAAACAAGCCGCTTCTACTCTTAAAAGTAATGAATATGATATTGAGATTGCGGAAACACATCACAAACATAAAATTGATGCACCTTCTGGCACAGCTCTTTTTTTGGGTGAATATGCTGCCCAAGGACGTAAAAATAAATTAGATAAAACAAAAGTTTTTGATCGAACTAAAAGTCGCAAAAAAAGAAAAGATGGAGAAATCGGGTTTTCTGTTACAAGAGGCGGAGAAATAGCAGGAGAGCATACTGTAAGCTTTATTAGTAAAAATGACAGAGTAGACCTTATTCACAAGGCAAATAATCGGTCAATTTTTGTAAGTGGAGCACTTAAAGCTGCTAAATTTATAACAAAAAAGAAATCTGGATTATTTAATATGAAAGACTTGATATAAATTTTTTCTTGTAATTTAACAATATTCATAAACGCCAATGAATAAAACTGAAATAAATTCAATTTATAATGCTCTTGCTAAAAAGATAGGTGAGCCTAAAACAGAGTTGAATTATCGCAATCCATATACTTTTTTGGTATCTGTGGTTTTGTCAGCGCAAGCTACTGATAAATCAGTGAATGCCGCAACCAAAGGTTTATTCAAGGTTGTGAAAACACCAAAAGATATGATCGCCTTAGGTGAGCAAAAATTAAAAGGTTACATTAAGACAATCGGACTTTATAATTCTAAAGCTAAGAATGTGATAAATCTCTCAAAGATTTTAGTTAAAGATTATAAGAGTAAGGTTCCTACAGATTTTGAAGATCTTATTTCTTTACCTGGAGTTGGAAATAAAACGGCAAGTGTTTATCAAAACGAAATTCTAAATATTCCAAGAATTGCTGTAGATACACATGTTTATCGTGTCTCAAACAGGGTCGGACTAGTCAAAACCAAAACAACAGACCAAACTCAGGAGATTTTGGAACAGATAACGCCAAAAAAATGGCTAAAAACTGCCCATCACTTGCTTATTTTACACGGAAGATATACATGCAAATCGCAAAAACCAATTTGTAATCAATGTGTGATTACAAAATACTGCTTGTATTTAAAAAATGAAAAAAATTAAAAAAATATTAGCCGCTAACAGAAGTGAAATAGCTATTAGAATTTTCAGGGCTGCCGAAGAGTCTGGAATTCGTACTGCTGCTGTTTACTCAAAAGAAGATAGATTTGCTTTACATCGTTTTAAAACTGATGAAAGTTATTTGTTAGAAAATAAAAAAGGACCAATACAAGCTTACCTAGACATAGATACAATTATTAAAATTGCAAAGGAAGCAGATGTTGATGCAATTCATCCAGGCTATGGATTTTTATCAGAAAGTCCTGAATTTGCAGAAGCTTGTAAAAAAAATGGTATTATATTTGTTGGACCCACTCCTGAGATATTATCAAAACTTGGTAATAAAACTGAAGCAATAAAAGTAGCAAAAGATGTTAGTATTAAAACCATCCCATCAACATTAGTAGAAACTGAAAATGTCAAAGAAATAGAAACAGCTGTTGAAAAAATTGGCTATCCAGTAATAATTAAAGCAAGCTGGGGTGGGGGCGGCAGAGGTATGCGAGTAGTAAATTCCAAAGATGAGCTCTTTGAACAAATAAAGATTGCAAAAAGTGAGTCAGCTAAAGCATTTGGAAAAGATGAAATTTTTATTGAAAAATTTCTAGAAAATGTAGCACATATAGAAGTACAAATATTGGGTGATCAATTTGGTAATATTATTCATCTTTTTGAAAGAGATTGCTCTTTACAAAGAAGACACCAAAAAATAATAGAAAGAGCTCCAGCACATTTTTTAAAAGAGGAGATAAGAAATAATATATGTGAAGCTGCGATCAGAATAGGAAAAAAAGTAAATTATATTGGAGCTGGCACAGTTGAATTTTTATTTGATAAAAACACCAACGAATTTTATTTTATCGAGGTTAATCCACGCATACAAGTGGAGCATACAGTTACTGAAGAAATAACAGGAATAGACATTGTAAAAGCGCAAATTAAAATCGCTGAAGGAGAAAAAATAGGCGGTCACCCTTCTCTGCCATCACAGGATAAAATTTTTATTGATGGATATGCAATCCAATGTCGTGTCACTACAGAAGATCCTTTAAATAATTTTATGCCAGATTATGGAAAAATTATTACATATAGATCTGCATCTGGTTTTGGAATACGCTTAGATGGGGCAACAGCCGCATCTGGATCAATCATTACTCCCTATTATGACTCATTACTTGTTAAAGTAACTTCATGGGCAAAAAATGAAGAAGAGTGTAGAAAAAGAATGGACAGAGCACTAAGAGAATTTAGAATTCGTGGAGTTAAAACTAATCTTGTATTTTTAGAATCATTAATAAATAACAATGATTTCAAAAAAGGAAATTATAATACTAATTTTATAGATAAGAACAAAGACCTTTATAATTTTAAACCTAAGAAAGATAGAGCATCAAAAATTATCTCATATCTTGGAAACATAATTGTAAATGGAAACAAAGAAATAGAAGATAAAAATAAAATATTTATTTCTGAGCCTGTAGTTCCAAATACCACAAAGCATTCTCAAAAAATAAATTTTGTGGATTATTTAAAAAAACAAGGGCCAGAAGTTCTAATAAAAGAAATAAAAAAAACAAACCAAATTTTAGTTACTGATACTACAATGCGCGATGCCCATCAGTCTTTATTAGCCACTAGGATGAGAACAGAAGATATAATAAATATTGGTGAGTTTTATAGTAAGTCTTTACCAAATCTTTTTTCTTTGGAGTGTTGGGGTGGTGCTACTTTTGATACTTCGATGCGTTTTTTAAAAGAAGATCCATGGGATAGACTACATAAACTGAATGAAAAGATACCAAATATTTTAAAGCAAATGCTATTAAGAGGAGCTAACGCCGTTGGTTATAAAAATTATCCAGACAATGTTGTTAAGTTTTTTGTAAAAGAAGCTGCAGATTCTGGGATTGATATATTTAGAGTTTTTGATTCATTAAATTTAGTTGAAAATATGCATGTTGCTATTGAGGAAATAAGATTACAAAATAAAATTTGTGAAGGGGCAATATGTTATACAAATGATGTTACAAATCCTGAAGAAACAAAATATACTCTAAAATATTATATTAATCTAGTTAAGCAGCTTGAAAGTGCAGGGGTGCATATGATTGCTATAAAAGACATGGCAGGATTATGTAAACCAAATGCAATAAAACTTCTAATAAAAGAAATAAAAAATTCGACCGACCTACCTATTCATTTTCATACACATGATACGTCAGGCACATCATCCGCGAGCGTTCTGTCTGCTATTGAATCAAATGTAGATATTGTGGATCTCGCATTAGACTCAATGAGTGGATTAACATCACAACCAGCATTAGGTTCAATTTTGTCAATTTTAAAACTTAATAATCAAGATGTGTTAATTGATGAAAACAATGTCAGAACTGCCTCTCTATATTGGGAGCAGGTTCGTAAAAATTACTCAGCTTTTGAAACAGACTTTAAGGGCGGTAGCTCTGATGTTTATCTCCATCAAATGCCAGGAGGTCAATTTACAAATTTAAAAGAACAAGCTCGCCAACTTGGGATACCGACTGATAAATGGGGAAAAATTTCAAAAACATACGCTGATGTTAATCAACTCTTTGGAGATATAATTAAAGTAACGCCATCATCTAAAGTTGTTGGAGACATGACACTATATATGATTACTAACGGTTTATCGGTAGAAGAAATTTTAGATCCGGATAAGGAAATATCATTTCCTGAGTCCGTTATTGAGTTTTTTAAAGGTGAATTAGGAACACCAATAGGTGGATTTCCAAAACAACTTCAACAAAAAATCTTAGGAAAAACAAAACCAATCACCAAAAGACCTGGCTCAGTTTTGCCATCAATTAATTTAGAAAATATTAGAAAGAATTTAGAAGAAAAACATACGGAAACAATTGATATTGATAATAAAAAACTAGCATCATACTTAATGTATCCAAAAGTTTTTGATGATTATATTATGCATTTAAAAAAATATAGTGATACATCAGTTTTGCCTACATCATTATTCTTTTATGGTCCTCAGCACGATAAAGAATATTCTTTAAAAATAGATAAAGGAAAAAATTTAATTATAAGATATTTAGCTAAAAGTGAAACTAATAATGCAGGAGTTTGCTCTGTATTTTTTGAAATAAATGGTCAGCCTAGAACAATAGATATTTTAGATAATAGTTATTCCAGAAATATTTCAAAAAAAATAAAAGCCTCAGATCAAAATAAGAGCCATGTTGGATCACCGTTGCCAGGCCAAATAGCAAAGATTTTTAAAAAAATAGGTGATCGTGTAATTAAAGGCGACAACCTTATTGTAATTGAGGCAATGAAAATGGAAACCACAATTACTTCAGAAAAAAGTGGCGTTATTAAATCTCTTAATGTTGAGACCGGCGACAATGTAGAAGCTAAAGATTTGTTGTTAGAAATTGAATAAAACTAAATTAATTTAAATTCCATATAACATTCTTGAATTGAGTTTTTAGAACTTATTAAGTTACCTAAATTATTTCTAATTTCAAAATATTTCACTGATTTTTTTGAATTGTTATTGAAAAAAATAAATAAACGGCATTTCTCACTGTCATAGCGTAACATATAAATGTTTCCATCTTCTCTGGCTAACTGAGCTTCACCTAATAACATTTCAATTTTGTTCAATGATTTCCCTAAAAAATTTATTTGTGAAGTTTTCTGTTGATTTTGTACAATTGTGCTTTGTTGTTTTTGTTCACTTGTAATAACTTCTTTTTCATCATTGATTGTAACACTATCTATAGCTTGCTTTTCTTCCTCTGTATTGGGCTCATTTTCTTTAACTATTCCTGAGACTGAAGTTTTAACACTATTGCCAGCTTTAATAATTTCTTTAGTAACTTCAACTGTAGTACAATTATTTAATAAAATTATTAAAAAAAATAATATAATAAACCGCATTGTTCTTATTTTTAAAAAATTATATGTTAAATACTAAAAATGATTACATTAATTCAATCCTCTTTCCTAGAATATAAACTTACAATTTTAAGGAATAAAAAAACCCCAAATTCTCTTTTTCGACAAACAATGAATGAGGCAAGTTATTTAATAGCAGCGGAGGTTTTAAAATACTTATCTTACAAAAGTATTTCTATACACACACCAATTCAAAAAACTGTTGGAAAACAACTTTCTCAAAAAGTTGTTTTAGTGCCTATTTTAAGAGCCGGTCTTAGCTTGCTCGAAGGATTTATTAAATTTTTACCAAATGCGGAGAAAGGACATATAGGTCTATATAGAGATGAGCAAACATACAAACCTGTTGAGTATTTGTTTAAGCTTCCAAAAACTAATAATAAAAAAATCATTGTTCTTGATCCCATGTTGGCTACAGGAAACTCATCTATTGCAGCAATAGACTTAGTTAAAAGCAAGGGAGTCAAAATGAAAGATATTTTTCTAGTATCTCTTCTGGGGGCCCCTGAAGGCATCAAAAACATCCAAAAAAATCAGAAAGGACTTCGTATTTTTACTTGTAAAATTGATTCAAAGCTTAATAAAAATAAGTTTATAGTTCCTGGTCTAGGGGATGCTGGCGACAGATATATGGGTACTTAATAATAAATAATACAATTTATCCACTATCTGATTTTTTAAATAATTTTTTTTTACCATAAAAATGTTATCAAGGGATATCTATAATTCAAATAAGAGGGAGATTTTTGGTATGAAAAAATTTTTTAGTTTACTTATTGTTTCTTTCGCACTTGTATTTTCAACAAGTTCGTTTGCAAACAAAATAGGTGTTATTTATGACTCAGGAGGTAAATTTGATAAGTCTTTTAATGAATTGGCATATGAAAGCGCATTAAGAGTTCAAAATGAACTAGGCTGGGACATGGTGGAGTTTGAAGCTTCAAACAACACTCAAATCGAACAAGGAATGAGAAAAGTTGCTGATAGAGGAGCTACATTAATTGTTGCAATGGGTTTTGCACAAGCTGATGCAGTTGCTGCTGTTGCACCCGATTATCCAGATACAAATTTTGTTGCTGTTGATGTTTGTTGGGTTGATGATCCTGCGGGAAATATTTATCAAGCTTGTTACAAAGAACACGAAGGTTCATTTTTAGTTGGAATGATTGCAGCTATGGCATCAAAAAGTGGGAAAATTGGTTTTGTAGGAGGAATGGATATTCCTTTAATTCGAAAGTTCCAAGGTGGTTATGAGCAAGGCGCTCAATACGTTAATCCAGACATAGAAATACATGCAAACATGACTGGAACTACACCTGAAGCATGGAACAATCCAACTAAAGGAGCAGAACTTACAAAAGCTCAAATAGATAAAGGTGCAGATGTTGTTTATCAGGCTGCAGGAGGAACTGGAATTGGAGTTCTTCAGGCCGCAGCTGATGCAGGTATCTTAGGTATTGGTGTTGACACTAATCAAAATTGGATGCACCCAGGTAATATGTTAACTTCTATGCTTAAGCGTTTAGATTTAACTATTTTTGAACAAGCACAAAAAACTGAAGCCGGTCGTTTTGAATCAGGTATTCATATATTGGGTCTTGCTGAAGGAATGGTTGGATATGCAACTGAAGATGGTCAAGTAACTGCTGACATGGAAGCTGCTGTAGAGGCTGCAGCTGCAGATATAGTAAGTGGTTCCTTAGCTGTTGCTGATTGGTCACAGGAATAATTAAGCATACGAATAAATATCATTGGTGAGACCTTAATAGATAAAAGATATTATGGTCTCACCTATTTTAGAATTAAATAACATCAACAAGTCCTTTGGGCACGTTCAAGCAAATAAAAATATTAATTTAAGAGTTAATAAAGGCACCATTCACGGAATAATTGGTGAAAATGGAGCGGGTAAATCTACTTTGATGAGTATAGTTTTCGGACTTTATCAAGCAGATTCTGGAATAATAAAAATCAACAACAAAAAGATAAAACTAAAATCACCACGTGATTCAATAGTCAACGGTATAGGCATGGTGCACCAACATTTTATGTTAGTAGAAAATTTTACAGTTTTAGAAAATATCATTTTAGGTTTTGAAGGAGAAATAATATTTGGTAAAAATTTAGATAAAGCAAAAAAAGATCTTAAATTTTTGTGTGATACTTATAAGCTTAATATTAATCTTGAGTCTACTATTTCAGATTTGTCAGTAGGTTTTCGTCAGCGAGTTGAAATATTAAAATCATTATATAGAGGAGCAGAAATACTTATCTTAGATGAGCCAACAGGTGTTTTAACACCTCAAGAAGTAGATGAGCTTTTCAAAATACTTCGTTCTCTTAAAGAAGAGGGCAAAACAATCGTTTTAATTACTCATAAATTAAATGAGATTATGGATTTAACAAGTGAAGTTTCAGTTATGCGCCAAGGAAAAATAGTTGGTCATAAAAAAACTGATTCTACAAATAAAGAAGATTTGGCAGAAATGATGGTTGGTAGGAGCGTTTTGCTAAGAATAAATAAATCTTCTGCGAAACAAGGTAAATCAGTTTTTAGTGTTAAAAATTTAATAGTAAAAGATGATTTAGACGTTACTAGAGTAAAAAATGTTAGTTTTGATATTCATGAGGGAGAAATTTTAGGATTAGCCGGAGTTACAGGTAATGGGCAAACGGAACTTTTGGAAGCATTATCAGGAATAAGAAAAATTGAAGCAGGCGAAATTAAACTTTTTAATGAAATTGTTTCTAATCAAAATAATTATTTAGACCCAAAAAAATTAAAAGAAAAAGGTTTAGCCCACGTTCCAGAAGATCGTCAAAGAATGGGCCTAGTTACTGACTTTAAGGCAAGTGAAAATTTAATTTTTGGATACCATCACCAAGAACCATTTTCAAAATCATCTATTCTTAAAGAAAAAAATATAATTTCGTTTTCAAAAAAAGTTATGAAAGAGTATGACGTAAGACCCATTTCTCCAAATCTAATCACTTCTAATTTTTCAGGGGGGAATCAACAAAAAATTATATTAAGTCGAGAGCTTAATGAAAACCCTAAAGTTCTCTTAGTTGGCCAGCCAACAAGAGGGGTAGATATTGGAGCAATTGAATTTATTCATCAAAGACTTATTGATATGAGAAATAAAGGAACAGCTATACTATTAGTTTCTGTTGAACTTGAAGAAGTTTTATCTTTATCTGATAGAATTGTTGTAATGTTTGATGGTGCAATAGTAGGAGAAAAAATAAATAAAAATGTTAGTGACCGTGAACTAGGATTACTGATGGCAGGAGTGTCCTAATGAGTACTGTTGTAGATAAATCAAAAGTTCCATGGTGGGTTTCAAATTTAATTGTGCCCCTTGTGAATTTAATATTAGCTCTTTTAATATCTGGTTTATTTATTTTTATTGCAGGGGAAAATCCTATTCAGGCAGTTCAGCTTATAATCTATGGATCTTTTGGTTACATTGAGGGTTTTGCATATACTCTTTATTATACAACAAATTTCATTTTTACCGGTTTAGCATTTGCTGTGGCATTTCATTGTCGCCTATTTAATATTGGTGGTGAAGGACAAGCTTATATTGGTGGTTTAGGAGTTTTTCTTGTAGCAATTAACATTAGTTTTTTACCAGTTCCAATAGTTTGGCTACTTGCGATTGCAGGAGCTATTGTTTTTGGAGCAGCTTGGGCATTTATTCCAGCTTACTTACAAGCAAAAAGGGGAAGTCATGTTGTAATAACAACTATAATGTTTAATTTCATTGCCTCTTCTTTAATGGTTTTTTTGCTTGTGGATGTAATACGAGATACAGCACAAATGGGCCCTCATACAATAGCACTACCTGAAAAATTGTGGTTCCCAGACTTCAAAGATTTCGCGAAGCTTTTTGGAATGAAAATTAGGTATTCCCCATTAAACATATCATTTTTACTAGCAATAGCTGCATCTTTTTTTGTATGGTTTTTAATTTGGAAAACAAAGTGGGGTTATGAAATGAGAGCTGTAGGACACAATACTCAAGCTGCTATTTATGCAGGAATTTCACCACACAAAAATATTATTATTGCAATGTTAATTTCAGGTGGTCTAGCGGGATTGTTGGGAATAAATGAAATTCTAGGCGTTCATCATAAAATAGTTGCTGGTTTTCCCGCTGGTTATGGTTTTACAGGTATAGCTGTTGCATTGATGGGTAGAAATCACCCTATAGGAATTTTTCCAGCTGCTTTTTTATTTGGTATTTTATATCAAGGCGGATCAGAAGTAACTTTCGATATGCCTAATATAACAAGATACATGTTTGTCGCTGTACAAGGAGTTATAATTTTATTCAGTGGTGCATTAGAAAATCTGTTTAGACCTCAAATAGAAAGTTTTTTTGTAAATCGACTAATTAAAAATGAGAAGATAGCATAATGGAAAATTTAGCTGATATTGCTTCATTACTTAATTCTACGCTTCGAATTTCAACGCCGTTGATTTTTGCAGCCATGGCCGGACTTTTTGCTGAAAGATCTGGTGTTATAGATTTTGGTTTAGAGGGCAAGATGTTAGCAGCTGCATTTGTTGCAGCAGTCGGTTCTTATTATTTTGGATCACCTTGGCTAGGGCTAATACTAGCAATAATAGCTTGCGTTAGTCTTTCAATGTTACATGGTTTTGCATCAGTTACACATAAGGGTGATCAAGTTGTTTCATGCGTTGCTATTAATATATTAATGATTGGTTTAACAACTGCTTTAGCCGCTGCATGGTTTGGTCAAGCAGGCTTGACACCTACTTTAACAGCTGAACAAAGATTTTTAGAAATTAATTTACCTTTTGCAGAATTAGTACAAGATGTGCCCATTATAGGATTAATATATAGTGATATAATAAGTGGTCATTATATTTTTGTTTATCTTGCATATTTAGTAGTTCCCTTGGTTTTTTGGATTGTATTTAAAACTAGCTTTGGATTAAGACTTAGAGCTGTTGGTGAGAATCCAAGTGCAGTAGATACTGCTGGTATCAATGTTTTTTCAATGCGTTATAAGGCATTAATGGTTAATGGTATTTTAATTGCTTTTGCAGGGGCCCACCTCTCAACTGCTGTTAATGCAAATTTTTTTAGAGAAATGTCAGCTGGGCGTGGATATTTAGCTTTAGCAGCCCTAATATTTGGAAAATGGCATCCTAAAACAGCTTTAATAGCTTGCTTACTATTTGGATTTACAGATGCTTTACAGATTAGATTACAAGGTGTTGAATTACCTACTATAGGAACAATTCCAGTTCAGTTAATTCAAGCAATTCCTTATATTTTAACAGTTGTGCTTCTTGCTGGATTTGTTGGTAAAGCTATAGCACCAAATGCTATAGGACAACCGTATATTAAGGAAAGATAATTTAAATTTTATTCAAAGGATTATATAATAAAATAAACTAGGAGAAAAAATGACTTTAATGGAAAGATATCAAAAAGCATTTGATGAAAAAAATGAAGCGGAATTGAACGACATACTGCATGATGACTTTAAATTTACAATGCATGCATCAGGAAATGTTTTATCTAAATCTGATGTAATATCTTGGACTATGACTGATGATATTCAACAAGATAGATCTAGAATTGTGTATGAGAATGATGAGATAGGAGTTCATCATGCTTTTGTTACTTTTAAAGATGGAAACACTCAAGCTGTAATGGCAGTGTTTATGATTAAAGATGGAAAAATAGTGTCTTTGGAAACCGGTGCAACTAATATGCCAAAATAAAATTAAATAAAGCGAAGAAAAACTTCGCTTTAAAATTAATTTAAATCAAAGCGATCTGCATTCATCACTTTATTCCATGCAGCAATAAAGTCATTAACAAACTGATCTTTTGAGTCATCTGATGCATAGAATTCCGCAAGTGCCCTAAGTTGAGAATTGGAACCAAAAACGAGATCTACTCTTGAAGCAGTTCTTATTTTTTTACCTGAAGAACGATCAATCGCTACATACGAATTTTTACTTTCAGGCTTCCATTCAACATTCATATCTAATAATTTTATAAAAAATTCATTTGTTAACTTATCTTGTGTTTTAGTAAATAAACCATGGCCATTTGTACTAATTCCAATAGATCGCATTCCACCAAATAGAACTGTCATCTCAGGTGCAGAAAGTCCTAGTAATTGTGATTTATTAAGCATCATTTCTTCAGGACTAACAGTATAGTTTGCTTTTTGATAATTTCGAAAACCATCAGCTTCTGGCTCTAAAACAGAAAAAGATTCCACATCAGTTTTTTCTTGTAATGCATCTCCACGGCCAGGAGTAAATGGGACTGACTTTCCTGAAGCTTTCTCTATTCCAACATTACCAGCAAGCACTATAACATCAGCAATCGACGCTCCTGATTCTTTTGCAATAGGCTCCAATACACCTAGAATTTTTGCTAATTGATCAGGTTTATTAACTTCCCAATTTTTTTGAGGATCAAGTCTCAAACGAGCGCCATTAGCACCTCCACGCATATCAGAAATTCTAAATGTTGAAGCACTTGCCCAAGCAGTTTCTATCATTTCCTGAACAGTTAACTTAGAATTAGATATTTTTTCTTTAACAATATTTACATCATAGTTTGTATTTCCTTTTGGAACAGGATCCTGCCAAATTAATTCTTCTTCTGGAGCTTCTGGTCCTAAATAACGTGTATTAGGCCCCATATCTCTGTGTAAAAGTTTAAACCATGCACGTGCAAATGCATCCTGAAATTCATCTGGGTTTTCATGAAATTTTTTTGATATTTTATTGTAGATGGGATCTTCACGCATTGCCATATCAGATGTTAACATAACTGTTGGTACACGAACTGAGGAGTCTTCTACATCAGGCGCTAAATCATCTTCTTTTGGATTTATTGCGTGCCATTGATTAGCACCTGCAGGACTTTTTACAAGTTTCCACTCATATCCAAAAAGCATATCAAAATAACCATTATCCCATCTTGTAGGGTTCGGTGTCCAAGCTCCTTCAAGACCACTTGTTATTGTATCCCGTCCTTTTCCCTTACCATGAGCATTCTTCCAACCAAGCCCCATTTCCTCAATTGGTGCTCCCTCTGGTGCTGGACCAACAAGGGCAGCATCTCCTGCTCCATGAACTTTTCCAAAAGTGTGACCACCTGCAATAAGTGCGACAGTCTCCTCATCATTCATTGCCATACGACCAAATGTTTCTCTTATGTCTTTTGCACTTGCAACTGGATCAGGATTTCCATCTGGACCTTCTGGGTTAACATATATCAAGCCCATCTGCACTGCTGCTAGAGGATTTTCAAGATCACGTTCACCACTATATCGTTTATTATCTAACCACTCTTTTTCTTTACCCCAGTATATATCTTCTTCTGGAGACCAAATATCAGGTCTTCCACCACTGTAGCCAAATGTTTTACCCCCCATTGATTCAATAGCCACATTTCCTGCTAGAATAACAAGGTCAGCCCAGCTAATTTTATTTCCATATTTCTTTTTAATTGGCCATAGTAGCCTTCTAGCCTTATCCAAATTACCATTATCTGGCCAACTATTAAGAGGTGCAAAACGTTGAGCTCCCGTTCCACCTCCTCCACGACCATCTCCTGTTCTATATGTTCCAGCAGCGTGCCAAGTCATACGTATAAAAAATGGACCGTAGTGTCCATAATCCGCAGGCCACCACTCCTGAGAGTCTGTCATAAGATTATGTAAATCTTTTTTTAAACTATTATAATCAAGTTTTTTAAATTCTTCTCTATAGTTAAAGTCCTTACTTTCAGGATTTAACTTTTTACCGTTCTGGTGTAAAATATTTAAGTTTAGTTGATTTGGCCACCATTCTCGATTTGATGTACCACCACCACTGTTGCTAGTAATAGCACCATGCATCACAGGACACTTATTTACTTCGTCGTCCATTAGTTTCCTCCTTTAAAAACTTAATTGTTAATAGTAAATATAATGCAGTTTAGAATGAATTTAAAGAGGGTGATTAAATTTTTTTGGCTTCCATTTTTTAGGTGCTAACTCAAAATCTGAATAATCAAAGGCTGGCGCAACTGAACACCCAATTAAACTATATTTACCAACACTTTTCATAGCAAACCAAATATGAGCTTTAATAGTGATATGAAAATTGTTTTTTTCACCAATTGTGACAGATTTGTAATTTATACCATCTTTTGATAAATATATTACCAAGGGATCTCCTTTGTAAAAATGTAAAGTTTCATTTTTAGATAGACGATGCCAGTGGGATTTTTCATTTTTTTTGAGAAGATAGTAAATTAAGCTTATATTTTTATTTCTAAAACACTCTACAAAATGACCCCCTTCTGGATGAGGTTCTAATTTTAGCTCTTTAATAATTCTCTCAACATCACTCATTAAGTTAAAGCAAATGGCCAAGTTTTTTTATTTTTGTATTAATATATTTCTCGTTATATTTATTTGGATTAGATGAAAGTGGTACTCGTTCATTTATTATTACACCCATTGTTTTTAGTGCTTCAATTTTTTTTGGATTGTTAGTCATTAAATCAATTTTTTTTATGGCAAGAAAATTAATCATTTCTGAAACAGTTTCATAATCTCTTTCATCTTCCTTAAACCCTAATCGGTGATTTGCTTCAACGGTATCAAGACCTTTATCTTGTAAATTATAAGCTCGAATTTTATTAGACAATCCAATACCTCTGCCTTCTTGCTGAAGATAAAAAATTGCACCTCTTCCTCTATCAGCAATTTGAGCTAAAGATTCAGTTAATTGATACCTACAGTCACAACGCATACTAAAAAACGATTCTCCAGTTATGCATTGTGAATGTATTCTGCATAAAACAGGTTCATTAGTAAGCAAATCCCCCATGCTAATTGCTAAATGGTCTTTTGATTTTTTTTCATCTGTGAAGGCATGAACTTTAAATTCGCCTAAATCAGTTGGCAGATTACTTGATTCAATAAATTTTAAACTAACTGTCATAAATAAAATATTTGGTTTATTCCTTTAGTTTAATTTGTAAATATTTTTATAATTTTGTTGGATTGGGAGCATCACCATATACCTTTTCTGGATCAAAAACCTTCTCTTTTTCTTCAAATTGTAAAATAATCTTAGGTTTTTGTGTGCCCAAAGGTATACTTCTATAAAAACAAGACCTATATCCAACATGACAACTAGCCCCACCTTTAACCTCTACTCTTAGCCATATGCTGTCTTGGTCATCATCAATTCGAATTTCTTTTA
>MDTE01059710.1_pt1 | contig 16534 bp, 16 predicted proteins | sample 811231 | NCBI WGS metagenome assembly MDTE01 (sample SAMN05326651, study PRJNA326480) | marine metagenome | isolation source: seawater | place: Indian Ocean: Red Sea | collected 2010
AAGTTAAAGATTGAACGTATAAAATATTGGCTTGAAAAGGGAGCAACCCCCTCTGGTAGGGTTGCGAAGTTTCTTGGGGCAGAAAATTTGGTTGAGGTAACTCAAGGCAATAATCCCCAAAAAGCCAAACCGAAGGCCAAGGCGCAAGAACGTTTGGATGAACTAGCGAAGGCCTCGGAAGAGAAAGAGGCTGAGGGAAGTTCAGAGACAAATGTCGAGCCTGATGCCACTGAAGCCCCAGTTGAAACAGATGTCCAGAGCGGCGAGGAGCCTGCAGAGGGCTCATCGGATAAGGAAGATGCCACCGAAGAGCCAACAGCCTCGGAGCCCGCGTCTGATAAAGAGCAGTCTTAGGCGAGGCGCCACTGCCTGATTAATGGAATATTGATTATGTCAGAGGTTTTGCGCCGGGTCTGTGTAGGAAAAATAACGGTGCCCCACGGGTTGAGAGGCTTGGTGAAGATTAAGCCATTCACGGAGACGATGGGAACGATGGCTGATTTTCCACAGTTCCAGGATGAGAACGGGGCACAGATTTCCCTTTCTGTTGTTGCCGAACAAAAATCCCACCTAATTGCGCAAATTAAGGGTGTCTCCGAAAGGACCCAAGCTGAGGAGTGGGTTGGGAAGAGCCTCTATGTTATGCGATCTGATTTGCCGTTGCTGGGGCCGGACGAATACTATTGTGCTGACTTGATTGGCTTGAACGTGATGACTGTCCACGGGGAGCCTGTTGGGATAGTTCAAGACGTCCATGACTTTGGCGCGGGAGGTATATTGGAAATTGAGCGTGACGGCGGAGAGGAATTATTGCTGTCTTTTAGCTCAGAGACGGTGGTGGCTGTGGATATGGCTGCCTCTCGCGTAGTGATATCGAGAACTGCCTCCCAATTTCACGAGGGTGAATAGTGTCTGGGGCCTCAAGTTGGACCACCCACCTGCTAACACTGTTTCCTGGAATGTTTCCGGGGGCCCTCGGGGTTGGCTTAAGTGGGTCGGCAATGGCTAAGGGCTTGTGGACACTGAAAACAGTAGACATCAGGACCTTTGCAGGCGATAAACACGGGTCTGTGGACGGGGCCCCGTATGGAGGTGGGGCAGGTATGGTGCTTAGGAGTGATGTGGTTGCCAGGGCACTTGACAGTATTTTGGATGATTGTAGTGGAGCGGATGGGGCCAGTGTAGCGAGGGTGTGTCTGACCCCCAGAGGCTTGCCGGTCTCGCAAAAGGATATTAGGCGGTTCGTGTCGGGATCAGGTATGGTCCTGTTGTGTGGCCGATTCGAGGGTATTGATCAAAGAGTAATAGAAGCAAGGGATCTGGAAGAAATTAGCTTGGGCGATATTGTATTATCTTCTGGGGAGCCCGCTGCGTTGGCTCTGATAGATGCTTGTGTGCGCTTGTTGCCGGGTGTAATGGGTAATGATGAAGGTCTTGTGACAGAGAGTTTTGAGAGGGAATTGTTGGAATACCCCCATTATACACGGCCCCGCATCTGGGAGGGATTAGAGGTGCCGGAGATTCTTACTTCGGGTGACCATAAAAAAATTGATTCTTGGCGTCGTCAACAGGCCGAGGTTGTTACGAAGGAGCGGCGGCCCGATATGTGGAAGCGGTACAAGTCGATGGGTTTAGGTGACAAAACCCAGGTTGGTAGATTGGAAGGCGAGAGCGACTAAATCGATGAGGATAAAGTGATGAACGTGATCGGTGAGTTAGAACAGGAACAAATTGAAAAGTTGACTGCTGAGAGGGACTTCCCCCTTTTCGCGGCCGGCGACACGGTTCGTGTCCAAGTGCGGGTAGTGGAAGGCACTAGAGAGCGACTTCAGGCATTTGAAGGAGTCTGTATTGCGCGGTCAAATCGCGGTTTGCATACTGCCTTCACGGTGCGGAAGATAAGCAATGGGGAGGGCGTGGAGCGTATTTTCCAACTCTATTCTCCTTTGATACAAAGTATCGAGCTACTCAGGCGGGGAGATGTGCGTAGAGCTAAACTATATTACCTGCGTGGCCGTACTGGAAAATCCGCACGTATTTCAGAAAAGCGAGTGGAGCGGCGGGTCGATAACGGATCGCAGGCCGGGGAAGCTAATAAAACTGACGGGGGTTCCTAAGTCGCTCTGATTGAGCGACAGGACTAACACCTATGAACGTGCCGCGCACTCTGTTTGATAAGATTTGGGATTCGCATGTGGTCGACGAGCAGGATGATGGTACCTGTCTGATTTACATAGATCGTCACCTAGTGCATGAAGTAACTAGCCCACAGGCTTTTGAGGGGCTAAGGGTTGCTGGCAGGAAACTGAGGAAACCAAAGGGCACGTTGGCTGTAGCTGATCACAATATACCGACCAAAGAACGATCGGCGGGCATTTTGGATGAGACCTCGAGGATCCAAGTCGAAACATTGGAGGAGAACGTGGCAGAGTTTGGAGTGCCGTACTTTCCGCTTACTGATGTCCGTCAAGGTATTGTGCATATAATAGGCCCCGAGCAGGGTTTTACTTTGCCTGGGTCAACCATAGTTTGTGGTGACAGCCACACGTCCACTCATGGTGCTTTTGGGGCCTTGGCATTTGGGATAGGGACTAGTGAGGTAGAACATGTGCTGGCAACCCAGACTTTAATTCAGAAACGTCCAAAGAATATGAAAATTTTCGTAGAAGGCGCTGTTGGTTTGGGTGTAACAGCGAAGGACGTAATTCTGTCTATTATAGGAAAGATAGGGACAGCTGGTGCTACCGGCCATGTGATTGAATATTGCGGTCCAGCAATCGAAGCGCTTGGTATGGAGGGCCGTATGACAATCTGTAATATGTCGATTGAGGCTGGGGCAAGGGCAGGTTTGATAGCGCCAGATGGTAGTACATTTGATTACTTGCAAGGTCGACCCATGGTGCCAAAAGGTGCTTCCTGGGAGCAGGCTGTGGCAGATTGGAAAAAGTTGCCTACTGATAAGGGTGCTTCTTTCGACCAGGAGGTTACCCTCAACGCTTCGGAGTTGGTGCCCCATGTTACTTGGGGTACTAGTCCTCAGGACACCCTACCTATTACAGGGAGAGTTCCAGACCCAAATAGGGAAAGTGATCCGGGAAGGCGATCCTCGATAGAAAGGGCGCTGGAGTATATGGGCCTCGAGCCAAATGTTTTGTTGACAGAAGTCCCAATTCAGCGGGTATTTATCGGTTCTTGTACAAATGCACGGATCGAGGATTTGCGGGAGGCGGCTGCTGTGATCGGAGATCGACGGGTCGCCGACGGGGTTGGAGCCATGGTTGTTCCTGGGTCGGGCCTTGTCAAGGAGATGGCAGAAAGTGAAGGTCTCGATAAAGTTTTTTTAAGTGCAGGGTTTGAATGGCGAGATCCCGGTTGCTCAATGTGTTTGGCAATGAATGCGGATCGGTTGGAACCTGGGGAGAGGTGCGCTTCTACTTCGAATAGAAATTTTGAAGGGCGCCAAGGGCGAGCCGGCAGAACACACTTAATGAGCCCTGGCATGGCTGCTGCTTCTGCGATTAGTGGGCACCTTTCTGACGTGCGAGATTTTATATAGGTAAATGCACTGGCTCCTAAAATTAAAATGGGCTAGTGCCGGGTATTTTGGAGGGTCTCAGAGACTATGAAGTCATTTACTAGCTTAGACGGGGTCGCGGCGCCTTTGCGAATGATCAATTTGGATACAGACCGTATCATTCCAAAACAATTCTTGAAAACTATAAAGAGAACGGGGCTGGGAAAATTTTTGTTTAACGATTTGCGGTTTGATATGTCTGGGAATGAGATTAAGGACTTTGTTTTGAATAAACCCGCTTATCGCAATGCGAGCATACTAATTGCAGGCCGAAACTTTGGTTGCGGATCTAGCAGAGAACACGCCCCGTGGGCATTAATGGATTTTGGAATCCAATGTGTTATAGCTCCAAGTTTCGCAGATATATTTTACAATAATTGTTTTAAGAATGGTATTTTGCCAATCACCCTCCGGGAGGAAGAGGTCGAGCAACTTTTGAATTCCGCTGAAGATGGAGCCAATGCAGTATTTTCCGTTGATCTAATTAGTCAAACAGTGACGTCGGCTAGAGGCGTATCGTTTGAATTTGAAATAGATCAATTCCGGAAGCATTGTTTAGTAAACGGGTTGGACGATATCGGCCTGACTATGGAAAAGATTGACAAGATCGATTCCTATGAAGAGGGGCGCTCTAATGCAAGGCCTTGGCTTTAGTCATGAGCAGAGGAGGATAATCAATGGCTAAGAACAAAAATTTGTTAGTGCTTCCAGGTGATGGAATAGGGCCAGAAGTCATGGGTGAGGTCCGACGGGTAATTGACTGGCTTGATAGAAGGAGGGCGGTCGGGTTTGATATAAAAGAGGGCCTAGTAGGTGGTTGTTCTTATGACAAACATGGTACGCCATTAACTGATGATACAATGGAACAAGCGATGGGGTCAGATGCTGTGTTGTTTGGTGCAGTGGGGGGGCCAAAATGGGAAAAGTTGGACTTTTCCTTAAAACCGGAGCGGGGCCTTCTTCGGTTGCGGAAAGATATGGAGCTTTTTGCTAATTTAAGACCGGCCGTAGTTTTTGATGCTTTGATAGACTCTTCTAGCTTGAAGCCCGAACTAGTGCGGGGGCTTGATATAATGATCCTCAGGGAACTAACCGGTGGGGTTTATTTTGGCGAACCAAGGGGCGTTGAGGATTTGGGGGACGGTCAGAGGAAAGGCGTTAATACTGAAATTTATACAACTTCGGAGGTAGAGAGAGTTGGGCGCGTCGGTTTTGAACTTGCTCAGAAACGCAAAGGGTTTGTGCACTCGGTTGAAAAGTCAAATGTGATGGAGAGTGGGCAGATGTGGCGTGAGGATATGCAGGCCCTGCAAGAAAGAGAGTTTTCTTCGGTGCCTCTTCGTCATATGCTGGCTGATAACGCAGCGATGCAACTTGTCCGATATCCCAAACAATTTGATGTAGTGGTTACCTCTAACCTTTTTGGGGATATGTTGTCCGATATTGCGGCCATGTTGACAGGTTCGCTAGGCATGCTCCCTTCTGCCTCTTTGGGCGCTGCAGACGAAACTGGGCGGCGGTTGGCCTTGTATGAGCCAGTTCACGGCAGTGCCCCAGATATCGCTGGTGAGGGCAAGGCCAACCCAATTGCCATGCTTTTGTCATTCGCTATGGCCCTCCGTTACTCATTTGATTTGAGTGAGGATGCAGACCTTATAGAGACTGCGGTCAATAAAGTTTTAGACCGAGGCCTTCGGACGGATGATGTAATGCAAGACGGTATGCAGCGGGTATCTACTAGCGCTATGGGTGAAGCGCTCGTATCCGAGCTAGATAAATTAGCGGCGTAATACTTTTAGATAGAAGGGTATCGCTGGAAGGGCCCTTGTCTACTCTTAGCTGCTGAACTTGATTAGGTTGGTCTGGCTTGACTGCAGATACCGGCAATTTTTTGGTATTGGTTGTAGTAGGAGAAGGGTTATGGGATATCGGGTTGCCGTGGTGGGTGCCACAGGGAATGTTGGGCGCGAGATTTTAAATATTTTGGTCGAAAGAGAATTCCCGGTTGATGAGGTATTTGCGGTTGCGTCGCAGAGTTCCATTGGGAAGGAAGTTTCTTTGGGAGACACCGATATACTTAAGGTTCAATCCTTGGAAGCCTTCGATTTTTCGGATGTTGATATTGGATTGTTTTCACCAGGCGGCCAGGTGTCCGCTGAATATGCGCCGCTAGCAGCAGCTTCGGGCTGTATTGTTGTGGATAATACTTCTCACTTTAGAATGGATCCGGCGATACCATTGATTGTGCCTGAAGTTAATCGAGAAGCTTTGGCTGATTTCCGGAATCAGAATATTATAGCCAATCCCAATTGCTCAACTATTCAGATGGTGATGGCCTTGAAGCCGTTGCATGACTTGGCTCCTATCCGGAGAGTAGTGGTCTCTACCTATCAGTCTGTATCGGGAGCGGGCCGTCAGGCGATGGATGAGCTATTTGATCAAACCCGCAAGGTGTTCTTCAATGAGAGGGTAAGCCCTTCAAACTTTACACGGGAGATTGCTTTCAATGTAATTCCGCATATAGACGTGTTTCAACCTGACGGTTCAACTAAGGAAGAACTGAAAATGGTGCAGGAAACCCAAAAAATCTTGGATCCTTCCATAATGGTTAGCGCTACTTGCGTAAGAGTTCCTGTTTTTGTGGGGCATGCTGAGGCGGTTAACATCGAATTTGATGGACCAATAACTATGGAGGAGGCTCGCAGCGCACTGGAGAATGCTGATGGGGTAGTTGTCATAGATGATCCGGGGAGTGAGGAATATGTCACCCCTATCGAGGCTGCCGGTGAAGGCGCCGTATATGTAAGCCGTGTTAGGGAAGACCCCACCCTTGATTATGGTCTGAACCTCTGGGTTGTTTCCGATAATTTACGGAAAGGGGCTGCTCTTAATTCGGTTCAAATTGCGGAAGCGTTGATCGAAGATTATTTGTAGCCATTTGTGCCCACGAGTTCAGCTGTGAAGGTTGTTGTTGGTCGAAGGACCAGGTGTTGGCCAGCTACCAATGGTAGGTCACGCGCGTCGGTCTTTGCCAAGTTTAGCAGGCTATACACTGTTGATACACATGACGAGAGGCTATCTTGGCAATTTTTTCCAGACAAATAATTCGCCAAAAATACTGCTGAGAGGCAGTCGCCTCGGCCATTGACTGAGGTAGCTAACTTTGGAGTTTCTATCTCCCAAGTATCCCCAATATAGTGGCAAAAAGTACCTATGGTTTTTGTAGAGGCGCCTGGACTTGAACTACATAGTCCAATAGTGTGCCCATTAAGGGTGAGTTCCCGAAGGGCTGAAATGGAGATCTCCTTCGTGCTAAGTGATTCTCCACAGAGCAGTTCCAGCTCAAAATGGTTGGGGGTCAAAATGTCTGCAATTGGGAGTAAATGAGTCGAGATAGCTTTTGGCACTTCTCCGGGGACGTAAAGGCCCTTTTCATGATTGCCCATTACGGGGTCACATAGGTAGATCGCAGCTGGGTTGTTTGATTTAACTTGGCCGACCGCATCCGAAATTAGAGGAGCGATGTCAGGGTTTGCAAAGTAACCACTTATCACGGCATCACACTGATTAAATGTACCCAGCTCAGACAGTCCGAAAAGAAGCTCTTGTACGCTTTTTGTACTTAGGTGTTCGCCTCGAAAGCTTGCGTGCCCTGGATGGTTGCTAAAGAGTGTTGTTGGAACAGACCACACGTCAAAGCCAAAAAGTTGGAAGCAAAATACTGCGGTAGAGTTGCCCACATGGCCTCGGGAAACATGCGACTGGATGCTCAAAATATTCATATGTAGAGTTCCTGTGTTGCAAAATACAGAAGTTGTATCAGTGAGGCTTTTCCAAGAGGGTCTAGGTAGGGTAGGTTATCTACTTTAATTGACCAATAATCCAGGATCATCCCTTTTCTGCACCGGCAATAGAGCATATATGTATACTGGACTTAGATGTACTTTTTCAGGGAACTAGCGGATGGGTCAACCGGATCGACCTTTGTCTCCATACCTTCAAGTCTATAGACCTCAACTGAACTCGGTGATGTCGATTTCCCATCGTTTTACCGTTTGTTCCTGGGGGTTGGGGCATTGTTCTTGACGTGTTGGCTCGTCTCGCTTGCTGCTGGGCCTGTCCAATATTCTATGTTTCATATGTGGGCAGGGTCTATTTTTGGAAGATTTATTCTTCTGGTTTGGACATTCTCCTTGTTTTATCACTTGTGTAACGGAATTAGACACCTCTTTTGGGATGCAGGTTATGGGTATGAATTAAAAACTGCCCTCATTTCAGGATGGGGTGTATTGATTTGTTCCGCTGTGTTGACTGGAGGCCTTTGGGTTTGGATTTTCTTTTTGGGCGCTAGGACATGACCAGGTCGGTTTCTTTGAAGTCCATAAAGGGGCTCGGATCAGCTAAGGGCGGCGTGCACCATTGGAAAATGCAGAGGCTTACGGCTATCGCTCTCGTTCCCTTGTGCATTTGGTTGGCTGTGTCTATCTCATTGTTAGCAAATGCTGAGTATGAGACAATCATCGAGTGGGTGGCCAAACCAGCTGTGACCACCCTATTATTACTGACCATTCCCGCATTATTTTTTCATTTGAAGCTTGGTTTACAGATTATAATTGAAGACTATGTTCATTCCAGACAAGTAAGGTCCCTTTGTTTGATAGGGAATGTTTTTGCTGCCTTTATTCTCACTGTAGTTTCGGTCACAGCGGTATTACGGATATCCCTATGAGAGTTGGTAAAGCCTATCCATTAGAGGAACATAAATACGACGTGATTGTGGTAGGCGCCGGCGGCGCTGGCCTTAGAGCAACATTTGGAATGGCTGAGAAGGGTCTAAAAACAGCTTGTATAACTAAGGTTTTTCCGACGCGTAGTCATACTGTTGCAGCACAGGGTGGGATATCGGCAGCTCTTGGCAATATGGGGGAGGACGACTGGCGCTGGCACATGTATGACACAGTGAAGGGATCTGATTGGCTTGGTGATCAGGATGCAATTGAATATATGTGCCGGGAGGCCATTCCATCTATTATTGAGTTAGAGCAATATGGTGTGCCGTTTTCCCGAACGCCCGAAGGGAAAATATATCAAAGGGCATTTGGTGGGATGACCACTAATTATGGAGATGGCCTGGCGCAAAGGACTTGTGCTGCTGCTGATCGCACAGGGCACGCTATCCTTCACGCTTTGTACCAGCAATCTTTGAAACATAAGGCCGAATTTTTCATAGAGTATTTTGCTATTGACCTTCTTATGGACGATGAAGGCAACTGTTGTGGTGTGATCGCTTTGTGTCTTGAAGATGGCACGCTTCATCGGTTTCGGGGGCAGCTTGTGGTGCTGGCTACAGGTGGATACGGGCGAACTTATTTCTCCTGTACATCTGCCCATACCTGTACGGGCGATGGCAATGCTATGGCCCTGCGGGCAGGTTTGCCTTGTCAGGATATGGAGTTTGTCCAATTTCATCCAACTGGTATCTATGGTGCAGGCTGTCTCATTACAGAGGGGGTGCGAGGGGAAGGCGGTTATCTTACTAATTCAGAAGGGGAGCGGTTTATGGAGCGTTATGCTCCGAGCGCCAAAGATCTTGCCTCTCGAGACGTAGTTAGCCGTTCCATGACTGTCGAAATCCGAGAGGGCCGGGGTGTTGGGGAAAGCGGTGACTATATTGAACTACATTTAGAACATTTAGACCCCGGGTTAATAGCGGAACGGTTGCCAGGTATTTCTGAGACCGCTCGTATTTTTGCAGGGGTTGACGTGAATAAAAGCCCTATCCCCGTTTTACCAACTTGCCACTACAATATGGGGGGAGTGCCCACAAATTATAGGGGTGAGGTGGTTACTATTAGAGATGGAGAACCAGACGCGGTAGTCAGCGGGTTAAGTGCTATCGGAGAGGCGGCGTGCGTATCAGTTCATGGTGCCAATCGGCTAGGGTCCAATTCTTTGCTTGATTTGGTAGTCTTTGGCAGATCGGCGGCCAATCGGGCTGCTGAGCTGATAACCCCAGGCGGGAGTCATCGACCCCTGCCCAAATCGGCTGATGATTTGTCCTTAGATCGTCTAGATCGTTACCGCAATGCAGATGGGGGAACGTCAACAGCTGTCCTCAGATTGGAGATGCAGAGAATAATGCAAGACCATTGTGCAGTATTCAGAACTCGTGAATCGTTAGAGGAAGGGGATAGAAAGCTATCGGCTCTTTGGGAGCAGCGTGCAGATATTAATGTTTCCGATAAGTCTTTGATTTGGAATTCAGACTTAGTTGAAACGTTGGAATTTGACAATCTATTATTCCAGGCAGTCTGCAATATGCGTAGTGCGCTGCATCGTGAGGAAAGTCGTGGTGCCCATGCTCGGGAAGATTTCCCCGACCGTGATGATGATAACTGGATGAAACATAGTGCCATTTGGTGCAACGAGAGCGGGGAAACACGGATAAATTACCGGCCGGTCCATATGCGAACGCTCTCAAATGAGGTGGATGTTATCCCCCCAAAACCTCGGGTTTATTGAGATTTACCAGTATAGATTTTTGGAGCAGAGGATATTATCAGATGGTTGAATTAAGCCTTCCAAAAAATTCCAAAGTACAAGAGGGCATATTTTTCCCAGTTAAAAGGGGATCAAGCAACGTGCGACGTTTCCGGGTATATCGCTGGAATCCTGACGAAAATAAAAATCCACGAACCGATGTCTATGAAGTTGACATGGAGAATTGTGGTCCGATGTTGTTAGATGTCTTGATAAAGATAAAAAATGAAATTGATTCAACGTTGACGTTTCGACGTAGTTGCCGGGAGGGTGTCTGTGGCAGTTGTGCGATGAATATTGACGGGACCAATACATTGGCATGCACTAAGTTCGTGAGTGACGTGAAGGGTGAGGTGAAAATATTTCCGTTGCCTCATACTCCCGTCATTAAGGATCTTGTCCCAGATCTAAGTCACTTGTATGCGCAATATGCTTCTGTGAAGCCGTGGCTCCAGACGGAAAGCCCCTCTCCGGACAGAGAACGGGTTCAGTCCCAGGAAGATAGAAAGCAGCTAGATGGGTTGTATGAGTGTATTTTGTGCTTCAGTTGTTCAACTAGTTGTCCTAGCTATTGGTGGAATGGTGACAAGTATTTGGGTCCGGCCGCTTTACTGCAAGCCCATCGTTGGATCAAAGATAGCCGGGACGAGGCAACGGGCGAACGGCTTGATGAGCTGGAAGATCCGTTTCGCCTATATCGTTGTCATACTATAATGAACTGTACCAATGCGTGTCCCAAAGGATTGAATCCGGCTAAAGCTATAGGCGAAATCAAAAAAGCTCTCTCTGATAGGCAGTAGGGAGTGTAGCTAGGTAGGACCTTGTTGTTTTGCTTTTAGATTGCTTTTTAATAATTTTCGGTTTTGCTACCTTGCTGTTCGGTGGCGAACTTCTGCTTCGTGGTGGAATACGAACTGCGCGGAGGTTAGGCATAAGGCCGTTTATCATCGGCCTGACGTTGGTAGCCTTTGGTACATCGGCTCCCGAGCTAATAGTTAGCATTCAGGCTCTTCTCGCAGGCCATGCCGATATTGTCATGGGAAATGCTATAGGCTCAAATATTGCCAATATACTTTTAGTTATTGGGCTTTCAGCTTTAATAATGCCAATCTCAGGTACGTCGTTTGGCCCCCGTCCTCAATCCTCTATTTTACTGGGTTTTACTTTTATATTTGGGTGTTTCTCTTTGGGCGGGACATTTGTCTGGTATCACGGCTTAGTAATGATGGCTCTCCTATTCGCTTATCTGAATTGGTCATTCGGAAGGGAGGAGGCAGGTGCCATAGAGAGAATCGACCAGTCTGATAACCTAGGTGTATTAAAGAAGTTTTCTGAGAGTTCAATCCTTCCAATAATTTTGATGGTTGGTGGAATGGCACTTCTTTTGTTGGGTGCTCATTTCTTGGTAGATGGTTCAGTGTCTGTCGCACGAAAGATGGGGGTATCTGAAGCGGTTATAGGGCTTAGCGTTGTTGCTATTGGAACCTCACTACCTGAGTTAGCTACATCTCTTATTGCCGCCTTCAGAGGGTACATGAGTGTGGCTGTGGGCAATATTGTTGGCAGTAATATATTTAATTTGTTTGGGGTTGTGGGCATAACTTCTTTAATTGGTGTTGTTCCGGTTGCCTGGGAAATCATAGAAATTGATTTGTGGGTGATGGGGGGTGCGACAATTGTATTCTGTGGCCTTATGTTGATTGGTCGCGCTATTACGCGACCCATGGGCGCTGGGCTCTTTATGCTCTACGCTGTCTATATCTACCACCTGTGGGTTCGGTAAGGAACAATGCATACGGATCTGACTTAGTCTTGGCTGGGCCGTTTTGTAGCGTCGTTTAGAATGGGGGTGCCATATGAAAGTTGAGGAACAAGGGGGTGGGCCGTTAGTGGGTCTCAAGATTGTTGAGCTTGCAGGGATAGGACCAGCGCCTTTGTGTTGCAGCTTGCTTAGTGACCTTGGGGCTACCATCATTCGGGTTGATCGTAATAGGGATGCCCAGCTTGGTGTCCCGCGGGATCGTAGGACAGATTTGTTAAGGCGTGGCAGACATTCTGTGTCGATTGACCTTAAGCAAGGGCTGGGCGTGGAAACGGCTCTTCGTCTAATTGAGGGTGCAGATGTATTGGTGGACCCTTTTCGTCCAGGTACTACCGAAAAACTTGGACTGGGACCTGATGAGTGCTTCGGGCGGAACCCGAGGCTGATCTATGCTCGTATGACTGGATGGGGTCAAACCGGGCCGTTAGCTCACGCAGCGGGGCACGACTTGAATTATCTTTCTCTCACGGGAATTGTACATGCCATCGGATCCAAAGAGATTCCGACTCCACCTCTTAATGTTGTCGCTGACATGGGTGGTGGAGCTATGTCCATGGCGCTTGGAATTATGGCGGGTGTATACGAGGCTAGGAATTCTGGAGCCGGCCAGGTGGTGGATATAGCTATGACCGAGGGCTCCGCATACTTGGCTTTGGCAATGTATGGTATGGCCGCTGTTGGTGATTATTCTCACGATAGGCAAGATAATATGTTGGACGGTGGGGCGCCGTTTTACCGATGTTACGAAACTAAAGATCGTAAATTTGTATCCGTTGCATCTATTGAGGCAAAGTTTTACGATTTGCTGTTGGAAAAGACAGGGCTAAAGGGTGATGCTAATCTCCCTGATCAGTTAGATAAATCTTCGTGGCCAGAAATGAGCGCGCGATTTGCACAAGTATTCAGAACTAAGACGCGGCAAGAGTGGTGCGAGATTATGGAGGGCACTGATGTTTGTTTTGCCCCGGTTCTCACATTTAACGAGGCACCTCACCACCCTCATAATAAGGCGAGAGGGACCTTTGTGGAGGTGGAAGGCGTGGCACAACCAAATCCGGCTCCGCGTTTTAATAGAACTCCTGGTTCTGTTAAGGGGGCTCCGCCGGCAGTTGGTGAGGATACCCGTGAGGGGCTGGTTTCGTGGGGCTTTGAGCCATCAGAAGTTGATGACATGCTGGCAAGTGGGGTAGTGGGGTGGAAAGATGGTCCTCAGCTATAGGGCTTTTTGATCCCTTTTTAGACTTGTGATTTTAGTCGCTCACACTTTTTTCTTTTAATAGCCACAGGAAACAGTATGTGGCTGCTATGGCGCCAATTACCTGGGCAATAATAAACCCTGGAGCGTTAATCGGTGCTATCCCAGAAAATGTATTGGTCAAGCTACGGGCAAGGGTAACGGCAGGGTTGGCAAAAGATGTAGAGGCAGTGAACCAGTACCCCGCGGTTATGTATAAGCCTACCGCGTAGGGTATTGCTGCAGGTTTGAATTTTAAGCACCCGATGATTGTTGCGACAAGGCCGAAGGTAGCTATGGCCTCAGCAAGCCATTGGGATTCCCCGGCCCTAAGGTTGGTTGATATCTGAAAGAGTGGTAATTCAAACATAAAGTGGGCGGCCAACATGCCTAGCAGTCCTCCGGCTGTTTGGCAGCCCCAATAATAAATAGCCTCTCTAACAGAGATTTGATTTTGGATGAGAAAAGATAATGTCACGGCCGGATTGAAATGTGCTCCAGAAATCGGACCAAATACCAAAATCAAGACCGCAAGAATAGCTCCGGTAGCAATGGTATTGCCAAGCAGTGCAATCCCATCGTTGTTTGGTGACAATGTTTCTCCCATGATTCCAGAGCCAATTACACAGGCTAATAGGAAGGCAGTGCCAATCAGTTCGCCCATTAGTCTTCGGGCTAAATCAAAGTGTGTCATGTTGTCGTTTCCATAGAGGAGGCCCGGAGGCTTTCTGATTTCAGACTGAAAACTCCTACTTTAGAACAAGTTTTGAACCACTTTATATTAACCTGGAAATATTCATCATATTAACGTGGAAATATTCAATGTTCTAGTATTTTGGCTCCTTTGGTTCCATGAAAGGTTTTCGTGTATTTTTAGTTTAGAATCTATTGTGTAACTTGTTGACGAGACGATAAACGTGGCCCACCATGCAGGGCTTTTTGGTAATGTCGTATCTTAAGGGGGGGCGAGAGCCAATGCCAAGTTGTAACGGGTCAAGACGTAAATTCTTGCAGGGTGTGGGAGCGCTCGGGGTAGTTGCGTCTACTGCGCCGTATGTTAAAACCTCCCATTCTGCTGGGAAACTGGCGATTGGCACTTGGGATCATTGGGTCCCCGGAGCAAATGATGTGTTGCGGGAGGTTTGCGAAGAATGGGCGGGATCCAATGGCGTGGATCTTACCATCGATTTTATTACGTCCATTGGTAATAAGCTTTTGCTAACAGCTCAGGCGGAGTCCCGTGCAGAGACAGGTCACGATGTATATTGTGTTCCGCAATGGATGCCATCTATGTTTCGACATCGTCTTGAGCCGGTTGATGATGTGGTTAATGATATTATTAGTGCCCACGGATCCCTGAACCCTGCTGCAGACTTTTTTGCTCATCTTGATGGGGTTTGGAGGGGTGCACCTGCTCCAGCTGGCTCTCTCAGTTATCCTTCAGTTTCACGGCTTGACCTGTATCGGGAACATGCCGGCATCGATCTGACCTCTATTTTCCCGGCAGGTGGCGCGCGCAATCATGAGTTGGTTGATGCCTGGTCCTATGACAGTTTTCTAACCGCTGCTCAGAAACTTCATGCTGTTGGAAAGCCATTTGGTGCTCCGATCGCCCCAACTCCTGATGGCAACCAGTGGTTAGGAGCGTTGTTTGCCGCCTATGGGGCAGAAGTTATGGATGCATCTGGTAACATTACAGTTGACTCTGATGAAGTTCGCCAGGTCCTGGAGTATCTTTTTCGGCTGACGCAGTACATGCCGGATAGCGTTTACGCGTGGGATGATGCTAGTAATAATCGGTTTATGATATCGGGCTCAGGATCCACTGCATTTAATCCTCCAAGCATTTGGGCAGTTTCCAGAAGGGATATGCCAGCTGTGGCGGAGCAAATTTGGCATCATGATTCGCCTCGCGGTCCAAAAGGAAGATTTCGTGGGAGTACCCCGTTTTTTTGGGGAATATGGGATTTCTCCAGTAATATTTCGGCGGGAAAGGACTTGCTAAGGTATTTGGCCAGGAAGGATGTTGTTGACCGATTAGTTGCTGGCTCAAAGGGCTTTGATATTCCTCTGATTACATCCCATTATCAAAGTAATGATTTGTGGAAAAACGCTGGGCCTCCAAGTGGAGTGCTTTATAATTATCCGATCCGTGGAGATGAAGTGCCGACCACGGCTGGGGTGCCCGCTCCGCCCGAGTACGGGGCGCAAATCTTCGCCCAAGGTATCTTGCCAAATTTGGTGGCTCGGGTTACGCAGGGTGGTGATACGTTTGATGATGCCATCGGGTGGGCGGAGAACGAGCTAGAAGGGATTATGCGTGGCTGATTTAGTTTGTATAGGGGTGTGCTGTGGTTGATAGTTCAAAAACGTTGGATGATTCGCAACCCATTCGGCGTGGAAACCTATATATTTTTCTCAGGCAGCGGTCCACGATAGCATTCATGATGGTGCTGCCCTTGTTGCTGATTGTCGGTTGTCTTGTCGCTTATCCGTTTTTTTATTCCATTTATCTCTCGACTCTAAACAAGGCGGAAACTGCTTTTGTGGGGATCTCCAACTTTTTGTTTTTGTTTAAGCGAGAGACTTTTTGGATGGTGGTTCAGCAATCTGTGACTTTTGCTCTTATTGCCGTAGTTTTTAAGGCTCTTATAGGTTTTATAGCTGCACATGCAGTAAATAATATCCCAAGCAAAGGCCAACGTAAGTGGCGGGGAATGATGCTCGTGCCTTGGGTTATCCCCCCAGCGTTATCCACACTTGGCTGGTGGTGGTTGTTTGAGCCAACTTATAGTTCTTTCAATTGGATATTAGAAGGGCTCGGGCTGTCGGCCATTCCATGGCTCAGTGATACTTTTTGGGCGCGGTTTTCAATTATATTAGTCAATGTTTGGGTGGGTGCTCCATTTTTCTTAATCATGTATTTGGCTTCCTTAAAGTCTATTCCTGAGGATTTGTATGAGGCGGCTTCTATAGATGGAGCTAACGCCTGGCAGAAATTAATACATGTGACCATTCCAATGATGAGGAATATTATTTCTATTACGATATTGTTTTCAATAATCGTAACGTTTGCTAACTTTGATATCGTGCGGGTGCTAACCCAAGGTGGGCCGAGGAACTCGACGCATTTGTTTGCGTCATATTCTTTTAGAGTAGGGATCGAATCAGGAGATATTCCATTAGGCGCGGCAGTTTCCCTATTTATGTTCCCTGTACTTGCAGTGCTCGCATTCATAATCCTCCGCAATGTCCGCCAGCGTACCGTGAATATATGACAAATCGCACACGTAACACGGGTGCCCTGGGAGCGCTCATTGGCAAAAACACAAGCTTAAATAGCGATCGTAAGTGGGCTTTGATT
>MDTE01140633.1_pt1 | contig 16533 bp, 5 predicted proteins | sample 811231 | NCBI WGS metagenome assembly MDTE01 (sample SAMN05326651, study PRJNA326480) | marine metagenome | isolation source: seawater | place: Indian Ocean: Red Sea | collected 2010
CAGCAGGTGCTGGTGTGGAGCGTATGGGTTGGACAAGCGATGTACGGCTTCGCTATCGCCCCACGATCCACATTTCGGACGCATTTTCCGTCTCTATGGCATTTGATGCGTTCGAGAATATCGAGGCGGGAACGGGGATAGGTTTTTATGGTGAGGAATCCGAGGATTCGCTTGTTCGTATGAACGGTGACCGGGTGAGTGACGGCATTCGCGTTCCGTATCTCTATGGTACCTGGGAACCTTTATCTCGGGTCTGGATACGAATGGGGAGAATGCCAGAGCATTTTGGTCTTGGCTTGTCGGAAAATGACGGGGAATGTCACGATTGTGATGTGCAGACTCTGGTTGACGGTATTGATCTTCGAACGGATCTATTCGACATGGGTACCCGGCTCGCCTGGCGTCGCCCTGGAGAGGGGTTTACGAGTGAGAGGGGTCAGTTTGTGGCCGGTCAACCCTATGACTTAGACCAAAGCGATGATATCAGTGAGATCCTGGTAGAATTGTCGGGTGCTTTGTACACACCGCTAGAAACTGCAAATAGAATTCGCGCCGCACGCCTTTCCAATGAATGGCTTTTTGATTGGGCTGTGCGGCTACGAATGCGAAGTGCTGGACGTCAATCCGATCAAGCTCTGGATCCTGGAGCTTGCGTCGAAGACGCAGAAGGAACGGGCCCGCAAACAAGCTTTGACTGCATTGCGTATGTTCCGAGGAATGCAGATCTCTGGTACCCCGGTATCTTTTTACATCTGGAAGGTTGGCCCGTCGATGGGCATCACCTGGCGTTTGGTTTGGAGCTTCAGGCCGTTCTTGGGGATATTCAACAGACCCAGGCCTTCTCTGATGAAGGTCTATCCCGCGATGTCCAGGCCTTTGCGGGAGCACTTCGTGCCAGCTACACGACGGGTCGTATCCGTGCGCGCATTGATGCAGGCTTTGCGACCGGTGAACCCGAAGGTCGTTATATTGGGGTCCAAGATGGTAGCAATACTGTGGCTCCATCGACTGAAATCTACAACACCCAGTCCGAATATCTGGAAAACGCGACGTATGAACAATTCATTGCCCATCCAAGTTTCTTTGTTGATGAGGTTTTGTATCGTTACCTTCTCGGGGCCGCTACGAACACAGTGTATGTTGGACCGACTCTAGGCTTTGATGTACTTCGCGGGCGCCACTCTCTCGGTATTGATCTAACCGCAATGGGATCATGGGCCATGGCCAGAGAAAATACACCGGGCGGGGGCGGATTCTATGGAGTAGAAACCAGACTTGGACTGGACTACCGCTTTCAAGAACGGTTGAGCATTGCCACGAAGACCGTATTGTTTTTACCGGGCGATGCCCTTGTGAGCGCTGGTTCGGAGGCTGGACCAATCCTACTGAATGGGGTCGATCTCTTCTGGGATTTCTGATGCCATGAAACGGGGGCTTGCCCTCGTGTACAAGTAGGTTATGCTGAGTCGATGATCGATTTCCAACAGAGCCGCTCCATTCATGTTATTGGCGTAGCAGGCTCCGTCATGGGCGGGATCGCTTGCCTACTAAAAGAGCAGGGCCACGAGGTGCGTGGCTCCGATCGCGATTGCTATCCTCCCATGTCGGATCGTCTCTCGAACGCTGGCGTTGAGGTTATTTTGGGATTCTCTGAGGAGAATATTACGAAAGAACCGCCAGAGCTGGTGTTGGTCGGAAATATTACACGGCGTACCAACCCGGAAGCGGTGGCTATGCGTAGATTGGGGCTCCCCCATCTATCGTTACCAGAACTACTCTCGGATATGTTCTTGAGCCAACGTCGATCTATAACGGTGGCGGGTACCCACGGTAAGACAACAACCACATCGATGCTGGTTTGGTTGCTGAAGCAGGCGGACCTTGATCCCGGATACATGATCGGTGGGGTGCCTATCGGCTTTGAAAGTGGTCTGAGCGCAGGATCTGGCCCCCATTTTGTATTGGAAGCGGATGAATACGACACCGCTTATTTCGATAAGCGTCCGAAGTTTGTTCATTACCGCCCTCGAATCGGTATCTTGACGTCGGTCGAATTCGATCATGCGGATATCTACAGTGACTTTGACGCGGTACGGCGGGCCTTCCGCACCTACTCCGCCTTGTTCAATCCGAAGGACCAGTTGTGGGTTCATGGCTCTGACGAGGAGGCTCGAGCAGCCGCCAGTTATGGACCAGCTCGAATCTGCCTTTATGGAATCGAGGGTGATGCCGAACAGCTTGATGCCTATGCGACCGATGTAGAGCTCGCCAGTCGCACCGAGCCAAGTCGATTCCGTTTCGTATACGAAGGCCGAGACCTCGGGATGTTCGAGTTAACGCAACCGGGTCGTCATAATGTCTGGAACGCTGTGGCGGCGTTGAGTATCGCCGTATCCGAAGGGGCCGACGTGGAAGCTTTACGAGCGGCATTGCCAGGGTTCCCAGGTGTTCGACGACGGCAGGAGCTCCAGGGGGAGCCTCGTGGCATTCGAGTATTGCAAGACTATGCCCACCACCCGACAGCCGTTCGCGAAACGATAGCTGCAATCCGAACACAATTCCCCGACCGGCGGTTATGGGCATTATTTGAGGCTGAGTCGAATACGAGTCGTCGTCGGCTGTTCCAGAAGACCTATGTCGATTCTTTTGAGGGGGCCGATGAAGTAATTTTCGTTCGGCCTCTAGAAAAGGACGACGGTCTTCCCGTAGAGGAGCGCCTCGATGCGGATCAACTGGCTGCCGATCTACGCGAGAATGGAGTCAATGCGCGTTTCATTCCGGATGCTGACACGATATTAGGGGTACTGGCTGCCGAGGTCAGAAGTGGAGATGTCGTCCTATTTATGAGCGGGCGAAATTTTCTAGGACTTCCCGTCCGTCTGGTGGAACGACTAGAGGAAGAATGAAGAATAGCGTGCAAAAACGAACGCTGTAGGTTTTTTGCACACTTCAGTCGAGATCCGCTTGATACAAAAAGTGCTGTGTTATCAATCGGCTACATGGAAATCTATGCTACACCAATCTTGGCATGGGCTTTGCGACTATAGGGGCTGAATCGTAAAGTCTCGCGCTGGGTCGGCGGGTCGAATGGTTCGTCCCTCCATCCGAGGGATGTCTGTAATTTTAAATTGAGCACGAGAACGGTTGACATGCGGAAGGTCGAAACAGTACAACTCCGGCTCCCCCGAGTATATAGCGAGTGTATTCTACCCTCGTCAGTCGGTTTCTCGATTCTCAAAAACGTTAGCTGTTCTGGGAGCTTGTCTTGAAGAACTTTGTACGACTAGTGTTTGTTTTTTCTCTGGTGGTCGCGCCTCTGGCGTCGCAAGTCGCGTTAGCGCAGACCTCCGTTATCCAGGAGCAGGAAAGCTCCAGCGACGATGCTGAGAAGCCTAAGTTCGGTGGACGCGTTGCTTTGAGCAACACGCTGGGGCTTGGTACCTTTGTTGCCGGCTCCGATCAGCGTGAATACGACCTGGTGGCCATATCCGTGAATCCGTTCTGGCGAGTCGAAGGCGACAAGCGAGTAGCATTCATGAAATTCTCGGTCAGCCAGGAGCTGCTCCAGAATTATGAGAGTGCGACGACCACTCCCAACCAGATTCTGCTCAGTGATCTTGAATTGGGTTATGTACATAACAACCTGTACAAGATCGCGCCCCTGGGAATCAGCGTTAGCCCGTATATTTCGGGTGTTGTAGGCACATCCCTCGCCTCACGATACGCCAACCGCCTGGGCGTGATTCGAGTCGGTAGCAAGTTTGGGTATTCCTACAAGAAAACCATGCTTATGTACGAGACTCGTGTAGGAAAGAACTTCAATCGCTTTACCAGCCCAACGGTAGATGCCGGCCTTGGAGTCGCCTTCGCACGCGATCAGGGAAATGAAGATCTCGGTGGTGTCATCGCCATTGGTGGCCGCAATATTGAGTTTTCATGGATGAATCGTGGTACGGCAATGTTTACCTTGCCTTCGAAGCTTTACCTCACCTTCGATTACGTTTTTGTGAAGTACTTCACATACGCAGCGGACAACGAGGATGGGCTTACTCCTGAAAACGGAGACTCGGGTCGTGGTGTTCGCGATCTAACCCAGTCCACGATTGACCTATCGTGGCAAACGCCAAAGAAAGAACTTCTCTTGTCGGTAGGGGCTTCGACTTCGCAGTCGCCGCTTACATCCGACAACAGCTCAATTCGGTTCCCGTTTTTCGATTTTATTTCGCCAAACTCGAATCGAACCACATTCTACCTAGCTCTTACAGGAACCTATTAGAACTGTAGATGATCTCGCCTGAGCGAGATGTCGACATTATTTGAACTCGAATCCCCAACCGGGAAATCAGGAGAACGGAATGTTCCACAATAGTCTTCAGAAAATTCGTTCGTTTTTTCTTATCCTTGTGGTCTGCCTAGTAGGTGGATTTGGTTGTACCGAAGATGTCGGTGACATCGATCGTACGCAGCCAAATATCGTCCACAAAAAGGACCTTCAGGGTATGTGGTATATGGTTCGCACCATTACCGAGGTACCGTACGGCGTAGCATTTACGTTTGTTGGGGAGATGTCCTTTGGTGCCAACCCGAAGATCGTTTGGGATGTGCAGGAAAAGCATCTTGTAGCGTATCCGGTAACGGAAACTCTTGAAGGCGCTGGCAAGGGATATCACAGCCGCAGTATTCGTAAGTATTGGGACCGTGATGCCATGAAGGATAGCAATCCGGACAATGACTTTATGAAGATGTATGTGGGTGAGCCCATCGCAGCCTTCAAGATCGAAAAGCATCTGGATGTGAAACGCAAATACAACGCGCAAACGGGTGAGCAGTCCAACGTGATTGAAGAGAATGACGAGGACCGCCCCTGGTATGAGCGTGAGTCGATGCGGGTAGATTGGTCGGAAAATGCAATCAACGATTTCGAGTTCACCGTTGGTCGTATGCCTACGAATAGCGTCCCGTATTATGTCCAGGAAGTAGAGGGTGAGGACAACCCTGACCGACCGGAAATAACCGATGGCTACATCAGCTTTGTCATCAAGTTCTTCGCAGAGCCCCAATCTTCTGGCTATTGCAGTGTCTATACTCTTGCCGGTGGAGACTGTGCCGGTGGCGTAGTCAAGGCTCGTTATAGCTTCAAGCGTGTGAATCCTGTTCCCACATATAATGCGAAGCTCTGGCACAACTCCTTCCATCAGGAGAAGTTCGGTTTCTTCATGACCGAGCGGTACACCTATTCCGAGAATTCCGGTCTGACCTATGCCGGTCGTGATCAGAAGATCAATCGTTGGAATCTCTGGCGTCAGGTCTGGGACTTTGTAGATGTAGAAGGTGCATCAGCATGCAATGTGGATGCCGATTGTAATACGGACGCGCAAGAGTTCTGCTACCAGGAAGAGTGGTTTTCCGGTGGAGAATGTAAGCAGCGTCGCCTGAAGCGTCCGAGCGAACGCTTTGACGATGGTCGTGGCGTAAAACCCATCATGTATCACCTGTCTGCTGACTTCCCGGAGCATCTGATCGATGAAACCTACGAGATGGCTGATAACTGGAACGATGTCTTCAGCGAGACCATCGCTTGGATGCTGTACTGGGATCGTCGTGAGTCCGAGACCGGTGGTATGTTGCACACTCGTTTCTGTGACACGGATGCAGATTGTAGTACCGAGATTGCAACCTTCGCCCAGGTTGTAGACCTGGATGTTCCCCAGCCTAAGGGTCGAACAGTCATCGTCTACAACGATGGTGATGGTGTGGGTTCTATCGTTACAAACGATGCCAAATATCCCCCATCCAACGTACACGCGGGCAAATCTCTGGTTCGCTTCGTAAATGCGGACCCCAACGCCTCTAGCGTCGATTTCAAAATCGGTGGCATTGATGCGGCCGTTGGCGTGACATTTGATACCAACAACACCTACGAGGATTATGCTGTATTTGATACAGGCAAGTTCACGATCTCGGCTCATTCCGATAGTGGTGAGGTCGCGGAGTTGACCAACGTAACCTTCGCAATCAACGGTATTTACCTGTTCGTTTATGGTGGTGGCGTTCTTACGAAAGCCCAATCAAGCCTGGTGACCGGTCAAGATGGCCTTGCTGGCGACCAAGGTATTCGCGTTGTGAATATGTTGGCTGACCATGGTTCGCAGAACGTGGTGATCAATGGTACCCGACGCGCCGATGGCCTTTCTCTGGGCGAAGACTCTGGATTCATCAACGCCGGCTATAACGGGATGCATTCCGTTAAATTGGTCGACCGCGGTGGTCGCCAGGATGTTACCTGTTTCCATTCCGGTGGCTTTGGTCGTTGTGTAGGTGGCATGCCCGAAATCACGGCTGATGATCTGGCGGAAGTTGCTGCGATCAAAGAGTCGGTACCTCCAGCGTACGTAGTCTGCCGTAACCAGTTCACTGGATATTGGACGGACGCCGGATACGAGCTCGTGGACAAAAACAATGGAACGGACCCCAGCGGCTGGTCGGACGCTGACAAGGAGGCGTTCAACGCCAATAAAGACTGTAGCTGGAGTACACAAGATGACTGTCGGTACACCTGGACCGATGACGCTGGTGATTACCACAACGCGTGCGGTGATGACGCAGCCCTGCCGAACAGTATGAAGAAAGTTGGAGATGCTCGTTACAACCTTGTGTACTTCATTCACGAAGCACATATATCGAGTCCTCTTGGATACGGTCCTTCGGCTGCCGACCCCGATACGGGAGAGATTTACTTCGCGACAGCGAACATCTACGGTGCGCCACTTCGAACCTACAGCCAGTGGGCTCGTGACCTCATGGATCTGGTCCACGGAGACCTCTCCATAGAGGACACCATCTCGGGTAAGTACGTTCGTGATTTCCTACAGAGTCTCGAGGACAACGAGATTGGAACCATGCATGGTGGCCTACAGATGCCTGGCGATCTGGCCGCAGGACCAAAGGCTACGGACAAGCTGCCCGCCTCCAGCCCTGCAGCGTTGGCATTGAACCAGCGGCAACCGGCCGCTCCGATGCGAATGATGATGCCGCATGAGGCCCCCGAGCTTTGGCGCTTCCATTCCGACGAGGAGTATCGCAAGCAACTACTCGGCGAGGTCTTGGGTGGGTTCCCGACGCAGGAACAACTTGAAGCGCGATTCAATCGTATCAAGGGCACAAAGATTGAGCAGATGATGATCAACAATGAAATCGTTGTTGCGTTGTCGGATGGCCAGTTGGAGCCAGGAGCCGCGTTGGACGCGGAGGCCCTGGACCTTGTGAGCCCCCTGACATGGGCGACGCAGAGCGCAGTGAAATCTGAGCATGAGCGTATGCGCATGTTGACGAATGCGAAGAACAACACCTGCCTCTTCATGGCAGACTTCATTGATGATGCAATCTATGGTCTCGCGAAAGCATTGAAAGATGACCAGGGACTATCGGGTGAAGATCTTCGTATTGCTCTTGAGCAGCAGATCTATGGTGGTGTCATCGAGCACGAAGTTGGTCATACCATCGGGCTTCGACACAACTTCTCGGGCTCTAATGACATCTTCAACTATAAGGACGAGTACTTCGATATTCGTGAAAAAGAGCTCGTGCTCTGCCAGAACGACAACTGGTGTGAAACACCGGGTTGGGCAGAAACCTGCACCTTTGTTCAATGTAGTAGTGACGCGGACTGTAGCGGTGGCCTCACCTGTGGTGAGCCCGAAGGATCAGCGGGCAGCTTCTGTGTTGACGTTACCGATACGAAGACAGGCTATTGTGAAGGACCTATCGAGTACGAAGTTCCATGTGGAAGTGATGGCTCCTGTGTAGCCGGACTGACCTGTGATACGGGTACAAACCAATGTGGTACCACAACTAGCTGTGCACAGACTTCGGACTGTGGTGAGGGCGAATACTGTAACGAATCCGTCTGCAGCGATAGCGACGGAAACGTTGTTGTAGCTCCTTACAAAGAAACGGTTATCGAGCCCATCAAGAAGTTCGCGCCGCGGCCTTATATGACCGAAAGCGAGCGAGATAGTCGTCGTACGGAGTACCAGTACAGCACCGTTATGGATTATGGTGGCCGGTTCAACTCGGACATCCATGGTCTCGGTAAGTACGATATGGCAGCGATTAAGGCGGGTTACGGTGAGATGCTCGAGGTCTATCATGACACGAGCCGCCTCGAGGCCTACGTCCAGAACGCGGCCGATTACTACAACTATCCTCCGAATGTCTTTGCTTACGTAAAGGATACATCCTGGTGGCGCTATGCTGGTACGACCAGTAGTGGCTTTGGATCTCTGGAGAACTTTATCGGTGTTGATGAGAATCTGCAGCGCGTAACGGTTCCCTGGGAGCAGGTCACGTTTGAACATCAGATGGCCAACAACTACATCCGTGATGAGCAAGATTATACCTACATCGAGGTACCGTACCGTGCCTGCTATGACGAGTATCGTGGCAACCTTGGTTGTTACTACTTCGATACCGGAGCAGACATCGGTGAGATGAACTATCACTCGATGAATAGCCTTCAGTACTACTACATCTTCGACGCCTTCAAGCGTGAGCGTTACGGATTTGGTCGTTACGGAAACGCTAGCTATTACTTCTCCCGCATCCTTGATCGATACATGACCCAGCTTGGTCATGCTGGTCAGTACTATGCACTGTACTACCACATCTTTAAGGACTACCTCTGGTTCGCGAACTGGAAGGATGCCCCCTACGATGGTCGTACACTTCGAGTAACATCGGAAGTTGCCTTCCAATACCTTACGGAGCTTATCTCTAGTCCTTCTCCGGGTTCCTACCAGTACAATAACGACACGGGAGCCTATGAGAACTTCAGCTTCGAAACGGATGCACCGGGTAGTGAACTCAATATTCCGGTTGGCCTTGGTAAGTTCCCTTACACCCAGTTCAATACCAGTGGTGGATATTACGACTTCTCCCAGGCTGTATGGATTGGGAGCTTCTGGGAAAAAGTTGCATCCCTGCTTACTCTTACGGACTCCACCGCCTACTTCACTTCGGACTTCGTGTCTGAGCTAGGCGTTCGTGGCGCAACCTCAATCGGGTTCAACACCCTATACCAGATTGAGTTGACGAACGTTCTCGGTGGTATTGTCGCTGATGAATATGAGTTGTTCGCAGGTGCGGAACAAAACGGTTCGTTCGTAGCACGGCCCGTTATTGGCTCTTCGGGTCACGACACGGCTCTTGAAGAGAATCATGGTCTTGGACCGGTCGTATCACCGTCCATCAATGATTTCTCCTTCAAGCTCTTCGCTGCGGTCTACGGCCTATCCTATCTTCCGGCCGGCTTCGACCCAACCTTCACGGACGCGATGGCCATTACCTACGAGGGTAACGGTTCGCAGTATGATATCAATGATGGCGTCGACAAGATTACTTTCGACGATCCATTCGGCCAGAAAACCTATTCGGCTCTGAGCAATAACTATCTATACGCCAATGAGTACGGCGAGCGCGCACCATTCGAGGTGGCCTATCGCATGCTTGAAAAGGCAAATGCTCTGAAGACGAGCTGGGAAGCAGCGGTTGGCGAGCCGAAGCTCAAATTGGAGGCTCAACTCAAGGAGCTCATCGAGAGCCTTGAGATCCTTCGTTCGCTCAACGAAGTTTATTCAACTGTTGGGTACTAAGGAGGCCATGATGACTAACCGAAAAATCTCTGAAAACACCCGTTACGTATTTGCTGGAGCTGGACCTATGAAATCCATCCGCACTTCTTCTCTCCTTTTCGCCCTATTATCTCTTCTCCTGTTCGCGGGTTGCGCACAGGATATGGGCGAGATTAATCGCGTACAGCCCAACGCTTTCAAGAAAGACCTCCTGCAAGGGGAATGGTTTATTCGAAGCACTGTGGTTGATTCACCAGCGACTGGTGCGTATACCTTCATCGGTGCAATGGACCCGATGGAACGAGGCGTGTTCGAAATCCAGGAAGATACTCTGTATTTCTACCGAACCTACGAGTTCGCGGAAGATGCGGGCGTAGTTGGGTTCCGGTCGGATAAGGATGTACCGTTATGCCGTGACTTTGATTCCTCCGTGGATGATGAAATCACCGTGCAGGATCTGGAATGGTGTAATCCGGATGTTTCCGAAGCGCAGCTGAAAGCCGGTCTAAACCAGGCGGCCTTGCGTAAGCTCGTGACTCGTACGATCGAAGTATGTGGTGAGCAGCGTACGGTTCCCGTGGTTGTTTACCGCGGTGCCCCTGTAGCGGCCTGGGCCATTTCGAGTCATTTCGACATCCAGAAGGAATACAACGCTACAACTGGCGAAAAGACCAATGTCACAAGTGAAAATACAAGTGATCGTTATTGGGCTGATCGCGAGTATATGCGGGTAGACTTTTCCGCCAACCAGGTACCGGTAGCGTATAACGCCGGCGTAAATAGCAACTCCTCGTTCACTATCTATGAGGGGGAGGCTAGCGCTGATGGCCTGGGTATTCGCATTGAGGACGCGTTTGGTAACGCATCTGATGATGCTGAGACGGTCGCGTATATCGACTTTACGACCCATCATGTCCTCGAAGGTCTGACCACCTATTACGAGGGAATCGGAATGATCCCGTATTGCTGGTACTACCCGTGGTACACCGGTGGCGTGTATGAATGTGTGAGTGAGCAGATCGCCATGCGCACATCTCTCCTGCGGGTTGATAAAGCGTATAAGGGTGGGAAATCCGATTACGTATCGCTCAATTACGATGATCGCCACATGAACCGATTCGGTTATTTCCGTACGGAGCGCCATAGCTACAACTGTAACTATGGATTGACCGAAAGCGGTGCGACCCGCCAGGCGAATCGTCATCGCATTTGGGAAGAGTACATCGTTGGTGAGGATGGACACCTTGACTACGAAGCGATGACTCCACGACCCATCGTATATTATATGAATAAGAACTTCCCTCGTGATCTGGTTCAGTCGAGTCTTGAGCTCGCCCAGGGTTGGGCCGGCCCATTTGATGCAACAGTTGAAGCTCGTACAGGCAAGGTATGGGATTTCCCCATGTTCATTCTGTGTGAGAACAGCAACGCCGAAGCTCGGGCAGCCAGTGGAACGAAGGCCTGTTATGCGGATTCGCCAGAAGCGTATTGCCAGGAATACTGCACGGATATGGACCGCGCCCATGAGAATGGAGACCTGCGTTACAACTTCCTTCACGCTGTAACGGAACCTCTTCAGGCTGGCTTGTACGGGTATGGACCGTCTTCCGCCGACCCACTCACGGGTGAGATTATCTCTGCTGGTGCATACAACTATGTCGCCCCAATGAAGATTGGTGCACATACAGCGATCGACGCCATCGAGTTACTTGCTGGCGTGAAGGATTGGCGCGAAGTTGAATTCGCGGACGCGATTAGCGAGGCCAATCAGGTCAAGCGTCTGAAATCCAACGGAGAGCCTCCTTTCTACACTCTCGACCAGGCCAAAGAGCTTGCGAGCGGTATGATGGATGCCGATGTTCGGTTCCGATTGGAAGTAAACGGTCCCACACAGACGGATCAGGATTTCGCACGTCAGCGTTTGGCTGCACTTCATGATGCTCCGGAGCTCGAAGCGATCATGGGTGGAGACTACCTGCGTCTTCTGTTCAAAGACCCGCGCGTAGGTAGTGGCATTGCTCTCAGCGAAGATGAGCAGAAGGAATACAGCCTTGCTTCATTCAAGCATCACGGCGGTTACCTTGAGCGCATGGATTATTACCGAGGACAGATGGAGAAGAACCTCTACCTTTCTGAGTTTGCGGATGGAGCGATTCTTGGTCTGGCGAATGAGTATAAGACCAAGTATGACGATGCCGTATGTAAGCTCGTTACGGAACTACCTCTCGGCCCCTGTCAGCTCGACGATGATTGCTACAAGTACATCTCGGGTTCCGTGGACGGTAGCCTGACCTGTGGTGCTGACAACTACTGTGCTTTCCCGAGCTGTTCTACCGAGGCGGACTGTACTGGTGCTGGCCTCGTATGTAACGGCGGCACTGGGTTCTGTGAGTTCCCGGCAGCGGCGACGGCCGATGACGAGAACTGTAGCACTCGAAGCGTAATTGACTCCCTTGCACAGGAGATTCGGCGCGTAGACCTTACCAGCCCCAACGCTGTGTATCTTCCCAAAGCCCTTTGGTGGCCCACCAAGGACAATCGTGTTTTCCAGACCCAGGAGGCTATCAAGCAGCGTATTCAGGAGCTTCGCGATACCTTCGAGGCCGAGCTCTGGGCACAGATCTACAAAGGCGTAGCCGAGCACGAAGTCGGCCATACGCTGGGTCTACGTCATAACTTCGAAGGATCCACGGATGCCATGAACTACTTCCCAGAGTACTGGGATGCTCGTGGCCAGACAGTGGGCGGAACCTGGACACCAATCGGTGGTCCATTTGGTGATGAAACCCTTGCTCAGGGTGGAAGCAATATGCGCCAGATGCAGGGTTCGACCGTTATGGATTACGGTGCGAAGTTCAATGCGCGATTTGAAGGCGTCGGTCATTACGATCACGCTGCCATCAAATATGCCTATGGACAGGTCGTGGAGCAGTTCACCGACGCACCAGACTATTCCGGTGTGTGGAACTACATGAATGATCCTTCGGATCAGGATCCAGCGAATAGCCCCTTGTTCCTTCAGGATCGTGATCCCGTGGAGCGTTTGTTCCGACGAGTTCACTACACAGAAATCCCATCCATCTTCGGTGGTGATGCTTCGAAGATTCAAGACCGACAGGACGTGGCTCTTGAAGATCTTGCCGTTGGTGAGGACTGCTCTACCGACGCCAGCATCTGTGGCGAAGGACAATACTGTGAGCATTATTTCCACGGCGATTTCTGTACGGATAATGGCGCAATGGTTCCGTACCGGTTCTGTTCGGATGAGCAGGTCGGTTATAGCCCAACGTGCGACGTATGGGACGAAGGCGCGGACACCTACGAGATCGTCCGTAACGCGTTCTCGGACTATGAAAACTATTGGCCATTCTGGGGTTTCATGCGTGATGACCTTAAGTTCAACCCGCAGAACTACTCCTGGCGCGTATACCGGACCTTCAAACAGGGTCAGCGTCACTTCCAGTTCTGGGTATATGAGATGGCACGTAACAACCACGAGGATTGGTGGCAGAACACCTTCGGAGTTCCCTACGAAGAGGACCTGAATGGTGGTCTGTCCGGTTCGCTCGGTGCGGCTATATCCTTCAATACGATGGCGCAGGTGTTTGGTCGTCCGATTACCGGATGGTATGCCTTTAACACCAATACCGAGCGTTACGAGCCCTGGTCGTCGATCGACCGTGCTGCCTTCGATGATACCAGCTTTGTCTGGGTCGGAGAGGAAGCTGGCTCACGTCATATGTACCCGCAGTACGACTATGATGGAGCCCTTCCGGTCGTTCGTTCCGGTGGTGCCATCTATGATCGTCTTAATGCCCTTGAGGTTCTCACTGACCCGACGACATCTATTCTCGCACATAACGCGGATGAGCAGATGCGTCGTTTCATGATCTCCTACTACACAGCATTCCCGCGTGAGATGACCGAGCTTCTTGGTTCCATCATGGTAGATGATCATGCCAAGTTTGGGTGGTGTATTGAGACAAACGCGACGATCGGCGGCGAATATATCGCAGCCCGCCGTCGTGATTTCCTCGGCGCCGCCGCTGGCGACTGTGATGGTGCTAGTGAAGTACCGCTCTTCCCGGAACCCAAGTATACGTTCCCGACGACGAAGTTCCGTATGCCTGCTCTCGCCGGCTTGTACGGAATGGCTATGATGACCATGGACTATAACAATAGCTTCCTGGACGTGAGCCATATCTACCTGGAGGGACACGAGGATTCGCTAACTCCGCCTGAAGGAGTTGAGGTTGTGCGCTTCGAAGATCCGCTCAGCGGTAAAGTCTATGTGGCGCATAAGACGGACGACACGAGTGTCTATGACCCCGCCGTTCGCCTTATCGAAGAGGCCGTGATCGCCTTCGAGGACTTCGTGCCGCAGGACTACTACCTGTCGCATCTCCAATACATCATCGGAAAGCTAGAGATTTTCCGAGGTCTTGGGCGTCTGTACTCGAATTACTGAGTTTGACAGTCAACGTAGAAAACGGCCGGGTTCGCCCGGCCGTTTTCAATTGACGGAACAACTGTGCATCGATATCCCGATAACGGTGGCTAGAGAGCTGATGCACAACAATACTCGCATACCATTCCATCGATTAATTCGAATGTGCCGACCTCTTGGTACTGGGCTAGCGGTAGTATTTTGTCTACTGGCGAACCCTTCGGTAGCAGGCGAGTCACGTACATGTCTTCCCTGGTCGGTCTTGGCCACACAGCCAGATTTTGCGACGGAGCTTCATGGGCTCCATGACCTCGCCCGGCTATGTGCAGAGCTAAATGGGACCGAAGAGGTGGGAGCCGACGTAGATGAGAAACGTACGAGTCTTCAAGAAGTAGCTGGTAAGACGGGCGTATTAGCGCTGGAAGCACGGTGTTGTCTGGCGCGTCTTGATAGGAACCCACTGTCCAACCGGACGGTCTGGGAGAATCTGGGGCTGTTACGAACCGAATCACTTGGCCTGGATGTTCTGGTCGATAGAGCACAACTCGTCGACGGACTTGATGTGGTCGTTCGGCTTCCGAAAACAGGGCAATGGCCTGAAGTGGCGACCGGCTTGGCTTCCCTCGCTTTTGGGAACCTGCCCATCGATGAATCGGTAACCGGCCCGAGCGATGAGAGTTTACAGCTCGCAACGAAAATGTGGCCTTCGGTGGCGCATACGTGGCTGAAAGCACATCGTGCCGAGCATGGGGAGAAGCCAAGGCTCCGCAAGGTCATGGAGTGGCTGAATCTGACGCCCGGGATGAATGAGAATACAGGTGTTTCGGGTATTGGATCGGTCTTACTATTTTTGCCTACGGGTGTTCGTTACAAACAGATCAGTGCTGGTGTACGGAACTTTCTTCGCCTTGTTTCCGTGAAGAATTCTTTGTCCGAGTGGATCATGCTTGCGCCGGAAGATGGAGAGCTGGACGCTCGCATAGCCGAGTTGCAGGTCACGGGATATACAGCCGACCCGGTTATCGGGCCTCTAGTTCGTACGGACCTGGGCCGTTGGCCTGATCCCACGAAGTCCTTTACATGGGTAGCCAGACACGGCGTTGGCGCTTCGGGAGCGCTACGGCTCGGGCCTGGCGTAAAAGAGGAACTGCTAGCCCATGCAAAAGCCTTTGGTGTGGAAAATGGGGAAGAAACGATACCAGAGCCCATTGTTGTGGTTGGACCGCCCGGTAAACGATTGGAGCGATGGTCGACAGAGCTGCGTGGGTTATTGGGGCCCGATGCACGGGTCACTACATTGGCACATGCAGCGGACGAACAGAATCTGACGGCGTACGCTGAGATGGTAAAAGCCCAGCAGCCAGAGACGGTTATCGTCGTCTCATCTGGGCAGCATATTGATAGAATCTTTCGATATCTTGCCCATGTCGGTATTCGAGGTCGGCGTGGGGGCAAGACTGTCCACGAGGGGGATTATCATCCCTATATTATTGTTCCTGGCAGTATAAGCCATGATCCATCGATGGTTCGGCGGAACAAGAACTATCTTGATGGGGTTCGTTTGAGTACGGATATTGCACCCACACATTCGTGGCAGAGCCATCCACTGTTAAAACTCTACATCGATACCTACCAAGCCTATCCTCCTGTCTACGGTATTCGTGTCGCAGCGCTGATAGAGCGTCTGGATTCCGTGAGGAATGGATCGGACATCCGTCAGCTGGAGGGGAAAACATCCTTTGGTGTTGTAGAATCCCATAACGATACGTTGACATTCCCTATGCTTACGTACATCTTTGCTGGCCGGCGTTTCCGGCAGACCCCAACGCGCTGAGAAGTCGTGGGTAGGCGTCTCATTTCACATCCAACGAGATCAGGAGTTATCCCATGCGCATGAGCAGCCTGTTCGTGCCAACCCTCAAGGAAGCCCCTAAAGAGGCGGAGGTACCATCTCATCAACTTCTTATACGTGGCGGGTTTATTCGTAAGGTCGCTGCGGGAGTCTATTCGTTCCTTCCACTCGGTGTTCGTACTCTCCGAAAGGTTGAGGCCATCGTTCGCGAAGAGATGACGAGGGCCGGAGCGAGGGAGATGCTACTTCCAGGTGTACAACCGGCGGAGCTATGGAGGGAGTCGGGACGTTGGGAGCAGTACGGTCCAGAGCTCCTTCGGTTCGTAGATCGGAAAGGGTCCGATTTCTGTCTGGGACCAACGCATGAAGAGGTTGTCACGGCTCTAATCCGCCATGAAATCCGGTCCTATCGGGATCTTCCTCTGAATCTCTTCCAGGTGCAGACCAAATTTCGTGATGAGATTCGCCCGCGTGCAGGATTGATGCGCGGTCGAGAATTCATAATGAAGGACGCCTACTCCTTCGATATCTCCGAAGAAGCGGCGCATGTCGCCTATCAGGCCATGTACGATGCCTATAGCCGTATATTTCAGCGATGCGGATTA
>MDTE01115039.1_pt1 | contig 16532 bp, 9 predicted proteins | sample 811231 | NCBI WGS metagenome assembly MDTE01 (sample SAMN05326651, study PRJNA326480) | marine metagenome | isolation source: seawater | place: Indian Ocean: Red Sea | collected 2010
AAAAAACAGAGGAACAAACCTCTGAGGGTGAATCAAAAGATGAATCCGAATAAAAATTAAGTGTAATAATAATTAATAATTAAAAACTCTAATAATGGCAGATCTAAAAAAAGTCGCAGAACAATTAGTTGGTTTAACGGTTAAAGAAGTTAACGAACTGGCTGATATTCTTAAAGATGAATATGGTATCGAACCTGCAGCAGCAGCAGCAGTGGCGGTAGCAGCAGGTCCTAGTGCAGATGGAGGAGATGCAGCTGAAGCAAAATCAGAATTTGATGTTGTTTTAAAATCAGCTGGTGGCTCAAAACTTGCAGTAGTTAAATTGGTCAAGGAGTTAACTGGATTGGGGCTTAAAGAAGCTAAAGATTTAGTTGATAATACTCCTAGCTCAATTAAAGAAGCAGTATCAAAAGACGATGCTGAGGGACTAAAGAAATCACTTGAAGAAGCTGGAGCTGAGGTTGAACTTAAGTAAGTTAATATAACTTCATTTTTTTAGGCTTTTAGAATTTATATCTAAAGGCCTATACTTGTTTAAACAAAACTCTAAAATATGACTAATAATAAATTGAGAACAAATTTTTCTAACACCAAAACTGCGAACGTAGAAACCGACTTTTTAGATATCCAGATAAAGTCATTTCAAGATTTTTTCCAACTCGAAACAAAGTCTGATGAAAGAGTTGAGGAAGGTTTATTTAACACATTCAAAGAAAATTTTCCAATTACTGACGCTAGAAATCAGTTCGTGCTTGAGTTTTTAGATTACTTTGTTGATCCACCAAGATATTCTATGCATGAGTGTATTCAAAGAGGATTAAGTTATTCAGTTCCCTTAAAAGCAAGACTTAAGCTCTATTGTACAGATGATGAACATGAGGACTTTGAAACTATAGTACAAGATGTATTTTTAGGATCTATACCTTACATGACTCCTAGTGGAACTTTCATAATTAATGGTGCTGAAAGAGTTGTAGTTTCTCAGCTTCATAGATCCCCTGGTGTATTTTTTGGACAATCTTTTCATGCTAATGGAACTAAACTTTATTCTGCAAGGGTTATCCCTTTCAAAGGCTCTTGGATTGAATTTGCTACTGATATTAATAATGTAATGTATGCATATATTGATAGAAAGAAAAAATTACCTGTTACAACATTATTTAGAGCTATTGGATATCAAGGTGATAAAGAGATATTAGAAATTTTTGACTTAGCTGAAGAAATAAAAGTAACAAAAGCAGGTCTTAAAAAAGCATTAAACAGAAAATTAGCAGCTAGAGTTTTAAGAACTTGGCATGAGGATTTTGTTGATGAGGATACTGGTGAAGTTATTTCAATTGAAAGAAATGAAATAATTATTGATAGAGATACTGTAATTGAAAAAGACCATATTGAACAGATACTAGACGCTGATGTCAAAACAATATTGATTCATAAAGAAGATGCACAAAATTCTGATTACGCTATTATATATAACACTCTTCAAAAAGATCAAACAAACACTGAAAAAGAAGCAGTTGAATATATTTACAGGCAATTGAGAAATGCTGAACCCCCAGATGAAGAGACAGCCAGAGGTATCATAGATAAATTATTCTTTTCTGACCAGAGGTATAATTTAGGAGAGGTAGGAAGATACAGAATGAATAAGAAGTTAAATCTCGACGTCGATATGGAAGAGAGAACTTTAACAAGGCTTGATATTACAACAATTATCAAATATCTGATAGAATTGATTAACTCTAAGGCCGAAATCGATGATATTGATCACCTTTCTAACAGAAGAGTTAGGACGGTAGGTGAGCAGCTTTCATCTCAATTTGGTGTTGGACTTGCAAGAATGGCGAGAACCATAAGAGAAAGAATGAATGTCAGAGACAATGAAGTATTTACACCAATTGACTTAATTAATGCAAAAACTTTGTCTTCTGTAATTAATACTTTTTTTGGTACAAATCAACTTTCCCAGTTTATGGATCAGACAAATCCACTTGCAGAGATTACACATAAAAGAAGACTTTCTGCTCTTGGTCCTGGAGGTTTATCAAGAGAAAGAGCAGGGTTTGAGGTAAGAGATGTCCATTACACTCATTATGGTAGATTATGTCCTATTGAAACTCCCGAAGGTCCAAACATAGGGCTTATTTCATCTTTGTCTGTGTATGCAAGAGTTAATAATCTTGGGTTTATTGAGACACCATACAGACAAGTAAAAAATGGAAAAATTGACCTTAAGAATATAACTTATTTGTCTGCAGAGGAAGAAGAAAACAAGCTTATAGCTCAAGCTAACATCGATTATGATGGTTCTGGTAAAATAAAATCTGAAAAAGTAATTGCAAGAGATCAAGCAGATTTTCCTGTTGTTACTCCAGATAATATAAATTATACTGATATAGCTCCAAACCAAATTGCATCAATTTCAGCCTCTTTAATACCTTTCCTAGAACACGATGATGCTAACCGTGCATTAATGGGATCAAATATGATGCGTCAAGCTGTACCTCTTTTAAAGCCGGAATCTCCCATTGTTGGAACTGGACTAGAGAGATCAGTTGCTACTGATTCAAGAGTTCTTATAAATGCAGAGCGAGATGGTGTTGTTGATTATGTAGATGCTAATAAAATTGTAATTAAATACAAGCTTTCTAGTGAAGAGAAATTATTAAATTTTGAGGATGATACAAAGGTTTACGATCTTATTAAATTTCAAAAAACAAATCAAGGTTCGTGTATTAATTTAAAACCAATTGTAAGTAAAGGAGATCTAGTAACAAAAGGTCAAGTTCTTTGTGAGGGATATGCTACTCAAAACGGAGAATTAGCTCTCGGGAGAAACCTCAAAGTTGCATTTATGCCATGGAAAGGATATAATTTTGAAGATGCAATTGTTATATCTGAGAAAGTTGTGAGAGAAGATATATTTACTTCAATACATATAGATGAGTACTCAATAGATGTAAGAGACACAAAGTTAGGGACCGAGGAGCTCACTGATGACATCCCTAATGTCAGTGAGGAGGCAACAAAAGAACTTGACGAAAATGGGATGATTAGAGTAGGAGCAGATGTGACCCCGGGTGACATTCTGATTGGTAAAATAACTCCAAAAGGTGAATCTGATCCAACACCAGAAGAAAAATTACTTAGAGCAATATTTGGAGATAAAGCTGGAGATGTTAAAGATGCATCATTGAAAGCTCCACCATCTCTTAATGGAATTGTTATTGACAAGAAATTATTTGTTAGATCTTTTAAAGATAAGAGAAGAAGATCTCAAGATAAAGTTGATCTAGAGTTATTAGAAACAAAGTATGATAAAATTCTTAAAGATCTTAGGCTTAAACTTGTTGATAAACTTTCATCTGTTGTTAATGGAAAGACTTGTCAAGGTGTATTTAATGATCTTGGTGAAGAAGTCCTTGTAAAAGGAAAGAAATTTACTAATAAGATGTTAGCTAACATTGAAGACTATACCCATTTAACAAAGGGAGTATGGACGACATCAGATAATCTGAACGCTACAATTTCATCGCTTTTACATAATTACAGAATACAAGAAAATGATATTCAAGGCTCACTTAGAAGAGAAAAATTTACAATAAGCGTAGGAGATGAACTTCCGCCTGGAATTAAAAAACTTGCTAAGGTATATATAGCAAAGAAAAGAAAACTTAAAGTTGGAGATAAAATGGCTGGTAGGCACGGAAATAAAGGTATTGTTGCAAGGATTGTGAGACAAGAAGATATGCCTTTCTTAGAAGATGGTACACCAGTTGATATTGTTCTAAATCCTCTTGGTGTTCCATCCAGGATGAATATTGGGCAAATTTATGAAACTGTTCTTGGATGGGCAGGAAAAGAGCTAGGTAGAAAGTTCTCAACACCAATTTTTGACGGAGCTACACTTGATGAAATAAATCAGCTTACTGATGAAGCAGGTGTACCTAGATTTGGCCACACTTATTTGTATGACGGTGGTACTGGAGAAAAATTTGATCAAGCGGCTACGGTTGGAGTTATATACATGTTGAAACTCGGGCATATGGTTGATGACAAAATGCATTCTAGATCTATTGGTCCATATAGTTTAATTACTCAGCAACCTCTGGGTGGTAAAGCTCAGTTTGGTGGTCAAAGATTTGGTGAAATGGAGGTATGGGCCCTTGAAGCTTACGGAGCATCAAGTGCGCTTCAAGAAATTTTAACTATAAAATCGGATGATGTTATAGGTAGGGCTAAAGCTTATGAATCAATTGTTAAGGGTGAAAATCTCCCTGACGCTGGTCTTCCAGAGTCATTTAATGTATTGATGCATGAATTAAAGGGTCTTGGTTTAGATATTAGATTAGAAGAAAAATAAATTAAAAAATAAAAATGGCAAAAAATAACGAATTATTGACGCAGAAGAAGTTTAATACTATTTCAATTGGTTTATCTTCACCCGAGGTTATACTTGGTAACTCTAGAGGTGAGGTTCTAAAGCCTGAAACCATAAACTATAGAACTCATAAACCTGAGAGAGATGGGCTTTTTTGTGAGAGGATCTTTGGCCCTGTTAAAGATTACGAATGTGCATGTGGTAAATACAAAAGAATTAGATATAAAGGTATTGTTTGCGATAGATGTGGTGTTGAGGTTACAGAAAAGAAAGTCAGAAGAGACAGAGTTGGTCATATTAATCTTGTTGTGCCAGTTGCACATATATGGTATTTCAAGTCTTTACCTAATAAAATAGGATATCTCCTAGGATTACCTTCAAAGAAACTAGATATGATTATTTATTATGAAAGATATGTTGTTATTCAGCCAGGAGAAGCTAAGAATGCAGAAGGTGAATCTGTAAATAAGATGGACTTTTTAACAGAAGAAGAATATTTAACAATAATGGAATCCCTTCCAGCTGACAATCAGTTTTTAGATGATGCTGATGAGAGAAAATTCATAGCAAAAATGGGTGCAGAATGTCTGATTGATTTGTTATCGAGGATTGATTTAGAAGAACTTTCATACGAATTAAGGCATAAAGCAAATAACGAGACTTCAAAACAAAGAAAAACAGAGGCTTTAAAAAGACTTCAGGTTGTTGAATCATTTAGAGAGGGAAATGAAAGAAAGGAAAACCTACCAGAGTGGATGGTTGTTAAAGTAATCCCTGTTATTCCACCTGAATTAAGACCACTTGTGCCACTAGATGGAGGAAGATTTGCCACTTCTGATCTTAATGATTTATACAGGAGAGTAATTATCAGAAACAATAGGTTAAAAAGACTAGTTGAAATTAAAGCACCTGAAGTAATTTTAAGAAATGAAAAAAGAATGCTTCAAGAGTCTGTCGATTCTCTATTTGATAATACCAGAAAATCTTCAGCAGTTAAAACCGAGTCTAATAGACCATTAAAATCATTATCTGACTCTCTAAAAGGAAAACAAGGGCGTTTTAGACAAAATCTTCTAGGAAAAAGAGTAGACTATTCTGCGAGATCAGTAATTGTTGTAGGACCAGAACTGAAATTATACGAATGTGGATTACCAAAAGATATGGCAGCTGAGCTTTATAAGCCATTTATAATTAGAAAGCTTATAGAGCGGGGAATTGTTAAAACAGTCAAATCTGCAAAAAAAATCATTGACAGAAGAGAACCGGTTGTATGGGATATATTAGAGAATGTTTTGAAAGGGCACCCTGTATTACTCAATAGGGCCCCTACATTACATAGATTAGGAATACAAGCATTTCAGCCAAAGCTTATTGAAGGAAAAGCTATTCAGCTACATCCATTAACATGTACTGCATTTAATGCCGACTTTGATGGTGATCAGATGGCAGTTCATCTACCGTTGGGTCCAGAAGCTATATTGGAGGCACAACTGTTAATGCTTGGTTCTCATAATATTTTGAATCCAGCTAATGGTTCACCAATTACAGTTCCTTCTCAGGATATGGTTTTGGGTCTTTATTATATGACAAAATCAAGAAAATCTTCTGAATCACATGAACTTAAAGGTGAAGGTTTGACTTTCTATTCTCCTGAAGAGGTTAATATGGCATATAATGAAAAAATTGTAGATCTAAATGCTATAATTAAATGTAAGATAAAGACATCTGAATCTGACGATTCGTATGAAATAATAGAGACTACTCCAGGAAGAATTTTCTTTAATGAAGTAGTTCCAGAAAAAGCAGGATTCTTTAATGAAGTTCTTACAAAGAAAAATCTTAGAGAAATTATTGGACAGATTCTTTATTCAACATCAGTTCCTGAGACTGCGGAATTCCTGGATAAAATAAAAGATCTTGGATATACATTTGCATTTAAAGGTGGATTATCTTTTAGTTTAGGTGATATAATAATTCCTGAACAAAAACAACATCTAATTGATGATGCAAATAATCAGGTGGATGATATTATAGGTAACTACAATATGGGTCTTATTACTAATAACGAAAGATATAATCAGGTTATTGATGTTTGGACATCTGCAAATGCAACATTAACTGAGCTTGCAATGAAACAAATTAGCGAGGATCAGCAAGGTTTTAACTCAGTTTATATGATGCTTGATTCTGGTGCTAGAGGTTCTAAAGAACAAATTAGGCAACTTACAGGAATGAGAGGATTAATGGCTAAGCCAAAAAAATCTAATGTTGGTGGTGGTGAGATTATTGAAAACCCTATACTGTCTAACTTTAAGGAAGGTCTCTCTATTCTAGAATACTTCATCTCAACTCACGGTGCTAGGAAAGGTCTTGCAGATACTGCGTTGAAGACTGCCGATGCAGGATATTTAACTCGTAGATTACATGATGTTTCGCAAGATGTTGTTGTTAACGAGTTTGACTGTGGAACTTTAAGAGGGATTGAAGTGACTGCACTAAAAAAGAATGAGGAAATTGTTGAAACTTTAGGTGAGAGAATCTTAGGGAGAGTAGCACTGAATGATATAATTGATCCATCTACTAATGAGGTAATAATTGAAGGTGGTAATTTAATCGAAGAAGATACTGTTAGTAGAATTGAGGATACTCTTATTACTTCTGTTGAAGTTAGGTCACCATTAACATGTGAGACTAAAAAGGGAATATGTGCTAGTTGTTACGGAAGGAATCTTGCAACTGGTAAGTCCATTCAAATTGGAGAAGCTGTTGGTGTTGTTGCCGCTCAGTCAATCGGTGAGCCAGGTACTCAATTAACACTTAGAACATTCCACGTTGGTGGTGTAGCTGGAAATATTTCTGAGGAGAATTCATTAATATCAAAATTTGACGGAGTTGCAGAAATTGAAGATCTAAAAGTTGTTAAGACTAAAGATAGTGAAGGTAACTCTTCTAATATTGTGATATCGAGAACTTCAGAAATTAAAATTTTAGACTCAAAAACAAAAAATGTTTTGAGTACTAATAACATACCCTATGGTTCATATCTAAATGTTAAAAATGGACAAAAATTATCCAAAGGTGATGTTGTATGTCAATGGGACCCGTTTAATGGTGTAATTGTTTCCGAATTTTCTGGAAAAATTGTTTATGAAAATATCGAAGTTGGTAAAACCTATCAAGTTGAAATTGATGAACAAACAGGATTTAAAGAAAAAGTTATTACTGACTCAAGAGATAAAAAATTAATTCCTACACTTCTTATTCAAGATAAAAAAGGTGTAACCTTGAGGTCATATAACCTACCTGTTGGTGCACATATTATGGTTGATGAAGATGAATCAATTGAAAAGGGAAAAATTTTGGTTAAAATTCCAAGAAAATCAGCTAAATCAGGTGATATTACTGGTGGTTTACCAAGAGTGACTGAATTGTTTGAAGCAAGAAATCCATCTAATCCGGCAGTAGTATCCGAAATTGACGGTGTTGTTTCCTTTGGAAAAATTAAAAGAGGAAATAGAGAGATTATAGTTGAATCTAAATTTGGTGATATTAAAAAATATTTAGTAAAACTATCCAATCAAATACTTGTTCAAGAAAATGACTTTATTAAGGCTGGAATGCCTTTATCAGATGGATCAATTACACCTAACGATATTCTAAACATCAAGGGTCCTTCTGCCGTTCAACAATATCTTGTTAATGAAGTTCAAGAGGTTTATAGGCTTCAGGGAGTTAAGATTAATGATAAGCATTTTGAAGTTGTAGTTAGGCAAATGATGAGAAAAGTTAAGATTATTGATACTGGAGATACTTTATTCCTTGAAGATCAAATTATATATAAAGATGAGTTTATTGAACAAAATGACAAATTATATGGTATGAAAGTTGTTGAAGATGCTGGAGATAGTGAAAATTTTAAAGTTGGGCAAATTGTTTCAGCTAGGCTTCTAAGAGATGAAAACTCAATGTTGAAAAGGGATGATAAAAACCTGGTTGATGCCAGAGATGCAAAACCTGCAACAGCTTCAACACAACTCCAAGGTATCACAAGAGCTGCACTACAAACAAAATCATTTATTTCAGCAGCATCATTCCAAGAAACTACAAAAGTATTAAACGAGGCTGCAGTTAATGGAAAGAATGACATGTTAGAAGGCTTAAAAGAGAATGTTATTGTAGGTCACAAGATTCCTGCTGGTACTGGGATGAGAAAATACAACGATATTATTGTTGGTCCTAAAGATGAGTATAATAGCTTACTAATTAATAAAGAAGAAGAGGAGCTAAATTATTAATTTAAATCAATGTCAGAAGAAAAGGTAATTCTTGTTGATAAAAATGATAATCAAATTGGATTCATGCCAAAACTTGAGGCTCATCAAAAAGGTGTTCTTCATAGAGCATTTTCAATTTTCATATTTAATAATAAATATGAGCTTTTACTTCAAAAAAGAGCTTCTTCGAAATATCATTCAGGTGGATTATGGACAAATACATGTTGCAGTCATCCCCGTGAAGATGAAGACATATTAGATGCTGCAAACAGAAGACTTATTGAGGAAATGGGTATTGAAACTAGTCTCAGAAAAGTCTATGAATTTACATATAAGGCAGAGTTAGATAACAATTTAACCGAACACGAATTTGACCATGTTTTTTATGGGGTTTATAATGAAGATCCAGAAATAAATTCAGACGAGGCTGATGATTTCAAGTGGATAGATATGGATTCGTTGTATGAAGACATTAAAAAAAATGGAGATATTTATACAGTTTGGTTCAAAATAGCTTTTGAGTATTTTTATAATTATTTAAAAAAATGAAAGTAACAGTTAGTAGAAAAGCACATTTTAATGCTGCTCATAAATTATTTAGATCTGATTGGTCAGATGAAAAAAACAAAAAAGTTTTTGGAAAATGTGCTAATGAAAATTACCATGGTCATAACTATGAATTAATTGTAAGTTTGACTGGAGAAATTGATAAAGAGACAGGATATGTGTATGATTTAGGTAAGCTTAAAAATATAATTAAAGTTGAGGTTGAGGAATATTTAGATCATAAGAATTTAAACCTAGACATTGATGATTTCAAAACAATAAATCCCTCTGCTGAAAATATTGCTATTCTAATTTACAATAAGCTAATTCCTCATTTTGATAAAAATTATGAACTTAAAATAACACTATACGAAACACCCAGAAATTTTGTGGAGTATAGTGGCTAGTCAATTGTAATATCTCTTAAAATTTTTCCGTATTTAGAAACTTTTATTCCTTCAGTAAGAGTATCATATAACTTGCGTAGTAACTCAATATTTGCATCAGGTATTTGACTAACTGCAATATAGGGCGATATTTCATTTTCAGAGTTAGTTATTGAAAAGTTTAATGTATATAAATATTTTTTTCTAATTAATTTTTCCAATTCTGAGTTGACGGAGTCTATCCTTTTTTGATTATTTTCAATTTGTGCATTGTAAAATATTTCTAATAAATCTAGATTTTGTGAATTGTATTGTCGCATTATAGAATTATATTCTTGAAGAAGATCACTATTCTTCGATCCTTTAATTTCATAGCTAGAGTCAAAAGTAGAAAGTCTTGTATTAATTTCTATTTCACCTTTATTTCCAAAAAAAGCAATAATATCATTTAATGAATCACCATCTTCTTTGTCAAGGTATAGATAATAGATGTCAGGTTCTTCAATATTTGTACTTAATTTATAGTTACCTCCTCCTCTTAAATAAACCGAGTCTAAATTAACCACTAAAGAGTCTTTTTCTGCTTGAAGATATAAAGTTCCTTTTTTCAAACCATCTACGTTCCCCGAAACAATCATTTCATTTTCATTTGAACCGCAAGAAATTATAAGTATTGCTATTATTAGAATTATTTTGTTTTTCATATTAAATATTTATCCAGTATGTGAGTTTTAAATTTATTGATCTAAGTTGAGGAGTAATCTTATCATCTGTAAAATAATTATCATTATACACCAAATATAAGTCAGATAATGGAGCAAACCTCCATTGAAGTCTGGAATTAATACCAAGGTCTTCAAATTGATTAGAATACTGAACATATGTAGCCCAATATATTTTTTTTGTAAATGTTAGTTCAAATTTTGGACTTATTAAAAATATATCTCTTGTTGGGTATGGTTTAGGTAACTTGATTGAATCATAATTAAGTCTTAATGACATATTAAAAATTGGCTGTCTTCTATATGACAATCTACTTTGAATTGAAAATTTTGTTCCATTATAAAATGATCCATATGAAATCTCTGAGTCTGAAGTAAATAAATTTCTACTAGGAGATTTATATGAGATTGAATAGTCTGTAAAATCATAGTATCTGTTTGCTGGAAGAGGAGTAGCTCCATTTGTTCTTGTAGGATCAAATTCGAAAAATAAATAATCTTTACGTTGTTTTCTCTCAATATTTAGCTCTGCTTGATTCAGATAACTTATAAATACTGATGTTTGATTATAAGTCAATTCCTGTTTGTTTTGAAATAGAGGTCTAAATACAAACGATGTAAAATGGCCAATTTCGATATTCAAAATTTTTTCAGTATTTGGATAAATTCTGTATTTATATGTCGGCTCAAATTTATATACTCCATATCTTCTAAAGTAGCCAAGATCTGATCTATGATTATCACCAACATAGGCAGAATAAAAATTAATAAAATGATTTCTTGAATTTCGAGTAATCCTAAATGAAGTATTCAAGCTTTTTTTGTTATGACTTTTATCTGGTAAAATAGATTTATGTATAAATGCCTTGCCACTCCAACTTCCATCATTATTTGCTAGATTATACTCTGCTCCAATAACCCTATTATACCTTTCAGATTCATTTACAAAATCATATTTTTTTGTATTCTCTCTGTTTAAAATAAAAAATGAAAAGTTAGATCTCGAAAAAACTTTTTTATTAAATGTTAGAAGAGTATTATTATTTTGAGGAATTTCATTCTTAATATCCTCATTGGTCAGAACATTTAGTAATCCAATTCTTGTTGAATTATTTATCTTTCCACTTAATCTTACCCCAGATATAATCTTATTTTCAACAGTTTCACCATCTTGATTCTTTGCTACACCTATTCTTCTCGAAAAAAATGTTTGTGACTCTCTTGTTCCAAAATTTGAAAATAAATCTGAGTTTTGAGTAAAAAATTGTCTTTTCTCCGGCAACCTTGTTTCCCACTTAGTTGTATTAACAATCTGATCATCTACCTCAACTTGAGAGAAATCTGGGTTTAATGTAGCATCGAGATTTAGCGAGTTTCCAATCGGAATTTTAAGGTCAACACCATAATCAAAATCTTTTAATTGATATTTATTTTCAAAGTCTTTACCTTGAATAGCATTTATATATGGAATTAATGTCACTGGTTTTTTGGAGTTTCCAAGCGGTTTTTCAAAATTAAATTCTCCCATATATGCAAGGTTACCAATACTTTGATTCTGTGGAATATTAACCCACGTTGAGTGTTCTAATGATTGAGTATCACTTCTGTACATGTTGAATCTCCATCTTTTATCACCATTAATAAAATATAATTGATTAAATGGAATTTTAATTTCTACTAAATAATAGTCGTCGTATAATTTTGATTCAACATACCAAATGGCATCCCAAGATGAATTTCTATCAGTTCTGTAATTTCTATTTCCTCCTGATACTAATACGTCTCCCTTAAGTCCTAGATGATTTGTTTGAAATTGAAATCCATTAGTAGCATCACTAAAAGTGTCAAAAATTAACTGAACATAATCTGCACTGGCTGTGCTAAAGTCTCTTTTTAGTGAATAGACAGTAAACTTTTTCTCCTTTGTATATGCTTTAATCAGAAAGTATAAATTTTCATCATCAAAAACTGCTTTAAATTCTGTTTGTTTTATTGCTTTTACATTATCTTCAGGTCTCCATTGCCAAAAATCATTACCAATATTAGCCTCTTCCCAAACTTTTTCTGACTCAACTCCATCAATTGTTATATCATCACTAATATATTTTACAGTGTAATCTTGTGCAGACAAAGTCACACACACAACAACGAAAATTATGGTTAGGTAATTTTTCAATTAGTTTTTTAAAAATTTAAAATTAGTATTTTAGAGTTCAATAAGATAATACTTATTAGAGTATTATATTTGATTTATATTGCACAAAAAAAATTTTGAGACTTTTAATTTATATTGTTCTTAGTATCTCTTCAACTTTAAACTGGGGATCCACTGCACACAGAACTATGTCTGAGGTTGCATCACTTTATCTTACTGAAAACACAACTAATAAAATAAATGAAATCTTAGACGGTGAGACAATTGTTACAGTATCAACGTATGCAGATGATATAAAGTCTGATAGTAGATATGATAAGTATTACAACTGGCACTTTATCAATATGGAATTAGATGAAGATTATGAAGATACTGTCCCTTCAGAAAAAGGAGATCTTTTTATCGCAATAAATACTTGTCTTGATATCCTTGAGAGTGAATCATCAACAGATTCAGAAAAATCATTTTACTTAAAACTACTTATTCATTTTATAGGAGACCTTCACCAACCAATGCACATTGGTAGATATGAAGATAGGGGTGGAAACAGAATTTATGTAAAATGGTTTGGAAGAAATTCTAATTTACATAGAGTATGGGATTCAGATATGATTAATGGATATAATATGAGCTACAGTGAACTTGCCAAAAACCTGCCTTCACCTGAAAAGCTTGAAATTGAATTTGAAAGAGATGATCTAATCGATTGGGTTAACGAAGTACACTCTTATACAAGAAAGATTTACAATGATGTTTCTGTTAATGACAACTTAGGATATGAATATCAGTATGAAAACTTCCAAACTGTTAGAGATTTACTCTTGATAGGAGGTTTAAGATTAGCTTCAGTTCTTAACTACCTATTTGATTAAATCTATGCTTCTATTTATAAATTCAGTTAGTTCCTTACCAGTTAGAGTATTTTGAGAAAGTTTTGCAAGATCTACAGATTGTTTAATTAGACTGTTTCTTTTTTTCTCTGTTCGAGTATTTAATATTTTACTCACCAACTCATGATTTGTATTAACAATGAGAGAGAACATATCTGGCATACTTCCCATGCCTCCTCCCCCTGTTTGTTGCATCTCCTTCATTCTTCTCATAAACTCTGGTTGAGCTAGCATAAATGGTAATGAACTACTATCTAGGGGCTCAAGTTGAACAGTATATTTATCATCAGAAACTGCACTTTCAATCATTGGTTTTAACTTTTCTTTCTCTTCGTCAGACAATTTAGAGATAACTTGATCATCTTTCTTGATCAAATTTTCTAAAGTATCAGAATCGACTCTTGAGAACTTTAGCTTTTCTTTCTTAGACTCAAGTTTTTGAATTAAATGTGGTATTATCGGTGAATCTAGTAATAAAACTTCATAACCTTTCTCTTTTGCTGACTCAATATAAGTATATTGTTCATCTTTATTTTGAGCATATAGAACAATTAAGTTTCCATCCTTATCGGTTTGTAAATCTTTAATCTTGCCCTCAAGTTCTTGATAAGTATAATACTTTTGGTCTACAGTAGGATACAGATTAAATGATTCTGCTTTATCATAAAACTTATCTTCAGTTAACATACCATATTCGATAACAACTTTGATATCATTCCACTTAGTTTCAAGATTTTCTCTCTCGTTTTTGAAGATTGAACTCAGTTTATCAGCAACTTTTCTAGTAATATAGTTGGTAATTTTTTTCACTGAAGTATCAGATTGAAGATAACTTCTAGAAACATTTAAAGGAATATCTGGAGAGTCAATAACTCCCTTTAATAAACCTAAAAATTCTGGGACAATACCCTCAACGTTGTCAGTTACAAAGACTTGATTTTGGTAAAGCTGAATTCTATCTTTTTGAAGATTAAGGTCATTTGATATTTTTGGAAAATATAATATTCCTGTCAGATTAAATGGATAGTCAACATTAAGATGAATGTGAAACAATGGTTCTTCGAATTGATATGGATATAATTCTTTGTAAAATTGTTTGTAATCCTCATCTTTTAGTTCAGATGGGGGTCTTGTCCATGCTGGATTTGGATTATTTATAATATTATCAACCGTTACCTTTTCATCTTTACCTTCTTCTTTTCCAGGAATGGTTTCTTCCTTTGTCCCAAATTTGATAGGATGAGGCATAAACTTATTGTATTTGTTAAGTAACTCCGTAATCTTAGACTCTTCAAGATAATCTTTAGAATCTTTTGAAATATGAAGAAGGATTTTAGTACCTCTTTCTTTTTTATCACTCTTCTTTAAGCTGTACTCAGGTGAGCCATCACAAACCCAATGAGCAGCAGGCTCATCTTTATATGACTTAGTAATGATTTCAACTTTATCCGCAACCATGAAAGACGAGTAAAAACCAAGACCAAAGTGACCTATTATGCCAGTATCTTTTGAAGTCTCTTTATACTTTTCAAGAAATTCCTCAGCTCCTGAAAAAGCAACATCATTAATATATTTTTTAACTTCCTCAGAAGTCATACCTACGCCATTGTCCATAATCTGAAGTATTTTTTTCTTTTTGTCAATTTTAATTTCAACTCCAAGTTCTCCGATTTCACCTTTCACTTCTCCTATACTAGACAGGTGTTGAATCTTTGTTAGTGCGTCTGTAGCATTTGAAATAAGTTCTCTTAAAAAAATTTCTTGATCACTATATAAAAACTTTTTTATAAGTGGGAATATATTTTCAACCGAAACATTAATTTTTCCTTTAGGCATAATTATATTTTAACATAACAATTGCAAAAAAAATACCAATCAATAAGTATGACAAATTGACATTATTTTCTAATTAAATAAAGCCCTATAAAGTTAATTAACCCGTTAAATGGCAGTAGTTCATATCCTATTGAGTAGCCTCCAATTAACTCTGGAGGAATATTTCCTATTAATATAATTAGAATTATATTAATGATAACTACTATATAGACTTTATCATCATCAACTTTATAATTAGTAAATATCCCAAATGCAAATAAACCTAAAAGTGGTCCATATGTATACTGAGCTACGGTTAAAAGGCTGTCTATAACATTCTTGTCTAAATAATACCTAAAGAAAATTACCACTATTACGAGTAAAATACTCATTAGGACATGAATATATTTTCTGGTTTTTTTAGAATTAGGTCTATTACTATCAATTTTCAATATATCAACACAAAAGGAAGTAGTCAGTGACGTTAAAGCACTATCGGCACTACTATAGGCAGCGGCTATTAGACCTAATATAAAAGTTATACCTAAAAATCCTCCAAGTCCCGAACTAAGTGCAATTTCAGGAAATAGAAGATCTGTTCTAGGACTATTATCAACTAGCGGAATATTAATTCCATTTTGATTTGAATATATATATAAAAGTGCACCTAAAACTATGAATAAAAATGTCACTGCAGTAAGAATAAAACTAAAAACAATCATATTTTTTCTTGCATCATTTAAATTTCTACAAGTGAGATTCTTTTGCATCATATCTTGATCCAAACCTGTCATACAAATTGTTATAAAAGCACCCCCAATAATAGATTTTAAAAAGTAGCTTCTCTCCATTATGTTATCTGTTACAAATATTTGATTATACTCTTTAAAATCTGTCGATCCAACAAATTCAACAAAAGTCCATCCAATATCTTTATTTATGTAATGTATAGATAGCACAACTGCAAGAATCATTAAAGTTGTTTGTATAGTATCTGTCCAAACTATTGTTTTTATTCCTCCTCTCCGAGTATACAACCATATCAAAGAGATTGATATAATCACGGTTATTTCATAGGGTATCCCAAAATCATCTAGAACAAATTCTTGAAGAACAATTGCAACTAAATATAATCTAAAAGATGCACCTAAAATTCTTGATATTAAAAATGAAATTGATCCAACCAAATGAGACTTTTTTCCAAAGCGTTCATTTAAATACTCATATATAGATGTTAACCCGTGGTTATAGTATACAGGTAATAATAAATTAGCTACTACTAAGTATCCGATTAAGTATCCAATAACAACTTGAAAATATGTAAATTGTGATTCTCCAACCCATCCTGGCACTGAAATAAAAG
>MDTE01094604.1_pt1 | contig 16531 bp, 15 predicted proteins | sample 811231 | NCBI WGS metagenome assembly MDTE01 (sample SAMN05326651, study PRJNA326480) | marine metagenome | isolation source: seawater | place: Indian Ocean: Red Sea | collected 2010
ATATCCATCGACCGGAAATGAGATCTCGGAGAATTTGCATACCCAATTCCATGGATAATAGCCATGTTCCCTTTTTTATATATGTCCCTCATAGGAGACATGGATGGATGTAACGCATATTCTGTATCTATGGCGAGCATATCCGCCTCCGGTATGCTCAGAGATCGTCTGTTGTCGTAGTAGTTGCCGTCGTTGTAGGGGATAACTGTATTGAAATAGTCGTTTCCCCCGGACAATTGCAGAACAACTATTACAGGTTCTTTGCTTTTAGTGACCATATTTGCCTCCTCTACTTGCAGTTCAGAGCCCTTTTTAATTCAATGTCTATCCAAACTGATACTCTCTAGTCGATGCGATTAGCGCGAGCATTTCGCTGGCTCTAACCGCCGATTGTTCGTAGGATTTTTCATCCCAGGTTATATCTCCCTGTTCATTGGCATGAGATATAAGTTCATCTCGTGTTTTGTCCTTTACTGGTAGCGGTCCCATTTGTTCAAGACATTTCTCAACAAGTTCTTCTGGTGACATGCTCCCCTCATCGCAGTCAGCGATTTTGGAAATAATCTTTTTTACACCAGGGAGATTGGTGTCGCTAAGTCGGTCAGATACGAAATTGACCCTCTTAACAAGCGCCCCACTGTTGATCCACTCCCTGCCTGTATGCCAGCCTTCGACACTTGGAGGATCCAATATATCTTGACCCATGTATCCTGGTTCTTTGGCAGCAGATTCTAATCTGGGGTCGGGGCCTAGAACGTCTTCCACGAGACGCAGTGTTCCAACTACCACTTCGACCGGGCTTTTTACTCTCTTATAGGCTGATTCTTTAAAAAAGTCTGAGTTAAACAAGACCCTTAGTACTGGCTTCACCTCATAGTTTTCCTCAATAAGTACCTTTGCCAGTTGATCCACCGCAGCCGGGTTTCTTGGTGGTTCTATGTTCCATGCGGGGACTTGAGGCTCATCTTCAACAAAAAAATTATAGAGGTGACGAGCTATAAATTTTGAGCATGCCTCTTGTTGAAGGATGATATCGATGATGTCTTCACCGTCGAAATTCCCCGTATGGCCCAGGAATGTTTTTTCTGTGTAATCATGGTCTTCTGCCCTAAACTCAAATTTCCAAGGGTGCCGACCATATGGATATCTAGGCATTTTTGCGCCTATGGTCCATCCAGTAAACGCTCTCGAGCATTCAAAAACATCGGTTTCCGTGTAATTGCCCACTCCCAGGGAAAATAGTTCAAGTAGCTCACGCCCCCAATTCTCGTTTGGAGCATTTTTATGATTTTCGTTGTTGTCCAGCCAGAATATCATTGCTGGGTCTCTGGCAAGGTTTACTAGAAGGGTTCGATAATTTCCCATGCCTTCTTCCCGGAACATGGCAATCTGATCCAGCAGATGGTTACAGTTATCTACTTTCGCGTTTCCAGTAGCAAATACGTGATGCCAAAAGAGTGCCATTTTCTCTTGAAGGGGTCGTCGTGTGTTCAACATGAAATAGAGCCAGTTTGCCTGGCCAGGTCCGGATGCTCCGCCAGGGACTTCAGTTATTGGGTGGCGTCTTAGTAACGAATATTCGTCGACTGCTTCCTCAGAGTCGAGGGTCAAAAGTTTTTCTACTGTGCCCTCGTAACCAATTGCGCAAAATATATCGAGTTCGTCACCGCTTGCCCCAAACCCCGCACGCCTTAAAAGATGGGCCAATAATTCTCTTTCTGCCGTCACAGTCATACCAACCTCCTATCACAAATACAGGTGAATTATCCTGTTTTTAGATACACTTTATTGCACCTTCGTATTACCACAATTATGGCATCGTGATTTCTCATGTCAATAACCTCCCATTTCTGGAATTATTTGCCTAAATAACTCATATGAGTATGGATTGCGTTTTGCGCTTAGTACTTATTAAGTTTCGCTTCTGATTCTGGCGTTTTCTCTTGACCCATGTCATATCATTACCCCCTAGGACATAATGCTTTTGGAGGTGACATATGCCAGCAGTAGCAGGATTAGGTCATGTGGGGATTTATACGCATGATTTATTTAAGATGAGAGACTTTTATTCTCGCGTGATGGGGTTAGAAATTACGGATGAAGAAACAGAGGACAGGGGTATAGTCTTCATGTCATCTAATCCGGAGGAAGAGCATCATGAATTTGTTTTGATGAAAGGAAGAGACGTACCTGAAGGTTCCAAGATGGTTCAGCAGATCTCCTTTTACGTCAATACACTTTCAGAATTAAAGCAGTTTCACTCGGTTTTTCAAGACGAAGAAGTTCGTATAGAACGCACTGTTAGTCATGGTAACGCGTTTGGTATGTATGCCCTTGACCCCGAGGGGAATACTATAGAGGTCTATTATAGAACCGGGTTCCCCGTTCCTCAGCCCTGCGCAGATCCGGTTAACCTTGAAGATGCAGAGGAGTTATTGCTAGATCAGGCCAGATCTCGAATACCTGCCTAGTCAAGAGGTTAGACATTGCTTAATAGATGGCCGGACGATCGACTTGAAAAGCGGGAAGCTTTGTTGAGTGCTGTGTCATCGATTTCGGACATAGTGGTCCGGAATGTCTCATTCGGCGAAGAACATTGTTATCTACATCCAGATAGCTGGGATGCTATTCATGATAGCGGTCTTCTTTCCTTGAAGTTGCCTTCAGAGATTGGTGGGGCTGAGGCAGATCCTGTCACTCAGCTTGAAGTATTGACGGCTTTGGCCTCGATAGATACCTCCGCCGCGTGGTGCACTATGGTAAGTGCCACAAATGTTGGGTCGGCGGGGGCTTTTCTTCCTGATACTGGGGTAGACATAGTCTTTGCTGAGGAATCTTCTACGTCTCACCCGTCTATTGTTGGGGTTGGAATGCCGTTCGGAGAGGCTATCCCCTCTGAAAACGGTTTTTTTGTAACCGGCAGATGGCCCTACGGTAGCGGCATAAAGGGATCAGAATGGGTCACGGCAGGAGCCAAAGTTTTATCTGGAGCCCAGTCTAGTGGAGTTCCGGAAATAAGAGCGTTATTCAGAAAATCAGAAGTTAATATAATAGACAACTGGAATGTAGCAGGTTTGAGAGGAAGTGGCAGCAATGATTATGAGGTTTCTGAACTCCACGTCCCTCTTGAGCTCACTTGGTCAGGGGATGACCTCCCATTGAGAGGTGGGGATCTATACAGAATTAAGAGACCCGCTTTTGTGGTGTTTGGGCATGCAGGGATTGCGATTGGCACAGCAAAGAGATCATTACAAGAAATTAAATCTTTGTCATTTTCCAAGACAAGAGGAGTTCCCGGACAGACCTCTATTGGAGATAGTCCTCATTTCCAAATGATGCTAGGAAATATTGACCTAAAGATGCGATCCATTGAGGCACTGTCAAAAAATGTGTTTGAACAGGCTTGGGATGTCGCTAAGTCTGGAAATATTCTTTCTGAGAAAGAACAATTTAGGATCAGAGCAGTAGGCGCATGGGTGACGAGAGAATCTCTGGATATAGTAGACTCGTGCTTCCATGCTGCTGGTGGTTCCGCATTGAACATGGACAATCCGCTTCAGCAATGCTTTAGAGATATGCATGCTGCAGCCCAACATTTTATGGTAAGCCCTGATCACGTTAGCAGCTATGGAGCTATCTCCTAACCTTCCCGGAGAAACTTTAACCACTGAAATATGAAATATTTAAAAGGGAGTTGAAAAATGGCAGAGATAGATCAGAATCTGGCTTTTGAACCTGCAACGATAATTGGTGAACTTATAAAATCAAAAGAGTTATCTCCAGTGGAGATAACGAAGCTATATCTTGAGCGAATTGAAAAACTTGATTCAAATCTAAATTCGTATTTGACGGTAACAGCCGATATAGCTTTAAGTGCTGCTCAAAAAGCTGAAACCGAAGTGATGAGAGGAGGTGAGTTGGGAGCACTCCATGGTATTCCTATTTCTATTAAGGATCTTCAGATGACGAAAGGGGTTCGTACAACAGGAGGATCTTTAGCGTATAAGGATCGTATTCCTGAAGCGGATTGTGCGGTGGTAGAGCGTGTTCTTAAAGCCGGGGCAATTATGCTAGGTAAGACCAACTCCCCAGAATTCGGGCTATTAGGTGCTAACGAAAATCGATTGGGAGATCCTTGTCGGAACCCGTGGAATGTGGATAGAACCTCCGGAGGGTCTAGTGGAGGAGCAGGAGCATCTATTGTTGCAGGCCTGACATCCCTGGCAACGGGAGGGGATGGAGGCGGATCGATCAGGATCCCGGCAAGTTTTAATGGTATCTATGGGATAAAGCCTACCCAGGGGAGGGTTTCCAGTTTCTCTGGAGCTTTGAGTTCTCCGTTGGCGAATTATTTGAGCCAACAAGGGCCACTGACGCGGACAGTGAAAGACTCTGCGCTATTGTTACAGGTATTAGCAGGGTATGATTCGCGAGACCCTGGCTCACTTAGGGCACCAGTGCCTAATTTCTTAGACTCTGTTACTAGAGAGATATCAGGCTTAAAAATTGGGTGGAGCCCGGACTATGGATATGCGTCGGTTGATAGCGAAGTTCTCTCTATTACTGAGAGTGCAACCAATGTTTTCACAGAACTTGGATGTACGGTAATTGAATCCAACCTGAAGTTGGAAGGGGCTTTTGATACATGGTTCACACTTTTTGCTGCGGGAGCTTTTGCCACACAAGGCCATTTACTTGATGATGAAAAAGATCCTTTGACATGGTACGCCAGGTATGCAATTGAACACGGCTCAAAAACGACTGGGGCTGATTATGTGAAGGCGGTAGGGGAGAGAGATAGGATGATTCAATTATTCGAGGATGAGTTTGAAAAATTCGACATAATCCTTTCCCCCACAATGGCAGTTACGGCATTTCCTACAGACGCCTATCCAGAAACAATTGGAGGCGAAGAGCCATATCCTAATCCAGAATGGGGATTTTTACCGTTCACACACCCTATAAACACGATTGGTTATACTGCGGCCAGCGTTCCTTGTGGTTTTGACACAGATGGGATGCCAGTGGGTCTCCATGTTTTAGGGAAACATGGAGACGAAGAGACGGTACTCGCTGTAAGTGCTGCTTTTGAGGAAGCAAAACCCTGGATTCAGCATCGGCCTTTGCTTAGCTAACAATTGCATTGCTAAAAATTTGAATTTTGAAGTCTGGTTACCGTGATTGGATTAGTCTATTCCTCTTCGTAAGGCTCTGCCTGGGGTGACACCAGTGTTATTGCCATCATCAATAACAATCTTGCCGTTTACTATCACGTAGTCTATGCCGATAGGGTATTGTTTTGGATTTTCTTTAGTCGCTGGGGCTTTTACAGTGTCTGGGTTGAATAGAACTATATCCGCCTTATAGCCGTCCTTGATTAGACCTCTATCCTTTAAGCCCAATCGTTGAGCAGGGAATGACGTCATTTTTCTTATGGCTTCAGGGAGTCTCAGCTGTTTTTCAGCTCTCACAAATTCAGCAAGCACAACAGGAAAGCACCCGTAGGTCCTAGGGTTTGGATATTCCCCAAACAGAATTGCGTCGCTTGCTACCATCCCGGCAGGGTGAGAAACGAATGCTGGCAGTGTTTGAGGATTAGTACCTAGCCCAACCGTTGAGATACCAAGATTTTCGTCCAGTAGTAAATCAAAAAGTGCGTCGGCTGGATCCTGATTTCTTAGATTGGCGATCTCAGTGATCAATAATCCATCATAAATTTTGTTAGCTTCTTTTGTAAAATTCGTTAGCCAATTGTTTTCCAATCTATCTATGGTTATCTCTTTTTTCATTCTCGATCTATCATCAGGATCTCTGAGAGCAGCCATTAATCTCTCTGGACCTCCATCCTTTGCCCAATGAGGCAACCCTATTGTTATCGTTGTGCCGGAATAAGGGTAGGTATAACAATCAAAAGTGACATCTAGTCCTTCGATCCGAGCATTGTCGACCAAGCCTAAATAATCAAGATGACTTCCATCTCCTTGGTAGCCCTGTCTGAAGTGTGTCAAGTGAATAGGGATACCGGACCGACGACCAATTTCTATTGATTCTTCCCATGGAGCAAGTACCCCTTGTTCTTTTAAGCTAGCCCGTGTGTGTGTGTGGTAAAAGCCTCCCAAACGGGCGCTTTCTTCGGAAAGCTCTATTAACTCTTCAGTTGACGCGTAAGCGCCTGGAGGATAGTCAAGGCCAGTGGATATTCCATAAGCTCCCTCCTCCATACATTCCCTCACTACAGATCTCATATTTGCTATTTCAGCATTATTCGCTGGTCTTTGCTCCCACCCCACGCTCCAGATTCGTACAGGAGAGTTGCCGAGTATGTATGCTACGTTTACCGCCACAGTGTTTTCGTATTTTGATAGAAGTTCACTTACTGTTAACCAGTCGGGTGGCATGGGTGGGTATCCATTTAGTCCTGAATCCAGCCAGATGTATCTTTCAAGCTCCTCCGTTGTTTTAAAAGGGGCGTGTGAGATGCCATCTATTCCTACCAACTCTGTTGTCACTCCTTGGCGTACTTTAGGATCATGGTGCGGAGCCCCCAGAATGGTTAAGCCAGCGTGTGAATGAAGATCTACAAATCCAGGAGAAACAACATATCCTTCGGCATCTATGTACCGATGGGCTTCGATATCAGATAGATCACCTCGGTGGAGTGAAATTGTGTCTCCGTCTATTCCGACAGCGCCCTTATAACCAGGATTCCCGGTTCCATCCAATATGGTTCCATTATGTATCAATATATCGAGCATGCCGGCCTCCTAATTATTCTGTTAATGACTTCACTTAAACTTCGCTTCCTTAATTACAAGGGATCAATGCACAATATGAGTATCCCTTTAGGTGATTTAATGGGAAATCATAGGATCAACAATCCAACATTAAACTTGACTAGTGTGGGTAGTTTAATATGATCCGCAATAGAAATCAGTTTTTGACTAAGGAGAGCCATATGACTATTGGGATTTCGACGCCATTACCCGCTTACAAGGTGAACGCTGGTTACATGGCCTCAAAGGCGGAACTATTGGGATTTGAATCAATTTGGTATGCGGAACATCCTGTATTACCTGTTAACACCACCAGCAGATTTCCTGGCTCTGAGGATGGAGTAATACCTTGGACATATGCACATTTTGCGGACCCATTTATTGCTTTAGCTCAAGCGTCAGGGACGACCTCTAAAATTAAGTTAGCCACCGGAATAACTTTAGTTCCCGAAAGGAATCCATTGGTCCTCGCGAAAACGGTGTCGACTTTGGATCTTTTCAGCGGGGGGCGTTTTCTTTTTGGAATAGGTACAGGTTGGTTGAGAGAGGAAACGGAACTGATGGGGGGTGACTTTGATCATAGGTGGACTCAGACAAAAGAGTCTCTGCTTGCTTTGAAGGAGCTCTGGACAAAAGATGAGGCCGAATTTCATGGTAAATATTATGATTTCCCCCCTGTAAAAATGTTTCCGAAGCCTGCTCAGAACCCACATCCACCAATATTGATTGGCGGCATGGCGAAAAACGTATTGCGTCGTATTGTCGATGTAGCCGATGGATGGTTGCCGAATAGAGTTACTCCCAAAGATGTGGAAACAAGTAGAAAAGAGTTAGATACTCTTGCGAAAGATCGGGGCAGGGACCCAAATACAATCACGATTACTATCTATGGACAGCCAGCTGATAGACGGGCTGCAGAAGATTATCTGAATGCTGGTGCAAACAGGGTAGTAGTGAGGCCCGAATATAAGGAGACTGAGGCAGAGATGGCTTCTGAATTAGAGAGAATTGCTGAAGAGGTTCTTTAAAGTAATCTCAAATAACCATGCCAAAATCAGGGGCTTAGTTTAATCCGGAGTCTCTTGTTTATTCGGCCTTTGCTCTCGTGTCCTACTACTTCGATTCGACCTACCTCGCGGGTATTGGATACATGTGTGCCTCCATCGGCCTGAAGATCCAGTCCAACTATATCTACAGTACGGACCTCTTTTATCGCAGGTGGTAATTTGTTGATTTTTAAACGAATTAGATCTGGAATTTTGAATGCCTCCTCTCTGGGAAGAGTTTCAACCACTATTTTTCTTTCCTCTTCAACTTCTCGGTTGATCAAATTTTCCATTTCGATAGCAAATTCTGTGGACATGTTCTCCAATTCAAAATCCATCCTAGCTGCCAGTGGAGTCATATTACCTCCGGTTACTAGAGCTCCATAATCCCTCCAAACAACACCACACAGAATATGCAACGCCGTGTGAGTTCGCATTAGTTGATATCGGTTGTCCCAATCCAATGATCCATGTATTTTTGTTCCTACGCTTGGAATGTCCCCGTCGAGTTTATGTATAAGTTGGCCTCCAGTCCTGGAAAGTTTTTGCACTGAAGAACTGCCGTTTTCCCATATAATGAACCCTGTATCAGATGGTTGGCCTCCTCCTCCGGGATAGAAAGCGGTTTGGTCTAGAGCTATTCCTGTATCAGTGACGTGTGTAACTACCGCATCAAACTCTCTTAAATAGCTGTCTTCGTAACAAAGTATTTCCGTCACTTTTGCCCCTTTGTATTCTTATGTCGTTTTTAGTCGGGTGGAGAATTTGTAAATATGAGGCTTCCTGCCGCCATAAACATTCCCCCGACCCCTTGGCAGAAAGATACTTCTACGTTGGGTACTTGATGAGAGGCCTCACCTCTTACCTGTCTAATAGACTCCTGGATCGCGAACATCCCGTACATTCCAGTATGTGTATATGAGAGTCCACCTCCGTTGGTATTCATAGGCAAACTTCCGCCGGGAGAGGTGTTACCTTGCTCTATAAATGCCCCTGCTTCACCTCTTGATACGAATCCAAGATCTTCTAGACCATAAATAGGTAAATGAGCAAATGCATCATAAATCATCAAGTGGTCTATATTGCTTTGATTGAGGCCTGACTCTTCAAAGGCCTTCTTGCTGGAAATTTTAAATGCAGTGGAAGATGTCATATCGTACATTTGACTCACGATCGGCGTTTCTGCGGATTCTCCTGTTCCTAAGATGTAAACGGGATCCTTGGCAAAGTTGTTTGCTCTATTACTTCTTGTGATGATTAATGCTCCACCCCCATCAGTAACTAAGCAGCATTCCAGAAGATGAAAGGGGTAACAAATCATCCGACTTTCTAGAACGTCATCGATGGTTATTAGATCTCTGTACATGGCTCTGGGTACTTTGTTTGACCATTTACGTTGGGCAACTGCAACGGAAGCCAACTGTTCGTGGGTAGTACCCGTTTCCTTCATATATCTCAGGACTCCCAAACCAAATTGGGTTGTAGGCCCGTATACGCCATAAATTGATTCAAATTGTCCAGGGAAGCTACTGTCCTTCAAACCTTCTAAACTTGAGTCAGAAAAATTTGAAATAGAACTTTGTCCTACTCTGCTTCTTCCACTCTCTGCCATGGACACTAATACCGTGTCACAGAGGCCACTTGCGATTGCAGCTGCCGCATGCCTCACATGTATTAGAAAAGAGGTTCCTCCTACCTGAGTATTATCTATCCATTTGGGGGTGATCCCGAGATAATGGGCGAGAGCGACTGGGTTCATTGTTGTAGCTATACCGTCTATTTCATCCTTATCGATCCCACAATCCTTGATTGTGTTTACCGAGGCATCGACATGAAGTTGGAAGGGAGTTTTATCCGGAATAGTTCCAAGTTCAGTGGTTTCTGAAGCTCCCACTATGGCAGTTTTGTATCTAAGTGACTCCATTTTAATGACTGGCTTCTAGTACTTTATTATTGGTTTTATCTGTGCTTCTAGTTTTCATAGGGACACCATTTTGGGATAGTTATACTTGGCGCAACATCTTCAAAAATGATTCTCAACGGCATATCTAGAATCAGATTCTCTGGAGTATTTTTGATTCCGACTATGTTGGACATCATTCTTGGCCCCTCTTCCAGCTCAACAATGGCTATAGCGTAAGGAGAATCTTCCTCAAAACCTGGCGCTGGTCGGTGGTTAATCATGTAAGAGTATAGGGAGCCTCGCCCACTCACCTCGAACCATTCAATGTTGTGAGATAGGCAGAGCGGACATACCATTCGCGGATAAAAAAAAGGTTTTATGCAATCGAGGCAGCGTTGTATCCATAGTTCATGTACGCTAACTTTCGACCAAAAAAAATCAGATTCTGGGGTCGGGATGGGGATAGGCTTTCTGTATATTTTGTCAGTCATGCATTTCTGGTGGGAATCTGTGATTTTGAATGTGTTCTTATTGTGGTCACCTGCATTGTATGGACCATTTATTATTTGGGTCAATTGGTATGAGGTTGCCCATTGAAAAATTTGGAATCTATTGATCTGATTTTTATTTGATACCAGATTAAATAAATTACCAAGTCAACTTGGATTGTTATTAGGAATTGAATCTTTAGATAGAGGAACTTTTCGTTAAGTAATTTAGCTGGTCCCTAATTGAAGATTTCCAAGATCTGGGTTTAAAGTTAAGGTCTTTTTCAGCCAGTCTTGATGATATGTCTGAGTTGCTCCACAGGGTTCTAAGTGAGCTTGCAGTGAACCAGGTATCCCGACCGATGATTCTATTTATGTAGCCGTTTGTTTGCCCCGCCAGTAGAGCCATTGAATTTGGGATGCGAATTGTTGGCATTCTTTTGTTGGTCAAAAGGCATACATGCTTAAGAAAGTCTTTAACTGACACTTTACTTCCTGATAAAAGATAGTGCTGTCCGTTGTCTCCAGCGTTGATGCTGTTTAATATGGCACTCGACACGTCGCGTACGTCTACAAAATCATATCCCCCAGACACGAAGGCGTGAGTTCCGGACTTAATGTGTACTTTCAAGAATTTACCAATATGTGATGATCCAGGATCGTAGGGCCCTATTATTCCGGATGGACACAGGATGGTAGCTTTAAGGTTTCCGGACTTGGCTATTCGTAAAACTTCTAGGGTAGCTTTTGCTTTGCTGAAGCCGTAATCGTCATGGGTCAAATAAGGGTTAATTTCGGAATTCTCGTTAATCTGTTTTTTCCCAGATCCAGGAGTTATGGCTTGTATGGAGCTGACATATATCAGTTTTTCCACCCCAGCTTTCTCACATGCCTCTATTACGTTTTTTGTTCCTTGGACATTAATCCGGGTTAACTCTTTTCGCACTAGTGGCATAACTGAGATTTTGCTCGCGAGATGAATTACGTATTCGGAATCAGATAAGGCATTTTTCAGGCTTTCTACATCCTCCAACCCTGCTCTCACTACATCTAGTCCGATGCTCTCAAAATATGCCACGTTTGAGGTATTCCGACATATTATGCGTACAGGTAATTTTAATTTTTCTATTTGTCTTGTTAAGGCGTGTCCCAGATGTCCAGTGGCGCCTATGATGGAAATTCTCATTATTATTAATTAATTTCTGTGTCGGGTTGATTTAATCTGCTTTACCTATTCTCACTTCACTTTTTAAGTTTTAATGCTAATACGCTCAGAGCCACGGCTCCAATAACTACTAATAGTATTGATAACGGTAAGAAGGACTTGTGATTCCATAGTTTCGCTTTTCCATTTTGATCATTGCCATGGAATTTTCGTACTTCCAATATTGTTGAAGGCAACCTAGCTATGTCAGCCACTCCAAATCGTTCTTCCTTACCTATTGCTACCCACAATTTTCCGGTGTTGCTTTCTATGTCCAGACTGACCAGATGATGCACGCCTGTTTCAACTATAGGGATTTGTTTTTTAGTTAAAATCCAAGAATTTGTATCAGTAAATGGCTCGTGAAAGGGTGTTAGTTTTGATCCGCTAGTCCTGATATGTGAGTTTATCAACTCTAACGGTAATTTATTCCTTTCGCTGGGTTTAATTAGAACTATTGTCGGTCGGAAATTCTTAACCTCTTCCAGAGCGGGGAGTCCAACTTCCAAATGCAGAATTTGTCCGGATTCACCTTCAAATGTAATCCACGACTGCTCAGCTTTCTCATGTAATACCTGGTAGATGACTTTCGAGACTTGTATGTCACTTAGCTTCAAAGCTTTGTTGATTGTTTTGTTTTTATCAAGTGCTAGATATGGGACGTGTGATTCAACAATGTTTAGTTCAACTAGTGGAATAACAACCAGAAAAAATAGAGAAACAATTTTTATTAGAGACATATTTTTAAACTTGGTCAGAGCTATCATACAAATGGGAATTTTATCTTCGATATAAATCCTTTAGCGGGCGCTACATGACTACCTTTCACTGGAACGGGCTTTTTATAGAAATCTATTTTTAGTTTGAAGAAAAGTATGCGTGCAATCTTCAGTATTCTTAGCTCCGTTAATAGCACAGTCGTAACTAATTTTGGCAGCATCTTAAGAAGCGATGACTTTTGTATTGGTGTTAAATTGCTGGAGAATTCAGTTGTTATTAGTGGAGAGCCATGTTGATGTAATGTGATGTGAATTTGGACACTCTTTTTTGAAATTGAAAACTTAAATGTATATTCACCTTCTCTGGAAATGAAAGGTGATACATGAAATTGTTTCGATGAAAAATATTCGTTATTTTCATGTCTGAATGTTCGGTCATCGAGGTAATAGATATGTGATTCTCCGAAAGTGTTATGGACTTCCACTACGGTGTCACGAATACCTTTGTTGGAGTTAAATCGGAAGTAAAAGGTTGCAGGGTTAAAGGAGTATCGAAAAACACTCGGAGTAGTAAGAATGTAAATATCATCTTTTTCGTTCATATCTGCAAAAAACTTTGATAATTTAGTTCTAATGCTTTTGCAGGTATGATCGATATAGTCAGAGGTTTGAATTCGTATAAGACCATTACCGTTGTAGGACATTGGCCAGATGTTAAGCTCACGCTTTTCCAAATGACTCAGATTGAGAAATAGCATAGTGTGTTTAAATCGGAAAGAGTGTGGTGCAGGAACCACTCTGTTGTGTACGAGGTATCCTGAAGCAATAAATGACTTATTCAGACGATCCTCGACTTGTCTCAAATCTTATTAAGTCTGAAACTTCCTTTCCAGATTTATAACCATCTTCATGGAATCCGTACCCTGTGTATGCTCCACAGAATTTTATTCTTCCTGCTTTGTTGAGTATTGGGATGATTTTTGATTTTGATTGCTCCGTATGTGACAGAATCGGATGCGTAAACCTTGTTTCATAAAGAGTGTTAGATGCATTCGGGGGTTCTTCAGGATTTACAGTAACCAGAAATCTTGTTTTTGAATCTATGGATTGAAGTAAATTCATGTTGTAGGTGGTGTATGTGTGGCCAGTGGAGTTGCTGCTTTCTTCCCTTATTACATTCCATGAAGCCCATATCTTTTTTTCAATTGGCATGAGTGCCAAGTCGGTGTGGAGATAGATTTTATTGATCGAATATCTAATCGATTTTAATATACGGGCTTTTTCTTTTGGTACGTCATTTGCAATCTTTAAAGCTTGGTCTGCGTGTGTTGCTATGATGGCGTAGTCATAATTTTCTGAAACACCCTTCATAGTGGTGACACATACTCTATTTTTCGTTTCTGTAACTTTTCTGACCTCTTCTCCTGTTCTTATTAAGCCTGGAAAGTAATTTTTAAAGGCATTTAAATATGTGACACTGCCACCTCTAACGGAGTACCACTTCGGTCGATTAGTAAGTTGAAGAAGGCCGTGATTTTCAAAAAAAGTCGCATATGTACTAACAGGTATTTTTTCTACCTCAGTTTGGTTACAGGACCATATGGCAGAAGCAATTGGCTTAAAATAATTTGCGATGACTCCTTCAGGGCACCCTGATTTTTCTAGAAAGTCAATTACGGAACAGTCTTCACGTAAAGATGACATGGGTATTTGCCTGAGCTTTTTGGAATATTTATATATATTGATTAGAGTTTTTATATTATTCAGATTCCGGCTGGTCAAAGTAGAACTCACGCCCTTTAATGTTCCTGCGTAGCCCATATTTTTTGAATAGTCAGAGAAAGAAAATGACATAGAAGTTTTCTGAGTCGCGACTCCTAGTTCTGTTAGAAACTTAGAAAAACCAGGATAATTCCTGTCATTAAACACAATAAATCCTGTATCCACATTCCACTTGTAACCTAGTTCATCATCAACGGATACCGTGTTAGTGTGCCCCCCTATCTGGGAGTTTGCCTCATATATAACAATTTCATGTTCTGCACCCAGGTTGTATGCCGCAGAGATTCCTGAAATGCCGGAACCTATTATTGCGATTTTCAAGGCAGGTTAGCCTTTTTTGAGAATAGATGTTGAGCAACATGCCATTCTTTTCCTTCGTTGAATCTGAAAAGTTCTGAGCAAAAAATCAGAAATAGTCTGTACCTGTTCAGATGAGATTTGTCATTGTAGGCTGATAGTATTTTTTTCTTGTTTTTGTGTAGGTTTGAAAGCCAAACTTCCAAGCTTTTATGGTAATGAATTCCCGGTATGGTCCATGTTTCATCTAGTTGAAGAGGTATTTCTAGTTCTTGATAGAAATTCCTATAGGGCATCATTCCATTGGTGAAAAAATGTCTGGACATCCATGAGGTCTGCGTATTATCAAAAAACTGTGGGAAGTACCTATGGGAAAAAACTTGGATAAAAAGTTTGCCTTTGTCGTTCAACCATTTATCAACTTTGCTGATAACCATTTCGGGGTTTCGTAAGTGTTCAAACATTTCAATCGATGTGATTCGATCGAAACGTTCAAATGTCTCAAAATCATTTATATCTGACTTGACTACCGTGATATTACTGAGACCCAAGCCTCTTGCACGCTTATCAATGAAACTTTTTTGAATACTCGAATTAGTTAGGGCTCTAATTTCAGAGTTTTTGAATTGGTTAGCCATTTTGATCGCAAGTGAGCCCCAACCTGCTCCCAAATCTAGGATCCTATGACCGTTTTCTATCGATGCCTTATCAATGTACTCGTCAAGTGTTTTGTTATCCGCATCATCTATTTTGTGGCAACCCGTTGGCCAATATGAGCCGCTGTATTTCATTGTTTCACCAAGGACATGTTCAAAGAAAACCACGGGTATTTCATAATGTTGGTCGTTAGCTTTTGACACACTTAATGCTATAGAACCTGAAAGCGATTCCTGTTTGAAGGACGTTTGTACCTGCAAAATTTCGTCACAAGTTAACTTTGTTATACGCTGCTGGTATCTATGTAAGCCCTGTTGCACCACATATCTGAGTACGGAATCGGGAAGAATTCCACTTTCAACAATTTTATCTATCAGCATTGAACTATCGTTTCTTGTACGAAATTTGCAAAGTATCTATATGCTCTGACCGGAAAGCTCCTTCACAGTAACAGAAGTAATAAAAGAATTTCCGAAAGTCGCGTTCTTCAAATCCTAGGTTTTCAATTTTTGACCGGTTGGATTCAAGATTGGTCCTCCACATTGCAAGGGTCTTTGAATAATGGTGGCCAATTCTTTCACTGCGGTACATTTGAAAACCATGCTTATCAGCTGACTCATTAAGTATTTTTTGTGAAAGTAATAGCCCTCCAGGAAAAATATACTTTTGTATGTAGTCACAATTTTTTCTATAGCTATCGTATCGATCGTCTGGTACAACTATTACCTGTATCTGCAGAGAGCCATTTGAATCTAGAAGAGTGGAACATTTTTCAAAAAATGTATCGACACCATTGTGTCCAACAGCTTCAAGCATTTCCACTGAAAATATGTGATCGAACTTTCCTTCGAAAATTCTGTAGTCCATATGTTTTAAGTCAATAACACTCGTTAAGTCGTTGGCTTTAATGCGTTCATCGAATGATTCAAATTGATTCTGAGATAAAGTGACTGCGGATACATTTAAAGAGTGATTAGTGGCGGCATTAAGGGCCAAGCTACCCCACCCGCATCCAATGTCAAGGATTGATTGCCCCGGCTTCGTTCCGGCAGCACTGATTAGCTGGTTGATTTTTGTTTGTTGGGCCACATCTAAAGAATTTATATTGTCTTCAAAAACCGCACAGGAATAGGTCATAGACCTGTCCAAAAAGCTCTCGAAAAAGTCGTTACTCAAGTCATAGTGGTCACTAATGTTTTTTTTCGCCGTTGTTAAGGAGTTTTTTGATTTTATATATTGGGTTATTCGTGCGGCGATCTTGGCGGGGGCGTATATTCCAATTGAGTTGGCTAAACCTTGGGAAGGTAGGCTGGAAAGATGCTCAAATAATTTCGGTAGATTGTCGTGCTGCCAAGTGCCATTCAGATACCCTTCAGCGAATCCGAGGTCGTATCCTGCAATCAAGTCCCAGAAGAATCTCCAATCTCTGATGATAATTGGACCGATGTTATTTTCGAAACTGTTATTTAAATGATGTGTTTTCCCGTCAGGAGTAATTATGCTTACGCCCGACTTTGAAAAGCTTTTGATCATTGGCTTTGACATGGCATGACCCGCCATACTCATTAAGGAAATCATGGATCAAGATAAACCCAAAGGGCCTGTAGGGGACTCTGGTTTTTTAAGGAATCCCTCAATATCAAGTTTTTCGTATACATATCG
>MDTE01012634.1_pt1 | contig 16528 bp, 14 predicted proteins | sample 811231 | NCBI WGS metagenome assembly MDTE01 (sample SAMN05326651, study PRJNA326480) | marine metagenome | isolation source: seawater | place: Indian Ocean: Red Sea | collected 2010
GATCTTCAATAGTTAAAATAGTTCTTAGAAAAAAACAAAAACTTTATATTAACGATGGAACCTATGGAAGTTTGTTTGATGCAGGCGTACTGAACTTTGTTCTTCCAACAAGAATGATTCCTAATGGAAGAATGACTTCTAAGAAATTGACTTCCTTTAGCTTGTATGGTCCAACATGTGATAGTGCTGACTTTATGAAGGGTCCTTTCATTTTACCTAATAATTTAAAAGAAGGTGATTATATAGAAATAGGACAACTTGGAGCTTACTCTCTAACTTTTAGGACTAAATTTAATGGTTTTTATTCTAATCAAATTTTTGAAGTGCAAGACAAACCAATTATGTCTATGTACGAGAAGGAATTTTCTTCTAGCTATCTAGTTGCTTAAATGAATAACCCAAAAAAACCGAAGTTAGGTCACAATAAAAAGACCTTTCTAGAAAAACCAGTCGAACATATCGATATTACATCATTTGATTCAAGAAAAATTATAGAAGCTATGAGTAAAATGTCTTTTACGTCAAGAGACACTGCCAAAGCGTCCGATATTTTTAACGAAATGTTATCTGATAAAGAGTGTACAATATTTTTGACACTTGCAGGCTCTACCTCTGCTGCGGGTTGCATGAAAATATATTCTGATATGATTAAATACAATATGATTGATGTGGTAGTTGCAACAGGAGCTTCAATTATTGATATGGATTTTTTTGAAGCATTGGGTTTTAAGCACTACCAAGGATCACAATTTCAAGATGATACCCAGTTAAGAGAAAACTATATAGATCGAATATATGATACTTATATAGACGAAGAAGAACTTCAAAAGTGTGATAAGGTTATTTGTGATATAGCGGACAGCCTAGAACCAAAACCATACACTTCTAGAGAATTTATAAAACATATTGGAAAGTATTTAAAATCTCATTCCAAAAAAAAGGATTCTTTAATTGAAACTGCATACGATAACAATGTACCAATATTTTGCCCAGCTTTTACAGATTCTAGCGCTGGCTTTGGGTTAGTTATGCATCAGGAAAAAAATCCAAAAAAATATATAACAATTGATTCTATAAAGGAATTTAGAGAATTAACTGAAATAAAAATTAAATCTAAAACTTCAGGACTTTTTATGATTGGCGGAGGAGTTCCAAAAAATTTTGTGCAAGATACAGTTATTTGTGCTGAGCTTTTAGGTAAAGAGGTAGACATGCATAAGTATGCTATTCAAATTACTGTGGCTGATACCAGAGATGGTGCTTGTAGTAGCTCTACACTTAGAGAAGCAAGCTCCTGGGGCAAAGTAGACATATCAAAAGAACAAATGGTTTTTGCTGAAGCTACTAGCGTATTACCTCTTATTGGTAGTGATGCTTATCACAGAAATATCTGGAAAGAACGAAAACGTAAAAAATTTTCAAACTTATTTGGTTAAAAATTGAAATATCTTTCAAATAAAAATGGGTTTTTAGGAATTGACAATAAAAGTAATGTCAAAGAAAATGTTGTCGTAGTACCTTTTGGTTTAGAAAAAACTGTAAGTTATGGAGGAGGAACCTCGAAAGGTCCTATGGAAATTATAAAAGCTTCACACCAAGTGGAGCTTTTTGACGAGGATTTAAATAAAGAACCTTATAAAAAAATTGGAATAAAAACTATAAAACCATTTACTATAAAAAAAAGTATGGTTGGTGCACTTAAACAAATTGAAAAAATAAATTCTTTTTTACTAAGTAAAAATAAATTTCCATTAGTTTTGGGAGGAGAACATTCTTTAACACCCGGTTCTATTAGACCTTTTATTAAAAAATTTGGTAAAATACATTTGCTACATTTTGATGCTCACGCAGATCTTCGAAATAGTTATAACGGGAATAAATTTTCTCATGCTTCAGCTATTAGAAGGTGTTTAGATAATAAAAATGTTAGCGTAACTTCATTTGGTATAAGAAATATTTCGTCTAGTGAAATCCCTTTTTTTAATAAAAATAAAAAGAGAATAGAAATTTTTTGGGCTAAAGATAAAGATAAATGGAATTTAAATAAATTTAAAAAAATCATAAAAAATAAAAAAGTTTATTTAACTTTTGATGTAGATGCTTTAGATTCTAGTTTGATGCCTGCAACAGGAACACCTGAACCAGGAGGGTTATTCTGGGATGAAACAATTAAAATCATTAAAATGGCAACAAAATATTCTCAAATTGTTGGTGCTGATATAAACGAACTTTCACCAATAAAAAATTTTAATTCTTATAACTTTTTGGTAGCAAAATTAACTTATAAAATTATTTCATACTGTTTTGAATTTAAAAAAAATCTAAATAGTAAGTAAATCTTTAGTTTGCCATCTAACTATAACCATGGCACCACTAGTTTTTGGACATTTTCCAAATTCAACTGTGGCCTTCATTCTCTCTAAAAGAGTTTTCCCTATAAATGTTCCTAGTCCTAACCCAGATTTAGAACTAATAAATTTATTTTTAGAACGTATATAGGGTTCACCTAAAAAATCCGTAATATCCTCAGAGAAACCTGGTCCGTCATCACATACTTTAATCTGCGTATTTTTGCTATTACTTTCTAGCGTGATATCAACAGAAGATTTTCCATACTTAATAGCATTACCTATAAAATTTCTGAGTCCATAAGTTATTTCCAGCGTTCTTTCAATTTTAGTATCAACTTCGTTTTTTTCTGTGATTAAAGATAATTTTTTTTCCGAAATCTCTGAAAATGATCTAATAATTTCATTGAGCAATTCTTCTATTTTTATATTAGACAGAAAACTATCCTCTTTAAATTTATCTTTAGAAAGATTTTTTAAGATTTCTGAACACCTTTTTGTTTGTGATAAAAGTAAATCAATATCTTTTGAATATTTTGCATTGCTTCCAATTTCTTTTTCTAATTCTCTAGCTACAACAGTTATTGTTGATAATGGGGTGCCTAACGAATGTGCGGCAGCAGCAGCCTGTAATCCTATGGATTCTAATTCATGCTCTTTAGCTAAAATCAGTTCTAATTTATTTAGAGCTTCAGTTCTTTTTCTAGATTCTATTCCAAACCTAACTCCAAAATAAGTTAAAAAAATTAAAGTTATAATTATAGCTATTGGTAGAGCAAATAAATATGTATCTGGTACATGAAAATGTAATTCACCATAGTGAGGTAATGGTAAATTATAAATCGTTAAAAGTATTAAAATTACTACTGTAATAATAGATAAATTTATCGTACTTCTCAAATTTAAAAAGGTTGAAGCTACTATCGCTGGAACTATTAAAAGAATTGAAAAAGGGTTCGTTATACCACCTGTTAGATATAATAAAGCAGATAGTTGCAGAAGATCATAAAATAAAAAAAATGTTGAAGTAAAATTATTTAATTGATTGTTACTAAATTTAAATTGTAAATAAAAATTTGATAAAATACCAACAAAGATAATTATTGAGCAATAAAAAAAAGGAAGATTAAATTTAAAAACAAAATAAACAATAAATATTGTTAAATATTGGCCAACTAAAGCTAACCATCTTAAAATAACTAAAGTTCTTTTATCTAGTTGAATATTATCTTTTGATGTAAAAAAATCCGAAAATTTCATTCGGAAATTATATATCTAAATTTGAAACTTCCAAAGCACGATTAATTATGAAATCTTTACGTGGGGCAACTTCATCACCCATCAAAACTTGAATTAAATCTTGATCTTTTTTTGATTTAGCTTTTGTATTGTTTGAATACTTTACCTGTAAAAGAGTACGTTGTTCTGGATTTAAAGTCGTCTCCCAAAGTTCTTCGGGATTCATTTCACCTAGACCTTTAAATCTTTGAATATTAATTTTCCTTTTTTCTTTATCTAAAAACTTACCAAATTCTTTTGAATTTTTTTTAAATGAGGTTTTTGTCTTTTCTGAAGATTTAATAAGAAAGTTTTCTAGTTCTTTATCATCTTTAATATAATAATGTTTTGAACCTTTTGTAATTTTGTATAGAGGAGGTTGTGCCAAATAAATATGATTTTTTTCAATAAGTTCGTTAAATGGATAATTATTGAACAAGGTAAGTAACAGTGTTCTTATATGTGAGCCATCTACGTCAGCATCTGTCATGATAATTATTTTTTCATACCTTAAATTATCTATATTAAAATCTTTAGATCCGGTTCCTAAAGCATTAATTAAAGTAACAATTTCGTTAGAGGACATCATTTTTGAAAAGGCTTTAGTCTGTAAATCCTGCCCATTACCATTTCTATTTTTAGAACCATTAGAATCTATATATGTATTTAATATTTTACCTCTTAAAGGCAAAACTGCTTGAAATTCTCTATTTCTTCCTTGTTTTGCTGAACCACCAGCTGAATCACCCTCGACTATAAATAATTCAGTACCGTCTGCTTTTCCAATTTGACAATCTGCAAGTTTGCCAGGGAGACCTGACAATTCCAAAGATCCTTTTCTTCTAACGCCTTCTCTAGCCTTTCTTGCAACATCTCTTGCTACAGCAGCTTGAACTATTTTTGATAATATTATCTTTTTGATACCAGGATTTTGATCAAGCCAAGTTGATAATTTGTCGTTAACTATAGACTCAACAATAAACCTAACTTCGGAAGAAACTAGTTTATCTTTAGTTTGCGATGAAAATTTTGGATCAGGTATTTTAATTGATAAAACGCCTGTCAATCCCTCTCTTGTGTCATCACCAGTAAGTGTAATCTTATTTTTTTTCAAAAGATTTGCATCTATTGCATATTTATTAATTACTCTTGTCAGTGAACTTCTAAATCCTAATAAATGTGTTCCTCCATCTTTTTGATGAATATTGTTTGCAAAAGGTAACATTTCCTCTGAATATCCTGCATTCCATTTTAAAGAACATTCAACTTCAACATTATCCTTAGATCCAGAAATATAAATAGGTTTCTTAAATAAACTTTGATCATTCTTATTAACTAAAGATTTTTTATTTTTATCTAAAAATTCTACAAATTCTTGGATACCCCCATCATATTTATTCGTATATTCTTTCTCTTTTTTGCCAGTTTTATCTACTAAAATAATACATAAGCCTTTGTTTAAAAAAGCCAATTCTCTCATTCTTTTTTGTAATGTTGAAGAACTAAATTTAGTATCAGAAAATACTTCTCTCGATGGTAAGAAATTTATAAGTGTACCTGTTTTATTTGTTTTTCCTTTAACCTTTAAAGGAGATAAAGCTTTTCCATCCTTAAATTCAACAAAATATTCTTTTTTATCTCTAAATATTCTTAATATTAATTTCTGAGATAAAGCATTAACTACAGAAACACCAACGCCGTGAAGACCTCCGGAAACTTTGTAGGAATCGTGATCAAATTTTCCTCCAGCATGAAGCTGTGTCATAATAACTTCCGCAGCTGATTTTTTTTCACCTTTATGTAAATCGACTGGAATTCCTCTTCCATCATCTTCTACCGAAACTGATTGATCTGAGTTGATTATAACTTTTATATTTTTGCAGTAACCCGCTAAAGCTTCATCTATAGAATTATCTACTACTTCATAAACCATATGATGTAGACCTGTTCCGTCATCTGTGTCACCGATGTACATTCCAGGTCTTTTTCGAACTGCATCTAAACCTTTGAGTACTTTTATAGATTCAGCACTATATTTTGAATTATCTTGTTGGTTTTTTTTGATCATACTATTGAAATATTTATGTATATTTTAGCATTTTTTTAAACCTAATTAAATCTACGCTGAACCTACTCTTTAAATTGTTGTTGGTATTCAATGGTAACTAGATGAAAAATATAAAAATTATCTACTTTTGTCTTAAAACAATAAAAATCAAATTTTCATCGGCATAACAACATGAAAACTGTTATTATCTGAAAGATCATTAATTAATACTGGTGAACCTGCATCTTTAAAACTGATGCTTATAAATTCATTTTCAATTTGAGAAGCAATATCTGTTAAATACTTACTATTAAAACTTATATTTAAATTATCAGAATTAAAATTAGCATCAATACTTTCATTACCTTCACCGCTATTAGGACTATTGACTGATAATTCCAACATATCTTTTGATATAGACATTTTTAATCCTTCCTTTTTATCAGAAGAAACAGTGGTAACTCTATCTATGGAATTTTTAAAATCATTTAATTTTATTTTTAAAGTTTTGTTATTATTTTTTGGGATTACTTTATCATAATCAGGAAATCTTCCATCAATAACTTTAGATATTAGAACACCGTTTTCCATTTCAAATTTAATTTTAGATTTATTATTGGATATTTTTATTGAAATATTTTTTTGATCAAGTAAAGAAATCAATTGGTAGATAGTTTTTTTTGGCAGTATAATAGATTCGATGTCAGTATTAGAATTAATTTCTAAGCTACTTGAAGAAAGTCTGTGACTGTCTGTTGCAACGCAACATAAATATGATTTGTTTTCAGAGACTGTTTTATGAAAGTAAATTCCATTTAGATAATGTCTAGTTTCATCATTAGAAATAGAAATTTTTGTTTTATTTAAAATTTTTAATAATTTATTAGAAGAAACATCAAAATTTTTTTGTTTTATATCTTCGTCGGATAATGGAAAATTGTCAGAAGGAATACAAAGTAAATTAAACTTAGATTTCCCTGAAATTAATTTTAGCTTATTTTGACTCTGTAGTGATAATTCCACTTTTGAACTTGGTTCTAATTTTCTCAATATATCATAAAGTATACTTGCCGAAGTAGTGGTTGAACCTTCTTTTCTAACTTCTTGTGTAGGTATTTCTTCAAAATAAATTATATCTAAATCTGTTGCTGTAATTTTAATTTTTGAACCTTTAGTTTCTATCAATATGTTTGATAAGACTGGTAAAGTGGCCTTTTTTTCAATAATGCCATTAGCATGACCCAATGTTTCAAGAAAAGCGTCTCTATCAATTGTAAAGTCCATTGTAAATTTAAATAATTTTCTTTTTTATCTCATTCACACTTTGTCTTATTTCGTTATCTTTTCTTATTAATTCATCTATTTTTTTTACGGCGTGAATTACAGTTGTGTGATCTCTATTAGCAAATTTTCTCCCAATATCAGGTAAAGAATTTGTTGTGTGTTGTTTAGAAAGATACATAGCTATTTGCCTAGGTCTAGCCAACGATCTTGATCTTCTTTGTGATAACATTTCTTGAATATTTAAATTAAAATGCGAAGCTACCAAGTTTTGTATAGTCTCAATATTAATATTCTTACCATTAGAATTTATAAAATCTTTCAAAATTCTTTTGCATTCAAAAATAGTTGGTGATTTTGTATTAATTTTGCAAAATGCTAAAACTCTATTTAAAGCACCCAATAGTTCTCTAACACTTGAAGTAATTTCTGAAGCTAAAAATTCAAAAACTTGATCAGATAATATATAATTTTCTTTAAAATTTAATTTAATTTCCTCAAATTTATTTTTTAATATTTTTATTTTTAAATCATGATTAGGCGATTGAATATCAATAACTAAACCCCCGGACATACGAGATCTGATTCTCTCTTGTATTTTATCCAGATCTGAAGGAGGGCAGTTAGATGATATTACTATTTGTGACCCTTTTTCCATTAAAGCGTTAAAAGTATGAAAAAATTCTTCCTGCATAGCTTCTTTTCCACTTACAAATTGAATATCATCAATAATAAAAACATTAGCCATTCTAAAAAAATCTTTAAATTTTACCATTTCATTATTTTTTATTGATCTTATAAAATGATACATAAATCTTTCTGCTGAAATAAACATAGCTTTTTTGGATTTACTAACTTCTAATCCAATAGCATTTAACAAGTGCGTTTTTCCCATCCCTACAGAAATATATATAAATAATGGGTTATAGTGCGATGATTGAACACATATTTTTCTCGCCGCTGTATAGGCAAGCTCATTGCTTTCTCCTACGATAAAATTATCAAACGTATTATTTGGATTAAACCTATTATAATTTAACAAAGAACTTTCTATTGAAGTAACATGCTTCTTGTTAACTAAATCAGGTTTAAAAGATTTATCCTGATTTTCTTCAATCAAAAATTCTATTCTTTCAATACTTTTTTTAAACGTCTTAATGATATCCAATATTTGATCTGCATATCTAGAAACAATCCAGTCTCTAACAAATCTGGTTGGGGCTGACAATACAACATAGTGATTAAATTCCTTTTTTAAATCTATGTTTTTTATCCAACTTTCATAAACATCTTTGCCAAAATTTTCTTTAAATTTAAGAAGAACTTCTTTCCATTCAATAAAGTTTTCTTCTTTGGCTAAAACTACTCCCGCATTTTGTTTTGATAATATTTCTTTCATAAAAATTTTTTTGATTAATGAGTTCTAATTTTTTTTTAAACAGCTTGCAATATTTACAGGTTGTATTATAAAAATTTATTTGTATTAGGTTGTATTGGGAAATTTTTTGAATTTTTTTTAAAAAAAAATAATAAATTTTTTTATAAATATGCAACTTTCAATACATTAACTACATCTTGATTTTTTTTATGAAATTATTCTTTATTTAGTTTTACTAGTTACTTTAGAAATTAAATTTAAAGATTTAACAACCTTTAATTGTCTAATTTATTTTTTTTTTGAACTGTTTATTTTTTTAGTAATTCTGGAAATTTTTCTAGATGCAGTTTTCTTTGAGATTACTCCAGTCTTAGATACTTTCATCAATTGAGAGTGGAATTTTGGTAAAAATTTTTTTGCTTCGCTAATTTTTCCCGCTGTAAGATACATTGACATTTGTTTAACCGCAGACTTGTATTTGCTTTTTCTAATTTTATTTACATTTGTCTGACGTTCAGTTCTTATTGTGCGTCTTATTGCTGATTTAGTGTTAGGCATAAAATGAAAAACCTTATATCTTCTTGACTTATGTTGGTCAATATTTTTCTAACTTTGACACTTATTACAATAAAAAGAAGATCTACTAGATATGGCAATTTTTTTTATATTACCTTTACACGAAATACGTGAACACTTTTTACCTTTCTGACCATATACATGAAAAAACTGTTGAAAACTACCACTTTTCCCAAAAGAATTTTTAAAATCTTTAATTGATGATCCTCCTTTAGAAATTGAAAATTTTAAAATTTTTTTTATATTATAAACCAAACTTTTAATTTCCTTTCTATTCAAAATACCACAAAGTTTAAGTGGATGAATTTTTGACATAAATAAAGCTTCATTGGCATAAATGTTTCCGATACCAGCAATAAAAGTTTGATCAATTAGTAAATTTTTAATATTTTTTTTTTTATTTTGTATAAATTTATAAAAATATTTTTCATTAAATTCATTACTAAGAGGTTCTGGGCCAAGTTTTTTTAAAAATTTAATTCTTTTTGTATTCAAATTATTATAAATTTTAAAAAAACCAAATCTTCTTACATCGTTATAAATCAACATAAATCCATTATTAAATTTAAAATAAATGTGATTATGATTTTCTAATGTATCTAAATCATAATAAAAACTTGTTTTGAAAGTTTTATTATCCTCAATTCTTCTTAATAAAAGTTTGCCACTCATACCCAGGTGGACTAGTAGAAGTTTTTCTTTAAAAAAAAAAATTAAATATTTAGATCGTCTTGAAATTTTTAGTATTTTTTTACCAATCAAATGTTTTATGAAAGTATTCGATATTTTATAACGTAAATTTTTATTATTAATCTTAATTTCAACAATTTTAGCTTTATTTATCATTTTAAATAAAGATCTTTTAACGATTTCTATTTCTGGAAGTTCTGGCATTAGTTAATTATACGTATTGTGAAAAAACTTAACATATGATCTATTAATTTAAATGAAAACTCATAACAAAAAAACCGAAAGATTAGTATCTAAAGTTTTTCAAGATGTAGTTGGTAAATACGATCTTATGAATGATATTATGTCTTTAGGTATTCATAGGTTTTGGAAAAAGAATTTGGTAGATTGGCTTAATCCTCAAAAAAATACTAAATTAGTTGATGTCGCTTCTGGAACAGGTGATATTACAAAATTATTTTTAGAAAAAATTAACCATAATGGTTATGCTTATTGTGTTGATGAAAATAAAGAAATGCTTGAAATAAATAAAAAGAAGTTAAACAAAAATTCTAATATTAAATGGTTTTGTAATGACGCAGAAAAGTTACCATTTAAAAATGATGAATTTGATTATTACACAATTAGTTTTGGAATTAGAAATATCAATAATATTGAAAATGCACTTAGAGAAGCATATCGAGTATTAAAACCAGGGGGACGCTTTCTATGTCTGGAATTTTCTAAAGTTAACAATGAATTTTTAAATAAAGTTTACAAAATTTATTCAAAATCAATACCCAAAATGGGTAAATTAATTGTAGGAAAAGAAGAACCATATGAATACTTAGTTGATAGTATAGAAAAATTTTATTCTCAGGAGATTTTTTTAGACAAAATAAAAAAACAAAATTTTTCAAATGTATCATATAAAAATTTAAGCGGTGGAATCGTAGCTATCCACTCTGCATGGAAAATATAATGTTTAGAAAACTACTTATGTTATTTAAAATTGGTAGAAAATTATCTACTTCAGGTGCAATTTCTTCTATTTACGAAATTTACAATCCTCCAATTGGAGTAAAAATTATTTTTTTTATAATTGGTCTAAACTTTAAAAATAGAAAAAATGATACTAATTTGTCTCCTGGTAATAAGTTGTGCAACGCTCTTCAAGAAATGGGAACTACCTTTATAAAACTTGGGCAATTTTTAGCAACAAGACCAGATATAATTGGTGAAAATATCTCTGCAGAGCTAGAAAAATTGCAAGATAAATTGCCACCTTTCAAATTAGTAGAAGCAAAAAATATCTTACGAAGTGAAATTGGTAGGGAAAATTTTGAACAAATCACAAATATTTCTGAACCCATAGCTGCAGCATCTATAGCACAAGTACATTTTGCTCAAATTGTTTCTAATAACCAAAAAAAGGAAGTTGCTATAAAAATACTAAGACCGAATATAGAAAAAATTTTTAACGACGAATTAGATGCTCTAATGCTTTTAGCCTATATTATTCAAAGTATAATTAAAAAAACCAAAAGATTAAAACTTGTCGAAGTGGTTCAACTTCTTCGCGAAATAACTAATGTTGAAATGGATCTTAGATTCGAAGCTGCTGCAGCAAATGAACTTTATGAAAATACAAAAAATGATATTGGAATTAAAGTTCCAAAAATATACTGGAACCAAACTAGTAAAAAAGTTCTTTGCCTTGATAAAATAGATGGAATTTCTATAAGAGAAGTTAAAAAATTAGAGTCCTTAAATATTAACACAAAGAAATTAGCTAAGGATATTATTCAACACTTTTTAAGACATGCTGTCAGAGATGGATTCTTTCATGCTGATATGCACCAAGGAAATTTATTTGTTTCAAAAGATGGAAATATTATTCCTGTTGATTTTGGAATAATGGGTAGACTTGATAAAAGCAACAGAAAATATTTAGCTGAGATACTTTATGGTTTCATCAAAAGAGATTATAAAAAAGTTGCCGAAATGCACTTTTTAGCCGGGCTTGTTTCAAAAGATGTATCTAAAGACGATTTTGCACAAGCATTACGTTCAATAGGCGAACCTATTTTTGGCCAATCAGCAAAAAATATATCTGGAGGTAGATTGCTAAGCCAACTTTTTGAAATTACAGAAAAATTTAATATGCAAACTCAAATACAGTTATTACTTTTACAGAAAACTATGGTCGTTGTAGAAGGAGTAGCTAGAAAACTTGATCCTGATACAAATATATGGAACATATCAAAACCAATTTTGGAAGATTGGCTTATAAAAATTAAAGATCCAATAAATAAAGTGAATGAAATAGTTGATGAAACTTCTGAAATAATAAAAAGATTACCTGAACTACCTGTTATAATGGATAAAGCTAATGCTGTTATGACCTTGATGGCTGAAGGTAAATTTAATCCAGAGTCTCTGGCATATCGTAATTTAAGAGAGGAAGAGTTAAAGTTAGAATTGATGCGTAATAAGATATTAGGTGGAGTTTTAGTACTTGTAATTTTTGCGCTCATAGTATTCAAATAACAAAGATATGGATAAATTCCTAAAAAATAAAAAAATTATTTTAATAATTGGCGGTGGAATTGCAGCATATAAATCGCTTGATTTAATTCGTTTATTAAAAAAACAAAACTGCGAAATAAAAGTAGTTTTAACAAAATCTGGAAAAAAATTTGTTACTCCTTTATCAATTGCTTCTTTGTCTCAAAACAAGGTCTATGAAGATCTTTTTGATAGTGAAAAAGAAGCAGAAATGGACCATATATCTTTATCAAGATGGTCTGATGTAATCTTGTATGCACCAATAACTGCAAATTCTATAGCTAAACTTGCAACCGGAAGAGCAGATGATCTGGCATCCACTTTAATATTAGCTTCAAACAAACAAATAATATTGGCGCCATCGATGAATGTTAGAATGTGGTTACATAAATCTACTCAAAATAACATCGGTAAACTATTGGACTTTGGTTATATATCGATCGGACCATCTGTCGGCGAAATGGCTTGTGGAGAATATGGTGAGGGCAAAATGTCTAGCCCTGAACAAATTTACAAATTTTTAACAAATTATTTTTCAGATAGAAATATTGCTAAAAGTAAAAATCTAAGTGCACTAGTAACAGCTGGACCAACAAAAGAATATTTAGATCCTGTAAGATTTATTTCTAACAATTCAAGTGGAAAACAAGGTTTTGCAATAGCAAGTTCTTTAGCTAAATTAGGAGTAAAAACAACCCTAATATCAGGTCCTTCAAACTTAAAAACACCAGAAAATGTAAAAATAATAAAAGTCGAATCCGCTGATCAAATGTATATGGAAACAAAAAAAGTTTTGCCTGTAGATATTGCCGTATGCGTAGCGGCAATTACAGATTTTAAACCTGAAAAATACGAAAAACAAAAAATTAAAAAAGAATTTTTAAACTTAAACTTAAAAAGAAACATCGATATATTAGAATTTTTATCAAAAAATAATGCTCAAAGACCAAAATTAGTAGTAGGATTTGCTGCAGAAACCACAAATGTATTAAGGTTTGCTAAAGAAAAAAAAATTAAAAAATACTGCGATTGGATCATAGCAAACGATGTGTCAAAATCTGAAATTGGATTCAGTTCAGATTATAACGCGGTCTCAATAATTTATGATAATAAAATTGAAAAAATAGAAAAAAATCTAAAATCTCATATAGCAAATGTAATAGCTAAAAAAATAATTAATAATTTCCTTCAATAAATCAGATGGCAAGAATATTAGTTAAAAGGTTTGATAAAAATATCAAACTACCAATCTACAAAACGCCAGGTTCTTCTGGTATGGACCTTATGGCGTATATTAAAAATAAAATAATTATCAATCCAAAAAAAGTAGTAATAGTACCTACGGGTATTGCTGTATCAATTCCAAAAAAATATGAAATACAAATAAGACCAAGATCTGGCTTAGCAGCAAAAAACCATATAACTGTTTTGAATACACCAGGTACCATAGATTCGGATTATAGAGGTGAAATAAAAATTATATTAATTAATTTAGGTACAAAACCTTTTGTAATTAAAACAGGTGATAGAATAGCCCAAATGGTATTATGTCCAATTGTAAAAGCAAAATTTGTAGTAATAAAAAATTTATCAAAAACTAAAAGAGGAAAAAAAGGTTTCGGTTCTACGGGTAAATAAAATACTTATGAAATTTACAAAAAAACAAATAGATAGATATTCTAGACAAATAATTTTAAAAAAAATTGGCATAATAGGACAAAAAAAGCTTTTAAGTTCAAGTGTCCTAATAATTGGAGCTGGTGGTTTAGGTTCACCAGTTGCTTTTTATTTGGCTGCGCTAGGTATAGGAAAAATAGGTATTATTGATAAAGATAAAGTTGAAATTTCTAATCTTAATCGACAAATTATATTTGATACTGGTGACATTAAAAAAAATAAATCTGAATCTGCAATTAAAAAATTAAAAAAAATCAACCCAGATATTAAATTAAAATCCTTTCACAAAAATTTAAACAAAAAAAATATAAGTTTATTAGGTAATGAATTTGATTTTATAATAGATGGAAGTGATAATTTTAGAACACGATTTTTAGTTAATGACTATTGCTTAAAAAAAAATAAAATCTTAGTTTCGGGAGCAATTAGTAAGTTTGATGGCCAAGTTTACACTTTTAATTTTAAAAAAAAAAATTCGCCTTGTCTTAGATGTTTCATTCCTAGAGTACCAAATAATCAGGACATTGATAATTGTGAATTTGAGGGCATCCTAGGCCCTTTAGCAGGCATAATTGGTAGTATTCAGGCAAACGAGGTAGCAAAGGAAATTCTGGGTATTGGGGATACCCTTTGTGGATATATATTAATAATTGATGCTCTTAAACTTACTTTTAGAAAAGTAAAATTGAACAAACGTACAAATTGCTACTGTCGTGAAAAAAAATAAATTATATCAAATTTTATATTTATTATTGCTAATTACAATTATATTTAATTTGTCACACGCTCAAGCAGAAGAAGTAAAAAAATTTTTAACTTTAAAAAATAATGAAGTAAATCTTAGGCTGGGACCATCTTTTGAATATCCAGTTAAATTAATTTATAAAAAAAAATATTTACCAGTTATTATTACTGATAAATTCGAAACGTGGAGAAAAATTAAAGATTTTGAAAATAATTCTGGATGGATACATATTTCTCAGCTATCAAAAAAAAAATCCGCAATAAATATTACTGAAAATTCTGTTATGCATAAAAAACCTAGTATTTATTCAAAACCATTAGCAAGACTTGAAATTGGACGTTTAGTTTTAATTAAAAAATGCAAAATTAAATGGTGTAAAGTTACCTCGGGTAATTTTAGTGGATGGATCTTAGAAAACTATTTATGGGGAAAAATTAATTAAAATTTTATTTTATATCAAAACGATCTAAATTCATCACTTTTGTCCATGCAGAAATAAAATCAGCAAGAAATTTTGGCCTTGAATCTTCGCATGCATAGACTTCTGCTAATGCTCTTAATTGAGAATTTGATCCAAAAATAAGATCGGCACGAGTACCTGTCCATTTTATTTTATCTGTCTTGCGATCTCGTCCTTCAAATAAATCTTCAGCTTTAGAAACTTCTTTCCATTTTGTACCCATATCTAGCAAATTAATGAAAAAGTCATTTGTAAGTGTTTCCGGTTTTTTTGTAAAAACACCATGTTTAGATTTATCAAAATTTGTATTTAAGACACGCATGCCACCTACAAGAACAGTCATTTCAGGCGCAGTTAGTTTCATCAACTGTGCGCGATCAACTAACATTTCCTCAGCTGATACAGTAGGTTTTTTTCCTGATCCATTAGATACTTTTGTAATATAATTTCTAAAACCATCCGCTTTTGGTTCAAGTAAACCAAAAGAGTATGTATCTGTTTGACTTTGAGATGCATCTCCACGACCTGGAACAAATGGAACTGTAACCTTATTACCTGCTTTCTTTGCTGCTTTTTCAATTCCAACACAGCCACCCAAAACAATCAAATCGGCCATTGAAACCATTTTACTTTTAATATTAAAACTTTTTTGAATCTTTTCTAAAGTTTTAAGAACTTTAGAAAGTTCAGAAGGGTTATTTACTTCCCAATCTTTTTGGGGTTGAAGTCTAATTCGAGCTCCATTAGCCCCACCTCTTTTATCTGAACCGCGAAAAGTCGATGCTGAAGCCCATGCTGTAGAGACTAACTGAGAAACGGAAAGTCCTGATTTTAATATTTTTGCTTTAAGAAAATTAATATCTTTATTTTTAAGTTTATATTTAACTTTTGGTATAGGATCCTGCCAAATTAATTCTTCTTTTGGAATTTCTGGACCTAAATAACATGCACGAGGCCCCATATCACGATGTGTAAGTTTAAACCAAGCTTTTGCAAATGCATCTGCAAACTCATTTGGATTTTCATGAAAATTCCTAGAAATTGGTTCGTATTTCGGGTCCATTCTCATAGAAAGATCTGTGGTTAACATCATAGGAGGATGTTTTTTAGATTTATCATGTGCATCAGGAACCATGTTTATGGCACTACCATTTTGTTTTGGTGTCCACTGATGCGCCCCCGCTGGACTCTTTGTTAGCTCCCATTCATAATTAAACAAATTATCAAAATAACCCATATCCCATTTTTTAGGATTTTGAGTCCAAGCACCTTCTAAACCACTGCTAATAGTATCTACTCCTTTACCGCTTTTGTAATTACTATTCCAACCAGTAGCTTGTTCTTGAATTTTTGAACCCTCAGGTTCTGGACCTTTGTGTGACTCGGGTGCAGCACCATGAGATTTTCCAAAAGTATGTCCGCCTGCTATAAGTGCTACTGTTTCATAGTCATTCATCGCCATACGACCAAATGTTTCACGAATATCGTGAGCGGCCAAAAC
>MDTE01178311.1_pt1 | contig 16526 bp, 15 predicted proteins | sample 811231 | NCBI WGS metagenome assembly MDTE01 (sample SAMN05326651, study PRJNA326480) | marine metagenome | isolation source: seawater | place: Indian Ocean: Red Sea | collected 2010
CGCCGTCATCTCCTTTAAAGACAATGTCTTTGTCCTGAGTAGCAACTTGCATAACAAAATCGGTTGACGAATTAGTAAATCGTCCAATTTCAGTACCTGCATCTTTAAATATTACATCTGCGCCATCTGCATCAAGTACTATATCACCAGCACTATCTAGTGTAATAGTAGTTGCATCTACTTCAAATGTACCGTCTGCTGTAATTTGTATGTTAGCGGCTGCCGCGGCTGTGTCAGTGGTTTCTATCGTAAGTGTGCCATTTGTACCTACAGTAAATACGGCAGTATCATCTGTGCTACCTGTCATGGTAATTACTTTACCGTTGACTGCTATGTCATCTACTGTTAATGCTGTTAAAGTACCTAAGGATGTAATATTTCCTTGTGCCGCTGTGGCCAATGTACCAGCAATAGTACCACCCGATACATTAATACCTGCACTGAATACAGGTATCTGATTCATTGTAACTACGCCGCTTGAACTAATTGCTATTGCATCTGTATCACTTGCTGATCCAATGTTGCCATCGTCAGCAATAATAAGTCCTGCTCCTGACGTAATTACAGCACCTGATACTACTTCGTTGTTAAATGTGGCCTTACCAGCCGCACTACCATCGATTGTTAAGAATGTTGTGTCTACACCTCCGTCTGTTCCTTTGAGGATAATATCAGAATCATCTGCCTGTGCATCTATTGTAATATTACCGGTGGTTGTTGTGATTGTAACAGCCGCATCACCAGCAGTAAGATCATCAGCGGCACCGGCACCTATATATGTTTTTAATCTAGAAGCGGCAGTCTTTCTCATTGTACCGCCGGCGCCATCGTCTATTAAGAATAAGTCAGCATCAGCAATAGCCGCACCTATATCAGTGCCACCGTCTAGATCTATGTCTGCAATATTAATACTACCATCTGGAAATACTGGTGCTTGACTAAATGTAACTACGCCATCACTAGCAATAGCGATAGCATCTGCATCACTTGCAGAACCTATTTGTCCGCCGTCAGCAATAGTAATACCTGCACTATGAACACTTCTTTGAGAAAATGTAACTGCGCCGCCACTAGCAATAGCGATAGCATCAGTATCTGAAGCACTGCCGATATTACCTGCGTCAGCAACCACAAAACTACCACCCGATACTGCACCAGTGGTTGTTATAGCAGATGAACCTGTATTAATAGTTCCAAAATTAGATGTTATAGATCCACCATCTAATGCGCCAACTGATGTAATGTTTGTTTGTGCGCCTGTTGTTAGTGTCACATCAGCGATGTATGTTTTAATTCTACTAGCGGCAGTTTTTCTATTAGTACCGCCTGCTCCGTCATCAACAATAAACAGATCTGCATCTGCTAGTCCTGCACCTATGTCAGTACCGCCGTCAATATCTATAGTTGTTAATGGAGTAGTTCCTGCTGTTAATCCTGCACCAGATCCTTCAATATTTGCAACCAAAGTTCCAGTGGAAACACTAATGTTTCCTGTTGCACTGGCTACTGCGGCAGTAGTGCCAAGTGTAAATTTATCAGCACTTTCATCCCACATAAAGATAGCATTGTCGCCAGTGCTACCTCGCTCCATAATAAGACCCATGTCATTAGCATTACTGCTAGCACCAGTATTAAGTTCTATTAGAGTATCTTCAATTACAGTGTTTGTTGAACTAACTGTGGTTGTTGTTCCGTTAATTGTTAAGTTACCTGTAATAGTAACAGCCTGTGAAAAAGTAACATCGCCAGTTGCCGCAATTTCTATAGCATCTGTATCACTAACACTACCTATATTGCCGCCATCTGCAATGGTAATACCACCAGAGTGAATACTTCGTTGACTGAGTGTAACAACTCCATTAGACGCAATAGAAATTGAATCTGTGTCGGACGTATGCCCAATAGTTGTGCCATTAATAATAATATTATCAACAGTAAGAGTTGTTAGTGTACCAAGTGATGTAATAGCAGATTGCGCGGCTCCAGTTACTGTAGCCGCAGTACCGCTTACATTACCTGTAACATTTCCTGTTAAAGCACCAGCAAATCCTGTAGCAGTTACTACACCAGTACTTGGATTGTATGTGAGTGTACCATCGGATTCAAGTCCAAGATTACCCCCAGTTTGAGCACCACCGGCAGTAAAGATAATAGCATTGCTCTCATTCGTAGATTCATTATCTGTAATAGTAACCGTTGTTGCTACTGTTGCAACCGCGGCTGTCCCACTTGTGTCCTGATTACCAGAGGTATTAACACCAGGCAAGTTAATGTTTCCAGTACCATCAAAGGATACACCACCGATTGTTCTTGCGGTTTCTAGTGCAGTTGCAGTATCAGCATTACCCGTAACATCACCTGTTAATGCACCCACAAATCCTGTCGCAGTGACTTTACCAGTGCTAGGATTATATGTGAGTGTACCGTCGGATTCAAGTCCAAGATTACCACCATCAACATCCCCACCAGCAGTAAAGATTAGGGCGTTATTTTCGTCCGTAGATTCATTGTCTGTGATCGTAACTGTAGTAGCAACTGTTGCAACATCTGCTGTACCTGTAACATTACCAGTTATATTGCCAACAAATGCTGTTGATGTAATACTTGTTGCACCGGTAACTACTCCTGCATCAATAACAATAGTACCGTCTAGTACAATTTGTTGTCCTGCTAATGGAGTTATGTTTAGATCAGTACCAGCAGTTGAACTTATTGTATTACCATTTATGTTTAAGTTGTCTACTTGAAGCGCAGTTAGAGTGCCTAGAGATGTAATATTTGTTTGTGCCGCGGTTGCTAATGTACCAGCAATAGTACCACCGGATACGTTGATACCTGCACTGAATACAGGTATTTGATCCATAGTAACTACGCCATCAGCGGCAATAGTAATAGCATTTTTATCACTTGCACTACCAATAGTGCCAGCATCAGCAATAACTATGCCAGCATTAAATATTGCTTCACCTGCGGCACTGCCGTCGATAGTAAGGAACGTAGTGTCAGCACTACCGTCTGTTCCTTTAAAAATAATATCACTGTCGTTTGCTTGTGCATCAATAGTAATATTACCAGTAGTAGTTGTAATATTAACAGCGCCATCGCCTGCGGCAATATCATCTGCGGCAGTTGCACCAACACCAATGTAAGTTTTAAGTCTAGATAATGTTGATTTTCTGTTTGTTCCGGAAGCGCCATCATCTACTATAAACAGATCTGCATCTACTAATGCGGCACCTATATCAGTGCCGCCATCAATGTCTATGTTACTAATTGCGACAGCGGACGAAGATACTTGCGAGTCAACATATGCCTTTGTAGCGGCATGTTGTGCACCTGTTGGGTCTGTTACATTAACAATTTGACTAGTATCAACATCAATCGATCCGTTACCATCAGGACTAATAGTAATGTTTCCGTTAGTATTAGTGCTAGTGATAGCATTGCCATCAATCTTTATATTGTCTACGTTAGCAGACCCTGTTACTGAAAGAGTGTTTGTTGGAGATGTTACCCCAATACCAATACGACCATTGGTATAATCTACGACGAGAGTATCTGTATTAAATGTTAAATTGCTGTCTCTAGCGAGATCAGATTTTAAGGCTTTACCGCCAATACGACTAATCGCCATTTGGTACTCTCCTACACCACGTTACTATCCAGGGTGTGCCCGGGTTTGTAATGTATTTATGTTAGGAGGTATTAGGCCGTGTCTGTAGTACTATCAAAACCATGAATTACAACAATACTTTCAGCACTACCTGGCGCACTTGTAAATGTAATAGTTGTACCACTTAAATTATATGCAGTTGCGGGATTTTGGAATACATTGCCAACAGCAACAATAACACGTTGATCATCATTGCCTGTTACTGATGTACTCATAGTAAATGCTACTGTTGAACCATCACCAGTAAAACTATCTTGTGTAATAGTTACAGTGCCGTTTGCAGTAACGCTTTTATATGCTGATCCGTTGTAGTACTCAACTTTATTAGTAGTTGTATTATACCGTAGTTGTCCTGTAACAGCGACATCTGCACGTTCAGAAGTAGTACCGCTAGGTAATCTTATTGCACCTGTTTGATCTTTTTTTACAGAATTTGTACCTTTTGGATCATTTTTAGCAAATCTTGCCATGCTTAGATACTCACATAACTTACAGTAGCATAAATGCTAGAGGCATGACTTGCTTTTGCTACTATAGTATCGCCATTTGCTAGTACTATCTTTTCATCGTTAATGATATATGTATCACCGCCATCAATACTAAATGTTTTAAGTACTTGCGTAGTTGTTGCCACTGAGCCACCGCTTGGCACTAGGTATAAATCAATAGTCCTTGCTGATGCGTTGTCATTCATAAAGAACAATGCAGTTGTAGCATTATTTCCACTACTAGTGAAAATTACTGTATTGCCTGTTCCTACTGTTGCTTGTGATAATGCCATTTACATTTCCTCTACCTAAAATATTAACCCGTATACTATTGCTTTACTCTTGCTTACTAGTTCGTCACTAGTAGTTCCATCAACAAAAAACACACCAGAGCCACCACCGCCGGCAGTTCCGCCATAAAGTAGTGTAGCACTTGTAGCACTAGCGGGCGCACTTCCTTGATCATTCAATTTTAATGCCCCTTCAATACCAACTCGTCCTGTACCATTTGGTATAAGATTTATGTCTTGGTTTGATGTTCCGCTAGTAATATTATAACCATTAGTATCTAGGTCTGCGTTTAATGTTGTACTAAGAATATTTTGATAGGTACTACCATCATTGGTAAATTCCCATTTGTCAGTTGATTCATTAAAGCGGAATAAAACATTAGTAGCAGATCCTCGTTCAACTTCAATACCAGCATATGTACCGGTAACACCTGCACCCGATTCACCTTGATTAAGTACAATTAGTCTGTCTTTAACAGTAAGATCAGTTGTAGATATAGTAGTTTGTGTTCCAGTAACGGTTAAGTTTCCGGTGATAGTAGTATTAGCAAGAACTGAAAACGTTCCTGTTGGGTCTATAGTATAATTACCTGCAATTCTTTTAGTTTGCGCCATTTGCTTAACCGTCTTTCGTGCTTGTTAATTATTTATCATTAATTCAAATGCTGGCAAATCCATAATTTGAAAATTATCTTGAGATTTCCATTCTTCAGGACTAAATCCATCTAAAGGGTTTACGTGTATAAATCTGTTATTTGTAAACTGTCTCATTATATCTCTTACCTGTAACACCCAATTACCAAAATATGTTGGTTGTGCATTATCAGGCTTGTAATTCATTGTACCGGCATATAAGTTATTAATAGTATTATTGTCACTATGTAAATCCATACCAATTAAAAATATATAAGAATGTCCAAAATAACAAGCCATACCTACTGCCGCAGGACCACTGCTAAATCCAGCATATTGAGGATGTAATATTTCTAATGCGCCACTACCTTTAATAATATTAAGTTTACGTGTGTAATGTTTATGTTTTGCACTATAGCCAGATTTTTGTATCTCATGCGCCATGCCTTTGTCTGCACTAATAAGATGATGTGTAACAAACTCTTCATACACACGATTACATCCAAATGTCACGCCAAGTAAGTTTAGTTGATCTATATCAACTTCTAATCTAGTTTTACCGTTACCTAGTATAAATGCAAAATTTTCGTTCATAGTCATAAGAAAAGATTACTACAATTATATGTAGTAATCTCTCCTATGTCAAGTAAAATTTTACTGAATTTCAATACTAACTAGCGAGTCACTTGTGTCGTGATCGGCTTTGTCAGTACCGCCGAGGGTGTATTTTGCATTAGTTGCACCATCATACTGTACTGTACGGTTACGTAGTTTTGTAACTTGTACTCGAGTTGAATCATCTAACACACCTTCAACAATAAAAGTGCCTTGTGTTAAGGCGCCTTGTGCTAAATCCGAAAGCACTAATGTTTCGGTTGTTGTACCGTCTGTTACTTTAAACTTGCTTGTTGAAACTTGTTTAGTAATGTATGCGGCTGGAGCAGTTGCTTCACTTGCTCCTGTAAAACGATATGCGGTACAACGAATTCTTCCTGTACCTTGCCCAATTTTGCTTGGATTAATAGGTCTTCCCATTTGTTTTCTCCTTTGAGTTTAAGACGTTCTAGGTCTACGGGGTTGTGTCCCCATAAACTAGCATAGGCTAGCAATGTTAGTAGTATTTATGTGTATAGCCGAAAAAAAAGGGAGGAATAAATCCTCCCTTTTCCGTTTTTGTGAAACGTTTTCCTTACTTGAAGGAAATGTTTGACATAGCAACTTCACCAACGTAGTCACCAGCATTACCAAGAGATGATGCTGTGTTTGAAAGCTCAATATAACCATAACGTGTCATAAAGCTCACTACTGGCTCAAAGGTGCTAGGATCAAGTACTGTTCCTGAGCTCATTAGAGGAACGTATGGGCAATAGAATGCCGCGGCGTCTGTCTCGGATGAACCCTTGTAGCCTACTAGTACTGCTTTATCGTCAGCGGCATAGGAGTCTACATAGACCTTCATTGCACCGTTAAGTGTACCAACAAACTTATTGTTAGTTGGGGCTTCAAAAGTGCCTTCAGTTGTACGAGCAAAAGCGGAAGTGCTTGCACTCTGTAGAACTGTAAGTCCTTGTGGTGATACAACACACCAGTTGCCAGCACCACGACGTGTGCGCTGAGCAATCTTATTGGCTGTGCGGTTGATTAGAACTGCAAGAGCGGCATGCTCATCGCCAACGTATGTTGCTGTACCAGAAACACCTGACTGGTCAAAAGTTTCTTCAGTAGCCGCTAGTGAGCGGAGTGAAGCAAGAACTTCTTGATCGATTTCAGCGGTAATTTCTTGTGCTAGGGCAGCCATAATTTCTGCCTCAACGTCAATACCGTGCATGGACTGTGCGTCCTGAGCGGCTTCAAACGTCCAGCGAGCCTGCAACTTACGTGTCTTGGCTTCTACTGGCTGCTTTAGGATCTGGATGGAAATTTTACTTCCGCCGGAACCTTCTTTTGACGCTGTTGCGTCTGCTTTACCAGTTGATGTAGAACCGGAATATGCAGTAGCAATTTTGAATGGGCTAAGAGCCTCATCACCAACTAGCGTATCTGTGCCGAGGTCGCCACTTGCTGTTGAAGTAACGGCTTCTGCATAACGAACGCGAAGTGTGTGAATCTGGCCAACTGGGCCCTGCATTGGTTGAACACCAACGATTTCGTTGGCGATAACTGTTGGCATAACCCGTCGAATAACAGGAAGGATTACACGGTTTAGTGTTGCAACGTTACCTGATGCGGTACTACCAGCGGTAGAAGCCTCGTTCAAGTGCCGTTTAGTGTTTTCAAGAATAACACTCATAGTGTTGCGGCGATTACCATCAAGGCCCTCTAGGAGCGCATCTTTGGTTTCGTCCCAACGATTTTCTAATAGTACGTCTGACATTTTTTTAGTCTCCTCTTGTACTTACTTAAGGCCTGCTAACTTGCGAAGTTCGATGATATTACCATCTTGCTCTACAGGCTTATTTTCTTTAATTTCCTTATCTCCAGTCACCTCTTTACGTGACTCGCTAATGACTTCTTTAGTCTTACGGGGAGCAACTGATTCTCCGTCGATAACTGCTGGAAGATAACGATTGAATGCGTCCTGTAATTTTGATGTTTGGACGCTCTCTAGTAGATCACGCATTACTGCGCCTTTTTCTTTATTAAGAGTTTTAGTAAGTTCTGCTAATGTTTCCTTACGCTGTGTATTTTCAACAATAGTTTCAACTTCTTTTTGTTTACTCTCAATAATCTGTTCTTTCTCCGCAATAGCAACTTCTGCTTCAGCGAGTGTTTTGTCCTTATCATCAACGAGTGCCTTGAGCTTTTTAATCTCTTGGTTTTCGTTGAGGTAACTAGAACTAAATTCGCTAGCATATGCCTCAAAGATCTTACGTCCAAAGTTATTTTCTTTGGCCGCATTAATATCTTCTTTCAGTTGAGAAATCTCAGACTTTAGATTTTCGGATACTGCTTCTTTAACAATAACTGCTGACTTATCAACAAAGGATTTTTTAAGTTCGTCGAATTTACTTCGTGCTTCCTTAACAAGTTTGACCTTTGTGTTAATAACGTCTTGACGATCATGTTGGAAATCAGTAATCTCTTCAGCCAATTGATTAACAATAAACTTTTCAAGATTCTCAATTACCTTTGCCTGATCTTTTTTATCAGCATGTAGTTCGTTGATTTCGTCTGCTAGTGTCTCCAACATAAACTTGTCAAAGGTTCCGCTAGCCTCTTGCATTCTAGCAGTAAACCGTGCTTGGTCTTCTTCTAGTTGGGTGCGTTGCTCTACAATTTGATTAATTTCTTCAGTTAAATTATCAGTAACCATACGATCTAAAGCCTCAACCATAACGGATTTGTCGTGCTCATATTTGCCGGCAAATTCCTCACGGAGTTCTGCTGTAACTTGATCGCGAACTTCAACTAACTTTGAGTCCCAGGCTTCCTGGATCTCTTGTTTAGTATCTTCATTAATCAAGTCACTATCTAATAATGGTTTGATAGCATCTAGCATTTTTTTCTCCTAGATCTTTAGATCCTTGATAAGACGAGTTACCTCATCCTTCAAGTATTTTTGTACTTTTCCATTGCCCGATGCTTCTCGTGCAATTTCAAGTGCCTGGTGGCCGTTACGCATATTAAGTAATCCTTCATAGATTGCTTTAGGATATGCATTTGGCGCACTTGGTTGTGCTACAATATCTACTGTAACAATTTCGAAGTCAGACACATCACCAGAAGATTCTGCAACGTTTCCGCTGCCTCTACTGCTGACGCCTAACTTAACTCCACTCTCCAACATGGTCTTTACTAGAGTACCCATTGGAGTAGGTAGAATTTTCATTTTTCCAAAACCGTTAGGCCCGTCCATCCACATATCTTCAATCATGTGTGAGACGCGATCTAAATTAACTTTTAAATCGTCGGGGTGATCAACTTCACCGAGGACGCTATTGCCCTCTCTAATTTGATCATTGAGTTGCTTAACGGCATTGGAAATTTCAGAGACAGGGTAAATACGCTGGTTAGCGTTCTTTACCCCACCTTGAATACAAATGCCTTTTAAATAGAGGTCTTTCCCTTCATTTGCAGACTCTGTAACCATCCGAGCCTGATCAAATGTTAGATGTTCTCTAAGGTAGTTCATATAAATTCTCTACCTTATAAATTAAACAGAAACTTTAGTTTCGTTTGGCTCTGTTGTCATGCCCATGTCCTGTGCTTTAGGAGCAGGAGCACCTTTTTCGTCACCACCTTGGGCAATGTTACTAGCATCGCCACCTTCTGGTGCTGATGGGTTATCAAACTTCATTGGTTCTGTATTAACAGATCCATCTTCTGATGTAACTGGAGCCGGTGCTTTTTCTAAGTCTGCGCCTTCCATTACGCTAGGATCAACTGATTCCATTTCTTCTTCGTCGTCCATTTCTGGCTCAACTTCCATGTCCATTTCGTCGTCCATTTCTGGCTCAACTTCCATGTCCATATCCATTTCGGCTTCGTCGCCTTCTCCGCCACCCATAATCTCGTCAAACTCTGCTTTAAGTTCGTCTAGGGCATCTTCAAGGTCAACAACACGATCTTCGATGTCGCCGTCGTCGTCTTCGTCCTCTAGACGCAGACCTTCTTCGTCGGCTGTAATATCGTCAATGAGATCATCGGCAGCATCACCACCTAATTCTTCTTCAACATCACCCTCACCCTCTTCAACGGCTTCGTCTGCCTCTTCGGTTTGGATGTTTTCTAAATCTTCTTCGTCAATGAGACCTTCGTAGATCTCACGTGATTTTTCAACCACAATTTCGTGGAAAAGCTCTTTGGCTTTGTCTTCTTCTTCTGCAATGAATAGCTCAATGAGCTGATTAAATTTTTCTGACATGAACTCGCACTCCTTCATAAGGCAAATGTATATTATATTTAGTTTTTATGTAGATTATTTCATTAAATGTAGTGTTTTTGAATCAAAAATACTACTAAGACCAATTTTCGCTAATTATTGCGGTTGTGCAGGTGGTTGGAACTGCTGTTTTATTTTTTTAATATTTGTATGATATTCGTTAATCTTTACATCATTTAGTTTACGTAAACGACTAATTTGTTCTAAAGAAAGTCTTGTCTTACGTGTATCAGTTAACTCAGCAGTAGTGCCATCCTCTCTTTGGTTATGGAGAGAATTTTTTTTATCGGGTGCTTTTTCAAATAAATCGTTAACTAACATAATAATATATTTATACTCCTGCAGGAGGTTCTTCAGCCGCTGGGCCACCTGCCGCTATCGAATCGGGTGTGCCTGGTATTGGTGATGCTGATTCTGCATCAGTTGCTTCACCTTCAGGTGCTTCAACACCTTCTTCTCCCCCTTCGCCTGTGTCTGGCATTGCAAACGAATCTAGATCAGTTTCTAGTCCGCCCGGTGTAATACCTACACTACGCATGTTAGGCATGTCAGATTTTACATCATCTGTATTCTCTTCGCGCCATAGATCCATATTTTTCTGCATTTCTTCTTCAGATAGACCAAGATATCTTTCCATTAAGAAACGTTTACTCATATACGGATATTGTTCGAGGGCAGTAAATGTACCAATACGCGAACTATCAATCTCAGTTTCACGATATTTTGTAAAGTTCTGTGGCTCGTTGAACCGTAGTTCAAAGTTTGCGTTGTCTAGTTCAAAACCACGCCATTTAAGAAACATTTTAAATTCACGATCAAATACCGCAGAAACTAAACGCTGTAATCGTTTACAATATTCATTAAAACGATATTCTTGTATCATAGCAGTACCAACTCTGCCATCTGCATATGCCGCAGGTGCCTCGTCTGGTCCAGTAGGCAGATAACTGCTCGGAATGCGTAAACCTCTATATAATTTATTAGTAAAGAACTTTAAGTCATCAATATCACCTAGGTTAGTACCGCCTGGTAGTGTTTCAACTTTTGAGCCACGCCCTTCTGCTGTTTGCGGAAAGAAGTAGTCTTCGTTAATACTAAGCGGATTGTAAGTAGTATCCATAATGTTACTACCTCCACCAGTGTTACTAGGAATACGTCTTTGATGAATTTCGTTTTTAACACGCTCAACAAACGCCATAGCCATATGCGCTGGCATATTTCCTACGTCTACGTAGAATACTCTACGTTCAGGAGCACGTTGAATACGATAAATGATGATAGCATCTTCAAGTAGTTCTTTTTGTTTGAACACTTTAAAGATGTTTTCTAATATGCTTGTACCAAATGGCCAGTTAGCATCTAATCCTTCAGTTAAACTTAAATGCACGATATGTTGTGCTTCAACTGCTGATTCATTTAGACTCTTTTCAAATCTACCTCCTTTGGCGCCACCGCCTTCGTTTTGCCCGCCATAAATGTTACTTGGTTGTATATAACCTTGGTTTTTAGGATTAGGGCCTAGGTAGTCATCTCTAAATGATGTTTGTGTAGCAGTAAGTGTTTTAAAGTTTGGATTTAGATCTCGTATAACATATTGTTCTGGTTCTTTACCTTCACTTTCGTTTACAATTACTTTAGTAACTTTGTTTGCGTCAACCCAAAACCATTCAAATGTTTCCGGATCGCGAACAAATACTTGATCACCGTACTTTAGCGTATTACGAAAGATTTTAAAAACACGTTGATCAAAATCGTTAAGATTATTCCAATTAATTAATTGTTTCTTAAGAAGATTAGTTTCGCTTTCGCTAGGTGTTTGATGAAAGTATAAATCAAAAGAAGTACCATTTTCAACATTTGTTTGTGTGCAGAATTCAGACAAGATATCTAACGCTGAGTTAACTTCACTGTCTGAATCCATATTTTCGTATTGTGTATATCGTTCAACCCTATTAGGATGTCCAACGTATACATCTGGTAAATGACTAGCATAGTGTCCATATTTCATGTCACTATTACCGTTGCCTTTAGGCCCAGCCGCTGTTAACGGACTTGCATTTACTGTTTTAAAATATTTTTTCCAACTCATAACGTATTATAACACCTCTATGTACTTATCGCAAGTATTTTTTTTATGCCGTTAAACCTTGCCTTGCTAAATCATTAGCAGAATCTGCGCTTCTTTTACTCTGATCAGCGGTATTCTTAGTATTTTTAGCAATTTCTGATAATGCCGCAAGCATGTCGGTATTGAATTTAGTATTTGGCTGTTGACTTTGTCCTTGTCCGTTGCTAGCAATTTCTTGTGATTGACCTACTGTTTCTCCGTCACCTTCTCCTGGAGTAAAGGACGCTTGTTGTACTTGTGGTGTTGTTCCAGGGTCTCCGGTTTGGTTAAAGGATACTGTAGTACCCGGAATCATAGGCCGTACTGGAACTACTCGAACAGCCGGTTTACCGTCAACGCTGTCTACTGTACCAATTGGAGGTAACGGAGAAACAGGAGGCCGGTTAGGGTCGACCGGTGTTGTTGTTCCTCCTCCTTCTGTACCAGGAATTGCAGGAGTTCCAGGCGGTGGAGGTGCTGATTTTCCTAAGCCGGCCTCGCCGCGAGATAGTTTATTTAGGAATTTGGATGCAAATTCCGCCGCTTCTCCTACTTTCTTTACACTTCCTTGAAACCCTTTTGTTCCCATAAACGCAGTTGTTGCTGATGAAATGGCTTGTTGTAATTGCTGTGATGCTTGTTCCAATGCGAGCATACCTTTAGTAACACCGTCTGTTGCGGCCATCGCTTCCATATCTTTTTTAATTTTTTTGTCAATCTCAGCAGTTGATTTTGCATATAATTCTGTATTCTTAATTAGACTTGACCTAGCAACATCAATAGCCGCATTAGCCCCACCAGCCAGACCAAGTAGTGCTAGATTTGCATTACCTAACTGATCTCTTTTAAGTGCATCTCCGCTAGCACCTATTTGTTGTTGGAAGAAGGCAGTTTGGTCCGCGGCATTACTATTACTTTGAGCAAACCTATCTAGTTGTTGTATTATCGATGCTTGGGCTTGATTTTGATTTAGTGTTAATGCACTTTGCTTAGATACTACTGTGCCAAATGCCTGTTGTTCTAAGTATGCTTTTGCTTGAGCCTCTCCAAATGTTGAAACGATTTGATTATACACTTTTGATATTCTGTCTCGATCTTTTTCTGATTTTCCAGCAACCACAGCCTGTAGATCAACGCTTCGTAAAGCCGCTTTTTGTTTTTCCCGTTCTTGCTCTAGTGTAGTACCATTAAATGCCGCTAACATTTTTTGTTGTTTTGTTAATGCTAGGACTTGCTTAGATTGCTCGTCGACGCTCATTGTTCGACGATCTTCTGCGAGGCCTAACATTAACTGTCGTTCCATGTAATCCGCTGTACGTTGCCCCATCTGTTCAAAACTAACACCCATTTGAAGAAATGGTTTAGCATTATCCGTAATTGCCTTGCTTAATTTTCCAAATTCCTTTGCACCATCTATTGTACCGCCACCAAATAGAGACATAGCGGCGGCGTTTGCCTTCATTACACTATTATATTGACTCAGTGTTAACCCGGCATTGTGCGCCGCGTCTCTAAATTGCAACATAGAGCCGCCAAATAATCCACCGGCTTGTTGCATGGTTTTAAATTCTTTAGTAGTTGTTTCTAAAACTCCTATTGCCATACCCAAGCCCCCGGCGAGTGCGGGGAGGACACCACCTACTACAGGAACTTGGGAAAAGGCTTTTCCGAAGGCCTTGGCGCCTTGCTTCATGAGACTAAAGGTCGCTTCCATGCTATCGGCGCCGGATGATACCGACTGTTGAAGCGATTTTATCATACTAGAACCGGCCGCAGAAGCAGTCTTACCAAATGCCGCTATTCTACCGCTAGTTGCGCCTGCTTGCGCTCCTAGTCCATTTAATGAACTATTTGTATTACCAGTTGCTGATTGTATTTTGCCTAAACCTGCCGCGGCTTGGTTAGCCGATCCAGCAAGTCTAGCCTGTGCTTGTGTGCTGTTAGCATTACTAGCACTACCTAATAATCCTGCAATGCGCTGAAGTGTGCTTTCAGTTGCAACATTATCTGCATCAACTACACCAAAGCCTGGTATTGCTACTTGAACCAAAGTTTAAACTCCATAATATACGTATATAAATACAAGAGAGTATTTACTATACTTATTTACCAGGAGAAAACATGTGGCAGACACGCCCGAAACATTTTCAATGACGCCTGAACAACTGGCGTCTTTTACTCAACCTAAACCTGCTGTAGAGTCAAATTTGGTTTCTAACCCTCTTTCAAAGTTTATGAGGCAACCAACAATTTATATTGAACTCCCTAGCAAGGGTGAGTATTGGAAAGAAGGTTCTTTAGAAAGAACTGAGAATAATCAATATCCTGTTTACCCAATGAGTACTCGAGACGAATTAATATTAAACACACCAGATGCCCTAATGAACGGCCAAGGTGTTGTTGATGTTTTTCAAAGTTGCATTCCAAATATTAAAAATGGTTGGGATATGCCTATTTTAGATGTTGACTTATGTTTAATAGCAATTCGTATTGCTAGTTATGGCGAAATGATGGAGTATAGCAGTACATGTCCGTCATGTCAAGAGATTAATAACTACGAAATTGATCTTAAGGACTTTTTAGGTCTAACTATTGATGCATCAGGCTTTGAAAAGCAGACAGCATTTAAAGAACTAAAGATTAAAGTAAAGCCAATTACATATCGAGCAATGACTGCTCAAAGTTTAGATGATTTTGAACAACAAAGACTAATATCAACTATCGGCGACTCTGAACTTGACGAATATCAAAAACAAGAAAAGTTTAATGATATTCTTAAGAATATGACAATGAATACAGTTAGGAATATAGCAGGTAGTATAGAATACATCGAAACACCGGACGGTGAGCGTGTAGTTGATCAACTATTAATCGACGACTTTGTGGAAAACTGTGATAGAAAACTATTCGACGAACTTAAAAAGCACCAACAACTTATAGACGAAGGAATTCCTGCGAAAAATATACCAACAACTTGTCCAGAATGCCAGCATCAATATGTATCACCATTTACATTTGATCAAGCAAATTTTTTCGGATCCGCCTCTTAACCTTAACTTCACTTGAAGAAATTGTCAGTTATTTAGATAGTTTTGATAAAGAAGTTACAAAAATTAAAAAGAGATTATTAGAACTGTGTTGGTATATGAGAGGCGGTATAAATTACGCAGAAGCTCTTTCGATGTCGTTTAGCGATCTTAAGTTGATTGATGAGATAATTGAGTCAAACCTCGAGACCACGAAGAAAACTGGAATGCATTTTTTCTAGTTAGTTTTTGGTAGTCTCTTTTTTCTCAACAAACTCTGTTGGATCTAATGTTACCTTTCCACCTACACTATGTGGAGTTTCGCTGGAATGATGTAATTCGATCCTACTTCCATAATCGAACGTATAACCTAACTCTATACATGCATCACAAAATTCTAAGAACTTTGCTTGCACTTCAACAACTTCACGTTTGTTCATATATATTTTCCTACCTCATCATTTGGAGGGTAAGTTATTTAAACTACTTCCAAACAACTATAATACTATTATATTACAATCTTATACTCTGTCAACTATAAAAGATGAACTTCGTTCATCTAACACTCACTTACGTTCGTGTTATATTCTCTTTTATTGATATTACCAAAGTGTTTCAGTCAGACGGAACCTTGCTAAGGTTCCGTCAATTCTGGTGACATTACCGTCGTTTATCCAGCATCCGAAAGTAGGTATTTGTAGCACTCCAGGGACTCTGACCTTTTCCCACCTACATCGACAAACAACGTAATCTTGGTGTTACATTATTGGTGATTAATGTAATACGATGATTACTTTGCTTCTGTATCCTCGTTCCTATTGATACAGTTTTTAGGAGTATTGCCTGCAACTCGCCAGATCTGGACGCCGAAGCTTCCTCAAGGCGTTGAGTCAAAGTTGCTATATAAGCCTATTTGTTAGATTCTGTAAGTATTTTTTGACTCTGATGAACACGAACACGTATATGTCCGTTATACCATTCATCTGATTCTAAAACACGGTGCCTAAATTGTTCTCTTGCTTCAATGTAACTGCACTCTCCCTTGCTGTAACAATAGAAAAGTATCTCACGCTTGAAGTGTTCTGTGCCAATTTGTTCTATATCTGCCGTTAATGCGTCTGATGAGCCATAATAGTCACGCCAGTCTGATTCTACAGTAGTGCGCCGTTTGTTTTTTCTGCCTTTGAGGGGTGGTTTAGATCGCCTAAATCGTGCCAGTTTTTTGCCTATGTATTTTCGATTGTTTGTAGTATTGGTTATCAAATAGACAAAGCCTACTACGCCTTCTGGTATTTCCTCTACTATTTCATCCTTGTATAGCCATGTCATATATATTATATATTACCACTGCCATTTAGATTAGCAAAAAGTGAAATTTCTTCAATAACAGTTGCATCTCTTATTGTAACACACCAATTAATAAAATC
>MDTE01062059.1_pt1 | contig 16524 bp, 20 predicted proteins | sample 811231 | NCBI WGS metagenome assembly MDTE01 (sample SAMN05326651, study PRJNA326480) | marine metagenome | isolation source: seawater | place: Indian Ocean: Red Sea | collected 2010
TTGAAACCGATGGCAGGGCACTCATCTTGCTCGAATTCGATTCGATTGGACATGGAGCTATGAGCACGCCCAGGACCGGTATTGCGGCAGAAGTGACGCACCAACTCGACGCCTACTTCGCCGGCAAGCTAACCCGTTTCGACCTACCGCTCCGCACCTTGGGCACGCCGTTTCAGCAAAAGGTATGGCGTGCGCTCCGCTCAGTGCCCTACGGCGAAACTCGGAGCTATGGCGATATCGCACGCGAAGTTGATTCCGCACCACGTGCGATCGGCGGCGCATGCGGAGCCAATCCCATCGCCATCATTGTGCCGTGCCACCGCATCACTGGATCCGGCGACTGGATCGGAGGCTTCTCCGGCGCGGGGGGCTGCGCAACCAAGCAATTGCTGATAGAACATGAGGCCGCGCAGGGACGCTTAGCCATCTGATATAAAACAGGGAGAAAAAATATGCCGGGTAGGATGATCAACATCAAAGCCAATGATGGCGACTGTTTTCAGGGATTTCTTGCGACACCAGATTCTGGAAAAGGCGCCGGGGTAATTGTCCTGCAGGAGATTTTCGGGATCAATTATTTCATGCGCGAGACCTGCCATCGACTCGCAGCGCAAGGATACGTGGCCCTCTGTCCCGATCTTTTCTGGCGCCAAGAAGCGGGGGTCGAGCTCTCCGACATGACAGAAGGCGAATGGGGCCAGGCCTTCGGCTTTTATCAGGGGTTCGACATGGATAAGGGCATCGCCGACGCAGACTCAGCGCTCGAGCAGTTACGCATCCTCGACTGCTGCAGTGGCAAGGTAGGCGCAGTAGGCTATTGTCTCGGCGGTCTGCTGGCTTACCTAGTCGCCGCGCGCACCTTGGTCGATGCTTCTGTCGGCTATTACGGGGTCGGCATCCAAGACGCTCTAAGCGAAGCAGACAAAATCACTGGTCCGCACATGATGCATATCGCTGAACTCGATCAGTTCGTGCCCACAGAAGCTCAAACAGCGATCAAAAAAAGTTTATCCGATAATGCCAAGGTGACGATTCATTCCTACGCAAACGTGGATCACGCCTTCGCACGTACTGGCGGCGAACATTTCGATACCGCGTGCGCGGAGCAAGCAAATTCGCGTACTATAGAATTTTTTACTCGCCACCTTTCCTAGTCGGAAGTAGCCGCGATATAGGCGAAACCATGATCCTAGATTATGCTAGCCGGTCGGCATGGTCGCCTATATCCACACGGTCACTTCTCAGGACATGGAGACGGTCGGCAACTCGCGCAAGCGGATGCACGGAACGTTTAGTGCGGCTGCTGCAGGAGCATCGAAAAATCATGCGCACAAATACCGAAGTGAAAGACAGGCTATTGAATCAAGTTGCCGTAAAGGGCAAAGATAGCAGGTCGCTCTTGACCTAAGCGGCAGTGCAGATGAAACTTCGCCGCAGAGTTATCATTGGGTAATTCGCGGAGATCCCATCCTGGGTGAACCCTGTTGCAGCGACAGAATGGGGCAGATGCATATTGGTGAAGCGCCTTCCTATTGGCGACTCAACGACCAAATATTGCAACGCGGGCGTTACTCGAAACAAATCAGCGGAGCACAGCGAACCCATGGCTTGGCACGAAAAAATCTTACGCGTCGATCTCATTAAGGGGACCTGCACGGCGGAAGCCATGAACATGGACTGGGCCGAGCAATATCTAGGTGCGCGCGGACTCGCAAGCAAATATCTTGCCGAGGAGATGGACCCAGGAGCCGATGCACTCTCACCCGGAAATGTGCTTATCTTCGCCACCGGCCCACTCACTGGCACCACCGCCGCCACAGGCGGGCGCTATGTAGTAGTTACCAAGGGAGCGCTCACCGGCGCCATCGCGTGCTCGAATTCTGGCGGCCAATGGGGAGGCGAGTTACGCCTCGCTGGTTGGGACATGGTTGTGATCACCGGTAAATCGGAAAAACCTGTCTATCTGCACATTGATGATGACAACGCCGAGTTGCGCGACGCGGACGACTTCATTTGGGGCAAATCGGTGTGGGATACCGAGGCAGCTCTCAAGGAACGCCATGGCGATCAACGCATGCGCATCGCGTCAATTGGGCGCGCCGGCGAGACCCTCAACCGCTATGCCTGCGTAGTAAATGATCTTGACCGTGCAGCGGGGCGCTCCGGCGTCGGCGCAGTTATGGGCGCAAAGAATCTCAAATCGATCGCGGTGCGGGGAACTAAGGGTGTTGCCGTGAGGGACCCCGCTGGATTCGAAGCCGCTGTGCGCGCCGCGCGCGCAAAGCTTGACCCCAGTCCCGATCGCGCCGGCCTCGCTAAGACGGGCACAATTTCCATGCTGGACATCACCCAGGCCTTCGGTAGCCTGCCAACACGCAACAACCGCGATGTTCAGTTCGAGGACGCGGATAAGGTCGGCGCAGCCGCCATGTCTGCAACACGGCGAACCGATGGCAGTAAGAATTTGATCAATGGAAAGGCCTGCTTCAGCTGTACTATCGGCTGCGGCCGCGTCTCCAAACTCGACCCTACCCATTTCTCTGCTAAGAGCGGCGAACGTTACAAAAATGCGTCGGGTGGGCTCGAATATGAGTCCGCCTATGCCCTCGCACCTATGGTTGGTGTCGACGATATTGAGGCGGCGACATTCGCCAATCAGGTATGCAACGAAGAAGGCATGGATCCGATCTCCTTTGGCGCAACCCTCTCAGCAGCGATGGAGCTCTACGAGACCGGTGCCATCAGTGATAAGGAAACCGACGGCTTAAAATTGCATTTCGGTTCAGCGGAGGCTTTAGTTGAAAGCGTCAAGCTCGCTGGACTCGGCAAGGGATTTGGGGCTGACCTCGGCCTTGGAGCAAAGCGTCTCTGCGAGAAATACAGCCAGCCGGATTTCGCCATGGTCGTGAAGGGACAGGAATTCCCCGGCTATGACGGCCGCTCCATGCAGGGCATGGCGCTGGCCTATGCTACCAGCAACCGTGGCGCCTGCCACCTCAAAGCCGACCCCTATGGTGACGATTTCGGAGGTGGTCCACTCGAAGGCAAAGCCAAGATAGTCTACGAATCTCAGAACGCCGTAGCGGCCGTCGATTCGGCAGGAATTTGCCTCTTTCCGATGAGCGTTTGGGATCTGAACGACGTCGCTGCGCAAGTCGACGCAGCCTGCGGTGGCAGCTGGAGCGCCGAACGAATGGCAGAAATGGGCGAGCGCATCTGGAATCTCGAACGCCTGTTCAATCTTGCTGCCGGCCTAACCAGCAAGGACGACACTCTTCCCAAGCGTATCCTCACTGAAAAGCTCAAATCCGGCACCGGAAAAGGCAAAGTGGCCGAACTCGGCAAGATGCTACCTGCTTACTACGAACTGCGCGGCTGGGATAATGAAGGCGTGCCAACGACGCAGACGCTGCAGCGCTTGTCACTTACATAGGGATTAAAATTAAGGTGTGAAGATCACCATCAAGTCAGTCGCAATCCGACCACCTGAACCGCCTAATCAGCAGCGTGTTATCGAATTGTTAGAGGGTGCGAGCGTAGCTGACGCCTTGGCCAAGTTTGGCCTGGCAAACCCAGATGCACATGTAACGCTTCTCAACGACGAACCGGTACCAGTGGGAGAGCGCGCCAAGAAGACAGTAATCTCCGGCGACGTACTGACGGTCTTTCCGCCGATTCAGGGCGGTTGAGTTAAACCCCGAACTTCTAGAACCGCCCACAACGAATTTGTTATACAACAAAACAATTAAACCACTTTTTCGTGCGCGGAAACGAACGTGTATCATTCTAATATTCAAGAGAATTACAAAACGATTCTAGGTGGCCGAATGATGCGCCAGTTTGGTTTCGGTAGCGTTTCCAGCGATATTGGACTCGCCCCCAAATCTTTTGAGTTGGGCTTGATGGCCTTTCAAAACATCCGCTCTGGATCAACGAGATTTCCGCGATCATTATATTTATCTTCCAGATTGAACTCGGCGTAGGTATCGCTTGAGGTTTTTTAGGATTTGTATACAGCTTTCCCTCCTTATTCACGCTACCCGCTTCATGATGCTGGATCGCTTCGGCAAAAACGTCCTTAGCCATCTCTTTTATTCCCTAGCAATCATGCGCCCAAGCCAGTCGCCCCCGCAGATATGGAGGTGAAAATGAGGCACTTCCTGGCCACCATGGCTACCTATGTTAGCAATGGCACGGTAACCATCGCCGTCGACACCGAGCTGACGCGCAATCTCACCTGCCTTCTGGAAGAAGCGCCCGACAACATCAGCCGGCGCATCTCGGGTAAAATCGTCAAGCGATAAATACTCACCTTTGGGGATCACCAGTACATGGATTGGCGCCTGTGGATTGATGTCTCGGAAGGCAAGCACTTCATCGTCTTCAAATACCGTATCGCTGGGTAACTCTCCACGTAGAATTTTGGCGAAAATGTTGTTCGGGTCGTAGCTCATGACTGCCTCCGCAACTGTTGTGCTATTACTCGGCGCGGGATTTTTTTTCGTCTAGGCCAGAGACGCCGCGACGTTCGCGCAACACTTTAAGCACTTGCTCCGGGCTAATATCCTGATCAGCCCAGAGAACAAGCAGATGGAACAAAAGATCTGCGCTCTCGGCCAGAATCTCGCCGCGCTGGCGGCGTGCTGCGGCGATCGCCACCTCGGTAGCTTCCTCGCCAATCTTTTTAGCTATATGGTCCGTGCCTTTGGCGAACTTTTTCGCAGTATAGGATTTCGTTGGATCGCCACCTTTGCGGCGAGCAATCACGCTATAAAGCTCGTCAAGCACCGAATCGCAATCTACCATGGCTCTCTCCTGGGTCTGGCTCTATGTCATGGATAGTGCGTCTCGGCGACAGGATCAACGCACCGGCACGCTAGCGGCAAGCATGTGGGCCTTAGCTTCAGATATGGTGTGCTCGCCAAAATGAAAAATGGAGGCGGCAAGTACGGCTGTAGCGTGGCCTTCTCGGATGCCAGCGACTAGATGATCAAGAGTGCCAACGCCGCCCGACGCGATCACCGGCACACCGACCGCGTCTGCGACTGCGCGTGTGAGCTCAATATCGAAACCTTGCTTAGTGCCGTCGCGGTCCATTGAGGTCAGCAGGATTTCCCCAGCACCGAGTTCTGTCATACGCTTCGCCCAAGAAATCACCTCAATGCCTGTCGATTTGCGGCCACCATGGGTGAAAATTTCGAATTTTCCCCCACCGGTGCGTTTGGCATCGATGGCGACAACAATGCATTGTCGGCCGAATTTATTTGCCGCCTCAGCGACAAATTCCGGCCGTTTTACCGCCGCGGTATTAATCGATACCTTGTCCGCACCGGCCAAGAGCAACCTGCGCACATCCTCCGTTTCGCGCACACCGCCACCGACAGTGAGCGGCATGAAGCAAACCTCGGCGGTACGCCGGATCACCTCATACATACTCTCACGCCCCTCGTGGGTGGCAGTGATGTCGAGAAAGCAGAGCTCGTCAGCGCCTTGCTCATCATAGATATTGGCTTGCTCTACCGGATCACCGGCATCGACTAGATCAACAAAATTAACTCCCTTAACGACGCGTCCGTTATGTACGTCGAGACAAGGAATGACGCGCATCTTCAGCATAAAGCGGTCACGCAGCCAACAGCGCAAGAGCGGTATCCGGCTCAATGCGCCCGTCATAAAGCGCCCGTCCACAAATTACACCAGCGATGCCGGCATCTTCTTCGGCCTTGAGAGCAGCAAGGTCGTCATGGCAAGAGACGCCGCCTGAGGCGACCACAGGCGTTGTGATGCGCCGCGCGAGCGCAGCGGTCGCCTGGACATTTGGCCCTCGCATTGCACCGTCGCGGCTGATATCCGTATATATGATGGTCACCGCACCAGCATCCTCAAAAGCCTTTGCAAGGTCGGTTGCCAACATATTCGAGATCTCGGCCCAGCCCTCCACCGCGACACACCCGTCACGCGCGTCTATGCCGACGGCGATACGACCAGGATAATCGCGGCAGGCGCTTTTGACCAACTCAGGATCACGCAAAGCGATAGTGCCAAGAATCACTCTATCGATGCCTCGCGATAACCAATAATCGATAGTCTCTCGATCGCGAATGCCGCCACCCAGTTGAATAGGAATTTGTACCGCCCTGCGGATTGCCTCAACCGCATCGCCATTCATCGGTTTCCCTGCGAAGGCACCATTGAGATCAACCACATGGATCCACGAAAAGCCTGAGGTCTCAAAGTGTTGCGCCTGTTCTCCCGGCTCATCAGAGAACACGGTAGCCTCAGCCATTTGGCCACGCAGCAAACGCACACATTGGCCATCTTTCAAGTCAATTGCCGGATAAAGGATCATAATTCCTTACAATAATAATGGCCGGCGACGGTCTTGCCATCAACCAAAGCGTATTTTGGATGGGTGCCCCAGCAATTGAATCCTAAAGTCTCGTAGAGGTTCACCGCCGCCTTCTGGGTTACGCGCACCGAAAGATTCATTGCCGTAAAGCCATGTTCGCAAGCTTCCGACCCGACTTGCTCCAGAAGTTTACGCGCCATGCCATGTCCACGCGCCCAGGGAGCAACGAAATGGGTATCGATCAGACAGGCAAACACCCAGGCCTCCTTTTGAGGCGGCGGTGAAACGAGCTGCACCGAGCCACCGATCACTCCGTCGAATTTTCCAACCAGAAGAGTGCACTCCGGCACCAGTATCACTCCGCGCCAGTAACGCTCAAATTTCTGGGCCAGCGGCGGACGCAGCCAACCGAAGCCCGCGCCGTCTTGGATCGCTTCAGACGCTGAGTCGCACAATTCTCGAAGTGCTCGCCTACCGAGACTGGCAACTTTCTCAACTTTTACTTCCGCCGCCACATCCCCCTTTGTCATCGCCGCCTCATTATGGCTGCCAACCGAGAAAATTAGCAATCAGCCGAAGGCCCGCCTGCTGGCTTTTTTCGGGGTGAAACTGGGTGCCAATCATATTATCACGCCCGACGATAGCGGTGAGCCCCTTACCATACTCCACCCTAGCGATGATATCGCTCTCGCGCTCGCATTGCAGATGAAAACCATGCACAAAATAGGTGTGAGTACCGCTCTCCAGCCCAGCCAATACCGGATGGTTCGGTGTGGAGATCGTTAGGTCGTTCCAGCCCATATGCGGCACCTTGAGGGCGTTGGCCGGCACGAGTGGCACTACTTCACCGTCGATCCAGCCAAAGCCCTTATGTTTGCCATTCTCATGACCTGTTCGAGCCATCAATTGCATGCCTACGCAGATGCCGAGAAAAGGCACGCCGCGACCTATCACTGCCTCTTCCAGGGCATCGCGCATACCAGAGAGCGCCTCTAAGCCTCGCTTACAGTCCGCGAAAGCGCCGACACCTGGTAGTACGATGCGCTCGGCCCCGACTACCTCCTTGGCGTCCTCAGTAACGCGAACTTCCGAACCACTCGCCCCTGCCGCGTGTTCAAAAGCTTTGGCAGCGGAGCGCAAGTTCCCCGATCCATAATCAATGATGACAACCGTCATGACCAGAAGCCCGGATTGGGGCCAATATCGAGCCGAGGAGCCTTTGGCAAAGCGGGTCTCGGCGGCAGAGACGAAGCTGACCGTACGTCATCAGATGCATCGCATTCGTCCTGCAGGTAGGCAAAGCGTAGGAAGGCATGTGCGCGATCGTTCGCAGCGACAACAGCTATAAGCTCCCAGCCACCATTCACTAGACCAAGTCTCCGCAAGTCATTGCCACTGAAACCACAAATCAGCGCATAGCCGACCAGAAGAACCGCGCGAATATACCAATCCGGTGCGAAGATTGCAGGCAGTCCGACGATCAAAGCGAGCGACGCCGCCATCGCCAGCGCCGTGAGCCACAAACCGTTGGCAACCGCCCAGGGAACAGAAAACCAAAAGGCGAGCCAGTTGAAGCCCTCGCGCACGAACACCGCGCCGCCGAGCACCTCGTCGGCACCTACAGCCGAATCACCTTCCACCACTGGGCCGCTGGTTAACGCCCGAGGGAGATAAGCCGTGTAATAGCGCATGGCAGACTCACACCTCAACCTCACCGCCAAGCGTGCCTTTGGTGGAGGGAATTATCGTCCCAGATCTAGGGTCTAGCGTCATAGCCTCACGCAGCGCGCGCGCTAGGCCCTTAAAACAAGCTTCAACGATATGATGACTGTTGTCGCCATAGAGACATTCCACATGTAGCGTAATCCCCGCCGACTGTGCAAAAGCCTGAAACCATTCCTTGAAATGCTCCGTATCCATACCGTCTAGGCGTGGCCGCTGAAAGTCGACCCGCCAAACAAGGTAGGGCCGGTTGCTGATATCAAGGCTAACACGCACACAGGCCTCGTCCATCGGCACGAAGGCGCTGCCATAGCGCGTGATGCCGCGTTTGTCGCCAAGCGCCCGACTCACTGCCTCGCCGAGCGCGATGCCGCTGTCCTCCGTGGTATGGTGATAGGTCACGTCTAGGTCACCCTCCGCTTTGAGAGTGAGGTTGATAAGGCCATGGCGCGAAAGTTGTTCCAACATATGGTCGAGAAAGCCAATGCCAGTGGAAATGTCATAGGCACCCTCGCCGTCAAGATTGACATCGACAACGATGCTCGTTTCCTTGGTCACCCGCTCAACGCGGGCGTTACGCGACGGCTGTTTCATGAGGCGGTTGCTCTCTAAGGAACATGAGGTCCGAAATCTAGGGATAGTCGGGCGTCCTTGTAGCAAGAACATGAATGTTTCGCCAGAGGCTTGACCCGGCGGGACCAATCACCACATGGTTGGAGAAGGAGCACTAACCCATACCCTACTAGGCGTCGAAAGGAAGAGAACCATCAAATCCGACACTGCCATTTGGCATGGCACGACCATCCTATCTGTGCGAAAGGGAAAGACCGTTGTCATTGCCGGCGATGGCCAAGTTACCCTCGGCCAGACTGTAGTCAAATCAAATGCTCGTAAAGTGCGTCGCTTAGGCTCCGGCGGTAAAATCATCGCCGGCTTCGCGGGCGCGACAGCCGATGCCTTCACTCTCTTTGAGCGCCTCGAAGGCAAACTCGAACAGCATCCGGGACAACTCATGCGAGCCTGCGTAGAGCTAGCAAAGGATTGGCGCACTGACCGCTATCTCCGCCGTCTCGAGGCAATGATGGCGGTGGCTGACGCCGACATCTCCCTAGTGTTAACCGGTACCGGCGATGTGCTAGAGCCGGAGGACGGTCTAATCGCCATAGGGTCAGGCGGCAATTACGCACTCTCTGCAGCGCGTGCGCTTGTCGATATGGAAGAGCTGGATGCCGAAGCTGTGGTGCGTAAGGCCATGGCCATCGCCGCCGATATCTGTATTTACACCAACAGTGCCCTGGTGGTGGAGAAGATACCCGAATGACAAGTTTTAGCCCACGTGAAATTGTTTCCGAGCTTGACCGTTTCATCATCGGCCAGAACGACGCCAAGCGTTCCGTCGCCATCGCCATGCGTAATCGCTGGCGCCGCCAGCAATTACCAGAGGATCTACGCGAGGAGGTTCTACCCAAAAATATCCTGATGATCGGCCCAACCGGCGTCGGCAAAACTGAAATTGCTCGTCGCCTCGCGCGCCTTGCTCAAGCGCCGTTCCTGAAAGTAGAGGCAACCAAATTCACTGAGGTCGGCTATGTCGGACGCGACGTCGAGCAGATCATACGCGACTTGGTGGAGGTCTCCATACACATGACTCGCGAGCGGATGCGCAAGGAAGTTTCCGCCAAAGCTGAGCTCCATGCCGAAGAGCGGGTGTTGGACGCATTAGTGGGCAAAAATGCCGGCCAGGACACGCGACGCAAATTCCGAGATAAACTGCGAAATGGAGAACTGGCGGAGAAAGAAATAGATATAGAAGTGGCCGAAAGCGCTGGCGCTTCCCTGCCAACCTTCGAAATACCAGGCATGCCAGGAGCGCAGATGGGCATGCTCAATCTCGGGGATATGCTCGGAAAGGCGATGGGCGAGCAGAAAAAGCCGAAACGCATGGTAGTCGGAGAATCCTATGAAGTACTAATGGAGGAAGAAAGTGACCGGCTCCTCGACCAGGACAAGGTAATACGCGAGGCACTGGAGAATGCTGCCAATAACGGCATCGTCTTTATCGACGAGATCGACAAAATCTGCGCACGTTCCGACCGGCTTGGTGCCGATGTCAGTCGCGAAGGGGTGCAGCGAGACCTACTGCCACTGATTGAGGGCACGGCGGTGGCAACAAAACATGGTACAATCTCGACTGACCATATTCTGTTCATCGCATCGGGTGCCTTCCACATCGCGAAGCCCGCGGACCTGCTGCCCGAACTTCAAGGCCGCCTGCCAATCCGCGTCGAACTTCAGGCACTCACCCGAGATGACTTGAAGCAAATACTAATCGAGCCAGAAAATAGTCTCATTCGGCAATATACTGCGCTGCTAGGCACCGAAAAGGTAACGCTCGATTTCAGTGAGGAAGCTATCAACACCATCTCTGATCTGGCGGCCGAAGTAAACCGCACGATAGAAAATATCGGCGCTCGTCGCCTGCATACAGTAATGGAAAAGCTCTTGGAAGAAATCAGCTTCGACGCCACCGATAAAAGTGGTGAAACCGTTGCCATAGACCGAGCTTATGTTGAATCCCGTGTCTCGGACCTCGCCAAGGATTCAGATCTCAGCAAATTCATCCTCTAATCTTTAAAAAAGCTGCGTATCAAACCGCCTTCAAAATTTATTGTGCGAGCCTTTTCGCGGCATTCCTCCATTACCGCGTCTGGAATTAAACGCCGCGCAAGCCAAAGGCCGGCAGCGATGACTACGATGTCGTCTAGCATTCCGAAGACTGGAATGAAATCCGGGATAATATCTATTGGGCTAGCGGCATAGAGGAGGATGAAAATCAGCAACAACCGGCCTGACCAGGGTGTATTCGGATGACGGATGGCGTAATACATCGCGAGAGCCTCAACCTTGAGTTCCCGGAAAGTTTGTTTGATGCAGGCAAGCCATCTCATCGCTTCAACGCCGGCGGCGCAGCAGCAAATAATAAGCACCAAGGCCACCATCGCGGGGTACCGCCTGTTCAAGGGCAACAACCATGGCGCGGAGTGGCGACTGGTTGAGCCAGCGCGGTACCATGCGGCGCAGCACGCCCCCTTCCTTTACCGAGCCCTTTCCAGTGATTACCAAGACCGTGCGTAAGCCCGACAACTGGCATTCGGCGATGAAATTGTTGAGCGCCGCATGAGCTTCGGTCTGTGTCATGCCATGAAGGTCGATCCGTGCCTCGGGCCGCAACTGACCGCGCTTGAGACGCTGGGCGTTGCGCTTGTCAAGTCCACTGGCCTTACCCAACACTAGCTCCAGATTAGCAGTGTCAGGCGGTGAAGAAGAAGCACGCTGCGCAGTTTCATTTTGTTTAGGCAGTTTTTTTGGTTTCTTTGTCGTCTTGGTCTCGCCAGAATGGGCCTTGGGCTGAGAATCAGGGTTGAAGAGTTCAACATCGCCCATGACCTTACGCCAAAGCGCCTGCTCTTCGCGGCTAAGGGAGCGCTTGCCAGCCATCGCCATCAATCCTCAACGATAATGATATGCAGTCGACGGGGACCATGGGCGCCTAGCTGAATGGTCTGTTCGATATCGCCAGTACGCGAGGGTCCAGTGATCATATTTACCGTGCGAGGCATAAAGTCATCATCACCTCTTTCTCGTAAATGCCGCCAGCCCTCTTCATAGCCACCAGTAATTTGGCTAGAACGCAGGACGACAATGTGATTCTCGGGCAAAAAATTGAGCGTCGAGGGACGCGCCGCGTCCGAGGTAAGCATTAGAGTACCGGTCTCACAAAATCCCATCTCGGCAGCGGTAACGCTTACCTGATCCGCATCAACGGCCTTATCCCGTCGGATATTGAGTAGCGGGCGTTCGGCCCAGGGATAAGCGTCAAGGACCTCGTCGGGTGCCATAACGACATCGCTAGGCAAATTGTTCTCGGCGAGATAATCAGCGACCGCTCCTGGAACATCCGTAACACTAGATACGTGCGTGACGCTTGCCTGCACCGCTTTGGCCATCTCGGCAAACAGCGCCACACGCGCATCCTGCGAATTATCACTACGCGCCGGCACGAGATTTCTTTTTGGCACGTCGAACCGGCCCTTGAGCTCAGCCTTGCGCTCAGCGGAAAGCTCGCCACGCCCAAGCCCTTGGCGAAGCAAACTCATGATCCGGGCACGCCCGTCTCCGACGCTCATCTCCGTCGCCACTTGCCATGGAATGAGCCACCTTCAGGTGCCGGCATGTCTCGCGATGCTGTCCAAGCCTGGCCGAGAGGCAGGCTACGGATATGCCCCTTGCGCCCACCTAAAACACCCAGCATCGCCCGCGCCAAACCGCTCATTATGCGGTAATAGGCCGGATGCCGGGCGAACCACGACCATAGCGCTAGACCATGGCGATGGCGTGGCAGCTGTAGGCGAGCTTGGAACTCGCGCTCACGCCAACGCCGCATCAAACCGGGCAGCGGAATGCGCATCGGACATACCGCCTCGCAACGACCGCAAAATGTCGAAGCATTGGGTAAGTGATGGGCCTCTTCAAGACCGACGAGATGAGGCGTCAGCACCGCCCCAATCGGACCAGGATAGACCCAGCCATAAGCATGGCCGCCAATTGACCCATAAACCGGGCAATGATTCATGCAAGCACCACATTTGATGCAGCGAAGCGCCTCGCGGAATTCAGAATTCAGAATATTGCTACGTCCATTGTCCAGCAAAATAACATGAAATTGATCCGGTCCATCGAGATCGCTCGGCCTTTTTGGCCCAGTTGAAAGAGTAGTATAGGCGGAAAATTCCTGACCCGTCGCCGAGCGCGCTAACAAACGAAGGACGGTACTCATATCCTCAAGCGTTGGGATCACCTTCTCTAGGGTGGCGAGCACAATATGAACGCGCGGTAAAATCTGGGTCAGGTCGCCATTACCCTCATTGGTGACAATGGCAGTGGTGCCAGTCTCCGCAACGAGAAAGTTGGCACCGGTAATGCCGACTTCAGCAGCGATAAAACGCTGACGCAGCATAGTGCGTGCCTCGTCTACAAGTTCATCTACTTCTTCAAGACGCTTCGTGGCACCGTGTTGCTTGTGTCGCTCCAAGAACAGGTCGGAAACTTGGTCCTTTGTCTTGTGTATCGCCGGGGCGATAATATGGCTAGGATACTCTCCTGCGAGTTGAATGATATACTCTCCAAGGTCGGTCTCGACTGGCTCGATGCCGTTCTCCTCAAGGAAAGGGTTGAGGGCGATCTCTTCGCTGATCATCGATTTCGATTTTGTCACTGTCTTCGCATCGGCCGCGCGGCAGATCTCGAGTACCGTCTGGCGCGCCTCTTGCGGCGTTACACACCAATGAACCTCGCCGCCGGTTTCCTCAACCTTATCAGCGAAACGCTCAAGGTAGAAATCAAGATGGTCAATAGTATGAGTCTTGATATCGACCGCTTCATCTCGTAGCGCCTCGAATTCGGGCAGGCGTGCCGCTGCCTCCGCGCGCTTAACCGAAAAGCCTGTTCGAAAGCGCGCAAGGGCTTCCTGGAGGCCCTCTTCACCAAGGCTCTGGCGCGCACGTGCAACAAAATCATGGCTTGTTGGCTGCATCTTCCCTTCAACCCACTCGCCACATTGATTTACTTTTACCAATAGCGGGTCCATCCGCCATATCGGCGAGCACCTCCGCAACATGGCGCACCTCGACATCCCGCCCCTCGCGACTAAGTCGGCCGGCCATGTTGAGCAAACAGCCAAGGTCGCCTGCGAGCAGCGTATCAGCACCGGTGGAAACAATATCTGCCACTTTATCGCTCACCATACGGGTCGAGATGTCAGGGTATTTGATACAGAAAGTGCCACCGAAACCACAGCACACTTCAGCTCCTGGAAGTTCCTTCATTTCGAGACCGGAAACAGCCGCGAGCAACCGACGCGGTTGCTCACGCACGCCAAGTTCCCGCAGCCCAGCGCAGCTGTCATGATAGGTGGCACTACGATCAAAACGCGCGTCGATATTCTCCACGCTGAGCTCGTCGGCCAGATAGGACACTAGCTCAAAGGTCTTGGTGGCTAGTGCCTCGGCACGGGCACGCCAGATTTCGTCATCGGCGAAGAGATCAGGATAGTGGCGTTTAATCATACCGGCACAGGATCCTGACGGCACTACCACCGCATCGAAGTCCTCAAAGGCTTTGATCACCTGACGAGCGATGGAGCGGCTCGAACTCCGATCGCCAGAATTATGCGCCGGTTGGCCGCAACAAGTTTGCTTGTACGGTACCTCCACATTGCAACCAGCTGCTTCCAGCAGTTTAACCGCGGCAAATCCAACGCTCGGTCGAAACAAATCGACTAGGCAGGTGACGAAAAGGCCGACCCGGAGGCTCGGATCTTTTGGCGATGTATTCATATTTAATATCCCCCGCTCCAGATTAGCGAGAATTTAATTGACCAAAACGCTTACGTCGAGGTCACGCGGCAGCAGAAGCCAGTAGCGACCCTGATGTTTCATGCGCCCAGCGACCTCACCCGCATTACGCCCTGTACCCCAGAATACGTCGCCACGCACTGGCCCGCGGATGGCGCCGCCAGTATCCTGACTGATCAACAGGCGCCGCAAGACCTGGTCAGGCTCTGCCGGATCAACATGGGGTGTGAGAGCTTCAAGCCAGATCGGTGTGCCAAGCGGTAAGAAACGGCGATCGACGGCGAGCGAACGCCCAGCGAGGAGCGGAACGCCTTGTGCGCCCTCAGGTCCGAGCTCGGCATTCTTGCCGCCAAGCCAGCGGAAGAAAACATAGGAATTATTCTTTCGCATGACTTCGGGCGCCGCGGCCGGATTGGACTCAAGCCATGCTCGGATCGACTGCATGCTGACTTCTTCTTGGCTAAAAGCGCCCCGCCGCACCAAGCTGCGGCCAATGGCAAAATAGGGATGACCGTTGCTCCCCGCATAACCAATTCGCTTTGATTCACCCGTGTTAAGCCTCACTCGACCCGAGCCCTGGATATGAAGAAAAAAAGCATCCACCGCACTATCGACCCAAACCAGTTCGAGTTCCCGACCTCGGAGTGCGCCGTTATCGATCTCCGCCCGGCTCGGGTATGGTGTGAGAACACCATCCACCACGCGCCCAGCAATGTGCTCGCCAGCAAGGGCTTCACGGAAGCGTCCGAGAGAGACGGTCACCAGATCCGCTGGCCGACCGTAAAGCGGGATATTGTAGCCATTTCCCGGCTCCATAGAGCCAGAAATTTCGGGCTCAAAATAGCCGGTAAAAAGGCCTTTCTCACGGCCATTGTTTAAGACGGCGTAGGGCCGAAACCAATCCTCGAAGAAGAGCCGGGCATCACCATGATGATGTATATCTCGTGAACCCGCAGCCTCGCAGGCGTTACGCCAAGCACCTTTCGTGCCAGGAATAACGCCGCCGATTGCTGACCCCAATTTGTGCCGCAGCATCTTGTCGCAGGAGCGGAGGAACGCACGCAACGCATTTCCTTGATAGTCCGTGTTCCAGCCCGGCAAATCATCATAGCCAGAAGGGCGCAAATGCAGCCTATCAATGAGAGACGACACCGGAGCGCCAGGTGCCTTTTCAGGCTCGGGCTCCAATATTGGCGCACAGGCTGCCAGGAACAATAATATGGGAAGAAGAACGGCCCAGGCGATCGAGCAACCTCGCGGCAGAAATGAGCTCAATCGTCAGGTGTGCGGGTCTCGATCAGAGCCCAAGTCGGGTCGTCTGAGTTGGTATTGCGTGCGAATGTCCACAAATCAACGACGCGCACCACTCTGTCGACTTCACCATCCACTACATCACCATTTGAATCCTTGGTGACGCTCATTTGTTGACTGGAGAAGCGAACCGTCACCCGGGCTGTGCTGCTAACAAGTTCAGCCGAAATTATATCGGCGGAATCTAGCGCTACAATTGTCGTCTCAACGGTTTCCTTAGCAGCGATCCGCGCCCGGATAGCATCAGCGAACTCATCATAAACATCATCGCCCAAAAGTGGGCGCAGGGTAGCCGTATCTCCCGTGGCGAATGCCTCAACAATCATCTCAAAAGCACTTTTTGCACCGGCGAGAAAGGCACGCGGGCTGAATTCAGGATCAGCCATGCGTATACGCGTCAGGCCAGCGCGTATAACTTCTGACTCATCACGCTTTTCATCAGATGACGCGGTATCGCGCTGACCGATATCCGACATTTCTTTCTCGAACAGCTCATCATCTGTCTCATCGCCGTGTCCCGGCAGGTGGATCACCTTACCCGTATTTTGCTTATCTGGATCGGTGGAGCGTGAGAACATATCGTTCGGGCGCTGCCGTTCCTGGCCCGTACGGCGGCCAAGCGCGCTCCTAAAGCGTAAAATCACGAAGACCGCGATCAGCGCGAAAAAAATAATGTCGAAATATTGGAACCCGTCAGACATATTCCCTTACTCTTGCCTGCGCGCTAAA
>MDTE01106166.1_pt1 | contig 16521 bp, 14 predicted proteins | sample 811231 | NCBI WGS metagenome assembly MDTE01 (sample SAMN05326651, study PRJNA326480) | marine metagenome | isolation source: seawater | place: Indian Ocean: Red Sea | collected 2010
AATGTTCATGGGTAATTTATCAGCTAAAGATTTAACTTCATCTAAAAATGGTGAGTTTGATCCCATAACAACTGAAATATTTAACCCACTTGAAAGTTCACTTTCACTTAAGTGCGTGAGAACAGAAGATGTATGATTGCTTTTATCAATTCCCCCCATATTGATAAGTAGATTTTTAAGTTTTGGTTTTATCCTAGACCTTAAGCTCTTAGATCTTAACTCCGTAAATTCTGATCTTAAAAGAGCATATTTTGAACCAATGAGTAATTTACAGCGTGGTGGAACTAACTTTTTATATGAGCTTTTACTTTTATTGTAAGTTTGATCTAGTAAAACATCACAATTATGTTTTCTATCACTAAGATCATCAATAATCAGTAACTTGCCATAAAAAGTTCTGAGATTATTTTGCCACTCTTCGTCAAGAGCATAGTGATCGACTATAAGCCAATCAAAAAACTTACCTTTTATTAAATCGATACAATCGAAAGCGTCCTGTATTTGAGTGACACCAAGCCAGTGGGAGTGTTGGAGCTTTGCTTTATCATCTGATTTAATTTTTCTATGCTCAAGCTTATAAACTTTAAATCCACTATCTTCGATTTTTTTTATTTCATTACCCTGATGCTCTCTTGATATAAATTCAACTTCCACTCCATTTTGCCTGAGAGTTTCAGCCAATGTTAAGCAACGCATAACATGCCCTGTCCCCATCTCTAAGGATGCGTCGACGCGAAAAAGTGCATTCATTAATTCAAGCGCTTAAAGCCTGAATGTGAAACGGGGCCTTCTAGTTTCGACTCAATGTCCAACCCATCTTCGCATTCTCTTATCATAGCAAATAGAGGATCGAGTTTATCAAAATATTCATCAATGATTTCAGAAGTATGGTCTATGCATACATAAATACTGTTTGCAGCTAAGAATCCTTGCTTCAACATTTCCTGAGTGATTAAGGTTTTATATTTTTGAGCATCAGGATATTTAAATGTAAATCCGCTTAGGGCTGGCAAACCCCAAGTCTCAATATTTAAATTATATTTGGCTGCTAATTTTGTCCATCTTTCAGAAATAGATTTTCCTCTATCAGTTATAGTTTCCCAAGATTTCTCTCTTTGCATTATTTCCAAGGATTTAAGTGCAGCAGTCGGACCTATTCTTTCTGTCCAAAAAGTCGAACTAATAAATGTATTTTGCGCAGATTCCATAATTTCTTTTTTTCCAATACAGGCTGAAATAGCATAGCCATTCCCCAGAGCCTTAGCAAAAAGAGCTAAATCAGGCTCAACCTCATACTTTAAGTGTAAACCACCGAAGGTTTCTCTAAACCCAGAAGTGCATTCATCGAAGATCAAAACAATATTGTTTTCATTAGCCAAATTTCTAACTTTTTTGAGGAAGTCATTTTTTGGTCCCTCGTTTCTGGAAACTTCCATTTTTATTGCAGCTATTTGCTCTTTGTTTTCCTTTATTAAACTTTCAAGTTGTGTAATGTTATTGTAGTCAAACGGGAGAGTGGTACCTATCAGTCCCCTTGGGACACCATTTGCTTGAAGGCCGGGAAGCAAGTGCCCATCGAGGTTCTTATCGCTATTTAAATTAGAAGAGATATACCAATCATGCCAACCATGATATCCACATATTGCTACTTTATCCTTTCCTGTTGCTGCACGGGCTATTCTTATTGCGATGGAGTTTATTTCTCCACCTGCTCTCGCCAATCTGGCCATATCGGACCAGGGATGCATCTCAATTAATTTCTCGGCTAAATAAACCTCTTCGGGACAATTGAATGTTGACATATTTCCATCTTTAACAACTTTCTCTACTGCTTCGTCTACTTCAGGATGGCCATAACCAAGGATATTTGTTCCTATGCCCATAATTGACATATCTATGTATTCTTTACCATCTAAATCCCAGACTCGACAACCCTTTGAACGACTAAAGTAAGATGGCCATTCATCTGGTAAAAACATTTCAGGCCTCTTGGATAGCAACATGTTTCCTCCAGGAATTACCTTTTTTGCTCTTTTGTACAGTTTTTGACCTGTGCCCATATTGGAACCCTCGTTATTTTTTATTTGATTATTATTTGAAAAAATTTGCGGATTAGAATTATTTAATTCCAAAACCTCTTGCCATCCAAAGAAAATATTAGGGGCAAAGTGATGGAATATATTTCTTGCTACTTCTAAATCTTCTTCTTCATCTACTGACCACCTTTTATTAGACAAATCCTCAGAATATTTATATGAAGATCGACTGAAATCATCTGATTTTCTTATTAGCGGAGTAACATGCTCTCTATCATATTCTGAACGTGCAATTAAATGAGCCTTCTTTAGAGCATCAAAAGAAATTATTTCAATATCCAGTCCATCTGGAAAGGTAGAAGGTTCAACATTAGATAGATAATCAACATTGCTCTTTTTAAACTGCTTTATTAGATCATCAACTAGTTCAGCATCAACTAGTGGGCAATCACCGGTTACCCTGACAACTGCATCTGCATTGAACCTCTCAGCACACATAAAATATCTCTCAAGAACATCCTTTTCACTACCTCTAAAGCAATTATAATTTAAAGATTCAACAAATTTTTGTAGAACATCATTTTTTGAATCAACAGAAGTAGCGACAACTATTTCATTAATTTCATTCGAATGAGACAGTCTTTCAAGAATTATCTCAATCAGATTTTTATTACCAATTTTCTTGAGAACTTTACCTGGTAGTCGGATAGAGCCCATTCTTGCCTGAATTATTGCAACTATTTTCATGTTTCTTTCCAGTTTGTTGGGTTTAATAGAAGGGGATCAATAATGGATAGTTCGTCTGGAACTTCAGGCAGTGTGCCCTTTGAAGAATTTAAAATTTGTTGTAACTGCATTGTAGTTTCAACACCAATTAAAACCTTAGATATTTGAGTAAAAGAAAGAACATATCTTAGAGAAGCTTCTAGGGCAGTTAGACGATTGTCATTTAACCACTCATGCCAAACTTTCCATAATTTATTCCATTTTGTAAAAATAGATGGTCTATCTTTTTCAGACATCAACAATAAACCTTGTAAAAAAACAGATCGAGAATGTATTTCTATCCCTTGATCATGAAGAATATCTATCATTCCAGATTCAAGAAGTCTTCTATCGAAAATATTAAATGGAATCTGAATAATATCTAAATCATATAAACTGAGTACTTGTTCAATTTGAGACTGTTCATAAATAGAAATACCAATTTTTTTTATTTTTTTTTGCCCCTTGAGTTTCTTTAGAGTTTCATAAAGTTTAGATCCACCAGGCTTCAAAAGATCATTTGCATTATGGAAAAGTAGACCATAAACACCTTTTACTCCCAAATGTTCTAGTGAATTAGTTAAATCATTTTGAATCAATTGCACATCATCATCATGTATTCTCGATTGACTGAAGTGACGGGTTTTCGTAATTACATTCATTTTTGAAATATTTACTTTTCCTAAGACCTTTTCACTTTCTCCATATGAAGGAGCGGTATCTACAAGGTCTATGTTATTGGCTTTTGCATAAGCAATTATATTTCTAGCTTCATCAAATGGAACTTGCCCTTTGGTCGAGCTGATTCCATAGTCCAGTCCAAATTTAACCGTTCCTAAACCAATTTTATTCATTTTCTATATGACTGTATGGAAAAAGAAATTTTCGAATCAAGGAAGAACTTCGATATGGGCTTGTGGATAGATGTAATTTGCAAATCCCTCCTTAAAATGAGAAATTGAAAATTCCTTCTCTGAAGAAGGTTGAATATAAAGTGAAGAAGCTCGTTTTCCTAAATAGTATTTAGAGCAGCCCAAATTTTTTAATTTTTCTACTGCCTTCATCTGGACAGCATGGCCTATTGGCTTATCAAAGAGTTCTCGTTTGTAAGCGCCGACGGAATACATCCCCACATCTCTTGAATAATTGAATAATCCAGCACCTATGAGAACCTTTTTGTCTCTTACTGTAATTAAAAATGCCTCTTTATTTATTATTTGTTGTTTTTGAACATCCCATGATTCATCGTTTCTCGTCTTTCTTCCGGCAACTTCTAGATGAAGTGATTTAAATTCATCAAAAGAACTGCTTTCTATCTGGTCGCAAACTTCAACATCCCACTCTTTGAGTGCTTTATTAACAAGCGGCTTATAGCTTTTTCTAAAATTCAATCTAATTTCTTCAACAGAGGGTTCTAAATCTATTCCTAAGTGATAAGTGAGATAATCCTGACTGGCTTGTTCGAGCCAAAAAAGATACCAACTAGAAATTTTTGATGTACTCTCTATGAAATCTATCTTCTTCACCTCCAATTCTTGAGCTAGTTGATAAATAATCTTAATGATATCTTTCTCGAGTCTTTTTCTTAATTTCTTTGTGATCTTCGGTGCATATAATGGAGGAACTAAGCTCTCTCCATTTACCGAAAGCACCCATTGTCCTTCGTTTTGATAGACGAAAAAGGGAAAGATTGCTAGGGGGATATTGTTTTCTCTAAGAATAAATGAAAGATTCGAACCTTCATAATAAGCAGTATAGTAATCAATGAGACTCTTTTGATAATAAATGGGTACATCAGATGTACTTTCAAGAACTTCCTCCCACTCTGATACATCAAAAGTTAAGTTCAAAAACTCTTGTTCTATTCTATCTTTCAAATCCGTTAAATTAACCAAAGCTTTTTACGACCTTTTTATAGTCCTCCACAGTAAGATCAAAGTAAATTGGTAAACTCAAACATTGTTCATAAAATGCTTTGCATTGTGGCAAATGTTCAGCCTTGTAATAAGGTTGAGAATTCACAGGAATATAATGAACTTGGGTTTGTATTCCTTGTTTCTTTAAATCTTCATAAACATCATGTCTATTTTCAGTTTTGATTACAAATAGATGCCATGATGAATTTGTATCAGGGTGCTGAATAGGCAATCCAACATTTTGCAAATTGTTTAAATAATAATTTGCAATCTCTTTCCTCTTTGAGACAAACTTATCCAATCTTTTTAATTGGCTTATACCCAGAGCTGCTTGTATATCAGTCATTCTGTAGTTAAACCCTAGAAGCTGTTGTTCGTAATACCAACTACCATGACTTTCATCTATGAACTTTGTATTATCCTTTGTTATTCCATGAGTTCTTAGCATGGCAATAGACTGATCCAAACTATCATCATTAGTTGTTAAAGCACCACCCTCACCAGTTGTTATCATTTTTACGGGATGAAAGCTAAATACACATATGTGACTATAGTCACAGCTTCCAACTTTCTTTTCTTTATATTCAGCGCCAAGCGCATGGCTCGCATCTTCTATAACTTTAAAGCCATAAACTTTCGATAGATTCCAGATTTCTTTCATTTCACAACTTTGCCCTGCAAAGTGAACTGGCACTATAAGCTTTGGGAGTTGGCCTACAGCTTCGGCTATCTTTAATTTAGCTTTTAAGGCCTCTATTGAGATGTTATAGGTCTTAGGATCAATATCAACAAATTCAACTTTTGCTCCACAATATAGAGCAGCATTTGCTGTAGATACGAAGGTATTTGGTGAAGTCCAAACTATGTCGTCTTTCTTCAAACCTATAGCTACGTATGCCAAGTGTAATGCTGATGTGGCATTTGTTACCACTCTTGCATGCTTTGAACCACAGTAAGATCTTAGATCATTTTCGAATTCTTCAACCTTAGGACCCTGAGTTAAAAAATCTGATTCCAAAACCTCTATTACTGCATCAATGTCATCTTGATTGATACTTTGTTTTCCGTAATTTATCACTGATAAAATTTTTTATGAATTAAGCCTTGGGGATTATTGTTTGTATTTCAAATAGAGAAATTCAGCAAACTCAAAGTCTATGGGATTATCTACATCTACAGCTTCAAAATCATCAAGCTTGTAAAAGGAGGGTTTCGAGCCAACCACATTCCTATATTTGATCATGTCTTGTCTTGATATAACTGATAGTCCGTAGTTAAGTCTCAATATATCAGGAAGATCTTGAGTATTAGGGGAATTATTTGGATCATAATTGATAGGTTTTCCGTCGAGCCATAAATGACTTTTTACGGGGCTAACAGTAGTCAAACTATCAAATCTATCTAGACCATTTCTGAATCTACTTATGAAATCGTAGTAAGTTTCTTCTTTTATCAAAGGAGCTGTACAGGGGCTGTACATGATGAAATCTGCGTCAGTATTTTCAGCTAAGTTTTCAAAAAAATCGCTATTATTGCATTCAGAACTCGCGTAATAACCCTCCCTCCTAAATTTCTCTACCTCAAACTCATCAGCCATAGATAGAGCTTCTTCTGAATCAGTATTCACAACAATTGAGTCGATAATATCAATCCTTTTTAAAACCTCTAATTTTATTCTCAAAAGATTTTTTCCAGCAAAATCTTTAAAGTTTTTATTTTTAATTCTCTGAGAGCCCTGTCTTACCGGCACAATAGCTGTTAATTTCTTTCTGCTCATAGTTTATTCATTAATAAGTTTTTCGAGAGCAAGAATAGAATTTAATCTAGAAGTCTCATCTCCAAATTGAAGAGCCTTATCATCAATATAGAGATCTGCCATTATTTTTGGGCTGTAACCTGATAATTTTTTTTGATCTGGTAAGTTTTCATTAACTGCATCAAACTCTAAACCTTTTGATCTACACCATTCGATAGCTTCAGTGAGAACTTTATACTCATCATTATCGCCTCTATTCGTCCAAAGTATAATTTTATGACCATCATTTCTGAGTTTTATCAGCAAGTTCATTAGAGTTCTATGTTCTTTGTTTTGCTTTCCTATCTCTGGAAAAGCATATTCGCAAAGAGTTCCATCGAAATCTACAGCAATTTTTTTATTCATTTATTTGCGCTAGCTTTGCTAGTTACTTCATCTGAGAAGGTGGATGTATTAGACTGAATAAGATTATCAGAAATATCACAAGCCTCTTTAATATTATTTAAATCTTTCCAAAAATTATCATCTTCATAGTCATATTTCTCTTTGATATTTTTATAGATTATGTTCCTTGCAAATGTACCTATACAAACTCCTTGTATATTAACTCCTGACTGATTAGCCAAATCTAAAGTAAGAGAGTTTGTACCTCCAGAGGTTGTAATAGTTACTTCTCTATTTTTCTTGTAAACGATTTTCTTTTTCCGTCTATTTAATTCCATATTGAAGGCTTTATTGATCACATCTGCAGTAGCAACAGCTTGTAAGGTTGTGTTGTAATCATCTTCTCCACCGCTCATTGGGTAACCATCTGCTTGAATAATAAGTTTTTCACCGCTTAATTCTTTAGCCTGTTTTATTCTATTTTCAAGTGCAAAATTACCCATATGCAATCTATCTAGACACATTGAATTAAAATTAGTCGGGTTGGATTTATTAACTATTTCCCACTCTTTCATAATAACTTCATCTTCTGCTACTGCAGCGTGAAGTTCTATATTTTCAGCGCCCAACTCAATACATTCCGGAAGAACCTCCTCTAACCCCTTTTCGTTGTGAACATATGAAATAATATCAGGCCTTGGACAGATAGCACTGCAGTCACCACATCCAATGCACTTTGGTTGATTTACAACTGCTAATGTTTTTGGACCTCCCCACTCAATTGCATCTGTAGGACAAACAGGTGCGACGCACAAACCACACATTATGCAAAGATCTGGATCTATATAGGACTTTCTTACATGATGATCACCAGGCATACCTACACTAACCATTATGAATGGCCTTATCTTTATTTCTCTTTTTAATTTATGAGATAAATCATATGCTCGGTCTATACCATCCATACATGCCTCAACAACTGAAGGTGTTGCTGAAATATCCATTCCAGTTGCTCCTGACAGTGTATATATCATTGAGAGTCTTCTGACTTCTTCTAGATCTTCATTTCCAGCTCCACAAATAAGCTTGAAATATCCTTGAGTGTCAAAAAGGTCTTTTTGTGCAAGGAAACGTGCTGATAATGTTTTTTCCATTTTTAATAACCTAACTTATTCTATCTAAGATTGTTTTTGAACGCTGTATGTAAGACTCTCCAATATCATTGTAAAATTGTGCCTTATATCGCATCCATTGCGATTCAAAGAGTAAAGAACTCTTAATCAATTCATCCATTCCTTCAGTTCCAGACTTTGCCAGATCAACTATGACATTTCGAGTTTCAATTTTATCAATCAGATCAGCATTGATCATTTTTTCTATGAAGGTTCTGCTACTATTACCAATGTTTCCACCCATAGTGGTTGTAAAGTTAAAAGCTTTAGCCTCTCTAAAAGTATTTTCAACAATCTCACAAATCTCCTGAGAATTTACCTCTTGCTTTCCATAACCAAATGACTTGGTGAGATCTGAGCGCCCCACAACAATGCCTTTAAGTAATTTAGAAGAGGGGGAGCTTAAAATCTTATCTAAATTTTCTATCGAGGTTTTACTTTCAATATTGATAAAAAAATCAATCAAAGAACGATCTTTATCATCAGTGTTGGCAATAATTGACTCAACAAACTTTTCTAAGGCAAATTCTGACTCAATCATTGGAGCAACAATCCCTGAAGCTTCTAATAAAAGACAATTGTTTATATCTGAAATTGCTTCACACCCTCCTATTTTAACATTAAGTTTGAGGTCTAGCTTGTCGCAGAGTCTTTTTATCCTCGAAACGTCTTCAAGTATGACGCCTTCATCCTCAAATGATTGTTTTATACCTACTACACCAGAGTCTTTAAGTGACAAAAGTTGATCAGTAATTTCTGATAATGTTATTTTATTATTATCCATTTTTTTTTAATAGTTTAATTATGTTAAATCTTATGGCGGCAGATAGGTTAATAAAAAGTTTGCCTATCAGACCTTTCCTTTTTATCTCAAAATTTAGAGTAATTCTTGGTTTAGTTGAATTATGCAAACCTTTTCTATGGTAGGCAGCAGTATTTGCAAGAATTAAAGTGCCACTTCTTCCTATAAAAGTTTGCAATGAATATTTATTAGCAGCTTCTTCTAGCTGCTTTCCTCTCAATCTAGTTGCTCCAGAACTTTGAATATCATCAATAAGTATTGAGTTGTTGCTTTGCAAAGATCTAAAAGCAGCATCTTTGTAAGATCCTGCCATATATTCAAAAGGTGAATCATCGATAGTCACATCTTGAAGATAGATAAAACCCTTAGCGATACTTGCAAAAGTGTCTTGATGCATCTCAGAATTTGAATTTTCACCATGAACGATTCCTAAAGAATAAGAGATATCTTTAAATCTGCATCTATAACCTGCCAAAGCAGAGAGATGATAATTAAATTTATTGTCTAACCTCTTAAGCATAAAAGAGGTTATATGCTTATTAGCTTCGGTTGAGAAATCATAATATGCAGAAAAAGAATCTTGTATCTCCTTATTTTTTCCATCTTTAAGGTATGGTCTTGCACCTGCATGACTCGGTTTGGAGTAATTAATAACATCGGAGATATGTATATCTAACTCTGAAATATCATTGAGTTGAGTGACGAAGAATCCTTTATCGAAAGTATTCTTCGTGGAATCTATCATCTCTTGAGGAAAGGATCTCAAAACCATAGAAGATAGCTTGATATCTATTAATGTTCGTAATTCATCATAACGCGTGTTAGCAAAGTATTTAGTAGCAGGAGCTCTGTGTTGGACCCATGGCCAAAAAATTATATCTTTCAGTAAATTTGGCAGTAACTTATAAATTCTCCTTGTAAGCATTGAGGGTAATGCATATAAATGCTTCATCTTAAGTTTCTTAAAGAGACTCAAATTGTCTTTTTCTCTTTTTAAGAAGAAACTTTTATCTTCTGCAAACAGAGATTCAATTTGCGCAACAGCATTGAGGGTTTTATGTTCGCTCATCACTTACTAGGTTTTCTATCAAATTTCTTGATTGAAGTATCTTCTCTATTTTTACAAACCATTGATTAGAATTTGTAATTAGCTCATTGTAGAACTTGTGAGATTTATGAAGTGGAATCTCATAGTCTTCTTCTACTATCCTTAATAATGACCTTTCCAGTTCTATTCTGTTATTGGCGGGCAATACAACCCCAAGCTTTCGATAAATTGTTGTATAGGAATTACCCTCCTGAACTTGCTGTTTTGGATGTTGATTTGGGTCAAAATATTCAATAACCGGGACTCCTAAGGTATGGCAATCCATAGCTCCTGAAGTCCAAAATGAAATAGCAAGATCAGCTTGAGTAGCTAGATTCAAAATGTGGTCGTTAACTATATTTATCGAATCATCATTTAAAAAATTATCCCAGTATGAATTGAATTCTCTGGGATGTTTTTTTATTAGGAAGTTGTAGTTTGGTATGTTTTTTTGGACTATATCTATAGTATTTTCAACAAGACTTTTATGAGATTGATCATCTAGATAGCTGCCGGAACCCCTGCTCAATACTAATATATTTATACTTTTTCTGGTTTCAGATGTTCTTCTAAATTTCTTGGATTTCTCTTGCAGGTCATGTAACCAAGAATCTGAATATTTGGGATGGCCAATGAATACTTTCTCTAGGCTGTTTGAAGCTAGTTCTCTATTATCATTAAGAGCAAAGTAATCGCCGGGGTGGCCCATTAAAAGGAAACGGCTTTTATCTAAATCTAAGCCTTCAAATTTATCATAATTACGCTCTAGATCCTCCGTGTAGACATGGGGGGAGTGGGGACAATAAAAAAAAATTGAATCATTGAATTGCTTATAAACCCACTTATCTCTCGGACGTCTCAAAGCAGGGTATTCTGAAAAAATTACATTTTGATTATTTTTCAAATTACCAATTCTTAAAGAAAGGCGATGCATAAAAAGAGTTTCAAGGATCTTTTCAAAAATAGAATAAATCGGTTGAATGATATTTTTATTTTTAAGGTTGTACTTAATGAGAAATCTATATGCAAGATAGCTGATTCGCTCTAGCATTTCCCATAAATAACTCCCCAAGAAAATTAGTTCAATTTTGCTATTCTCCTGATGTATATAATCGTTGAGCATACTATTTGTCTTTACACTCGCCAAAACGTGTTTTGTCAAAAATATAATCTTTAAGTCAAATTCTCTTTTTAACAAATGATCTAAAATGGGAAGAATCCAATCTAGCTCACCTGCTGAACCAGATAAAAAAACAATGGCGGTTTTTGTTTTCAGAGTTGTACCCTCTCTCTTATTCACCGATTCAGTTGAAAAGTTCTATTTATATCTTTCCAATATTATTGAGATTTTCATGTATCCAACTCTGTAATGTCTCAATATCCATCCAATCAGAGTTACTATCAGAGCAGTAGGTAAAATCTGTGTCCACTTTAATCCCTTCGCCAATCCTTTCGGGATCTTTGTTCCAATCATTAATTGATGGAAGAATCTTGTAGTGATTGGGATACTCATATGTATAAGGTGCATCTTCAAAACCTATCATTTGTTCATGTAATTTTTCTCCCGGCCTGATACCTACAATTTCTTGAGATGCCTCCTTTGATATCGCCTTAGCAATATCAGTTATTTTCATGGATGGTATTTTCTTTATATAGATCTCCCCTCCTTTCATGTCGTCAAAAGCATGCCACACGAGTTCAACTCCCTCCTCTAAAGAAATCATAAACCTTGTCATTCTCTCATCGGTAATCGGAAAATTGCCTTCATCTTTAATTGACAAGAAGAAGGGTATTACTGAACCACGTGAACCCATGACATTCCCATATCTAACTACTGAAAAACAAGTATCGTGACTTCCAGAATAGGAATTGCCTGAAACAAAAAGCCTATCAGATGTGAGTTTAGTTGCTCCATAAAGATTCGCAGGACTGCTTGCCTTATCCGTTGACAGACTTACAATTCTTTTCACTCTTTTGTCTATACAAGCGTCAATAAGATTCATCGCCCCAATCACATTTGTTTTAACACATTCAAATGGATCATATTCAGCAGTAGGGACTATTTTGGTAGCAGCTGCATGAACAACAAAATCTATTCCATCTAGAGCCCTACATAGTCTATCTTTATCACGCACATCGCCTATGAAAAATCTTATTCTCGGATCATCTTTAAATTTCTTTGCCATCTCCCATTGTTTCATTTCATCTCTTGAAAAAATTACAATCTTACGAGGATTGTATTTTTCTAGGGTCATGGGAACAAAGGCATTTCCAAAGGAACCTGTTCCTCCGGTTATTAAAATAGAAGAATTAGCTAGCATAAATTTCCTCCGTATTACTCTTTTGCGTCATAAGTTCATCATAAGTTAAAGTTTTATAAGAAAAATCCTTTTCAAATTTTATTATCTTGTCGCAATTTTTTAATGTTGTTAATCTGTGGGCAATTATAAGAACAGTGATGTCGTCATCCATATTTTCAATAGATTTCATAACAGCTGATTCAGTTTGATCATCTAATGCACTTGTTGCTTCATCCAGCACTAAGACATCAGATTGTTTATAGAATGCCCGCGCTAATCCTATTCTTTGCCTTTGTCCTCCAGATAGTCTCATTCCTCTTTCACCAACTAGCGTTTGATAACCATATTTTAAATCATCAATTAAAGTAGAAATCTGAGCCCATTCTGCAGCTTTTATTATTTTTGAATGATCAATTTGCTCTCTCTCAATTCCGAAAGCAATATTTTCCTCGATTGTTCCGTCCGTTAAGTAAATATGTTGAGGAACATTAGAAATATGCCTTTGCCATGATCTTTTGTTTAAATGACTCATTACTTGACCATCAATGAGAATCTCTCCTTGAGTTGGAATTAAAAGCCCCATAAAAAGATCTAAAAAAGTACTTTTTCCGCAACCCGTTGTACCTACAATACCAACTACCGAACCTTTAGAAATTTCTATATTTAGATTTTTTAGGATATAGGGAGTATCTTGAGAATATCGAAAAGATAAATTTTTTATTTCGATAGCATTATCGAATTTTGCAGGCTCAGGAAGTGGTAAATTTGCAAATTCTGGTATTGGTTGATCAAGGAGATTGATCACATCATGCAGGGAATATTGGCCCCCTCTTATTCTGCTATAAGAGGCGTAAGCTTTCTGTATTGCAGGTAGTAATTTTTGAGCTCCCAACACAAAGGCACCTAAAACTGGTAAATATTGCTCTATTCCTCCTAATTGAAGTGTTGCAGAATAGGCAAAAAGAGCAACTATTCCAATACCTACGGCCTCCATTCCAAATCTTGGACTTGAATAGATAATTTCATTTCTCCAAGTAGCTTTTCTCATTTGAAGGTCAGAATTTTGATAGAGCTTTGTGTAGAATCCCTGATTATTACTAATTAAAACCTCTCTTATACCCTCTAGACCTTCTTGGAGTGACTTAACCATTAGGTCAGATTTTTCAGCAATATTTTGGCTATTCTCCCTGAGATTTCGTCTAGTTAAGTAAATGACCAAAAGATATGATCCACCAAATCCTATGAAGCCGATAAGAGTGACGTAAATATCAATGAATAATAATACTCCAATGATTCCTATAATGGTGACAACAGTACTTATGAAATTCAATACTGGAGCTATGACTCCTTTTGTTACAGTTGCGGTCTTTGTAATAATACCATTAATTACTTCGCTACTATTTCTGGATACATGTATAGAATAGTCTTGGTAAAGAGTATGCTTGTATATATTTATACTTAAATCTGATCCTGCCATTTGTGAAAGTCTCACTAAAGCCCAAAGCAGAATCAGTCTGACTATTGCCGAAACTAATATCAGTACAATAAATAGAAATGTAATTGGAAGAGATAATTCATCAGGATTTTTAAACTGGAAGAAATCTATAAAAGGCTTCATGTAGTCCTGTTGGAATACTATATCCGGTTCTGATAGAACACTTAAAAAAGGTATAACTGCCCCAAGACTAGCCATCTCAAAAAAAGAAGCGACTACAATCAATATTTGTATATATATAAACTGTTTTCTTCTCTTTTTTGACAGATGTTGCCAAAGCCTGCTAAGCATATTCATGTTATCTTAGAAATATAGGTTTATTTTTGAGGTTTAATTTCTTGAATAAGGAAAGTTTAAAACATCGGATTAAAGCTAAATGCTAGAGCCTGCCATCAACCTCTGCTTGATCTAAAAGATACTTCACATCGTAGATAACATGCTTCAGCTTACCAAATTCTTTGATTTCTGATACTGACAAACTTTTAAATTCATCATGAGCCACAGAAAGAATGACTGCATCATAAGAGCCCTTTTTAGGATTTTCTACAAGGTTGATATTTAATTCTTTTTTGGCATCGTCTTTATGAACCAATGGATCATTTACATCTACTTCACATTTAAAACTTTCAAAAGTAGATACTAATTCTGCCACACCTGTGTTTCGCAAATCACGGCTGTTTTCTTTAAAGGTTAGTCCTAGAATAAGTATCTTAGAGTTTTCAAGCTTAATGTTCTTTCTCTCCATGAGCTCAGCGACTTTAGTGGCGATGTAGGAACCCATACCATCATTAATTTTCCTCCCAGCAAGTATCATTTTTGGTGTATAACCTATTTCTATAGCTTTGTGAGTGAGGTAATAAGGATCTACACCTATACAGTGCCCTCCTACCATGCCGGGCACAAAGGGAAGAAAGTTCCATTTTGTTCCTGCAGCTTTTAATACAGACTGAGTATCAATATCTAGTTTATTGAACAATATAGCAAGTTCATTTATCAACGCTATATTTACATCCCTTTGTGTATTTTCAATTACTTTAGCGGCTTCGGCAATTTTTATGCTCTCTGCTCTATGTGTTCCTGCTGTTATTATTTTCTTGTATAAGTCATCTACCTTTTTTGATATTTCCGGTGTTGATCCTGAGGTTACTTTCTTGATCATTGTGAGAGTATGATTTTTATCCCCTGGATTTATTCTCTCTGGTGAGTATCCGCAGAAAAAGTCTTTATTAAAAGTTAGTCTTGAAAACGCTTCAAGAATAGGAACACAAATTTCTTCAGTAGCGCCAGGATAAACAGTGGACTCATAGATCACCAAATCATTTTTATTTAAAACCTTTCCAACAGTTTCAGAGGCTTTTTCCAGTGGCTTTAAGTCCGGCTTTTTATCTTCATTTATCGGAGTCGGAGCGGTAATGATATATACATTACAGTCTTTAATATGTCTTTCGTCGAAGGTTAAATGAAGACTTGAAGATTCTTGTAGATCTTTGCTGGCAACTTCACCAGTAGAATCTTTTCCAAGATTTAGTTCGCTTATTCTATTTTTGTTGATATCAAAACCTACAGTTTTAAAATATTTGGCGAACTCGATAGCTAAAGGTAAGCCTACATATCCAAGACCAATGATCCCTATTTTAATATCCTTCATAAATTATTATATTCTTTGTACCAATCAATAAATTTTTCAACGCCCTCTTTTACATTTATTGAAGGTTTATAATCGAAATCTCTAACCAAATCATCTACATCAGCGAATGTATCCGGCACATCACCGGGCTGAAGGGGCAATAACTCTTTTTCAACTGTTATTCCTAGTGAATCTTCAATAGCAGAAATGTAATCCATTAATTCAACTGGCGAATTGTTTCCAATATTGTATACCCTCCAAGGGGCTAGAGAACTGCCAGGGTCTGGTGCTTCTCCAGACCAGTTTGGATTAGATTCAGCTGGCTTATCAAGCACTCTCACCACACCTTCAACAATATCATCTATATAAGTGAAATCCCTACGGTGTTTGCCATAATTAAAAACCTGTATTTTTTTCCCAGATAGGATTGCATCCGTGAATTTAAATAGAGCCATGTCTGGTCTTCCCCAGGGTCCATATACAGTGAAAAAACGTAAACCTGTTGTAGGTAATTTATATAAGTGACTGTATGTATGTGCCATTAATTCGTTAGCTTTTTTACTTGCTGCATACAAGCTTAAGGGATGATCTACATTGTGATGTATAGAGAAAGGCATCTCAGTATTAGAGCCATAAACAGAACTACTTGAAGCGTAGACCAAATGACTAATCCTGCTATTCCGGCATCCTTCAAGAATATTTCCAAAACCTAAAATATTACTATTCAAATATGCATGAGGATTTTCTATGGAGTAACGAACACCGGCTTGTGCTGCTAAATTGATCACACCATCAAATTTGTAGCTTTCAAATATTTCAGTTATAAGTTCTTTGTCCTCAATATCTGCCCTTATGTGTTCATATTTTGGGTTATCTATATGACGGGATAATCTTGCTTCTTTCAAATCAGGATCATAATAATCATTATGATTATCAAGCCCAACCACATCATCACCCCTGTCTAATAAGCGGATTGATAAAGCAGATCCTATAAAGCCTGCCGAACCAGTAACTAAAACCTTCATGAATTATTCACTACAAATTGTGATTATTGTAAATATTTGGCTAATTTAATTCTCTCCAAATAAGTCTCTTGAAAAACATTTTGATTGAACATCATTCAGTTCATCTGACATTCTATTTGCAACAATCACATCACTCAATTTTTTAAACTCAATTAA
>MDTE01139990.1_pt1 | contig 16514 bp, 15 predicted proteins | sample 811231 | NCBI WGS metagenome assembly MDTE01 (sample SAMN05326651, study PRJNA326480) | marine metagenome | isolation source: seawater | place: Indian Ocean: Red Sea | collected 2010
TGATGAAGGTGGGAAGTTAGAGGTGCCGGTAACCGGTGGCCACTGTAAATTGCAATGGAAAGCAGACTGGGCTATGCGGTGGACTGCACTTGCTGTTGATTATGAAATGTCGGGTAAAGATTTGATTGATTCTGTTCGGCTGTCATCCAGAATATGTAAAATTCTAGGTGGTAGAGCACCGGAAGGATTTACTTACGAACTTTTTCTGGACCAAGATGGAGAGAAGATTTCCAAGTCTAGAGGTAATGGACTAACTGTTGAGGAATGGCTTAGGTATGCTCCACAAGAGAGCCTTCAACTTTATATGTTTAATTCGCCTCGAAAAGCGAAACGTCTATATTTTGATGTTATTCCTAGGCACGTTGATGATTATTTAAAATTTGTGGAGAGGTTTCGCGTGGAAACCGATGACAAAAGACTAGAGAATCCTGCATGGCATATCCATTCGGGTCAGCCGCCTTGTGAAAATAATCATATCACCTTTAGCTTACTTCTTAATTTGGTATCTGCATGTAATACAGACGAAAAAACGGTGCTATGGGGTTTTATCACGCGCTATGCCCCAACGGCCAATCCGAAGACGGCTCCTATACTTGATAGTTTAGTTGAGTATGCCATTAATTATTATAAGGATTTTGTCCAACCAAAAAAAGTTTATAGAAGACCAAATGAACAGGAGAGAATTGCACTTGGAGAATTAGCAATACAACTTCAAAAATTAAACCAGGATGCGAGTAGCGAAGAAATCCAAACACAAGTTTATGAAGTTGGGAAAAATAATGGATTTGAAAATCTTCGATATTGGTTTAAAGCCCTTTATGAAACTCTACTGGGATGTGAGCAAGGACCACGAATGGGATCCTTTATTTCACTTTATGGTATTGAGGAGACTGTAGATATGATTGAGCGGGCGCTCTCTAATGAAGAACTTTCATGAGGTTCTCATCAAGTCTTTGACCCCAATACAAGGCGCGCATAATTTGGAATAGAAAAAACGTTATTTTCATAAAACGGTTGCCAAGCGCTGACTACGGTATCTTTTAAAAGAGAAAATTCAGTATCAGTCATGCAATTGGTTTGTTTAGAAAAACTTCTTTTCAAGTTACGGATCACATACTCTTCGATATCCACTACATCATTGTTATATCTGAGCTCACGTTCTTCAACTCGTATAAAACCAGATTCTCTCATAATTTTTTCCAAAGTTCCTGGTTTAGCCATCGAGTGGCGATTTGGTATTGGACCCTCTCGTATTCCTAAATGTTTGGCAACAGCACGACGGGGCACATAAAACGGAGGATTTTCTTCATAAGCACCCCAGACAATTAACGCGACACGACCACCTTTTTTTAAAACACGGCCTGCTTCTTTTAATACATTAAATTTATTTTTTGCGAACATGATTCCGAAGCGACATGTTATCGCGTCAAAAAATTCAGATTCAAAAGGTTGGGATTGCATATCACTGACGATAAATTTCAGTGTTTTTAAATTTAGATGTTGAGCCCTTTGCCGTGCAACCATAAGCATTGAGGGGGTAATGTCGGTACAAAAAACCTGTCCTTTTTTTTTCATAAAACTTGCAATGCTTATGGCAGGGGTACCAGAACCCGACGCAAGGGCTAACACCTTTTCTCCAGATTGGATGCCAACTTCCTTTATAATCATTTGGTTAAAGGTATCATCTTTAGAAATACCTTTTTCAGAAGTTGATGACCATGCCTTGGCTCGCTCCGACCATCTTGCCTCAGAATCTTCGTTATTTTTTTTATCTGTCACCCGCTGTTCCAATTCCAAGCCGCATACTAATTGGTATTACATAAATATCCCCTCTTAAATATTCTTCACATTCATTCTTAATATTTTGAAGAATTATTTTCATGTCTGATTGAGATAAAAATCTTAATTTATCTGGTATTGTACGGGCTACAGCGCGTTGAAAATAGTCATCATACGGAGTTATTTGCCTCTCCCATTTCAGTTCTATTTCCTCGAAAGATGAAAATCCAGACTCATTTAAAATTTTTTTCAGTTGGCCAGGTTCCGATAGGTTATGCCGAATCATTCTATATGGGAAAACCTCGTCAAAATGGGACTCTAGGCCCCTTCTAACAGCAACAAATGTTGGGTTAGATTCTATATTGCCCCAAACTAGCCAAGCAGCCTTACCCCCTGGTTTTAGTACTCGTAAGGCCTCTTCCGCACTTTTTACTTTGGTATCTGAAAACATTAGTCCATTCCGACATGTAAAAGCGTCGAAGGTATTGTTTGGGAAAGGAAGGGCACTCATGTTTCCGACAGTAAAAGTCAAATTTTCTATATAAAGCCGCTTAGCACGCTCCATTGCAATTCCGAGCATGTCGTAGGTCAAATCACAAGCTGTTACATTTCCTCTAGTATAATTTTTTGCTATGGTTATTGCTGGGCCTCCTGCACCAGATGCAACGTCAAGAACATTCATGCGTTGCCTAATATTGGCACACTCTATTAAACGACGAATAAAAGGATCTTGATTAGGTTTGGCGTTAGTTGTTTCTTTTTTCCAACCAATACTTCTATTTTTCCAATAGGTATTTTTTGTCTCTTTATACTGCACGCGCTGAATGACTAACTATCTATATTATTTAATTTTCATTACGAATATTTTTAACTGAAATGGCATATGATTGGATGTAACTTACCATGGCATGTAATCCATTTGCCCTGTTACCGCTTAAGTGGGACCCTAATTCGATTTTTTCAAAGAAATCAGGGGGAGTATCCAATATTTCTTCTGGAGTGCGTCCCGAATAAACGCGTAATAACAAGGCAATTAAACCACGGACAATCATTGCGTCGCTATCAGCATTATAGATAATTTTTTTCCCGTTAGTCTCAGGTTTAAACCAAACCTGAGATTGGCAACCTTTTACACGAAAGTCCTCTATACGAAACTCTTTTGATAAACCCTCAAGAGATTTTCCCAACTCGATTATATATTCATAGCGGTCCACCCAATCGTCAAATAAACTAAATTCATCCACGATACTTTGTTTGGCTGCGGAAATATCGACAAAATCACTTTTCATAAAAACAACTTAATAAGTTTATAATCAGATAGCTAGTGATGTGAGCAATTACCACCTATTAGCATAATAAAGAAGGGGTTTGATACTCGATACGAATCAGCGACTGATTTATGTTCCTAGCATATTTTATTGGAGTAAAGCGATGCTTGGTATGGGTGTATCTGCGGTCATGAATGGTCGTAAAACCAAGAAAAAAAAGACTTCTTTTGATTTAATGAAAAGTGGTACAGCTGTCTTCCGGTTATTACCAACAAACTTAGCACATAAATGCGCAATACAGGCTCTAAAATTAGGTTTAGTGCCTAAACTAGCAGAAATAGAAGACCCTATTCTGGAGACTGATGTATGGGGTATGAAATTTGTTAATCCTCTTGGTATGTCCGCTGGGTTTGATAAGAATGCTGAAGTAATAAATGGTGTATCAGATTTAGGTTTTGGATTCGCTGAAATAGGGACGGTAACACCTTTTCCCCAGCAGGGTAATCCAAAACCTAATTTATTTAGGCTCCTAGAAGATGGTGCTCTCATAAACCGTCTTGGTTTCCCAAGTAAAGGAGCGGAAAAATTTGCTAGAAATTTAGAAAAAATAAGAGATATTTCTTCTTTTAAAATTGGAATCAACATCGGAATTAATACGGGTACATCGGACCCAGCGGGCGACATTAATTATTGCTTAAATAAATTAGCGGGATATGCCAGTTATATCGCAATTAACGTTTCCTGTCCCAATACACCGGGCCTATGTGCTTGGCAGGCCGGTGATAAATTGGCCGAGTTGGTAGAAAAAGCCAAACTGACTTTAAGTAAACAGGTTAACGAGAGAACTCCGCCTTTATTGGTTAAAATTGGTCAAGAGCTTGGAGATGATCAGTTGGCGGTTGTATCGAAAGTTGCTTTAAATTACGGAATAGACGGCCTTGTAGCCTGTAATACTACTGTCAAACGACCAGCTACCTTACGAAGCAATCATGCCAAAGAGGCAGGGGGCTTAAGTGGCTCACCTATAAAAAAACAAGCAAATCAAACACTTTCAAAGCTTTTTAATATGACTAATGGTAAAGTTGTTTTAATTGGTTGTGGTGGCATCTCCTCTGCAAAAGATGCATATGAGAGAATTAAGTCGGGAGCTTCACTGTTACAACTTTATACTGCGCTAATTTATGGTGGCCCTAATATAATAGCCGAAATTAAGAAGGGTTTGGCAGCCCATTTAAAAGAAGATGGTTATGCTAATCTTTCCGATGCAGTGGGTGTGAATCACATCTGAAGGGGTTTGTTAATAATTAAGCGCATTTGGTAGTTTGAAATCTATGAGTTCCCATTTAATTCAAATTTTTGAAAAAAACTTCCCCAGTTATTTCTTAACCAGATTATAGTTTTAAAATTTAATTTAGTTTTGATATTTTTTATGCTCTGTAGATGACAAGAATCCAAAAAATGGCCGATCACATACCAATTATTTCAAGTCTTTCGGAATTAAGTTCAGATTTTGACGCATTTATTATTGACCTCTGGGGTGTAATCCATGATGGCGTCACTTTGTATCCCAAAGTCATAGACTGTTTACAAAAAATTCATAAAACTGGCAAGCCGTATGCGATGCTTACTAATGCTCCACGTCGGGCTGATGCAGTTCGGGCTAGTATGAATCAAATGGGAATGCCAGAATATTTATGTCCTATAATAATGTCCTCGGGGGAAGCGACTCGGCTCGGCTTAGAAGAGATGCGGGAGGAATGGTTTCTCGGGGTCAGAAAAACCTATTTACATATTGGGCCTGCTCGTGATGACGGCTTATTAGATAATTTAGAATTTGAAATGGTGAATATTGTAGGGGATGCCGGATTGATAGTGAATACAGGTCCATGGGGAGATGAAGAGACTGTCAGCGACTATGAACATATACTTAAAGAGGGTGCAAATGCGAAAATAAAGATGGTTTGTGCCAATCCAGATCTTGAAGTAATACGTGGAGGCCGCCGGATAATATGTGCAGGGGCATTGGCAAAACGATATGAGCAACTTGGCGGTGACGTCCTTTATTATGGTAAGCCTCATAAGCCTATTTATGACAGCTGTCTTCATAAAATGGGTAGTCCAAATTTGAATCGGGTTTTAGCAATTGGAGATTCACTTCGGACTGATATATCGGGTGCTAAAAACTTAAACATCAAATCACTTCTTGTGATCGGTGGAATTCATGGTGAAGAATTTGGACTTGCAGCTGGTGATATTTCTACTGATGCTGGACGCCACATAGCCAATGTTTGCACGAAGAAGGGTGTTTGTCCCGATGTGGCTATCCATCATTTATGCTGGTAGCCAGTTATAAAATAAATTTTACAATTAAATTTAACTCCGTTATGCCCAAAATCTTTATATTGAAAGAATTCTTTTTTACAGAAACGAGAATGGCTAAATAAATCATTTAGTGGGCCTAAATCTGATTCATGAGAGGGATAAATTTTGCATGCACTGTTGCTGACAATCTTTGTTGATACCGTTGGGTTTGGTATCATCCTTCCGCTATTGCCCTTTTTTGCTGAGAAGTTTGGTGCTAGTCCTCTTGAAGTAACATTATTGGCCACTGTTTACTCATTTTCACAATTCATTTTTGCTCCTGTGTGGGGGAGGTTTAGTGATCGTATGGGGCGTCGGCCAATAATTTTAGCTACCTTAACAGGTTTATTTTGTGGCTATGTGGCCCTGACCATTACAAATTCTTTACTAATGTTATTCTTAGCCCGCGCCTTTACTGGGGCTATGGCAGCAAATGCTGGAGTGATACAAGCGTTTATAGCTGATGTTACTGATACATCAGCCAGAGCGGGTACTATGGCCAAAGTGGGTGCTGCACATGGTTTAGGTTTTATAGTTGGCCCTGCTATCGGGGGAATGCTGGCTGGTTCAGACCCCGTAGATCCAAATTTAGTCTTGCCATTTGTGATTGCCGCGTCACTCTCAGCTACGGCCCTTGTAATTGCTTTTTTCCAAGTTCATGAGACGATTTCTGGAGAATTACGGGGTCATGTAGTGCAGCAGCAAAGATCTTTACGTCGCGTTTTTAAAGAAGCAATCCAAATTCCTCAACTAGCATTACTTTTAGTTCTAGTCACTATGACACCATTCGTTTTTTCGGGCATAGAAACAACGTTTGTTCTTTGGTCAGAACGTTTATTGGGTTGGGGGCCATGGCAGAATGGTCAAATTTATACCTTCATGGGTATAACAGCTGCAGCTACGCAGTGGTTTTTGGTGGGGCGTCTTACCAGTCGATTTGGTGAACATCGTTTAATATGTTTTGGAGCGCTAATGATTTTTATAGGCGTTTTGATTTTACCCCAAATGAATGATGCCATTGGGCTATGCATAGCGTTTGGATTTATTGTTTTTGGAGTAAGTGTCAACAACCCATCTCTCTCAAGTCTCGTATCTAAGTACGCTCATCCAGGTGAGCGGGGGAGCCTATTAGGTATATCACAATCCTGTTCAGCGATGGCTAGAATAACAGGACCGGCCTGGGCAGGATTTGTTTTTGGCAGTTTTGGACCAAATTGGCCGTTTTATTCCGGCGCGGTTGTCATGCTTCTTATGTTTTTATTCGGGATGTGGATTAAAACCACTGAAGATTAGGTTGGACCAACAGGGTGATTGAATTAATTTTATTCGCCTTTATTCTTGACGTAGTCATTATTGCTTATTAAAAAATGCCCTCGCCGTTTTGGATTTCGGTTTTTTTGGAAAAGATTATGTCACGTCGATGCAGCATATCAGGTAAGGGAGTTCTTTCTGGCAACAATGTAAGCCACGCTCATAATAAGACGCGCCGCCGGTTTTTGCCCAACATTCAGATATCGTCAATGCCTTCCGAGATTTTAGGAAGGTCAGTTAAGCTCAAGCTTTCAACCCAAACCATTCGTACGATAGAGAAAAATGGTGGGATAGACGCTTATTTGCTTTCAACCTCCAACAGAAAATTATCTGTTGAGGCACTACAATTGAAACGTAGAATCAAACAAATATCAGAAAAAAACTCGGCTGATTAATAATCCTTAGATTATATTCTCGAACATTCTATTGTTGGTTAGATGGCATCGCAGGCCATCAGAGTTGAGTAGGCACGGTTTATGCTTTTTAATTTTTCCTCGGCGTCAGGATCATCACCATTCGTATCAGGGTGATTTTTTTTTACTAACTTTTTATATTTTTCTTTTACTTCCGCCTTAGTTACGGGAGTATCCAAATCAAAAATTGCTAACGCCTCTTCTTCCAAGGAGCCTGGTTTCGGTCGCCAACCAATATTATGAGTATTTGCAGGATTTTTATTTTTTTTATCCCAGTTATCAGCACCAAACCTTCCAAAATCAATACATGGTGTCGCTCCACTTCCAGAGTTAGTTCCCAAAGGCCAAGTGGGACGCCACCAAGTTGTATCTGCACGTAATTGTTGTTCAATCTCAGTTTGTGATAACCCCGCATGAAAATTCCAACGAGCGTTGTAGAGACGAACGTGTTCTAAACAGAACCAAAAATATTTATCGAGTTCTTTTTTCGATTTGGGTGCTCGATACTTTCCTTCTTTACTGCAGCCGGGAAAATCACATAGACGAGGCTTCGTCTTAATATACGGCTCGCTTAGAATATTAAAAATGTGGTCACGTTTTTTCACAAAGCCAGTATGAGGGTCAGTTGGAACTCATTCAACAATTTTAGAAGGAGAATTTTCAGGAGGGCCCGGTGTATAAATGTGGCCAGCGTTCCTTGACTACTGTGCCGTTACTGTCCATCGCGTGACAGGTGTTAATTTGGTATGGAGTATCTTCTCTTTCGTTCATTGGATTTTTGTTTGCTACTTCTCTTTTGACAGTCTTATATCCGACAGTGCCTATCGGGCGTAATAGGTCAATCATATGTATGCAGCCTTTTGCCCCCCCAAACAAAGATCTTAATTTTCGATTCCAGCCCGGCCCTATATGTTCGCCCTTAAGAGTTTGGAATGTCGTCTCTACACCTGGACATATCTCATAAGGTGTTCCATCCATCGCAACGTCAATTGATGTAATGATGATGTTGTGATCAAGGGTGAGCCGTATCCACATATCGTGAATGGGTACGCCGGGTTTTATAGTGCCTCGATAATCGTTTTGAAAAGAGTACGCCGATGTATCCCTTAGTCGTCCTTCTACGTCCCATTGTCCATCCGATCTTCGGTAGCTGGAAACTTCCATTTTACGATTCTGAATAGGTTCGCGGTCGGCGGGGTTTTCGAGCGGCATCATCATACTCCAAAAATTCTACTTTTTAGGTTTAAAATATTTTTCTCGTTTCAATTAAGTCTCTGGAAGATTCTCTTCTATCTGCTGAGGGGGTGTAATTTGGATTAAAGCCAATCTATTTTTTCGTCGGTTTATTATTTGGAAACGGAATTCTTCAAATATAAATATTTGGCCCTCTTCTGGAATAACTTTTCCAATTTGGATTACCAAACCAGCAATTGTCGCGGCATCATCGTCTGGAAGCTCCCAGTTGAGCCGCCGATTTAAATCGCGTATGGTAACTCTTCCATCTACTAAATAACTACCATCGTTTTGAGAGCGAACCCCAAATGGGACTTCATCATGTTCATCGGCAATATCTCCGACGATTTCCTCTAATATGTCTTCGAGTGTCACGACCCCCATTAAAGAACCATATTCGTCAACTACTAATGCGAAGTGTTCTTGACGGCGCCGAAATGCCTGAAGTTGGTCATGAAGTGATGTGGATTCGGGAATAAACCAAGGTGGTGTTGAAACTGCATCGATATCAATACGGTCTATTGTTCCTAGGTTTTGGTGTACATGAAGTAATAAAACCTTTGCGTGGATAACTCCTACGATATTATCTGGTTCACCTCTCCACAGTGGTATACGTGTGTAGGGGCTATTAACCACTTGTTTGATAATTTCATTTGTGGGCAAATCCGCATCCACCATAACTATATCTTGGCGGTGATGCATAACTTCACCGACATTAACCTCAGATAAATCTAATATAGAACGAAGCATAAGACGTTCGCGTTGGACTGCAGGTTCATCACCCATATGTAGGTCAATGGCACCACGGAGTGTCTCTTCCGAAATAACTAATTCGTCATCTGAGTTAAATTTCTTCCTAAACGGGCGCAATGTGACAGAGATCAAAATATTTATGGTATGAGTAATTGGGGATAAAACAGCAACAACGTACTTAAATGTTGGTGCAACTAAAAGTGCTAACCGGTCCGCATTGTGGAAGGCATATGTTTTTGGCATGACCTCGCCAAAAATTAGAACTAAGGCGGTCATGGCAATCGTTGCATAAATTACACCAGCTTCACCAAAGAGTCCTATCATTAGACTGGTAGCTAAGGCAGAGGCTAAAATGTTGACGAGATTGTTGCCTAGTAAAATTGCTCCAATTAATTTATCTCTATTAGAAAATAGTTTAGTTACAATAGCGGCGCGTCTGTTGCCGCGTTTTTGTAGAAGATGAATGCGTGGTTTTGATGCAGCTGTTAAAGCGGTTTCCGATCCAGAAAAAATTCCAGAAACAATGAGCAATATAACAATACCACCAACGGTAGCGAGTGTTTCAGTCTCCATTTCTCGGTTGTCCTATTAAATACCTTTAAAATAATTCAACATTATTCTATTGGGAATATTGAATTTTTTGCTCTTCGATTTAAAACTTCGATAACGCTGTCTCTTTCAACTTCTGAAGTGATAAAAGCATTACCAACACCACGTGTAAGAATGAAATTAAGTTGGCCATTTTTTACTTTCTTATCTCTTCGCATGTGGTCAAGTAAGACTTCGCTGTCGTAATTTCTTTCGAAAATGTCATCCAATTGGGTCGGTAGACCCATCGACAAAAAATGTTTTTGAACCCGCGTAGCTTCTTCCTTAGCACAAAAGCCCATTAATACCGATAGATCAAAAGCTAAAAGCATTCCAATTGCTACAGCCTCTCCATGAAGAAGGCGAGAATTGTAACCCATTTCTGCTTCCAGAGCATGACCAAATGTGTGCCCAAAATTAAGAAGGGCACGGTTACCTGTTTCTTTTTCATCTTGATTCACAATTTTAGCTTTGGCCCTGCAGCTCTCCATAATCGCATATTTTTGGAGACCTTCATCTCCTTTGATTAAGGCTTCGCCATTTATCTCTAGCCATTCAAAAAATTTCTTATCTCCGATAATTCCATATTTAACTACCTCGGCATATCCTGCTAGAAGCTCACGCTTTGGCAGTGTTGCCAAGACGCTTGTATCTATTAAAACACCCTTTGGTTGATAAAAGGTTCCAATTAAATTCTTTCCATGTTCTGAATTCACCCCGGTTTTTCCTCCGACAGAACTATCCACCTGAGCTAAAAGAGTTGTTGGGATTTGGAAATAGTTTATTCCTCTTAAAATTATACTTGCTGCAAACCCCGCTAAATCACCTATAACACCCCCCCCAAAAGCTATTAGGCTAGTCGAGCGTTCAGGATTTTTATCGAGTATTTTTGAAATGATATTTTGAAAGTGACTAAATCGTTTTGTAGATTCACCCGGGGGTAGTGTGACAACAGAATAAGCTAGTTTTTCGGCATCTAAAGCATGAACAAGCTTAGTTAAATGAAAATCGGCAACATTTTGGTCGGTTATTATTATTACCGAAGTGTTTTTAATTAAAGATGGAATAAATTGGCCTAAATTTTTAATTAAATTGCTACCTATCACGATATTGTAACTTCGGTCTTGTAAATCCACTTTAAGAATATCAGGATTCTGCATAATAGCTGACCTACCTATCTCGCATACTTACATTAAATGTTTCTAGAGCGCTGATGACCTGCTTTACAGTAATATCAGGTGCCTCATATCCGCTGTCTATGACAATGTCAGCTTGGCTGTAAGATGGGTATCGTTGGTTGATAAGTTGTTGGAGTTTTGCCCTTGGATTTGTATTCTTTAGCAGAGGTCGGTTATTACGACTTCTGGTGCGTGATAATAAAAGTTCAATATCAGCACGAATCCATATAGAAATTGCATTTTTTTTAATACGTTCCCGCGTGTCTCTATTAACGAAGGCCCCACCTCCGGTTGCCAAAACGTGAATAGGTTCGTTTAAAAGTCTAGAAATTACCTTCTTCTCTCCATCACGAAATTTAGGCTCTCCATATAAATCGAAAATGTCGGATATCGAACATCCAGCTGCCTTTTCTATTTCATCATCTGCATCAACGAATGGCAAGTTAAGGGCATTTGCTAATCTTTGACCTATGCAGGTTTTTCCAGCCCCCATCAGTCCCACTAATACAATGGTTTTTGAAATTTCTGGTAAAAATTGTTGTTTCATTTATCAGTCAAAAAAATCTCAAGGCCTTTACCTTGTTGAAACAATTAACCATGAAAGATAAAATGCCTAAATTTTGTCATGATTAAAGTATACTAATAATGATTTAGTCTGCGTTATTATCCATATGTTATATGCTATCAATAAAATGAGTTTTGATAAATATAAAGTATTGATTAAGGAAACTGTTTTTTAACCTGTAGGAATATTTGGTACTAAATATGCGTCTAAATCTTTTAATATTAATTAGTCTTCTTGTTTTAATATTAGGTTCTGTTGCCTTTTTTCTAATATGGGAAATTCCCGCTCCAACTACAAATATAGAAAAGATATTGCCTGATGAACGGTTTCCCAAATAAAAAACTTATATTTTCGGTCTGCTTGGTTAGTTGCATTACATTTTTACTGGGACCAAAAGTACCTACTGTTGTTGCCGAGTCTTTAGAGTTAAATGAAGCACCCAAATTTTTGAAGTTACAGGCTAAAAATACTCCTATCCAACTGGTTCCAAAAAAAACTGATTCAAAAAAGAGAAAAGTGGGACATGGAGCTGCAAACCAAGATCAACCTATAGGGTACAGACCTATTTCGCCATCCGGAAGAGTCAATACTCCTGTTGCTGTGCACAACTTGAAAGAATTAGATAGGGATTCGATAGGCCTTCTTGATGATAGTCAGGGTGGTTTAGGGGCAGATATGTGGTTAGGCATTAGCCGCTCCTTTGTTACAAGATTGTTGGCCTTATTACCGTCCCGAATTAATTCACCAATAATGCGTAATCTAATGAAACGATTACTTTTGACTGAGGCCGTTGCTCCAAAAAATAATAAGTTGGAACCTGCACTCTTGCCATTGAGAATAGGTGCGTTATTTGAAATCGGAGATTTGGAGTCCGCCCTAGCATTAATTTCTTTAACATCGAATCGAACATCTGAGGAAGGTTTAGCCCGTATCGGAATAGATGGGCGTCTATTTGGGAACGATACTGCAGGAGCTTGCCAATTAGTGCAGGTACACAGTGATCAATTCAAAGGAGTTTACTGGCAAAAAGCTGCTGCCTTTTGTCTTGCTATGGCTGGTAAAACGGCACAAGCAAATCTAATCTCTGATGTTCTAGCAGAGAAAACAAATTCTCTACACCCTGCATTTTTCTCTGCAATGGATAAACTTTCCGGAGCAGCAAGTCCGAAAATAATTAGTTTAAAAAGTCCTTCCGCTTTAATGTTATCGCTGATGCGTTCCGCAGGTTTGATTTTGCCTGAAGATGTGGTTGAAGAAGCCACCCCTTCGGCGCTCCGTTCTATAAGTTTAAGTCCAAATGCACCTGTTAAGGTCCGTCTTGCAGCAGGAGAATTGGCAAGAGGACTAGGAGTAATCGGTTCCAAGCGTCTTGGAGAAATTTATAATGCTATAGATTCAGATTCGACTTTGATAACTAATCCTATTAAATACCTGTCGGAAAATTGGGGACCTACGGGTCGTGCTATATTGGCACAAATAGTTGAAAAGCAGGAAGATACCGTCGAACGTGCAAAACTTATTGATGGAGCCCTTAAATTAGCTCAAAAAAAAGGTGAATGGAAAATTACAGCACTAGCTATTGTCCCCTATGTTGAGACTATAAAACCTACTGCAGAATTAGCTTGGTTTTCTGGTACTGCCGCTAGAATATTCATAGCTACTGGGAATTACAAATCGGCCCGAGCCTGGCTTGAATCTTCGAAAGACCGAGAGACGAAATTGAGTGATAGGATGGACCTTTATCCGTTAGTAACATTAATTACTAAAGATGATGTTGCTAAAGTTCAAGTAGTTGAATTGAGGGGCTGGTGGAAAACACAAAATGTTTTAGGTAATCGCGGTTTATCAAAGGCAAGAACCTTTTTTAGTCTTTTAAATGCCATGGGTGTATCAATACCCTCAGATCTTTGGGCGGAGGTCTTAGATGACGGGAAACCGATAAAAGAGATTGGACCAAAGGCCACTATAAGAAATGCATTATCTCAGGCCGCTGAAAATGGCAGTCGTGGCGCAACTGTAGCCATGACCTTGATAGCACTCGGTGAACGAGGAACACTAGATCAAAATCTGTTTGCGGTCGAAATGTCGATCAAAGCGTTAAGGCGTATCGGGTTGAAACAGGAGGCCCGAGCTATAGCATTGGAAACGGCGGTCGGGGCAGGTTTATAGAGGAGATCCATTCTTATTACAGACGCAAGAAAAAAAGAAACTAAAGCTAAGGTTCCTGTAAAGTTGGCATTTCTTGAGAGGTTAACCGCTGAACTCGGATCCGCAAAAAATACCATAAATTCTTATCGTCGAGATTTAGAATTATTTGAAGATGTTTTAAAAGAAAAGATTTCTAATTTAGATAAAATAAAAGCAGATCCTATAGGTCAACGTTCTTCAAAATTATCTCAAAACAAACAAAAAGAAACAGATACTTTGAAAGAATTGAGAGATTTACAGCTTCTCTTTGAAGATGACTTAAAAAAAGAGGAAATTTGTAATCTGAAGAAGAAAGCTAAAAATAATTCTTTGGAGGCTATCAGAGTTTCTAGCGAGTTTGTTCGGGAGTTTATGGCTTTAAGCCCCAAAAAAAACAAAAAAAAAGAGGCGGCTTACAAAAACACAAAAGAGAATGTTGCAAACCCAAACACTATGCGTCGCCGCTTATCAGTTTTACGCCATTACTTTCGCTTTATGGTTTCAGAAAAACTTATAGAAAATGATCCAACAAAACATATTTATTTTCCACGTCGAGGCAGTCGTCGTCCTAAATATTTGAAAGAACCAGAAATTAAGAAACTAATTGAGGCGGCACGACCGACTCTTAAATCCAGTTTTCGCGAAGTTAGGCTCTATACATTAGTTGAAATATTATATGCGACAGGTTTACGGGTATCTGAGCTTGTTGGGTTGCCAATAGCGGCTTTGGAGCGTGACCTATCAATTGTAACCTTAAAAGGTAAGGGTGGCAAAGAACGAATTGTCCCGTTGGGGGATCCGGCGAGGGATGCTATCGAGATTTGGCGTGACAAACGAAAACATTTTATCAAGAATTCTCACTCTATTTGGTTATTTCCAAATGACAAATCTGAGAAGGATGAGCACTTACCAAGATATGTATTTGCCTATGAGCTTAACAAGCTAGCAGAAGATTGCCTTAAGAAAAAAGTGTCACCACACTTTTTACGACATTCGTTTGCGACGCATTTATTAGCAAACAATGCTGATCTTCGAACAATTCAAGAATTGCTCGGGCATACGGATATTTCCACAACTCAAATTTATACTCATATTCTGGAAGAACGTTTAAAAAAGACTGTTCAAAACTTTCATCCAATGGCAAAAGATTCTATATAAGTTTTGCAAGCAAGGATATTTAGTGCAGAGGAATATATGCCAAGCTTTTTAGATTTTGAGAAACCTGTTGCTGAACTAGAAGGCAAAATGGAAGAATTGCGTCATATGTCTGATATCGGTGATATTAAGATAGCAGATGAGTTATCCAAACTTCAGAGCCGCATCGATAAATCCTTAAAGCAAATCTATACGAAACTATCACCTTGGCAGACTGTTATGGTGGCACGTCATCCAGATCGACCACATTGCATTGATTATATAAACGCTTTGATTGAACAGTTTACCGCTCTTGCAGGCGACCGCCTCTATGCAGAAGATTCAGCAATACTAGGGGGGTTGGGTCGTTTTCGGGGTCGCACAGTTGTAGTTATGGGTCAAGAAAAGGGTAAAGATACAGAGTCTCGGCTCAAACACAATTTTGGTATGCCGCGACCAGAGGGTTATCGAAAAGCACAGCGTTTGATGCACCTCGCGGAGCAGTTCTCCCTTCCTATTATTACATTTGTTGATACACCCGGTGCCTACCCTGGCGTGGGTGCAGAGGAACGCGGACAGGCGGAGGCAATCGCCCGCTCTATTGAAGTATGCCTAAATTTAAAGGTTCCAATAATTAGCGTTGTGATAGGAGAGGGTGGAAGTGGTGGGGCTATAGCGATAGCAACAGCAAACAGTGTTCTTATGATGGAGCATTCTGTTTATTCGGTTATTTCACCTGAAGGCTGTGCGTCAATCCTTTGGAGAAGTGCTGATCATGCAAAGGAAGCGGCAGATGCTATGAAAATGACGGCAAAAGATTTACTTGATTTTGGTGTGATTGATGAAATTATTCCCGAACCCCTTGGAGGAGCGCATCGTAATCGTGACGAAACAATAGCAACAGTTGGTGTCCGCATTGAGAAAGCACTCAGTGATATAGAGGGTATAGAAGGCGAGGTGCTAAAGTCTCAGAGGCGCGAAAGATTTATAACACTTGGGAATGAAGTATTGTCATCGTAGACTTGTTTTAATGTTCTTCTGAATGTTAGTCTTATACTACCCTTCCATGACAAACCTTATACTTTTTCCCCGAACCACAGGGGCAGGCCGCGTTTCGTGGAACTTTACCCCAAGTCTCAGGGTCTTCAGGGTCTACCCAGCGTCCTATAGGTTCGTGAAGGCGCCATCCGGGTGGAACGTCTTCAGGTTTTGTGTTTGCTGGTATTACTTTTGGGTTCCCTAAAGGTATGTTTTGAGTTTCGGCTGCCGGATGGATGTTATCTGTTATTGCTGCCATTCCAGAGTCATTACGACTTTCTTCTAATTGATCGTAATTATAGTCCAATAACTCTTCAGGGTTTTCGTCTGAAATTTCCATATGACACAATACCTGTGTGACGGTTTCGCGCAGCATGGCTAACATCTGATCGAATAAATCAAAGGCATCGTGTTTGTATTCATTTAAGGGGTCCTTCTGAGCATATGCTCTAAGGCCAATTCCCTGCCTTAAATGATCCAACGCCAGTAAGTGTTCCTTCCAAATTTGATCTAAAACCTGCAATAGTACGCTTTTTTCAGCAATGCGCATCATATCTGGGCCGTAATTTGCGACTTTTTCTGCAATTTGGTGGTTGACAGCGGTTGTTATTTTTGCCCGGATTTCTTCATCCGCAATACCCTCCTGTTTTGACCATTCTGAAACTGGAAGATCTAAGCCAGTAATACGAAGAACTTCTTCGTGCAA
>MDTE01092041.1_pt1 | contig 16513 bp, 8 predicted proteins | sample 811231 | NCBI WGS metagenome assembly MDTE01 (sample SAMN05326651, study PRJNA326480) | marine metagenome | isolation source: seawater | place: Indian Ocean: Red Sea | collected 2010
TAGAGTATAATCTGTTAGTGGTGTGACACTAATTGATGTAGTGTTTGAATTAACTGTTGCAATTCCAGAGGATATTGCAAAATCAGTAGAATTAGTTACATCCCAATAGATAACATCTCCATTCAATAAATTAGTTGTATTAATAGTAAATACTGCAGTAGATCCTTCATCAACAGAAGCAGGAGATGTTATAGAATATGTTGGAGTTCTAGAAGTATCATTAATCGTTATAGAATTACTTGTAGTAACGATAGCACCTGCTGTGGAACCAGTTCTAATTTGAAGTTCAAATGTCTCTACACCTTCAGTTAGATAATCATTTAACGGTCCAAAAGAAAAAGTACCTGCAGCACCAGTTACAGAAAATGATCCACTGTTTGGATTAAAGTCTGAAGGATTTGTTGTTGACCAATATAAAATATCACCATCATTAACATTCTCTGTAGCAATAGTACAGACACCAGTTACACCCTCATCCAATGCTGTTGGTATACCAGTAATTGAATAAGTCGGTACAGGTGGAACGAATTTTTTTATTGCTGTAACAAGTCCAACATTATCATACAATAGTTCAAAAGTAGTTTCTATTGTACCAATAGTTTCTGTATAGGTTGTAATTAAACCTACATTGTTATATACAATATTTGAATATCTATTATTTCCCAATACTACTTCACTAACATTATTAGCAGTATCAGTTGAGAGACCAGTGATTCTCTCATATTCTGAAGTTCTAACAATGTCAGCAGCTAAAGATTCACCCGCATTAGGACGCTGGTGTGTAAAACCTACAAATCTTCCCATATCTAGATGAAATCCTTCTTAGTATTTATAGATCACCTGTGTTGGTTGATGGGAAGGCACGTCCAGCACCCCAAATAATTCTTACTGCACCTGATCCAGGGTTTCCACTACTGTTACCAGAAGTATCATTTGTTCCACCAGATCCTGCACCATATTGACCACCATGACCACCATTATGGGTACTAGATTGATTACCATTACCACCACCTGATCCACCGCCACCACCATCACCACCATAAGTGGTAGTGGGAGCACCAAAACCGTCAGTTCCCTGACCTAGTAGTCCAACTCCGCCACCGCCGCCGCCTTTGCGTTTATTATCATTAGAGTCAGCATTTGTGTGACCAGCGCCACCGCCACCGCCTCCACCAGTTCCAGAATTACCACTTCCAGTGTTAGCAGATCCACCATTGCCAGAATATCCGCCAGCACCTCCGCCGCCGCCACCCCAGCCAGTTGCTGAACTTCCATTACCACCATTACCACCACCATCACCAACATATCCACCACCAACATTATTACTATAGACAGGAGAATGACCACCTTCACCCAATACAGTAGAAGAATTTATAAAATAAGAATCTCCTCCGTCTGCAGAAGTAGTTCCACGATCACCAACTACTACAGTATAAGATTGACCTGGTGTTACTGCGATATTATTCTTCCACCCGAGACCGCCGCCGCCGCCTCCAGCTCCACCACCTCTACCACCACCACCAACACAGACAACACATACTGATGTTACGCCAGATGGTGCTGTCCATGAATGAGTTCCTCCTGAAGTATATACAACTTGACCAACTTGATCAAGAGAAGTGTCATTAATGGTGATAGAAGAACTTTCACCAATTTTCATTGTTCTAGAAACATCTTGATAAACTTTTACAGTAAATGTTTCTGATCCTTCAGTAGTACCATCTTCTTTTGGAGTAACTGTAAATGATCCTGAAAGTGAATTGACAGTAAAACTTCCAAAATATGGATCCCAATCATCAGTATTAGATCCAGTTTGCCAATATAATGATGTGCCGTCAGGAACATTATTAGATGTAGACACATTAATAGTTAATGCAGTTCCTTCATCAACACTGCTAGCTGCAGGTGTTACTGTAGCAGTGTAATAAACAGGCGGTTCAGGTACATATTCTACTATCGATGTTACAAGACCTACACCATCATAACTTAATTCCCAATACTTTTCATCAGATCCAATAGTTTCTTTATAAAAAGTTACTAGACCAACATTATTATATAAAATCTCAGAGTATGCATTATCACCTAAAGTTACAATACCAACATTATTATTACTATCAGTCGTGATACCAGTGTTCCTATCGTAGACAGTAGTTTCAATGATAGTTCCACTACCACCACTACCTTTACCTCTGTTTGGTCCTAAACCAACAAATCTACCCATGTCCAGATAAAAACCTTTTTATTATTTAGTTCTATACATCAGCAGTGTTAGTGCTTGGGAAAGCGCGACCAGAACCCCAAATAATTCTTACTGCACCACTACCACCGTTGCCATTAAGAATTGTACCGTATTGAGAACCAGTACCTCCACCACCACCTCCTCCGTAGTTGCCACCAGGACCAGCAAATATTCCGCTATTATAACTACCAGAATATTGTGGACATCTTCCATTAGTTCCATTAGAACCACCTGATCCACCTCCACCACCTTCCATGGTTCCTAGATAAGTGTTATTTGTAGGTTTATTAGCACCACTAGATCCTTCTCCATAAATTCCTACACCACCACCACCAGCACCACCACCAGTTAGACCGTTATTAGATCCTGATCCACCACATCCACCTGTTCCACTATTACCATCACCAGAATATCCACCAGCACCACCGCCGCCGCCATATGTAGCATGGGGTCCACCATCTCCACCACCATCACCTACATGATCTCCACCACCTTGATTATTGCCTTGTCCACCACCACCCTTTACTGTACTAGTATTGATAAAATATGAATCCCCACCATTAGTTCCACCAGAAGTATTTTGAGTTCCTCCATCACCAACTACTACAGTGTAAGATTGTCCTGGTGTTACTGAAATATTATTCTTCCATCCAAGTCCACCGCCACCACCTGCATTAAAATCGTTTGTTTGACCACCACCGCCGCCACCAATACAGACGACACATACTGATGTTACATTAGCAGGAGCAGTCCAACTGTATGTACCAGGACTTGTATATGCCTGTTGTCCTTGTACATCTGTAAAGGAAGTATCATTAATAGTAATATTACCACTATTACCTACTATATTTGACAATCCAGAGTCAGAGTAAACATATACTACAATTGTTTCTGGACCTTCAGTAGCAAGATCTGCTGTTGGAGTAATAGTGAAACTTCCAGCATTTGAATTAATAGTGAAGTTTCCGCTTGATGTTGAGAAGTCACTAGCACTAGATACCGCCCAATATAATGTAGATCCATCAGCAACATTAAAAGTAGATACATTAATAGTTAATGAAGATCCTTCATCAACATTGTTAGCTGCTGGTGTTACTGTAACAGCTACATCACCATCATTAAGAGAGATTGTAGGAGTAGTAGATAATAGTGTAGTTCTGGCAGAATCTCCATATACTTTCAAGACAAAAGTTTCTGGGGTTGCACCTTCCTGAACCCCATCACCAGCAGCAGTCATTGTAGTAGATGCAGTATTTGAATTTATAGTGAGCGTTCCTTCATATGGAGTAATATCGGCATCAACTGCTGGATTTGAACCTACACCTTCAAGTTTCCACCACAATTGACTGCCATCTGCAACTCCAGTTGTATTAACTGTTAATGTAAATGTTTGTGTTTCATTGACATTATATTTTGAACTTATAGCAGTGTAAGTCGGTGGTTCGTATTCAACAATATCTGTTACTAGATTGTTGGAATCATAATCTAATCTCCAATACTTTTCATCAGATCCAATAGTTTCTTTATAAGAAGTTACTAGACCGACATTATTATATAAAATATCAGAGTATACATTTTCACCAAGAGTTACATTAGTGACATTATTACTACCATCAGTAGTAATACCAGTGTTTCTATCATAAACAGTAGTTTCTATGATGGTGCCGCTACCACCACTACCTTTACCTCTGTTTGGTCCTAAACCTACGAATCTTCCCATATTTTTAATTCAACTCCGTTATAACCACATATCCTGGTCCTGCATTATAATCACTCAAATTAGTCACTGATCCACTATAAACAGGCGAATGTTCATTACCAGTTGTTGCGAAGGAACCATTTGATGTAGCTAAATTTGAACCAGTTGATTTGCAATAACTTCCCCCACCAGATCCAGTGTGGTCATAGTAGTTACCACTACCCCCAGAATATCCTCCACCACCAGCTCTACCATGAGCCCAAGGAATATTAATTCCTTCAGCACCTACGTACTGTTCTCTAACACTATCATTTGCTCCTCCACCACCTCCCCATCCACCATGTGCGGGAGTGCTCTGATCTAAATCCGAACCACCAGAAAATCTTTTACCATCTTCATTTGTAGACTGATTATTAAGCCAACCAGCACCAGCACCACCGTCATAGTCATTATTTGCATATCTTTGTCCAGAATTACCATTTTGTCCTGGAGTACCTCTATTATTACTGCCACCGGCTCCACCAGAATTTATTGCATATGTGCTTGTCTGTCCATCTTCAGAACCAGTTCTACTTTGATTTTTAGGGCAAGCACTTGCGCCACCACCAGCAGCTAAGAGTAATGTGTTTCCACCAATATCAGACGAATCACCAATCCAAACAAATGTTCCACCTCCACCACAAGAACCTGTATTGTCATTACCATATCCAGGATCACCCTCAGAACCAATAACCATAGCTACAGTATCACCTTCAGTTAAACTAAATTCAGCCTGCATTATTGCACCTCTACTATCTTGAGTGACACTAAAATTATAATCATAATTAGGACCACCACGACTTCCTGCTGCCTTTATTCTGTAAGTTTTGGTTCTGGGTACTGTCCACAACAAAATTCCACTGCTTACATTAAAATAATTGGTATTGTTCTTAAAATTATTTGCACTAATACCAGTACATAAAGTTTTAGCCTCTGAGAGGCTAGGACCATCTTTACTTCGAGTGAGAGCAGTAAAGGTAGCAGTGTCAAATTCAAATAAACCACTGGCTCCGCCGCCTCCGCCGCCGCCGCCTCCGCTTCCGCCTTCACCGCCAGTAGCACTAGCACCAGCACCTACTGGATGCAGTTCTTCTCTCTCAACAATAGTGGAGACGATTCCAACAGAATCATAAGTTAGGATCCATCCTTTTTCATCAGATCCAATGATCTCGTTATATCCAGTTATGAGACCTACATTATTATACTGTATTTCAGTGTACTTATTATTACCCAGAGTTACAATACCAACATTATTGTTACTATAAGTCGTAATACCAGTATTTCTATCATAGACAGTAGTTTCAATGATGGTGCCACTACCACCACTACCTTTACCTCTATTTGGACCTAAACCTACGAATCTTCCCATCTCTAATTATCTATACAAATAGTACCAAGCACCAGAAACTGTTCCATCATGATCAGAGTTAAAGTAAACATATCCATCTTGGTGCTCTGCTACGATAACTCTACCACCGTTTGGATTCACTGTATTTGCACCAGTATCAACAGATGTATAGTTTCCATATCTTGCCTGCCATTTTACTTGTCCAGTATTATTGTCCCAGCAAGTAATATTACATGGAGAGTTTGAATGATTATTTGCATAAGTAATCATAATCTCTTTAGTTGGTGCAGGTGGTTTCCACAACACCATACCACCTTCATCATCACCATTACTATGACCTTCTGGGTTATAGTTTGGAGAAGCATTTCTTATTGCAGTCATAATATCTGGATATTTTTGATCAGATTTATTACTATCAGCGTAGAATGATGCAAATCCAGCTCCAGCACTATTAGACCAATTGTTAGCATCAGCTTCAACATCATTATAATTACAAGTTACAATTCCAGCACTTGTTCCAGATACTTGCGTTGATGAACCACGAACACTGTAGAATCTTGTTCTATGAGGTCCACCAGTATTGGAATTACCAAAAGTAAAGCTAGTACCAGAGCTTATATCTTGTGAACTATAAACTGCATTCACATTATTCCATCTACCAGGTAAAGAAGTTCCGCCGAAGTTCATTCCAATATACCACTTTGTATTAGAATAGTTACCATCAACAACATAAGGTCCCCAATCATCAGTAGTTGGTGTGGAATTACTAAAACCAGTCGAAGAAGACTGAGCATACCAGACCTTTACACTATTCCAAGTAGTAGTATTATTAGCTATGTAATATGATTGACCATCAGCATTGTAAATGGGTGTTGAAGCTGGAAGAGTACCTGCTTTAGTAATAACAACTTTTCCACCATTTGCCCCAACAGCATTACTATTTACGGTTATAGATGTATTTGTGGCATTACTATCAATATATGATCCACCGCCACCACCTGCATAGGGGCTATCACTGGATCCACCACCGCCAGAATATCCTCCGCCGCCACCACCATGAGAGTTACCATGACCAGCGCCTCCACCAAAACCACCTTGAATGGACGAAGTGACATATCCACCTTCACCACCATTCACAAATGCTTTTGCTATCCCACCATTATTATCATCTTGTCCATTAGTAAGGAAACCTGCACCACCACCACCTTGTGCTCCTGCTGTTGATCCATTACCACTACTACCACCAGACCAACCATTGGTTCCAGGGTTTCCACTAGTACCAGTATTGGCATTAGAATCTGATCTAAAATCACTCAAATCATGAGCACCGCCGCCGCCACCTGCAACACAAAGAATACTTGAAGTCGTATTGTATGGAGTCCTAACAACAAAAGTTCCACCACCACCACAGTGGTCATTACTGCTGGAATAAGTTTTTGGTGCTTGTCCAACAAGAATTTTTATAACTTCACCTTCAGTTAGACTATGGTTACCTGAAACTATCGCACCATAACCACCGTCAGAAGTTCTAGCATCTGCACCATATGCTTCGATTCTATATGTTGCAGTTTCAGGAACTGTCCATTCCTGAATTCCTGCAGTTACATTAAAATAAGAAGTATCTTCTTTCCAGTCATCTGAACCACCAGTAACAGATAGTCCTGATTTAGCAGCTGCTAAAGATGGTCCCTGATATCCCTCTGTACCTCCAGTAGTAAATGTTGCATTGGTGAAGGTATATAATCCAGAAGGGGCTCCACCGCCACCTCCGCCTCCGCCGCCGCCTCCCTGATCGGCAGGTCCCTGAGCACTAGCACCAGCACCTACTGGGTGCAATGATCCTCTTTCAACAATAGTAGAGATGATTCCAACAGAATCATAGGTTAGGACCCATCCCTTCTCAGTGTTACCTATAATCTCGTTATATCCAGTTATAAGACCTACATTATTATATTGTATTTCCGTGTACTTATTGTCACCTAAAGTTACAATACCAACATTATTATTAATACTATAGGTAGTAAGACCAGTAACTCTATCAAATGCACTGGTTTGCACGATAGTACCATTACCACCACCAGCACCACCAACACTCATATGGTTAGGTGTATTTCCTACAAATCTTCCCATTAATTTTAAAGCGAGTTAACCTTATATTTTATTTATCAGAATCCACTTAGTCTAACTGTACCATTATTAGAAAATGGATTGTACAGTATTCTATGTGTTGAAGACTTCAAACTATAAGAGTTACTCCAATAATTTGAATCCGTTTCACTATTACTAGTATATGGATCATAATATTCAGTATCAGATACATCAAGTGAACCATGTGTCAATAACCATTTTCTAGCATCCTCTCTAGTAGATAGTGGTTGAGATTCTTTATAAAGAGCCATTACACCACAAACTTGAGGAGTTGCCATACTAGTTCCACTGATAGCATAATTTCTATGAGTATTGGTACTGTCTCTAGGATCATAAGTTCCAGATCCATATGGACTTAGGATATTAGATCCTGCAGCCCAAACAGTAATTGCAGGTCCTCTATTACTAAAACTTGAGCATCTTTCTTGAGATCCAGATTGTCTTGTAGAATCAATAGATCCAACCACAATACCAGCGTCTGGAAGTCCTTGATGCGTTATAGCAGGAGTACCAGATCTATTGAAATTTGAACTATAAGTACTCTGAGTATAATAAAAAGTTCCTGAAGTGAATTCATTGTCATAATCTACACCATTAGGAATATCTTGCTTATCAGATGAATTACCAGCAGCAAAACACCAAACAATATCCTTACAATCTGGATCATCAAATACTTCATTCGCTTGAGATTGTCCACCGATGGTAGTCTTCTCGGAAGTCCACTCATCGTATATACTAGACAATGAATTCATATAATAAACTGCAGGAGCATTCGTCGAAGAAATAGTAGTTTCATCAAAAGAAGATCCCCTAAAAGTACCACCACGACTCAAATCACTGCGAATAAATTGTCTATGTCCCCAACTACAATTTACAACAGTTGGATTTTTCCTACCAGTTTCGGGGTTGATTGGTTTGTTCTTATGCCAAACTTTAATATAATCAAATCCATCTGATGGTTCACTCCACCCCAGATCAGATCTATCAACACAAGCAATACTCCAAATGTTTGCCTCAAAAGCATGACCGAAAGTATTACCAGCAGCAGTTCCAGCACAGTGAGAACCATGATAGGACTTAAAACTACCACTAGAACTACCACCGTTCCTATGATGGAGAGCACCATAAACATTATAATTTGACAAAGATCCAGATCCAGGAGCAGTTAGACCTTCATTGGACCAATTGATACCATATTCAGATTCACCGTGAATTAAAATATCTCTTACTCTCGTATAATCCTCACAGTTTAAATTATCTGGAACAGTATAATGACCTGGTTTTAAAAATTCTGGATGATCCCATCTAACCCCAGTATCCATAATAACAACATCAACATGCTTTCCAGTTAATGTATATTGATGCTCACTAGTTAGTTGAGTACTACTTCCATAAACATTACTCTTTTTAGAATGTCTTAGTAAACCCCACTGAGTAAATGTTAAATGAGGTTCACCATTAATAGTTGTAGAAGTATGATCAGTAGAAGAATTACCACTTCTTCTGACATTATTCATATTATTAGTATAGATGAATCTATCAGTGAATAGATGTGGATCAAATTCTTCATCTAATTTTCTTTGCTCTAGTTCATACTGATTGAACAAAGTAGATCTCTCTACACCATGAATTTTAGGATGCCCTTTTAATACTTCTGCTTCTGCTGGAGATATTACATATACAGATCTCTTAGGAGAAGACCTCATCTCAGAAGTACAATCAATTCTCCTATTGGGAATATTATCTATTTCATTTTCATTAATAATATAATCATGAACTTCTTGCCAATCTGAAGCATCCTTAACCATAACAACATATGGTTGTGGCTCATCGGGAATATCGACTAAGACTCTACCAGTATTTGGATCTAAAGATGTGCTTATCATGTTATATCATTTACTGTATATTTATAGGAAATAGTGCCAGTAATTCCATTTTCTGGTATGGCATGGAGTGTTAAATTGCCACCAAAAATAGAAGCACCAACAGATACTATAGGATTAGACTCAAATGCAACTGCATACTCTTGAGCATATGCAGTCGTTCCATTATTTAACACAGTAACTTTCTGTGTTTGTTTACCTGTACTATGGTCAAAGAAAAGAATATAATCTGCTATTGAAGTGCTAGAGTTTCTAGTATCTATGACTTCATTTACGCCAGTAGAAACAGTCCAGGATCCAGTAATAGTAGTTCCTCCACTACCACTACCTGGAGGACCAGCAGGACCAGTTGGACCTGGTGCTCCATCAGATCCATCAGTTCCAGGAGGACCAGCAGGACCTTCAGGACCTGTAGGACCTGTAGGACCTGTAGGACCAGCAACTGATGATGGATTACCAGCAGGACCTGTAGGTCCTACAGGACCAGTTGGACCAGTTAGACCAATTGGTCCTGGAGCACCGTTACCAGGAACTGCATCAACCCATTGATCTGAACTTCCATCTTTATAATATACTTTTAAAATACCTTCATCACTTTCCCACCACAAATCTCCCTGAGCAGGAACAGGTGAACTTGGAGGATCATCACTGACAGTAACTGAAGCACCTCCTCCTCCACCTCCACTTTGCTGGATAGTGGCAGACCAGGTAGTTCCATCCCAAGTCCAAGTTATCCCATTAAAAGTATGGGTATCTCCATTACTAGGATTATTGGGAAAATTTATTGCCATCGGATGTTTTTAGTTATTTATGAAACGATTTGAATTTGTCCACCCATACTAGAGTGTAAGGTACATCTATAATTCATTATATAATTTCCTCCCTTGATATAAGGAATTGTCACATATTGGACTCCAGTTTTAGATCCAGTAATCCACCCATCATTATATCCAGGGTTTACATTATTTCCAGTATTATCAGTAAACTCCAATGGATGACTTGATCCAGTAGCATTTATAAACTTATAGGTAAGACCAAGATGAAGATACATTATATTATTATCAGTCCATGTTCCTGGATATCCAGTGCCAGTATATATGTAATTGCTAGATCCGTTTGCAGTGAATGTAAATGTCCCAACAACATTTACATCTGCCGCTAGTGTACCAGTTACTTGAACTCCCTCAGAGGTGGTTTCTAATCTCTTAGTAGCAGCATGACGCAATTCAACTCTATCTGAAGGATATAAGTGAACACCAGACTGATTACCTGATCCTGCATTTAAGAAAATACCACCGTTAGAAGTATTAGAAAAATATAAATTTCCAATAGCAGATGCCTGAAGAGTAGCACTCTGACTGTTTTCTTCCCACTGAAGATATAAGTCGTTTAAATTTCCAAGATTTAACTTATTATTACCCGAAACATGTACTAATCCATTATATGTAGAAATACCAGAAACACTTAATTGATTTGAAAAGAGTGTCTGTCCAGTAACTGTAGTAATACCAGCAAATGTAGAAATACCAGAAACATTCAGAGTATCAGCATTTATGTTTGCAGTTGTAATACCACTACTACTACCACCGCCACCACCAACAGTTTTTGTGGGTGTAGAAGCATAAACTATAAGAACACCTTTAAATGTACCAGGTGGTAGAAGAGAAGTATCGGAGTTAGTCCACTTTGTTGTAAATCCTGTGGTTGTCTTAGAAAGAACCTCTATATTATGAGTAGCAAATTGTTCTCTATTAGTGTGAACATAGTAATCTGTATCTGGTTGGGCAGTGTCAAAGGTGAATACCACTTGACCAGTGCTGCTATCATAAGCACCCCAACTCATACCAGTACCACTACCAGCAGAGTTAGTTCCGACAACAGCATATGCTACAGGAGAAATTATGGTAGTAGATGATCCACCACCACCACTACCACTAGTTGCAGTATGCTTTACAATATAGCAAAGAGAATAATATGGTGGAAGGTTTGCATTTGTTGCAGAAGAACCTTGTGTGTTTGTTCCTGTGTTAGATGGATTACCTGTAGTTCCACTAATTGAGATATTAGCTGTGCCACTACCACTAGCACTGAAACTATGATTATGATCTTGACTTATACCACTCGTAGTTCCAGTTTTCTGTCCCCCACCATTTGACTGGGGGTTATCCATTGCCTGGAAATTACTTCCACCCTGTCCACCATAAGTATTCGCACCAAAGACATGACTATGATTTTGACTCTGATTACCTGTAGTTCCACTAATTGAAATACTAACGGTGTCACTACCACTACCACTAAAAGAGTGCGTGTGATTGTTGATGGTATGAGAGTGAGATACAAGTGTAGCATCAGCACTACCACCAGTTCCACCAGGAGATAAACCAGGATATGAAGTGTCTCCAGTGCTATCAGAGGCACCAACAATAAATCTATCTCTTAAGTCTGGAACATTAGCACCAGTGATTGCTTGTAGTTCTGTGGTTTGTGCTGCTGCTCCATCACATAACTGATATTCTGAAGGAATAGTGGAAGATGCACCAGACCAAGCAACAATAGTACCTACGGGATCTGATGATCCTCCGCTAGATGGTGCGTCAACAAATTCTAAAGCGTTTGCTGCAGAATTTACTTTTAACCATTTATCTGCAGTGAATGAAGATGGTGTATCTGTTAATCCAATAAATGTAGATGATCCTCCTCCTCCACCACTAACTGCTGACCAAGATCCATCACCTCTTAAATATGTTGAAGAACTTGGTGTTCCTGTAGCAGAAATCTTACTTACGGTAACAGAATTATCTAAAATTTTATCAGTAGTGACAGCGTCTGCTGCTAGTGCTGCAGCATTGACAACACCATCATCAATAGACCAAGTAGCACCAGAGTTTGATACTGTTATGTCTCCTTTATCTCCGTCAGAAAGACTATTTCCACCACCGCCGCCACCACCAGCATTGGAAACCCAATCATAGTCTGAACCATTCCAACTAAGGACTTCCCCAGTAGAAGCAGTTGAAGTGTTTAAGTGATTATCAATATCATTTTCAATATTAGCAGATCCAGAACTTCCCGCACTTCCAGTCGCATCCCAACTAACACCATTCCAGGTATATGTATTACCTGCAACTACATATTGGTCTCCATTTGAAGGAGAGTCTGGAAAATTAATAGCCATTTCTTAGGAGATACTCCGTCTTAGTATTTATGATCAAAGTCCAGCAGCATCAAGTCTCGCTTTTAATGCTTCATTTTCAGCAGAAAGTTCTTGAACTGCTTTGATTAGAGGGGCAATGAGCTCAGTATAACCAATCGTTAATACATCCCCACCACCATTTACTTTATGATCTTGGTATCCAGCAAAATCAATACCCAATGAATCAGATACTGATTTTACTTCCTGAGCAATTAATCCATGATGGAAGCGATTACGCTTACGACTACCATCTTTGGTTACAGCAGTTCTTTCATGAGTTTCTGGATCATAATCAAAGTAAGCATCTCTATAATCCCAACGGAAATCAACAGGACGCAATAATTTAATAAAATCTAGTCCTAGGAGGGTATCACGAATATCTGCTTTATCTCTCTCATCTGATCTATTTGCAACAGATCCCCAGGCATAAGTTGTAGTTCCTACATTTCCAAGATTGACTTGATTAGCTCCACTACAGGATGAACTATATCCTAAATTGGTACAATTATTATAATTACCCGTTCCAGATTGTGCTGATCCACTCCAACCATAATATCCAGAATATGCACCAAGACTAGTAGTTTGAATGGCACTTGTCATTTGACCTGATGCCGCATAACCTATGGCAGTATTACTACCATTTCCAGTTCCAGTATGTTGATATATGGAATAACTTCCAATTGCAGTATTGTAATCACTATTAAGTGCTTTACCTGCATCATATCCCATTGCCACATTTTGGAATCCAGCAGTACCATTCTGGAGTGCTCTATATCCAACAGCAGTATTCTCATCAATAGTAGTTCTCTGCTGAAGTGCTCCCCAACCAAGTGCCGTATTTCGAGAACCACTAGTATTATAATATGCTGACCATGCACCAAGCATGGTATTATCAGATCCAGAATTGTTAGTGAATAAAGCTTGACGACCCAAGGCAGTATTATTTTGTCCCCCTAAATTATTGTATAAAGCAGCATATCCTAAAGAACAATTATAACTACCAGTGGTATTTTTCTCCATGGAATTACTACCAACGGCAGTATTCTGTTCACCAGTACTGTTTCCCTGTAAAGCCCACCATCCAAGAGCAGTATTCTGATTGCCAGTATTATTACTAGCAGTACTACTACCCTCTAAAGATTTATATCCAACAGAAGTATTTTGGTTTGTAAAAGACGAATCTACAGTATCATTTACATAGAACTGAGATCTATATCCAAACGCAACACCAGCACTTCCAGCTTTATTGGAATACAAAGCAGCATATCCAAAAGCAGTATTAGAACCACCAGAAGTTTGGGAGTATCCAGAAAGAGTTCCTGTAAAAGTATTATAACTTCCACCAACTGCCGCCGCTCCAGACCCTGATCCAATAACAACATTTGCCTCGCCAGTAGTTATAAGTAAACCACTTTGACTTCCTACCAAGGTATTATCAGAACCTGTAGTAACATTAAGTCCAGCCTGATTTCCGAGAGCTACATTTCTTTCTCCAGAAGTTATTGAATAAAGACCAGTATATCCTAATACAGTGTTTTGTGTTCCAGTATTATTAGCAGGAGTAGCACTACCATATCCTGCAGACCATCCAATATAAGTATTGTTATTTGTCCATGTTGTTGATGTATTGTTTATATTTCTTCCAGCATTATGCCCAAAAGCAACACCACGTTCTCCTGCTACATTTTCATAAAGTGATGCATATCCAACTGATGTGTTTGATTCACCAGAAGTCATTTTACTAAGAGAAAAACCTCCAACTGCAGTATTATAATTTCCAGTTGCATTATTTTGAAGAGTTACATGTCCAACAGATGTATTATGTTCTCCACTTGTACAGAATTGCTGAGAAGCATATCCGATGGAAACATTTTTATTTCCAGTATTATCTGAAGGTGTTGAAGATCCCTGAAGACTAAAAGCACCCAATGAAACATTATGGTTATCAAAAGATACTAATGTATCATTTGCATATTCTTGAGATCTATGACCAATAGCAGTTCCATAAGACCCAGATTTATTACTGTACAGGGCACTTAGACCCATAGCATTATTCCACCCACCGTTAGTATTCATACCAACAGCAAATGCACCTATAGCACTGTTACTTTTTCCACTGACATTATTTGTTAAGGCACTTAATCCAAATGCACAATTATATGCTCCAGGTTCATAATCATCACCAAAGAAAACATCATCAAATCTACCGTTAGCATATAATGCACCTTTACCAACCGCAGTATTATAATTACCTCTGTTAAAATATAATGCTCCATATCCTATAGCAGTACAATTTACGGTTGTACTTCCAATACCACTTAAGGCAAGAGCGCCTAAACCAGTATTACCAGTTCCACCAGTTCCAAATCCAAGAACATTATATCCAACTCCAGTATTATTTTTACTATCTAACGGTGCTGCACCACCAGGTTTTGCGTAGTAGAGTGCAGCACGACCAACACTTGTATTAGTTATATCATGAGTAGTTGTGCCAGGTAGAAAAGATCCACCCATACCTACATTAATACCAGAAATTGCCGATTGATTATCTGAACTGGCAGTCAAAATACCAGTAACAACAGCACCAGTAGAATTTGCTTCTACTCTAGTAATTCCACCAAATGACAATACCTCTGAAGCAGAGGATTGGGGTGTCGCATCAACCCACTGATCAGAAGTACCATCTTGATAGAAAACTTTAAGTCTTCCAGTATCACTTTCCCACCACATATCACCATCTGATGGTCCTGCTGGCGGATCATCTGATACAGTTACAGTAGAGTTTCCACCACCACCACTAGAAACTGCTCTCCAACTAGTACCCGTATATGTCCAAGTTACGTTATTAACTGTATAAGTATCTCCAGTTACTGGAGCGTTTGGAAAATTAATTGCCATTTATTTAACTTGGTATATGTGATTGAACTTCATCATATCTTGAATCTACTGGTTGTTGATCAGGTTCAACAATTAGATTTCCTTCATCATCAGTCATGTCTAGAGATCTAACAGTATCATCCTGCCTCTCACCAACTACCATCCAGGAAATAGTATCTGTACAAGTATCATCTTGAGCGATGATTGTAATTTCATTTCCAGTTACTGATCCTTTAACGGAAGTCCAACCAGTTTCATTAGTAGTGAAACATTGTACATCTCTATTTAACAATACAAAAGTCCCTTCAGTCATTCCAACCTTTTGATCAATATTGACTGTAGAAATACCAGCAACTAATGTGGTCTTACCACGATAGATTAGATCCATCTGTGGACCCTCAATGAAAGAGTGTACCAAATGCTTAGTAGTAGAAATGCCAGCGATTGGATGAGGAATCTTAAATGATCCACCACTCTTACTTAAGGTTCCTGTAATTGTTACACCACCAGAAGTTGTCTCCAGTTTCTTAGATCCAGTATTTCCATAATATAATTCTGTAGCACCACCCCACCAACATGCAACACCACTAAAGGCATTTAAATATGGGCGAATAAAGATGTTACCCCAGGTTCCATTTGTATTCTGACCTGTAATCCAAAGGTTCGTATTTGGATCATTATTTTGAATATAAGTTGCTGCACTAGTAGGTCTATGGTGCATTTGGAGACCACTTGCAGTTGCACCAATCTGTAATGTATTATCAGCTCCAGGAGTTGTGCAATCACCTATTACAATATTCTTACCATTATTGTCAAGGTTTCCACCGAGTTGTGGAGAAGTATCTCCAAGAATACTTGTCGTAATACCAGTGAGATTAGTATACGCTAAAGAACCATCGAATGAAGTTGCAGTTGCAACACCAGAAACACTTAACTGATTTGAGAAAGTGGTTCCTACAACTGTTACACCAATACCAAGAGTTTCAAGTTTATGACTTAATATATTACCTTGAGAAGCAGGATGGAAAAGTTTTACTCCACCACTACTTTGATTCAAGATTGAATAATATCCATTAACTTGAAATGA
>MDTE01196481.1_pt1 | contig 16507 bp, 13 predicted proteins | sample 811231 | NCBI WGS metagenome assembly MDTE01 (sample SAMN05326651, study PRJNA326480) | marine metagenome | isolation source: seawater | place: Indian Ocean: Red Sea | collected 2010
ATAATCGGCCAGAGCGGTGCATCCTGATGCCAGCGGGTCGAACCGCCGTACTGCGCTGGTTTATACTGGATCTGGTCGTGCCAGACCATCAGATCTTGATGCCCGGCCAGTTGGCTGATTCCCTTGACTATCGCGGGATGGTAAATAAGCCGTTCAAAGGCAGGCGATGACTCCCAGATATTTACGATTTGCCATACTGGATGCTCCTCACCCGACAACGAACCGAACGAAACCGGGGCAGGCTCGTCCTCGGCAAATCCATCTGGGCCCTTATCAATGATCGTGTTGAGCGCGGAACTCAATTCATCGAGTTCCGCGCTACTGAGTACCGCACCGCCATTGAGAAAGCCGTTGCGATTAAATTCGTCGATTTGTGCCTGTGTGAGCATCAATAGCACTCCCTTCTCGGTTGTCAATTATATCCGCTATAGCGACCCTAAAAATGGTAATTCTCTCCTGGAGACCGCTGGTATGTCGCCGCTAGTTCCGGATCGACATCGGCCTCCGCGATCAAATCCAGCAACGCCGCATGCAGCCGTTGCGCCTCTGCGGGATAGTCACCGAGGACATTCTGCTCCTGTCCCGGATCTTCGGGCAGATAAAAAAGCTCCTCCACTCGTCGCTCTGGCATCCCAATATTCGAATAGGTCTCCATCCTCACCGGCGGATTTTGGTATTTGAGATCCTTGTTCGGCCAGTAGATCAAAGTCCACTCGCCATCGGTGATTGTCGCCGGGACCGTACCCCAGGAGTCGTTCAGGTTCCGACCGGTAATCGCGTATTGCCGCGAACCGTTGCCCTTGCCGCGAATTAAGTCGGCGAAAGAATGGCCCTGCAACCCCACAGGCGCATCTACCGCTGCCAAATCGCAAACGGTCGGAAATAAATCCACCGGCTGGACCAGATCGGCCGTCCGTCCGGGCTCCAGATCGGGATGCTGTGCCATCATCACCAAACGAGTCATCGGCTCGTAGAGTTGGCCGAGATCGCCCCACGGTTTGCCCTGCAAACCATGGTCTCCGAAGTAATGACCGTGGTCGGACATCAGCAGCACCAGCGTATTTTCTTTGAGCCCGGTCAGCTCAATCAGGTCAAAAAGTTGTCCCAACCAGCGATCGACCATCGTCACTTCGCCGGCATAGAGCGCCTTAACATGCTGCAATTCGCGCTCGCTCATGACCTCCTTAGCAAAACCATAACACGGGTACATCACCTCATCGCCTACGTAGCCGGGGTCGTAGAGATCAACATAGTACTGCGGAGGATCCCAAGGCTCGTGTGGATCCCAGGAGTCAATCCACAAAAAGAATGGATCCCGTTGGTAATTTTTCTCCAGCCAGTGCATCGCTTCGGTGATCACCCGCGGCCCCAGATAATCTGATTCGAATTGACGCCGGGTCTGGTTCATCAGATAACGCTTGAGCCCCTCCTTGACCTTGTGCTCGGCGGCGGGAAGCTCGATCTCGGCAAAACCATCGCTGATCCACGGCTCTCCACCCTGGCCTCTGATCCATTCTATCGAGCCGAAACCACGATCGAGGAAATTGCCCTGAGTCATAAACATCGGGGTATCAAAAATCAAGCCGGTGGTATACCCCGCAGCGCGGAGCCGGGCGGCCAGCGTAGGCACATCACGCTCCATCTCATCCCAGGTATTGAAGGGGTGCCCCCAACGGCCCGTAAAGAGATCGCGACGACATGGCAAAGTCGGAAAGGATCCGGCATAGGCTTTGTCGAAAACGACCGCTTCGCGGGCAAAACGATCCAGATTCGGCGTTCGAGCCCTGGCCTGACCCTTCATATAGGCGCCGACGTAGTCGGTGCGCAACGAGTCGAGCATAATGCAGATTAGATTCATATCGAAATTCCTCGCAGCGAGTAAAGCGTACCTGTACTGATCAAAGACCAGCGAACCGGCACAAAACACTTCCTGTATAGGCCCTTGTCCCCGAGATTGACAACGCCTATAGACACTCTGTAGCTGCCTCCAACTCCGCCACGCTGGCCACCGCCACCAGCGTGCTGCTGACGTGCTGGTTATTCAATACCCAGGCCACGGCCGGACCAGTGCGAGCGACTTTTTCTTCCGGGCCAGCCAACTCGCGCCAGGGCCCCGCGCTGAACGAGTAGACCAGATCTACCTCATGGCGAAAGCTATCGCCCAGCGGGGTCAGTTGCATCAACGTCTCCTCGCTAGCCTGAGTCCAGTCCGTCGTATTTTTGTGTTCCCAACTCAAATACTGTCCCCCGAGTGCCTTCATCACCAGCACGCCCTTGCCCGCTTTGGCCGCTCGCTCAATCCCCGGAGCCTGATCTCGGCACACGTAATTATAAATGACCAGATCGGCATCTGCTTGCTCTTCCGGTCCCTTTTGCAAATAGACCTGCTGGTCTGCTTCAAAATGGCGAATCAAGCAGAGTGCACGTACCTTTCCCACCTGTTTAAGCTCCTCGATCCGCTGGCGCAATCGCTCATCTTCGATATAGGCATAGTGGTGCACGCGCAGAATATCGATCGCCTCGCGCCGTATATTCGCCAGATGTCCTTCGATCATCTCGGCCAAGTCTGCTGCCGACGGAGCACCCACTTTCAACGAGAAATAACGATCCGCAGCCGCTCCTTTCAATTCGTCCGGGATATGGATTTCATCCCCATAGCCCATATCAAATAGATTGATCCCCATTTCGGCAGCGCGCAGGTAAATCCGCCTCTTTTCCTCAGGCGCCGGATGCCCAGCCTCACCCTCCCAGTAGTGCGCCAGCAATCCACCCAACCCCATTGCACTCAAGCGCATGCCCGTCGATCCAAACTCGCGATATTCCATCCTTATAGCCTTTCTCTATTTACCATGGCAACAAACGGTAAGGTCATCAGCCCAGTAATCCTTAGCGATACCAATCCAGCTACTCCCAGGAGTACTGAACATCGGTCTCAAATAAAACCCCGTGTTCGTTGCTCATTTCAAGCACTCCACGGTTCTGGATCGGCAAAAAGACAGCGCGCTTCAGGACTCAAACGTCGGGCAGCTTCCTCGCTGAGGGCACTCGAAAAGACCATATGCGGATCGTCGCGACGACAGAAAAAACTGGTCAGGCTATGACGAATATGGTCGCTGCAGTTGGCCGTCGTCCCGTGCCATACATGGCTGTTCCAGACCACCACGGTACCCGCCTCACCGCATAGCAGTACTTCATCCGGATGTGGAGCTGCGGGATCGGCCAGCACTTCTTGCGGATTTTTGCCGTACAGGTGGCTGCCGGGAATCACCCGTGTCGCTCCGTTTTCTGCGGTGAAATCGGAGAGCATCCACAGCGAATTACAAACCGCGTATTTGCCCACCTCGGCCGGAGGCCCGTTGTAGTCGACATGCAGCTTCTGTTGTTCACCTCCAGGAGGATGCGGTCTGCCGTGAATCCCAAAGGATTTGAGATACCCCTCTAGCACATGGCTGATCGCAGCGAGTACGCGAGGATGGGTCAAGCATCGATCGAACCCCGGCGCTTTGTTCTGCATATAGCTGCTTTCGGCTGGCCCACCCTCCTGCCCTGTCTTCTCCACCGCATACACTTCATCCAACGCCGCCCGAATCTCTGCAATTTCTCCCGTGGAAAGGATCCCTGGCATCGGCAGATAGCCCTCGCGATCCAGTTGCTCTCGCTCCCCGGTTGAGAGGATATCATCCCGGACTCCAAGCGCACGCATCGCCTCCTCTATGGTCATCTCACCCATCCTCAGCAGCAAACTATCGAACCGAATCTGAGCGTATTTTCCCAGAGTCGAATCGCTTCGCTTTCGCCTAGAATCTTTAAATATTTTCGCATTGTAACAGCGGCATAATATCGTCGATTGACCATAGGGAGACAAGCGGTTCTCCGACCCGACTACCGCACGCTCCGAGCCTGACTTTGCACAGATTGATCGATATTACGCAGCCAACAACACGCTCGAAACCAGGTACGATTCGCCCGGCCATAGATCTCTAGTATCCAGCAGGACTTGACGTATCTCGTTCTAATTCGCTCCATATGCTGCGCCATACCTCACCGCCGCCGTCGATAAAAAACAGGATGCCACAATGGAAATTGTCGGTTACAGCGACCGCTTCAGTGTTCGACCCGGGCAGACTATCCGCTTTATGGTCAGCAGCACGACCTCCACCTATCGCGCCGAAATCGTGCGTCTAAGACACACCGATGCCAATCCCCAGGGGCCCGGTTTTAAAACCGAAGCCCTTAGGACCAGCGTCGACGGCAGTTATCCCGGTCGACGGCAAAGCATCCACAGCGGATCGTACGTCCAGGTGCCCCACGACCCTGTATTCAATTGCCTCGATGGCTTTAGTCTAGAGGCGTGGATCTATCCGACCACCCCGGGCCAAGGCCCCCAGGGTATCCTGACCCGGTTCAGCGGCAAGACGGGCTATGGTCTTTTTATCGATGCAGATGGCACACTGGCTCTGTGGGTCGGCGATGGGGAGCGGATTGAGAAAATTAGCAGCGATGGCAAGCTCAAGGCGGCAACATGGTACTTTGTCGCCGCCAGCTACGATTCGGTTACTGGCACAATCAATATCTCAGCGCGCGAACAAACCTGCTGGCCGGGAATCGACATCCAGGTTCGCAAAACGATCCATGCCATTGCACTCACCGATATAACTAGCGATTTCCTGATCGCTGCCTGCCGGGATTGGTCGTCTGCAGATCGCCCCATCACCTACCACTTCAACGGCAAAATCGACAACCCCAGACTCTACCAGCGAGCATTCTCCAGCCCTGATGAGTACTGCAGCGAATTCCTTATCGCCGACTGGGACTTCGCGCAAAACATAGACTCGGACATCGTCAGCGATACGAGTCTCAACCGACTTGATGGCCACGCAATCAACCTGCCAACCCGGGCGGTAACCGGCCATAATTGGACCGGTGACGAAAGCGACTACAAGGTGGTTCCGGAACAGTACGGGGCGATCCACTTTCACGACGACGATCTCGAAAACGCCAACTGGGAACTTGACTTCGAGTGGAGCCCACCCGACGACATTCCCAGCGGAGTCTATGCAGCCCACTTGCAAAACGCGGATGCCGAAGACTATCTGCCTTTTATCGTGGTCCCCCGAACCGCCCGGGCACGGATTGCCGTTCTCGCACCAACCCTTAGCTATCTGGTTTATGCCAATCAGCGATTCATCGACCCAATTCGCGCCGCGCTCAACCTCGGCGCAAACGACGATACCACACCGCAGGACCGCTATATGCATGAACAGCGCCTGCTGAGCACCTACGATCTGCACAGCGACGGCTCCGGCACTTGCTACTCATCCCGTCTCCGCCCGATCCTCAATTTCCGCCCCCTCTACCGCATGCCCTCGCGCTCGCTCGCCGCCAACTGGCCCCGCCTGCTCAATGCCGATCTCCACCTGCTCGACTGGCTCGACGAGAAGGGCTTCGCCTACGACGTGATCACCGACGACGAGTTGCATCACGAAGGCAGTGCCCTGCTCGAACCCTATCAGGTTGTCCTCACCGGCACCCACCCAGAATATTGGACGGCGCAGATGCTTGCAGGATTGGAATCCTACCAGGCCGCCGGCGGACGCCTGATGTACCTGGGCGGAAACGGTTTCTACTGGATCGCGTCCTTCGACCCACTGCGCCCGCATATCGCCGAAGTCAGGCGCTGGCGCGGATCGCGCGCCTGGGAAGCCGCCCCCGGAGAGTGCTACCACAGCACCACCGGCGAAATGGGCGGGCTTTGGCGTTTCCGCAACCGGGCGCCGCAAAAAATGGTCGGCGTCGGATTTACTGCTCAGGGCGGTGGACGCAATCGCCCCTACCAACGGCATCCCGAGAGCTTCGATCCCAGAGTCGCCTTTATCTTCGAGGGCATAGACGCTGGAGAATTGATCGGCGACTTTCCAGCTCTGGTCCTCGAACACGGCGCCGGTGGTTTTGAGATCGACCGTGCCGATTGCGCCCTCGGCACCCCCGAACACGCACTGGTACTCGCCTCGGCCACCGACTTTACAGACCGCTATCAGGTCGCGATCGAAGATCAATTGGTATCGACACCCAATACCGGAGGCAGCCAGACCCCACTGGTGCGTTCGGATATGGTCTATTTCGAAGGCCCAAAAGGAGGAGCCGTATTCTCGGTCGGCTCTATCAGTTGGTGCAGCTGTCTCTCCTACAACGGCGCCGACAACACGGTCTCTCGCATCACCGAAAACGTATTGCGCCATTTCGCAGCAGATAATCCGGAAAGAACCTGATCATGTTGAACGAAGCTCCCCTGATCCACAACCCGGCCAAGGAAATCATTAAAAACGGTGGTCCGATCTTTGGGTTCAATGTCTTTGAATCGCTACGTCCCTCGATCATCAAAATCGCCGCGCAAACGGGCTATAATATGCTCCTGGTCGAGAACGAACACGTCGTCCACAACGAGGAAACCCTGACTAATTTCCTGGTCATGGCCCGGGATAACGGCCTCGCACCCACCGTCACCGCCCTGGTTCCCGATCGCCCCTTCGTCTCGCGGATGCTCGATGCGGGCGCGTTGGGTATCTGTCTCTCCCATGCCGAAGAGCCAGAGCAAGTGGCCGCCTTAGCGCGCTGGATGAAATACGCACCAGCGGGCGAACGCGGACTGGCAATGGGAGCCAATATCGGTTACGCACCGGTCGATGCCGAACGCTATTGCCGCGAAGCCAACGAAGCCACTTTATTGATTCTCAAAATCGAATCCTGGCGCGGTATCGAAAACGCCCGGGCGCTACTGGTCAACCAGTGGGTAGATGCCGTGGTCTTTGGCCCTGGAGACCTGGCCGCAACCATGGGCTACCACGGCAATTGGGAACACCCCAAAGTAGTAGAGGCAATGGAATACGTTATCGAAATCGCCCGCACCAGACAGATCGCTACCGAACCGGCTATTTACCCGCGCAACCGCGAAGAATACCAGCTCCAGCGCAGAGCGGGGATTCAGCTTTTCGGCCGCTTCAGGGCGAGCGAATACGACCTGCTACGCGATGGGGCAAAGCAGGATTTCTCCAAATACCTTTAGCCGTAACTTCACCATTCGCCTCACAACACGTGCACGCATCGGTGTACAAATAGATTACAAACAGGTGCAAGACCTGCGTTAACAGTGAAAGAGCTTAACCATGAAGACTAAAGCTATGCTTGGGATCGCCAGAGAATTATTCGACGCTGAGGGCAACTTCGACTTTCCCGGCCCCGGTCTCAAGTTGATCGACGAAATACCCGAGATCGACTATAGGATCTTCAGCGAAAAGCACCCCGAAATCGCCGCCGAACAAGTGCGTGGATGCGATATGGTGATCTCGGCAGCGACGCGCTGGACGGAGCACTCACTCGAGGGCAACGACCAGCTCGTCGCAGTGCTCTTTACCGGCGTAGGCTACGATCATATCGACGTCGAGGCGCTGACCAAAGCCAATACAATTCTCTGCTTCGCACCGGATGCGGTGCGTCGACCAATGGCCTGCACCATCATCGCTCTCACCCTGGCCGTAGCTATGCGCCTAGTCAACAAAGATCGGATCACCCGCCAGGGGCGCTGGGCCGACCAGCGCCAATATCGCGGCGAAGGACTGACCGGCAAGACCTTCGGTTCGATCGGCGTCGGCAATATCGGGCGCGAGATGTTCACGCTGGCCAAACCGTTCGGGATGCGGCACTTAGGATACGATCCGCATCTCTCCCCGGAGGATCTCGCCGATCTCGGTGTGGAATTAGTCGATATGGATACCCTGCTCGCCGAGTCCGACTTCGTCAGCATCAGCGTTCCGCTCCGCGCAGAGACCCACCATCTCGTCGGCGGGCGGGAATTTGCCAAGATGAAGCAAAGTGCCTACTTGATCAGCACTTCGCGAGGACCGATCGTCGATGAGAAAGCATTGATCCATGCCCTGGAGAGGGGGCAGATCCGCGGCGCGGCACTGGATGTTTTTGAACAGGAGCCGGTCGACCCGGACAATCCGCTGCTCAAAATGGACAACGTAGTCGTCACACCGCATTCGCTCTGCCACACCGATGAATACTACAAAACTGCCTGGAGCGGCAAAATTCGCCAGGCGCACCAAATAGCACGCGGTGAGATTCCCGATAATGTGGTTAACAAAGAAGTGCTGGAAAAACCCGAATTTCTCGCTAAATTGGCGCGGTTCAAAAACCCCTAGCTGCGAGAATCCGAACTCAACGATCTTTTGGCTGCAGGGTCTTCGACTAGATCTCGTTCTCCGTCGGAGGGCGAACGCGATCGCTGCCATGGACACACGGCCGCTCGCCCTTGGTCAAGCGGCAAATACCAGCGCACTAATTTCCGGAGTTAGTGCGCATTCGCAGCCGCATCGATCGACCAAGCCTGCTGTCGATTCTCATCCAACACCACATACTCCCGCGCCAAATTGGCCACTGGACAGGAGTGGTTGGGGATGATCCGCACCTGTGTTCCGATCGACAGATCAAAATCGCCCCGAATGAGCTTGCCGTGCTCTTCGGAGAGTCCAGCGACAACCATTTCGCAATCCGATTCCAGATAGTGTTCAGAGGGATAGGCGATCCCATAGCCCTCTGCGTTGGCCATACCGTGCACGCCCATATCCGAGCTCAGCGTTTTGGAACCGGCATCAGTGATAAAAAAATCGGCGTTCTTACTAATTACTGTCGCCAGCACCGATAGAGATACTTGCCGCTCTTCAACCACGCCGACTTTGATCGGCAAAAGATCGAGGAATGCATAGTTGCCCGGACGAATCTCGGTAATACCCGAAAAGTCTGTCGTCGCCAGTACCGTCGGCGTAGCTCCGACCGATACCTCGGCCACCGCAATTGCTCGCTCGACCAATCGATCGCGGACCTCAAGCATCGCCTTGCGTTCCGCCTCGGCAATTTCTTCCGCCTCCTGTCTCGATTGCGCCGCGTAGCCCTGTCCCGCATGCGAGAGAATGCCGCGAAAATCTAGATTCGGCGCGGCAGCGATTTGCTGCGCGAGTTCGATTGCCGCTGGCCCATCGGGATCCACTCCACAGCGATGCAAACCAACGTCGACTTTGATAAAAACGCCCAATCTAAGCTCAGCGGCCTTTGCCGCTGCCATTTCGACCCCGTATTGCGAATCGACCGTTATGCGGAGATCTGTATCCTGCGCTGCAGGGGCCTGGATCAATCGATCGAAACTACCCGGGGAAACCATGGGACGCGATATGGTGATAGAGCGCACACCGCCGTTCTGGAAAACCAGCGCCTCTCCTACTGTCGCCACCGTCAGACCCACTGCGCCAAGTGCCAACTGCCGCCTGGCGATCTCGATCGACTTATGGGTCTTGGCATGCGGACGCAGCGCCACACCGTGCTGGTCGGCCAGCTGCTGCATCGATTGTAGATTCTCTGCTAATTTCGCCAGGTCGAGCAGCACCGCAGGTGTTTCAATCGACCCCAACTGCATTTGATCTTTCATTATTCCTCGATTTGAGTGCGATCGCCACCCTAACGCTGTCGATACCCGACCGACCACCCGTCATGCACTAGCTCGGCATCACTAGGGTTGGTAGGGTTCACCGGTACGACGCAACTCCTTGGTCACCGCGATCTGGCAGGTCAGATAGCCCCCCATATATCCGGTGGCGAAACCGGGGCGGGCATCACCGATGGTACCGACGATCATATTGGCGTATTCATAAGAGGTATCGTAGCGATCGATGATCAGCGCCACCATCTCGAGCCAGGCCAGCTTAAGCGCCTCGCCCCACTCGGCCGCACGGGCACTGGTCAGGTATTCTTCCGCACTTTCCACCACACCGGTCGTCTCCACTACCGGACTGCTGTTGGGAAATCCCGGCGAACGGCTCACTTTGAGGGTGATCGCCGAGTCGATCTCGACCCCGGCCCCGGTCAATTCGCCGTCGCCCATCCGCGCGTGGACATCGCCCAGCGAGAGTAGCCCCCCGGGCTTCTGTGCCCGGATATGGACAGTACTTCCGGGCTGGATGGCATTGAAATCCATATTGCCACCGTGCTCGATCACACTGGCCGCCCACGGCTCCAACTGGACCACACCGATCATCGGCCGCACCGGAACCACGAAATCCGGTGGAAAATGAATCAGTCCATCGCGCACTGGTGCCAGACAGCGCCAGTTGCCCCAATTGGGACCGCCATTGCGGTAAAATCCATAGGGTCCGACCTCCATTTCGAGAATTTCGATCGCCACCCAGTCGTCCGGCTCGATTCCCTCTATCGCAAAAGGCCCACCCGGACGCGCATAGCGTCGGTGAGTATCGCCGGATATGATTTGGCCTGCCTTGAGAAAACCTGCGGCTTCGTAGTCGTTGTCGGCCCCACCTATCGTCTCGATAACGACGGTTTCATCGAGCTGCAGCGTAGCGCGAACTTTCCCGATTTCGGGATCGTCCGGTCCAGTGTAATAGGGGGTGCGGGTAAAGCGGCGCATAAGCAGATCTCCTTTGGCACAGGTGGACTATCTTCCCAAGCATATAAAATGAAACATGGCCCGGCAAGCACCGATCAGAATATCGATTTAATCACCAACCGGCACTGTCGACTTGATTCGATCGTTCGGCTTGCACCCAGGTCATCCTCACCGGACACCGTCCCCTGGTTGCGCCCCATCAACGAGTCGCTCAAGAGATCTAAAAGAACAATGGAAACATTCCGTTCCATAGCAGAATTTCCCCGTTCCCCGTTCACCAGACTTACTCGTCAGTAATGATGGGCAGATGAGTCCGAATGGAGACACTCACCTTCCCGATCCCAATCGGAAGGTACGGTCTGCTTCACCTGACGCGGCCGAATCGCACAAGCATTACAAGCGGGAAAGCCGTCTTTGCCCGCGCTAAAGATCTCGGCCAGGATCTCGAAAACATCCTGGAGCCGAAAACAGAGTACGCGACTCTCCCCAATCGTCACCTCGCGCTGTAGACCTCGAGCCTCTATCACTTCGTGGTAACGCCCCCCATCGGTAAACGGACAACTCTTTTCACGCCATCCCCAGGTCCGTCCCGCAACGGTCTTTCCGCCCGGCAACCGCACAGCATAGGATTCGCTACGCACCCCCAGACAAGGCGCATCCAGCGACATCTCAACCACGTGATGAAATGTATTCGAGCGGTAGTCCACACCCAGCAGCAGACCATATCCACCATCCGCACAGAGCCGACCCAGTGGTGATTCGGGGCCCATCGTGATCGTCTGATGATGAGTACGGATATATCTTGCAGCATGCCGACCCCACGCCGCAAATGGGTGAGTCGGGTTCAAGCTCCGCTCGACCCCGGGTAAACGCCAGAATCGATCGGGGATCGCCCCATTGGTCGTCGGTGTCTCTCCCGGATCGTAATACCCCGGTGCTCCATCCCCAAAGGCCGCACCGTGGTTGAAAGACGGCATCACCAGTGTACCGTCGGCCGATACGACTTCCATCAACGCCTCGATTACCGTCTGCGCTCCCCCTTCTACACGGCCAAAGCTCTTCAGCGATGAATGAACCACCACTCCAGCCCCTGGACCCAGTCCCAAATCGCCTAGGCCCGCAACGATATCTCTTTTCGTCAACTCTTCCATTTCACCTCTTTAACTCCGATAATCATAAGCTCCCAAGTCAGGGTCAGAAAACGAACGATGGAAATTCTTACCCTTGAGATACTTGGTCTCCAGTTCTAGATCGCGCAGTATAGCATGCCGCTCCTCGATATCCGCATCGCGAGCCAACAACACCACCTCAATCTCGTTGTTCCCTTTCACCGGCCACTGGGGCTCTTCCAGTCTGAAAACGTACCAATAGCCACCCATCACCCGGTAGCGCGGCGCCTCCATGGTATAGAGCTGGTTGATTTTTCGCGCCTTCTCGATGGCCAATTCCGCGCCATTTAACTCGATCCGGATCAAATCGGTTTCGACATGGCTTATGATCCGCACCCGCAAGATCACCTCGTGGACCCGGCCCATCTCACTCCATTTGCGCAAATCGTCGCTGATTCGCAACGGCACCGCGACCGGCTGGTTTAATCCCAAATCGCGCGGCAGCGGATCATAGTAGCTGTTGAGCGTTTCACTCCCCGTATCCGTAGGCGCAAAATAGGTTTTATCTTTGGCAGCCATGATCCGGGGATAGGGTAATTCGCGCAATTTCTCGTAGACTTGAGCCTCGTAAGGCCAGAGCCGAAACCACTCACTGACATAGAGTCCGTCTACCCCCTGATCCCACGCATTGCACGCCGTCGCACGAATCATTTCTATCGTCGCATCCTGCAGCCGATCCGATGCGACCATGCTGTTGACCGTAGCCAGAATCCGGCATGCCGAGTTCCGAACCAGGCGCACGAACTCCCCGTACTCGGCCGCGATCTTGAGCCTATAGTTTTCGCCGCAACGCTCGGGTACGATCGCATCGACAATCCCCCGTTCGACCCACTGTTCCGGATCGAGTCCAACACTCAGACAGTCCTCAATCCGATCCGGCATATGGATCACGAGTTCACCACCGTTCCCTTTGACCACCTCGTAAACCCGGCCAACCCACTCGGTCATAATCGACCTGCCCGATTCAATTTGGTCGGGGTGAAAGAAATAGGGCATCTGGTTGAGTTGCAATTCAAAGCCATCTACCGGGTACTCGTTCATCACCTCCTCGACAATGGCAAAACGCTCGTCGAGAGCCTGGGGATGCTTCAAATCCAACCCGTCAAAACCCGGATACTCGGGATCCAAATCCCCGGCCGCACCAATTTCCAGACCCGGGTTCTCACGGCGAAAATTCGAACAGCGCACCGAGGCGTGGTCTGCGCCTCCGCGCTGCACGATAAGCGTCGGGTAAATACGGATCCCCAACTCGTGAGCACGTGTGCAGACAATGCGCAAGGGATCGGCTCCGGTTTTTATCAAGTGCGCGGCGTTTTGCCAAGCGCGGCGAAATACAAGGTGGTCCCAAGCCTCGACGTTGTGCCCCATCAACTCGCCGGCCCGGGTATCGTGGAGCATCGTCCGCCCCTCTCCCAAACAAAAGGCGATCGCCTCGACCGGGGTCCCCGCTAGTTCATCGACCATCGCCAGGTACTCCTCCTCGTACATTGGCGGTTCGTAGCGGTAGATATGGGGGTGCCGTCCATCGTGATAGTAGAAAATCGCAGGTTTGTCCATTGGCATCTCCTAGATTTTCGGACCGTAGGCGGGGATCGACCAATCCCTCCCCAACGAATGCTGATAGCTCTGATACTCTTCGATAATATCCGCCCGCCCCTGAAACCTCTTGTAGACTAGCCGCCCCTGCCATTCCCCCTCGGGATGCACCGACGGATCGCGCGCATAGAGGAAGAAATCCCACGCCGGATTGCGATCCGACTGGTCGGGTACATAGCCGCCACCGCCCATCCCGTGCGAGAGCACCACCCCGTGGGGATCGGCAAACATCAACACAAAAGCCATTTCGCCACGTCGTCCCATCATCAGCGGCACTGCATAGCGAATCGGTGCCCGCGAGGTGTAGAGCCCGTGCTCGTACTCCCCGAACTCCACATCGTACGGATCTCGTTCCCAGACCACCGCGCTTTCCACTCCCTGGAAAGTCGTACAATACTGAATCCACATCAGCGCATCGTACACATCCCGACTCAGTATGTAGAGCGCCTTGTTCTCCGGCTGGTTGATATAACTGGCGAAGAAAAAACCGGCGCTGCCCGTGGAAAAAGCATCGGGGTCGTGCAGCTTGTAGCGAAAATTCCAGTCGATCTGAGCCGGACCCGCCGGGCGATAGCGCATCCAACTCTCGACCCGGTGCGTCGGGGTCGGGGTCTGGTGCAGCACAAGGTCCTCGCCCTCGACCCGTAATTGGGTCGGATGGTCTTTCGGCTCGAGCGGATCGAGAGCGGATTTAGGTGCGATAAATTCGAAGTTTATTCCACAATAACCCGGAACGAAGAAGGGGGTCGAATCGTGGATCGAGCGAAGATCCCAGATGCCGTTATAACCGGACTGATGCTCGCGATAAGCAGTGTTATCGCCGATAACCAGAGAGAGTTCATCGGTCTGCAACTCTCGATACGCTAGAGCCATACTAACCCCTTTCCTTCATACGCCTCAACCAGCACCCAATAGTCCGAACCTATTCGAGCCTGAGCGAGCACGACCTTGTTCTGCACACCGAAGGTCCGGTGCGCGGTACCCCGACCGATTACCCTTCCCTAATCCATAGTGAAGCAGCTCCTATCCATCAGCAAAAGGGAAAGTCCCGTTATACCCCAAAGCCTCGATCGCCGGAAGCGGCGAACTTACGAAGGAAATCCCCGGAAACATCGGCGTCTGCTGGTAGTGCAGCACAATATTGCTGCGCAGCGGCTCCGCCTCGCCTTCCTCTTTTAGTTTGGCTCCCTGATGCGGTATATGACTGAAGAATACCACCGCATCGCCGGCCAGTGGATAGAGATGAGTATGCGGCTGTTTTTCGCACCACTGATAGAAGGGATTATCGGAATTATAGCCGCCCAGATGTCGTATTTCTGCGGGCAGGGCCTGGTGACAAAAACCATCGACAAAGGTCAACCGCCCCATCTTCGGCGTGTTATCGGTGAGATAGAACGTAGTATTGATACACAGGGGCCGCTGGGCATGCCGCGCCTCGTCGGGCGCATCCCAGTAATAGCCGAAATCCTTATGCCACTCCTGGGTGTAGGCGGCGGGATTGATATGCGCCCGGAAGCTGCGCAACTGACATTGTCGACCGAGCATGCCCTGCAGGTACGGCGCAACCGCAGGATGACCGACCATCGGCCTGGCCAATTCGGGCTCCTGCTCCAGCAAATGGTCAAAGGCGACATTGCCCACCTCGTTGCTGATATCCCACTCCTCGCATTCGTATTTGCGCGCTAGACACTCCTGCCATGCCAGTACCACTTCCTCATCAAGTGCATTGCGCACCAGGAGAAATCCGTGCCGATCCAGCGCATCGAGCTGGTCCTCCAAATCCGTTATTGTACCCGTATCTGCGACTGAAGCATCCATATCCCATTCCTTTACCAGACATTAAGTTGTACAGGACTAGAGCGGACGCCCTAACGCGCCCCGGCACCGAATCGATATAGGTGTACTACCCCAGTCGGAGCGGATACACCCACCCTGCCGATCCGCCCAGATCGCGGGGCTCACCCAGGGACTCCAGTCTCCCCTGCTCATCAATGCGGAAGGTCCGCAACAACGACGAACCGTCGGCGCCCGAGTACAAAAAGTGTCCTCCTGGATCGATAGCAAACGCTCTCGGCACTTCTTCGCCCGCTTGCTGACCCAGAGCAGTGATCAAACCCGTCTCTGGGTCGATGGCAAAGATCGCAATCGAATCGTGTCCGCGATTGGAGACATAGAGAGATCTGCCCGAAGGATGGATATGGATCTGGGCATTGCTATTGCCCGGGCATCCCCCCTCTGGCAGCGTCGATACAGTCTGAACAGCAGAGAGCGTACCCGAATCAGTATCAAAGCGGTAAACAGTCACACTGGATCCCTGCTCATTGTCGGCATAGACCAGATCCAGAGTAGGGTGAAAAGCGAGATGGCGTGGCCCCTCTCCTTCACCACACGCCAGTATCGGCACCGTATCATTAGGTGTTAACTCTCCCGTATCCGCATCAAAATAAAACTGATATATCGAGTTGGCCGACTGTACATGGGGCACGAAGGCATAGCGATTGGAAGCATCGGTCGCAATATAGTGAGCGTAGAGTTCGGTCGGGTAGCGACAAGCCATCTCCTCCTGCAACGCTCCATCAATACCGATCGCATGTACGGTTGCCAGACCCGCACTATAGTACGCCGCCAGAAGAAACTTTCCGGTCTTATCTGTCGATAGGTAGCAGGGCATCCCCTCGACCGCTACTTCACCCAACGCGCTGAGCCCTCCGTTTTGCGGATCGATCGCATAGGCAGCGATGGCATAGGTATCGCCTGCTCCGAGTCCGACATATAACCGCTTGCCCGCTGAATCGGCACAGACCGCATGACCACTCTTGCCCAATGGCACTTGGTGTTTGAGATCTATTTGACCGGAAACCGGGTCTGTAGAAAAAACGGACAAGCTTGCCGCACCCCCTACCGGGATATAGAGATAATCACTCATAATTCCTCATGTTTTTAGGGTTAAAGTACCATCGCCTCTTGCAGCGGGAAGCTGCTCTTTGCTAAGATCGGCGTTCGAAATAACGCTCCCACTTTTCCGTCGGTGCGAATCCGAGAATCCGCCGGGCTTTGTCCACATTGTACTTCCCATGCCCTTCCCAACTGAGCAGATTGAATTCCTGAAAGTCGTCCGGTACTGTTTCGATATCCAGAGCCAACCGACAAGCCAGTTGCAGATCCTCCCACACTACGGTAAACGGCGGAAAGTCCTGCCCGGCCCCATCCTCGCTCGGACTAGGCCCGAGGCCGTTGAAGACGAAACTGATCGTCTGTATCTGGTGGGCGCGCGCGTAGGATCGGCAGA